>JGI25382J43887_10000953_pt1 | contig 11008 bp, 9 predicted proteins | sample GraSoi013_1_40cm_3_FD_43887 | JGI IMG/M metagenome (IMG submission 43887) | reverse complement strand
CTCGGTCGCGAAGCGCTCCGCGACGAGCCGCGCATACGGGAGCTCGTCGTACGAGGCGAAGGCGCGGCCGAAGCCCACCGAGAAGGTGGTGATGCGTCCGCTCGTGACCTCCCGCATGCTAGCGACCACCGCGCTCGAGTCCACGCCGCCGGAGAGGAAGACGCCGAGCGGCACGTCGCTCTCGAGGCGCAGCCGCACCGCTTCGCGGAGGTGGCTCCGCACGAGGGCGGCGGTGTCCTCGACCGACGGCGGCGCGACCGACGCCGGCGTGCCGGCGGGCAGGCGCCAGTAGCGCCGGAGGCTCAGGCGGCCGCCGCGGAGGGTCCCGGTATGGGCCGGCGGGACCTTCGCAATCCCGGCGAAGATCGAGCGCGCCGCCGGCGTGTACCCGAACGCCAGGTAGTGATGGAGCGCCTTCCAGTCGAGCGACCGCGACACGGCGGGGTGCCGGAGCAGGGCCTTCGGCTCCGAGGCGAAGAGCAAGAGGCCATCACGGTGCCAGTAGTAGAGCGGCTTCTTGCCCAGGCGGTCACGGGCGAGGAAGAGCGTGCCGCGCGCGCGGTCCCAGATCGCGAAGGCGAACATGCCGCGGAGATGCTCAACGCACCCCTCGCCGTACTCGGTGTACGCGCCGAGAATCACCTCGGTGTCGCTCCGCGTACGGAACCGCCGACCCCGCGCCTCCAGCGTGGCGCGGAGCGCGCGAAAGTTGTAAATCTCGCCGTTGAAGACGATCCAGGCCGCGCTGTCGGCCGTGCTCATCGGCTGCCGCCCGGTCACAAGATCGATGATGGCCAGGCGGGTCATGCCCAGACCCACGCCCGGCTCGACGTGGATGCCCTCGTCGTCCGGTCCCCGGTGCTTGAGGGCCCCCACCATCGCCGCCAGCAGCTCGGGTGGCGCCCCGCCGACGTATCCGGCGATCCCGCACATGAGCCTAGGTCGGTGCGCCGGCGGCGCGACCCAGGCCTCGCGGGCGCTCGAGGAGCGCGATGACTTGCTTGGCCAGGCTGCGGGGGAGGGGTCCGCCGAGGGCGATTACAGTGGTGGGCACGGCTCCCGGGCGTCGTTCAGGCACGTGTCCACGATCTCGCACCAGAGGTGAGCGATCGTCAGCGACGCTTCCTGGATCCGGGAGGTCACCGCGCTGGGCGCGATCACGCTGGCGTCGCAGAGCCCGGCCGGCCGCTTTTCGCCGGCGCCCGTAATGCCAAGGAAGGACCGTGCAGCACGGCGCTCGCGGGCCGCCATCACCCCGGCCAGCAAATTGGGCGCGGCCACGACGGCTCCGGCTCGGCGCCACTCGGTCCGGAGCGCGAGAGGGTCCGCCCCCCCGGTGAGCTCCCCATGTGCTCAGTATGCGGGAAAAACGCCGGAGCACCTAGGGGATCATACACGCAGGATCACGCACGCCGCCTCTAAGAACCCACCAACATCGACGGCTCGGAGGCAGGTGTGGTGGGAGCACCATGAGGTTACAGGGGCTGCAGCAGACGCCGAACCGAGTCATGAGGTGCCGGTCGCCGAGCGGCCACCAGCAGTGCGGCACGCCGGAATTCGTGCGGGCCTTCGACACCTGGACGGAACGACCGATTCTCGGTCACGGCACACCCACGCAAGACTCGGCTGCTCCCGAGCCGCGTAATCGTCTCGGCTCGTTGAGTTCCGGCTCTTGTGTCAGTCTGCATGTCAGCCGTCGTGAGCAGCTGGTCCAAATTGGCGGTTCATGCCGCGATGGGCTGCCACGGTGACGGGAAATCTTCGTAAAGCCAACCACTTGGCACTACGATGATGAAGGGAAGTTTTGGCATGCTTCATGCGCTAAGGCCACTTCGCGCACTCGAGGGCGTTTGGGGCCCGGCCAAGGAGCGACAACGCTTTGGACGAAATCATGACTCCGGCTTAGGTAGCCGCCGACCCTTCCCCGCTCATGCCGAGGTCCGCAATCACCGCGGTCCTTCTCGTCGGGACCGGATCGATTACTCGACTTCTCGCTCGACTTCGTTCGAGGAGTCGCTACACCGCCAAATCCGACCTGAGCAGGCAGAACACAGCGACGATGAGCGCTAGAGATTCGCGGGCCGGGTGGACCGGACTGGTTCCGGCAGCCTCGTTTCTGATGCTGGTTGCCGTCGGGCTGGGGCTTCGCTGGCGGCATGTGCTGAATTATCACTGCTTCCTCACAGGCGACGATGGAATCGTTGCGCTGATGGCGCTGCACATCTTGAGCGGCAAGGAGATCCCGCTGGTGTTTTACGGCCAGCACTACATGGGAACGTTGGATGCCATGGTGGCGGCGCTCTTCTTTCACTGGTTCGGAGTGTCTGCGGAAATCTACAAGCTGACGGTCCTCCTCTCGGCGGGCCTGACACTCGTGTTGCTGGGCTGGGCAGTCTGGTTATTGTGGGGATGGAGGCGGGCGTGCGGCGCTGTCGCCCTCTTCGCCCTCTCGCCCGCGGCAGTCCGTTGGCAAATGGATCAGCCGAACTACGGCATGTTGTTTCTCTTCGGAGCGGGTCTTCTGGTCGTATCTGTCTCTCTAGTATCAGATGCCCGACGACGAGGAGGGGCATGGCCGGTGGGACTCCTCTGCGGCTGGGCCTTCCTGGCCGGCGTCGGGTTCTGGGCCCATTCTCTGATCATCAGCCTCGTGCTGCCGCTCCCGTTCCTGATGTGGCTGCGCGGGGATGTTCCGCCGGCAAAGATAACCGGCTTGGCATTCACCTGCTTTCTGGTCGGCCTGGCTCCGCTGGTTCTTCACAATATCGAGTATCCCCTGGCGACGCTCAGACAGTTCGTCGGATTTTCTCTCGACGTGGCGTCGCGTAGCGACGTGCAGGACCTTTCGGTGTGGCAAGTTGTCGTGAGAGGGATCTGGCACAAGATCGATCCAGCAACCGTGCCCAGAAACCTCTTGGTCGCTGTGGGCGGATTCGGCTTGTCAGACTATGGCGCCTTGTCCTTGCTGAGCTATCCAGCGGTCTTGACGCTTGTTGGGCTTGTAGCGGCAACAGGGAGGGTGTGGTGGCAGGGAAGGCGCGGGCAGGACTGGCGAGGATGGATCGGATCCCGCACAGGGTTTGTGTTGAGTTGGTTGTTGCTCACGACGGGTCTCGTGCTCATCCTCGGAAGCACCCGGTCTCGATACATGGCCCTGTTGGTGCTCATCCTGCCGCTCCTGATTGTGGGCCGATGGAATGACGCCTTTTGGACCGGAGCCTTGCACGCCACCCTGGCGGCGGGCCTGCTGCTGTACTTGGCAGCCGCTTCGTTGGTTCTCAACGTGTCCAAGCCCCTCACGCTTCTCAATCCGGTGCCCGGCTTGGCGAGATTCTTGGAGTCTCGGGGGCTGTCCCTGGGATACGCGGGGTTTGGCTTAGCCTATCCCCTGGCGGTTCACACTCGAGAATCAGTGCGAGTGTCGCCCCTGGCCGGCCCACGGGTGGATGACCTCTATCCCCCTCATACTCATGCCGTCGAGTCATCGCCAGCGCCTTTCTACGTCTACCCGGAGGACGAGCCCTTGGGGCAAATCCTGACCGACTACCTGCGTCGAAAAGGGATCCGGTTCGAGGTAACCCGGATCGAACGGCATCTGGTGTTCTGGGGGCTGTCGCTCTCGGTTCGCCCAGACGAATTTCTGCCCGAGCCCTATCTGACCGCTTACAAGCGGGCGCACTCATGATGTCCCGAAGCGGTTGGATGCGTGCGTGAGAGAGGGTCGATGAGCGAGTCGGCCCCGGTTCCCAAATTGTCCGTTGTTATCCCGGTCTTCAACGAGCGTGGAACAATTGAAGAAATTCTCCGACGGGTTCAACTCGTCAAGCTCGACCAGGAACTGATCGTCGTCGATGACGGTTCGACGGACGGAACCAAGGAATTCCTGCAGGAGGTGGTTCGAGCGAAGACGCTCGAGCCTCCCGTCCTGACGCTCAGCGATGGCGGCCAGCTCCGCCTGGACAATGTGACGGTCCTGTTTCAGCCGACGAACCGAGGCAAGGGAGCGGCGCTGCGCCGAGGGTTCCGGGAGGCTCGTGGCGCCATCGTGCTCGTGCAGGACGCGGACCTCGAGTACGACCCACAAAACTACGCGAACCTGCTGGAACCGATCGAGCGGGGGGTTGCCGATGTCGTGTATGGCTCGCGGTTTTTGGGCGGACCGCACCGGGTGCTGTTGTACTGGCATTCGGTGGCGAATACGGTGCTCACCACGCTCTCGAACATGATGACCGACATCAATCTCTCGGACGTATGGACCTGCTACAAGGTTTTCCGACGCGACGTTCTCGAGAGAATCACGCTGAAGGAGGACCGGTTCGGGTTCGAACAAGAGATAACCGCGAAAGCGGCGAAGCTGGGTTGTCGCATATACGAAGTGCCCATTTCCTACTACGGCCGTACGTATGCTGAAGGCAAGAAAATCACCTGGAGAGACGGCGTCAGGGGCCTCTGGTGCGTCCTTCGCTATACATGGTTCGCCTGATGAGTGAGCGGGGGCATGAGGGCTGAATCTCCAGTGTTTTGTNCAACGCCGGGTCTCGGGCGAGGGCGTTACGACCCGGCCATGCGAGGGATTTGGCCTTGGCCCGCCTTGCTGTTGGAAGAGGTAGCGGCATGGATCAAGGATCTTCCGGGCGACCTGTGGCTGGACGCAGCGTGTGGTGACGGCCAGTTGGGAAGGTTACTGGGTAGACAGAAACGACTTCTTGGGTTGGACCTGGATTGGGAACGTCTGAGAGACGCGCATGCCCATCCGTACCTGGCCCTTATACAAGCGTCAGTCGATTGTCTGCCGTTGACCGGCGGAAGCTTGAATGGAATCGCGACGGTGGAGACCCTCGAGCACGTCGTCGACGTGGATGCAACGTTGAAAGAATTTGGGCGGTGTCTGCGTCCAAATGGGTACCTGTTGCTCACCATACCATCCGTGACCCTCCGAAGTTTGTGGCAGATGCGGGTCACCCGTCAGCCTGTTTACTGTGATCCGAAGGAACACGTTCGAGAGTTCGCGGCCGTTCCCGTCCGAGGGTTTTCGCACATGTTCGAAACTTGGCAAAGCCTGGAAGCTCGTGTACAGAGAAGTGGGTTCGCCATGGTGCGCNCTGGTGGCGTGGGATTTCTCCTCCCCATGTGGCAGGGACGATGGGCATGGGTTGAGCGCGGCATGAATCTGTTGTACGGCGAGACGATCAACCGTTGGCTCGGCAGGCTCCCGGTGTTACGGAGATTTCCCTATTATCGGATCTGTTTGTTCCAATATAAGGGAAGAAGATGATAGCGGTTTCCGGCGGGAACACGCCGTTCCACCACACCGTCATTCGAGGCGGGCTCTGGATCGGATTCGGGTTTGTCAGTCAACAGGGGATCGCCATGGTGCGTACTCTGGTGCTGGCTCGCCTCTTGACTCCAGAAGACTTTGGGCTGGTCGGCCTCGTGACGCTGACGCTGTTTGCGGGTCTCATCCTGACCGAGTTCGGCGTGGAGAGTGCCCTGATCCAGCGAAGCGACCTGCCTCTGCGCTTTGTCCACACCGCGTGGAATCTCATGCTCATCCGCGGGATCTGCTTGTTCCTGCTCCTGCAAGGCATTGCGCCGTGGATCGCTGCCGCTTTCGGTCGTCCGGGCGCGGAATACCTGCTACGGGTCGGCGCCGTGAGCTTCGTGCTGGTGTGCGTCCCGGCGGTGTCGGCGGCGCTATTGCTGCGGGAGCTTTGCTACCGTCGGCGGATGTTGCTCGATGCAAGCCGCGATATATCGAGCACGGTGTTGGCGATTGTTCTGAGCCTGTTGTTGGGGAACGCCTGGGCGCTGCTCCTTGGCCTGTTGCTCGGGCAAGCTGTCGCCATGATCTTTGTGTGGTTCCTGCACGACTACCGGCCTCGCTGGGCGATGGATCGCGACGCCGTATCGCACTACGCGGGGGTGGGGCGTCATTTGTACCTGAGCGGACTCTTAACGTATGTCGTAACGCGCGGTGACGACATCGTCGTGGGCAAGGTTCGAGGGGTTCACGATCTGGGGCAGTATCAAGTGGTCTTCGGCATTTCGGAGATGCTCACCCGGGGCCTCAGCGAGATGCTGAGCAAAGTGGCGTTCCCGGCCTACGCGCGCATGATGGCCGAAGGTCGTCGGCTCGTGGATGCGTTCGCTGACGTGTGGTGCGTGCTCTTGTTCTTGCTGCTCCCTGTTGGCGCGGTCATGTTTGTGTTCGCCGGAACCATTGTCCCGCTCGTGCTCGGCCCACAGTGGGTGGGAGCGGCTCTGGCCTTCGCGGTGTTGACGGTGGCGCAGACGCTCCGCGCCCTGGCTGCAGCCTGCGGCAGCTTCATGCTGGCGGCGGGGAAAACGGTTTACCTCCCCCGGATCAAGGTCCTTGAGGTGATCTGTTTTGGCGTCTTGATTGTACCGCTGACTACGCGCTGGGGGCTGGTGGGCGCGGCGACCTGTCTCGTGGTGATGTATAGCCTCAGCCTGGCCGGGCACGTGTATGGTGCCTGTCAAGTAGCCCCGATCCTGGGCCGGATGCTTCGCAGTTCATGGGAGCCGCTGGCGGTGACGCTTTCGGTTGCGGCCTTGGCTTGGCGCCTTTGCCCCGATAGCGAGGTTTCGGTTGTCCTCTGCGTCGTCCTCTGGGCCGTCACGTGGATGACCTATCTGCGAGTACGTCACGCCCGGCTGATCCTCAAAATATGGGGTGCGGTGCAAGGGGATTTAGCCTCCGGTACACCCTTAGGCGAGCTGCGAGTTTAGCAAGTGCGCATCGCCTACCTGGCCTTCATCGAAATTGACGTGGCGAATGCGTGTCTCGTCCACACCCGTGAGATCACGGAGGGCCTGGCTGCGCTTGGTCATGAGGTGACGGTGATCTTGCCACGCCCATTACGTATGCAGGCGTGGCAGGGAGTCCGTCATGTATGGGTTCGCTGGTGGGGCTTCGAGCGGTGGCGGCAGTGGCCGTTTTTCGTCGAAAGTGCGTGGCGGTTATGGTGGCTTCATCGCCGGCGACGCTATGATCTGCTCTATGTGCGGGAAATGGTGCGCCATCCTTTCCTGCCCCGCCTGGTGCGATGGTTGCGTCTACCATTATTCGTCGAGGTGAATGGATGGGTACTCGACGATTTGCGGCTCCTGGCTGCCTCCCGCGGAGAGATGCGTGCCGCCGAACGGTGTCAGCGGAGTTTATTCCGGGCCGCCATCGGGATTGTAGCGAGCGCAGCCGGTAATGCCGAAAGCCTCGTCACGCATTATGACATCCCCAAGCATCGGGTCCAGGTTCAGGAGTTGGGGACGAACACGACGCATTTTACGCCAGGGGATAGCCGGCGTGCGCGCACCGAACTCGGCCTCCCTTTGGATGGCCCGATCATCCTGTTCGCCGGGAGTTTCCATCCCCACCACGATCTCATAACGCTGGTGAACGCCTTTGCCCGGCTGGCGGCTCACGACCCGGACACCGCTCGGCTCCTGCTGGTGGGCAATGGGCATCAGTGGGAGGTCATCCGGCAGTCGGTAGCCTCCTCGGGAATCACCGACCGTGTGATCATGACCGGCTTTCGGCCGTACGAGCAGATCCCGCTGTACTTTCGGGCCTCGGATATCGGGGTCGTGCCGCTTACGGCGGCCAAGGTTCGACAGCAAAATGGTGCCGTGGCGTCCAAGCTCTGGGATTGCATGGCGGCCGGTTTGCCGGCAGTGGTCACCGATTTTCCCTCTACGCTCAGTGGCTCCCTGCTGGCCGGCAAGGCGTATGTGGTTCCACCAGAGGACACCACGGCGATGGCCAACGCTTTTAGAGAGCTCCTGAGGGATGCGGGCAAGCGCGCCCGGTTGGCCGAGGCCGGCCTCAATTACGTGAGACAGCATCGCACGTGGCGACAGGCCGCCGCCGAGACGGCGGATTTCATCGCGAAGCGCCTGAAAGACATCGCCTAACCTGTGGGGCATTGGGGGGCATCGTCTTCCCGGTCGGCTCGCGACATCCCTCAGAGCCGCGGCGGAGGGTATGTGCGCGGCCTTTCACCACCCGGGGCTTGTCAGGATCGGCACCTATGTCGCTGACGGGATCACTCGGTGAGCGTCGCCCGCCCGCGGCCTGCGGCGAAAACCCCGGTGACCTCGGCGGGAGAGCACCGATGCTCGCTGATCAGTTGACCATCATCGTGGTCACCTACAAGTCGATGCACGTGCTTCCGTGTTTTCTACGGCGGGTTAGGGAGGCATTGGCGGGGGAACGGTGTGCGATTTTCGTGTGCGATAACTGCTCCGAGGATGGCGTGGAGGATTTTCTGAAGCAGCAATCGGGCGAGATATCCTTCTTGGGCAGCCGCAAGAATGAGGGCTATGGTACGGCCCTCAATCGGGGGATCCGGGCGGCGAAGACGCCCTTTGTGGCGCTGATGAATCCGGACGTGACGATTCAGCCGGGCGGCTTCCGGCGGCTGGTGGAGTTCATGCGCCAAAGACCACGGGCGGCGGGGGCGTCCGGCATGGTGGTCCACCTACGGGAGGATCCTCCGAGCTTCGCGCCCGAACGCCTTTTCCCTCGAGGGAAGATCCCCGTTCACTTCGGCTACGAGGGCGTGATGAGCCGCGTTGGCTTTTATAGCGGACTCCAGACAAAGTTGNCGGCGTGGTCGTGGTTTGTGCCATGGACGAGCGTTGCCGCGCGTGATGAAATCTCAGTAAGCCGGCTGAACGGCTGCTTTGGGGTGTTCAGAAGGGACGCCTTGATCGAGGTCGGGCTCTACGATCAGCGCTTGTTTCTCTATTTTGAGGAGGACGACCTGGCGCGGCGGCTGATTGGTCGCGGCTACAAACTCTACGTGACCTCACGCACGGTGGTGGTTCACCGCCCGGGCACTGGGAGCGCGGCGACCGGCTCGAGGACCACGGACCTCATCCTGCTCAATAGCCAGTACATCTTCTTTAGGAAGCACTACGGGCGATGGTATGCGTGGGCAGCGTTCTTTGCCATTTGGGCGGTCATCACGGTGAGCGTGGTCTATCGGGCGGTCGTGCGAGGCGGCCGAGGATCGCTGCGGCATTTATGGACCTGGCACGTACGGAGCTTTCTGTGNGGGGGAGGGATGCCCGCGGGGACCATTCCCGGGGGCGGCCGGGAAGGGGTCAACTACAACTGGTCGGCTCCCATCNCGCAGGGGGAGATGTGAGTGCTTCTTACGAGCGAACAAAGGTCATTCGCCGGAAGTACGTCAAGTATTTCGACAAGGAGAAACCGATCGTCGACGTCGGCTTCGGCGATGGGATGTTTATGAAGTGGATGCAGGAGCAGGGATACGCCGTGATCGGCGTCGACCAGAACCCGCGGTGGATCGAANGGGCGTCAAGCCGGGACCTTCGCGTGGTGGAGAGCGATGCGGTGGAATTCTTACGGGAAAACGAGGAGGCGTTCGGTGGCATCGTGCTGAGTCACGTGATTGAGCACATCCCGGTGGAGAGGAATGAATCATTGATCGAGGCCTGCCGCAGCAGTCTGATGGGAAACGGAGTGATCCTGATCATTACGCCAAACGTTCACACGCTGTCGGGACCGGCCGACTTCTGGAACGACCCATCACACGTGCGAGCGCACACGTTGGAGAGCCTCCGACGGCTCTTGACGGACGGCGGGTTCGAGGTGGTGGATTTAGGGTTTGACCGGGACACGGCGTTCAGGTTGCGAAAGGATCCGCTCCATTTTCCCCTCGACCTCGTCCGTTTGGGCTTGGGTCTTGTGTGTTTTGGATGGGCGGGGCGGTTCTCCGAGATCTTTGCGGTGGGAAGGAAAGTGCGGTCGCGAGATAAGAAGGCCGTGGACGGGAGGTGACGGCACAGAAGGTGCGGCGGCTGTACCGGGAGCTGATGTGAAGAGGGCGATGAGAAGAGACCAGCATTGACGTCGGGGGGGCGCTGAATGTGTGGGCTGGGCGGGTACGTCGGGAGCGGATCGGACCGCCTGTTGGACGCGATGACGAAGCTGCTGGCTCATCGCGGCCCGGATGCGCGGGGCACCTGGGTCGGTCATGGGGTTGGGCTGGCGGCGACGCGGTTGGCGATCCTCGATCTGTCCCCCGCGGGCAATCAGCCCATGGGCGATGACAGCTCAGGCGTGTATGTGGCGTTTAACGGCGAGATCTACAACTTTGAAGAGCTTCGTGCTGACCTGATGTCGAGCGGATACGTGTTCCACAGCCGGAGCGACACCGAAGTGTTGCTCCGCGGTTACCGCCACTGGAGGACTCAATCCTGGCGCGCCTGCGGGGCATGTTCGCGTTTGCGATCTGGGATGAGTCGCAGCGCGAGCTGTTTCTGGCCCGTGACCGCCTCGGTATCAAGCCGCTCTTCTACGCACAGGTCCCCAACGGGCTGGTCTTTGCTTCCGAGATCAAAGCGCTGTTCGCCCATCCCTCTCTGGGCGTCCAAATGGACCCAGCCGCAGTGGATGACTATCTCGCCCTGGGCTATGTGCCCAGCCCGCGGACGATTTTCAGGGGCGTGCATGCGTTGCCCCCGGGGCATTGGCTCCGTTGGCGGGCCGGACGGCTCGAGACGGGACGATACTGGGGACCCGACTTTCGTCAGCCGGTCCTGGGGGGCCGCGAGGACGATCTGGTTGACGAGTTAGACGCCCGTTTGAACGACGCCGTACGAAGTCACCTCCTGGCCGACGTGCCGGTCGGTGTCTTCCTCTCCGGAGGGATTGATTCCAGCCTGGTGGCCGCGATCGCGCAACGGCATAGTCCTGAGCCGCTGCATACGTTCACCATCGGGTTCACCGGCGACGGGGACGAGCGCGTCTACGCTCGTCACGTGTCCGAACACATCGGGTCGAAGCACCACGAGCGTCTGGCTGAGCCCGCTCTGGAGGCGGAGTTGCCTCGTCTGCTCTGGCATCTGGAACAACCTTTGTTCGACAATTCCGTCCTCCCGACGCATCTGGTCTCGCAGTTGGCACGGGAGCAGGTCAAGGTCGTGCTCTCGGGCGATGGCGGAGACGAGCCCTTTGCCG
>JGI25382J43887_10000949_pt1 | contig 11017 bp, 8 predicted proteins | sample GraSoi013_1_40cm_3_FD_43887 | JGI IMG/M metagenome (IMG submission 43887) | reverse complement strand
CGTCGCGGACGCCGTGCACGCGCTCGTCGATCCGCGGATCGCGGCCGCCTAGTGGCGTGTCTCTTCCGAATTACTACCGGGCCGCTCCCTTGTCGCGGCCCGAAAATCGCGGTCGAAGGCTCGTTGTGACTCGTACTCCTTCAGCTGAGACGGTCCACTAGATGATGACGCGCGGGCCGGCGCTCCTGCTCGCGTGCTTGATTGCGGCCGCGGTCGTCGCACCCGCGATCGCGCCGTATCCGCCCGATCAACTCGACCTCGCGCATCGGCGCGAAGCGCCGTCGGCGGCGCACTGGTTCGGCACCGACGATCTCGGGCGCGACGTGTTCGCGCGCGTCCTGTTCGGTGCGCGCGTCTCGCTGGCGGTTGGCCTGCTCTCCGCCGCCGTCGCCGGCGCGTCGGGCATCGCGATCGGCGGCATCGCCGGATACGCCGGCGGTGCGCTCGACGCTGTTCTGATGCGCGGCACCGACGCGATGCTGGCGGTGCCGCGCCTTCCGCTGCTGATGATCGCGGCGAGCGTGCTTCAGCCCTCGGTCGCGCTGCTGGTGGTGATGATCGGAATGGCCGGCTGGATGGAAACGGCGCGCGTGGTGCGAGCGGAGTTCCTCACGCTTCGTGCGCGCGGGTTCGTCGAGAGCGCGCGAGCCTTGGGCGCGAGCCACGCGCGGCTCATCGGCGTGCATCTCCTGCCGAACGCCGCCCAGGCGGTCATCGTCTCGCTGACGCTCGCGGTCGCGCGCGGCATCCTGCTCGAATCGGCGCTCAGCTTCTTCGGCGTCGGCGTCCGGCCGCCGCAGGCGAGCTGGGGCAACATGCTGTATCAGGCGCAGACGACGCTCGCCACCGAACCGTGGCTCGCCTTCGCACCCGGTCTGTTCATCCTGATGACGACGCTGTCGGTGAATCTGGCGGGCGATCGGTTGGCGAGCAGACGTCTGTAGACTCACCAACGATCGTAGCGCGGGCCTTTCCGCCTTCGCGGAAGCTACGGCGGACCGCCGAAGCCTTGGCGGAGGCTGGTCAGGCCCGCGACGCGGCGGCCCTGCCGCCTCCGCGCCTCCGGCGCTTCGGCGAGCCTCGCCGTAGCTCGCTCGCTTCGCAGGCGAGCGAAGGCAGGAGAGGGCCGCCCTACATCGCGCGTTTATTCAATGACCGGGCGCGTGTCGCCAGGCAGCAACAACTGCCGATGCGCCCACCATGGGGCGATGCCGTTGGTCATCACGCGCTCGTGGAACTCGCGCAAGTTGAACGCGCGGCCGCGCGCCGACTCGTAGTCGCGACGCAGTTTGAACGCCGCGGTCTTCCCGAGAAAGTACCCGCCATAGGTCGGATCGTAGGTGCCGCGCACCGCTTCCTGGCGCGCGGCGGGTGCCGGCAGATGCGCCTCGCGCTCGAAGAACTGCGCCGACTGATCGATCGTCCACTCGCCGCTGTGCAGCCGCAGTCCGACAATCAGCCGGCAGATGCGCGTCAGGGCCTCGCTGATTTGTGCGAGCCGATAGCGCGGATCGTCGCGCTTGAATCCCTCGTCGCTCACGAGCTGCTCGGCGTAATGCGCCCAGCCATCCTGACCGGATGACGGCTGCGGAAACGGATTCAGCCCGATCCAGATGCGCCGGATCTTTCCCGGCGTGCGCCGCATGAACAGACTGTGGACGTAGTGGCCGGGCGCGACTTCGTGCGCGGAGATGTCGGCGAGCGTCGGGTAGTTGAACTTCTGCAGCCATGCGTTCTGGCGCTCGGGCGGCCAGTCCGCCTGCGCGTCGGTGACGTAGTAGAAACTTTTCACCGGATGCGGCTCGAGCGGCGGCGACGAGTGCATCGACGCGAGTCCGAGATCGAACGCGGGCGCCGCGGCGACGACGACGCGCTCGCCTGCCGGAAGATCGACCAGACGCCGCTCACGGATGAACGCAAACAGATCGTCGACCGTTTGCTGCGCGGCCGCCGCGAGCTCGCCTCGCGTGGGATGATCGTCGAGGACGTCGCGCCACACGTCCAGTGACGATCGGCTCCGATCGACGCGCGCGGCCGTCGCTTCGAAATCCGCCTGCAGCGTCCGGAGCTCGCGCTCGCCAATCGCCATCAGCGCCGGCGCCGGCGTGTCGATCAGCTCTTCGGCGCGATAGCGCGCCTCGACGGCCGCGGTTCCCAGCGCGTACGCGCCGGTCGCGTGCGGCAGCACCTTCGACTCGAGCTCCGCGACGTAGTCGTCGATGGCGCGACGTGCGCTGCCGGCAGCCGATTTCAATGCGCCCTGCAGCACGGGATCGGCGACGTCGGCGAACGCCAGCGGGAGATCGCGCGCGACGAGATCCGACGCGCCGCGGAACATCACGGTCGCGCGCTCCACGAAGACTCGCGGCGGCCTCTGCAGATTCTCACGCGCTGACGCAAGCAACCTCGGCACCGCCGTCAACTTCGCCGATGCCTGCATCATCCGCGACGCCACCGGAGACGACTCCATCGTCATCAGATTGTGGACGCCGTCGGAGATCGCCGACGCGTAGATCATCGGGTTGCGCGTCCACGTGCGCACCGTGTCGAGATCCAGCAGCCAGCCGTCGACGATGCCCTGCAGGATCCGGTGATCGACGCGCTCGTCCGGCGTCAGCGGCGCGAGATCGACCGCGTCGAGCCGGCGACGAAACGCACGCAGCCCGTCGATTTCCGACGCGATCGCTCCGGCGGAAAAATCCTCGAGCGTCGCATCGTAGGTGTGAATGCCGTTGCCNGCGGCGATCGAGGGATGCCGTCGCGCGAACTGATCGAGGTACTCGTCGACGAGCTCGGAGAATGGCGGCGCCGATCGACAGCACGCGACGCCAGGCGCGAGCGCGAGCGCGACAATCACACCGATGGTCTTTGGATCCATCCGACGCGATAGTATCCTCACTTCGCGCAGACGCTGATGACCACGACGGATATTTCAACGACAGGGTCCGATGCCAGATTGATCCGCGCTATCGGCGTGCGCAGCGCGACGCTGCTCGTGATCACCAACGTCATCGGGTCGGCGATTTTCCTGACGCCCGGAACGATGGCCGCGGCGCTGCCGTCCGAGCCACTGCTGCTGCTGGCGTGGGTCGCCGGCGGCGTCATCGCGCTCTGCGGCGGACTCACCTACGCGGAAATGGGCGCGATGTATCCACGCTCCGGCGGACTGTACGTGTTCCTCGAGCACGCGTACGGACCGCTCATCGCGTTCCTTTTCGGATGGGCGTGTATGCTCGTCATCCTCACAGGCGGTGTCGCGACCGTCGCGGTCGGCTTTGCGACGTACTTCAGCTACTTCGTGCCGTCGCTCTCGACGACGCGCGAGGTCGTCGCGGTGCCGATGCCGTGGGGCGCGTGGTCGATTTCGGCTGGGCAGTTGTTGGCCGCGATCTCGATCCTCGCGCTCGGCGCCGTGAATTACACGGGCGTCANNAGCGGCAACCGCCTGCAGGCGACGCTGACCGTCGTGAAGATCGCGGCGCTCGCCGCGCTGCCGATCGTGGCGCTGGCCCTTCATCCGGTCACGCCGTCCTTCACGCCGATCGTGCCGCCGATCGCTCGGCCGGCGGCGGCGTTCGGCGTGGTGATGATTGCCGTCATGTGGGCGTACGAAGGTTGGTACTACCTGCCGTTCTGCGCGGGCGAGATCGAGGATCCCCGGCGCAACGTGCCGATTGCCCTCCTCGTCGGCATCGCAGCGTTGATTGTCATTTACGTGAGCGTGAACACCGCCTACATGCTCGCGTTGCCGCTCGAGGAGATTCGAGGCGTGGAGCGGATTGCGGAGAAAGCCTTGACCGCGCTGGTCGGCACCGGCGGCGCGCGCATCGTCGCGGCGACCGTCGTCGTCTCGACGCTCGGATGCAATGCCGCAGTGGTCATCGCGATGTCGCGCGCGTGCTACGCCATGGCGTCCGACGGGTTGTTCTTCAAGGCGGCAGCGGCGGTGCATCCCAAGTACCGGACGCCGCACATCGCGATTGTGATGACGTGCGTGTGGTCTGCACTGCTGACGCTCACAGGCACCTACGAGCAGCTGTTCACATGGGTGACCTTCGCGTCAGTGGCGTTCGGCGTACTCGGCGGCCTCGCGATCTTCCGTCTCCGCCGACGCGAGCCGGACGCCGATCGCCCGTACCGAACGTGGGGGTATCCAGTCGTGCCGGCGCTGTTTGTCGCCGGACTCGGCGTCCTGGTCGTCAATACCGTCGTCGAGAAACCAACCGAGTCGCTCATCGGCGTCGGCCTCGTCGCACTCGGCCTGCCGGCCTACGCGTACTGGCGAGGTGTCAGACGTGTCAGATATTAGGTGTCAGACACGTGTCAGACACCGGTCTGACACGTGTCTGACACCTAGATTCCTAGATCGAGTGGACGAGGCCGCGGTGGGTGGCGCTGTTATTGCGCACGAGGACCAGGATTGCGGCGGCGGCGACGATTGGAATCGCACTCGCGACGATGAGCACCGGACGAAACGAGTAGCGATCGGCGACCATGCCGGTCAGATAGGTCGCCAGCACCGTGCCGACGCCCGCGCCCGTTCCGCTCAGCCCGCTCACCGACGCCACCGAGCCGCTCGGATAGATGTCGGCAGGCAGATTCAGGATCATCGTCGAGAGCGCAGCATACGCGAAGGTCGCGATCGCGAGACAGGTCGTCAGACCGGCGAGCGACGTCGAGTACGCCGCCGGCACCAAAAGCGTCATCGCGGCCGCGGATGCGACGATGACGATCTTCCGTGCGGCGCCAACCGACCAACCACGCTTGATGAGCGCGCTCGAACAACCGCCGCCGAAAAAGTTTCCACAATCGGCGGCGAGGAACGGCACCCAGAACGCCAGCAAGCTGTCTTCCAACCGGAAGCCGCGCGACACGAGATAAATCGCAAACCAATCGGTCAGAAAAAACCACACGGGGTCGGTCAGCGCTTTGCCGATGACGATGCCCCACGTCTGCGGCAGACGCAGAATCGTTCCGTACGGGAGACTCGGAGTCGTCGCCGCAGCATTTGAGGGCTCGCCCGCCGACGGCGGCGGATGCGGGTCTGGCGAGCGGTACGTCGCGCGAAACAGCCACACCCACAGAAATCCGAGCGCGCCGGTCACGATGAATGCCGGACGCCAGCTTCCCGAAAAATGAAAGATCGCGAGGACGAGCGCCGGCGCGATGGCCGCGCCGATCGACGACCCGCTGTCGAACAGGGCGACCGCCCAGCCGCTCTCGCGCGGTGAAAACCATTCGGCGACCGCTTTGGTCGCTCCAGGCCAGTTCGCCGATTCGGCCGCGCCGAGCAGAAACCGGAACGCGGCAAAGCTGCGCAGCCCGGTGGCGAGCGACGTGAGGGCGGCAATCGTCGAGTAGCACGCGACGGTGAGGCTCAGGCCGGCGCGCGTGCCGACCCGATCGAGCAGCCGCCCGGCGAACATCTGCCCGCCGCCGTACGCGACGCGGAACGCGATGACGAGCCACGCGAAGTCGGCATTGGTCCACCCGAATTCCGTTTTGAGATGCGGGCCGAGGACGCTGAGCGTCTGGCGATCGATGTAGTTGATGACCGTCGACAAGAACAGCAGCGCCGCGATGTACCAGCGCAGGCGACGACCGGCGGCTCGACGGTTCAAGCGTTGATCTTCACGAGCGCCGCCGAGTCGGCGTCCAGAAACAGCGACGTGTCGGCGTGCGTCCGCAGAATCGACGCCGGCGCCATCGGCGAGATCGCGCCTTCGAGACACAGGCGGACCGCGGGCGCTTTCCGCGCTTCAGGGACGACGGCGAGAATCGCTCGCGACTTCAGAATCTGGCGGATCGACATCGTGATCGCACGCTCGGGAACCTCGTCGATCGACGTGAACCACTGTTCGCCGACTTGCTGACGGCGGCACGCCTCGTCGAGTCGGACAACGAGGTACGGCTCTTCGGTGTCGAAGTCCGCCGGCGGGTCGTTGAACGCCAGGTGGCCGTTTTCGCCGATGCCGACAAACGCGACGTCGATCGGCGCCGCCGTCACCTCGCGACCCAGCTCTCGACACACGTCGAGTGGATGGCGCTCGCCGTCGATCAAGTGGGCACGTGCGATGCCGGCCGGCCGAATCAACCGCTCCAGGAGGTACCGTCGAAACGCCGCCGGATGATCGGCCGGGAGGCCGATGTACTCGTCGAGATGAAACATCTCGACGTTGGACCAGTCGACATCCGGCGCCTGCGTCAACGCGTCGAGGAACGCCATCTGCGACGTGCCCGTCGCGGCGATGATGCGCGCGCGACCCGACGTCGCGATGGCGAGGCGGATGCGCGAGGCCGCTTCATTCGCCGCCGCGCGCGCGAGCGAGTCGCCGTCAGAGAACGTGTGCACGCGCATGCGCGCGCGAATCCTACCTTACTTCCGCTATATTGGCGTGCGCATGTCGATTGACCTGCTCGTCTTCGGTCCTCACCCCGACGACATCGAGATTGGCCTGGGCGGCACAGTCGCGCGTCACACCGCCGCGGGACATCAGGTCGGCCTATGCGATCTCACGGAAGGCGAGCTGTCGAGCAACGGCACCGTCGAGGAGCGCCGGGCAGAAGCGGCGGCCGCGGCGCACGTGCTCGGCGCCAGCTTTCGCGAGAATCTGAAATGGCCTGACGGCGGGATCGCGGACACGCCGCCCCTGATCAGATCGGCGGTCGAGATCATCCGCCGCCATCGCCCTCGCACGATTGCGATCCCGTACTGGAAGGATCGTCACCCGGACCACGTCGATGCCAGCCACGTGCTGCGCGTCGCGGCGTTCAAGAGCGGCCTGCGCCGCTACGCGACGGACACCGATCCGTGGCGGGCTGACTGGATCTGCTACTACTTCATCAACGACAGCGTCGCGCCGTCGTTCGTGATCGACGTGTCGGCGCACTACCAGCGCAAGCGCGACGCGCTCGAGTGCTACCGCAGTCAGTTCGCGCCGACCGAAGCCGACGCGATCCCGACGCGGCTCACGCACGCGACGTTCCGGCAGCTCGTCGAGAGCCGCGACGCGCAGTTCGGCGCGCTGGCCGGCGTCGCCTTCGCCGAAGGGATTGTCGTCCGCGAACCGGTGCAGCGCTCGGGGCTGCTCAAGCACGTGCCATGAACATCGGCATGGTGTGCTACGCATCGGTCGGCGGCAGCGGCGTCGTGGCGACCGAGCTGGCGCATGCGCTGGCGGATCGCGGCCACCGGGTGCACGTCATCAGCAGCGAGCCGCCGTTTCGATGGCGATCCGGCGTGGCGGGCCTCTCGTTCGAGCGCGTCGAGGTGCCGCCGTACCCGCTCTTCCGTGAACCACAATATCTGCTGGCGCTGACCAACACGATCGCGCGTGTCGCCGAGGAGCACCGGCTCGACATCGTGCACGCGCACTACGCGGTGCCGCACGCAACCGCCGCGTATCTGGCGGATCAGATGCTGACGACGTCGGCCGTGTCGGGGCGGACCATCGTGTCGCCGCGCACGGTCACGACCCTGCACGGAACCGACATCACGCTCGTCGGCAGCGATCCGTCGTACCGGCGCGTCGTCGCGTTCTCCATCGAGCGATCGCACGGCGTGACGGCCGTGTCGCGGAGCTTGAAAGCCGGCACGATTGCGGCGCTCGGCATCCAGCACGACATTCGCGTGATTCCCAACTTTCTCGACTGCGCGGAGTATCGGCGCCGATTCGATCCGGCGCTGCGCGAGCAGTTGTGTCCAGTGAATCACTGCGACGCGCTCGTCGTGCACGTCTCGAACTTCAGGCCGGTCAAACGCGTCGACGTGGCGCTGGAGGTCTTTCGTCGCATTCGCCGCCGCGTGCGCGCGCGGTTCGTCCTCATCGGCGATGGTCCGGAGCGCGCAGACATCGAACGGCTCGCCGCCGAGTACGAGATGACGAGCGACGTCAGGTTTGTCGGCGAGCGGCAGGATCTCGTCGCGTGGCTCTCGGTGGCCGACATGTTCCTGCTGCCGTCCGCGCAGGAAAGCTTCGGACTCGCCGCGCTCGAAGCGATGGCGTGCGAAGTACCGGTCGTCGCCTCGAACGTCGGCGGCCTGCCGGAAATCATCGAGGACGGCGTGACCGGATTCGTGTGTCCGCCGGACGCCGTCGATCTGATGGCGGAGCGAGGTGTCGCAGTGCTGACAGATCCAGCGCTGCGCGCATCAATCACGCACGCCGCGGCTCAGGTGGTGCGAAGCCGCTACTGCACGGACCTCATCGTGCCNCAGTACGAAGCNGCTTATCTTGACGTCCTCGGAAGTTCTTAGGCGGCCTCCTTCGTCGNTGGCATCGCGATTGGANTGATCGCGGCCTTCGCCGACGCCGTGGAGGTTGCCATGCCACGCCACTCTTCCGTTCGTGTCGCGTGTTTGCTGATCGGTCTCACCGCTCTCGCCGTCTCGCTTCTGTCCTCGCACATCGACGCCCAGTCGCCGGCGCCCGGCGGATTCGTCGAGCGTGCGACCGACACCGACGTGCGCCCGATGCTGACGCCGGCGCAGATTCAGAGTCTGCTGCCGGAGCGCGGCCTGTTCACGTTTCCGTCGCCGTACCTCACGCAGGCCGTCCGCATCACGAACGCGAGCGATTGCGCTGGCGCTGATTGTGTGTGGTACGTCGGCTACTCGTACTGGCGCAACATGAACAACCACGTCGGCAGCGACACGATGTACATCTTCGTCGGGCTCGACGAGGTCCACGGCGGCCCGACGCTCTTCGGCTACAACAAGGTCACCGACACCGTCACCAAGATGGGCCCGCTCTTCGACGCGGGAAGTCAATGGGCCGCGAGCACGGGAGAAGGCTGGTACTTCAGCGCGACGCTCCCCACGACGATGTACGTGAACCGGCCGGTCACGTCGACGCTGGAACGTTATGACGTCGTCACACGCGCGTTCACGACCGTCTTCGACGTCGCGTCGCGTCCGGATCTGTTCGGGCCGAATCGGTACATCTGGCAGTTCCACTCGAGCAACGACGATCGCGTCCACTCCGCCACGCTGAGGGACGCGGCGACCTTCGCCGAGCTCGGCTGCCTCGCCTATCGCGAGGACACGCAGCAGTTCTTCTATTTCCCGCAGCGCGGGTTCGCGTACGACGAGTGTCAGATCGACAAGAGCGGGACGTGGCTGCTGATCAAGGAAAAGCTGGGGACCGATCCGGCGTCAGAAGTCGACAACCGCATCATCGATCTCGACACCGGCGCCGAAACGCAGCTGCTCGATCGCGACGGCGCCGGCGGCCACTCCGACAACGGCTACGCGTACATGGTCGCGGCCGACAACTGGAACTCGTTGCCGAACGCGATCCGCTTGTGGCACTTCGGCTCCAATCCGATCGTGCCCGGCAACGTCGTGTACTACGACCCGCAGTGGCAGCCGGGCAGCGTCAATCACGTGAGCCACGCCAGCACGAGGAGCGACGTCGCGGCGGAACAGCAGTACGCGTGCGGAAGCGGCGCGAACGCGGTCAACGGACCGCGCACGAACGAGATCGTCTGCTTCGTGCTCGATGGCTCGCTGCGGACGCTGGTGGTCGCGCCGGTGATGACCGACATGAACGAGCCGGGCGGCGGCGACAGCTACGCGAAGTACCCGAAAGGCAATCTGGACGTCACCGGCCAGTACTTCATGTGGACGACGAACATGAGCGGCAGCCGTCAGGACGCGTTCATCGTCAAAGTGCCGTCGCAGTTACTGACCGACGGTGGGGCAGACACCATCGCGCCGTCCGTCGCGATCACGTCGCCCGCCCACGGATCGATCATCGTCGGGTCCACTGTCGTCACAGCCACCGCGTACGACAACGTCGGCGTTGTCGGTGTGCAGTTCAAGCTCGATGGCGCGAACCTCGGCGCGGAGGTGATGAATCCTCCGTACGCGCGAACGTGGGCCCCACCTGTGACGGCGAGCGGTCAGCACGTGTTGACGGCAGTCGCGCGCGATGCGGCCGGGAACACCAGAACGTCGAGCGCCGTGTCGGTGATCGTGATTGGCCGCCTGGCCAACTAGCGGCGTATGCGTACGGATTCAGTCTCGAGCTGTCGACGCCGAGGCAATCGGTAGGGGCCGGTCTTCAGACCGGCCCGACGTGGCACGGCCTGAAGGCCGTGCCCTACCGCTGATCGAAGAGTCGAACCTGGCGCGCGGTCCGGCTTGCNCGCGAATCGCGCGCCCATCAGTTCCACCGCGGACCGCTTTTCCGTCCTCGTCGAGCGCGAAGGTGACGAGCTGCGGCGATCGCCGTCAGCGAGCGGTCGCCGTGGCGCGCTCGAGCAGCGAGGCCTCAGCAACGAGCGCGCTGATGACCGCATCGACGTCGGCGTCGTTGTTGTACGCGTGGAATGAGACGCGCAGTCCGTTACCGCGGCACGACGCGATGATGCCTCGCGCGGCGAGTTTTGCCACGAGCGCAGGGGCGTCGACGCTTTGCACGACGACGAGCGGGCCGCGGCGTGCCCGGTCACTCGGCGTGCGCACCACGAATCCGGCGTCGCGTGCGGCGGAGGCATAACGCTCGACGAGGTGATCGACCTGTCGGCCGACGACGTCGTAGCCGATGCGGTCCAGCAGGTCGAGCGCGGCGAGCGCCGCGTAGGCGTTCGGCACGGGCGGTGTGCCCGTTTCGAAACGATTCGCGCCCGGCGGCCAATCCAACGCGTCGATGCGAAACGCAAACGGATTCACGCGGCCGAACCAGCCGGTCACGGTCGGCTCGAATCGCTCGATGAGATCGCGCCGCACGTAGAGGAAACCAATCCCGGCCGCCGCCAGCANATACTTCAAACAGCCGGTGACCATGAAATCGACGCCGAGCGCGTGGNCGTCGATCGGACCCGATCCNGTTCGCTGATAGTCGTCGAGAAACACGTACGCGCCGCGATCGTGAGCCANCTTCACGAGACCCGCGATGTCGGTCTTGTGGCCGTTGCGGAAGCAGACGTGGGTCGCTGGCACGANGAGCGTGCGCTCGTCGATCGCCGCAGCGTACGCGTCAATTGGCAGCACGTCGCCGGACGCGTGCGCCCG
>JGI25382J43887_10000947_pt1 | contig 11019 bp, 8 predicted proteins | sample GraSoi013_1_40cm_3_FD_43887 | JGI IMG/M metagenome (IMG submission 43887) | reverse complement strand
TTGGCCGCACCGAAATCGAGAATCGAGGTCTTCTTTGGATTCCTTCCCTGAGTCAGCGCGCTGAAGACTCCTTCCAGATATGCACCGGGCCCTGGCATCGTTGGAGCGGAGCCGGTGACGTCAATCGTGATGACTTCTGTTGCCACCTTCCCACTGGCCCTGGGTCGCTTCTTCGCGAACTTGTACACCGGGCTTTCCCACATCTTGTCGGCATGCTCACGTTCTCCCAACGATATCTAGCTTTTGCGTGTCCGTTCCGTCGTGATCTGCCCAGTCCCCCATAAGGTGAGGAATGAAACTCCCATCTGTTTAGCGATCACAATCGGCGTAGCAATCACGTTGGATCATCATCGCTAGAGAAGTCGCGGTTGATGGGACGGAGGCGGACGGGGTCGCAGTTCGCGGCCACCATTCTGGTGATCAACCGGGGAGCGGGGCCGAAGACTCCCGCTCGTGTGTTCGTCGAGTTTCACACGTTGCTGGTCTCGGTAAGGTTGTTCCTTCACCACGTCGTTGAGCCAATAGAAAGCCCCTACCTCAAGATTGAAGGAAGCCCAGGAAGTGAAAGCCACGCGGGCAGTCGAAGTGGCAAGTAGTCCCGACTGGCGAATCCCAGCTGCTTTTTGACGGTCGCTGAGACCATAGAGACGCGCCACACTGAAGGCGCCCGCGAATCTCGCGCCGACGCGAACGTTCGAGGGGTCTGGAGCTCTAGAAGGGTTGGCCCCACCTTCGATCTCAGCAAGATAGGGAGACGGCAGACCTTGTCGTGAGACCAGATAAAGGCGCTTCATGGCCCGCGTGATCGCGACATAGAACAGCCGCCTCTCCTCAGCCTGCGCATCCCCAGCGCTCATGCGCACGGGCTCTAATACGTCGGGGTTCTCGACCTTCGAGGGGAAACCGAAAAGGTGATCGCTGGCATTGGCGACGATTACGACGTCGGCCTCTAGTCCCTTCGCCTTGTGCGCAGACAGGATGCGTACTCCGTGCACCCCCCGATCCGGGTTCCCCACAGGGACTCCGTTCCGTAGGCAGGCCTGGATGATGTCTTCCAGCAGGTGATTGGTTCGGCTCAGGACGAGGATACGGTCTGCCGGGACCTGGCGAAGCTCTTGGCGGACGAGCGAGGCCGTGCGATCCACGATCGCCGAGTCGTCATCGGACACTTCATGCACGTACGCCTCCCCCTGCTCGCGGCTGAAGATGACGACTTGTTTGGGCACCTGCCTCTTATTGCGTGCGATCAGGGCCGCGCCCGCCTCGACGATGACTGCGGGAGACCGGTAGTTCACGTTCAGCATGGTGGTCGAGGCCGGACCGAAGTGCGACTCGAAATTGATGATGTGATCGACGTCACCGCCGGCGAAGCCATAGATCGCCTGCCAGTCATCGCCGACCGCGAATAGGCGGGCCCCCGTCACCGCGACGAGAGCCTTCAAGAACCGTGCCATCGCGGCCGAGGTGTCCTGGAATTCGTCCACGAGTACGTGCTCAAATTTCGGAAGCGGATTGGTGCCACCCCCTAAGATGTCGGCAGCACGATGCAGCATGTCGGAGAAATCGATCCGGCCTTCGGCCGAGAGCGCGGCCTGATATCGCTCGAGAACCGCAATTCCCAGGAGCCCAAAGTGGTGAACTCGTGGTGTCGACCCCTTGAGGTGCGGTTGTATTTCCTTCGGCTGGTGCCGCATCGCTCGCGCGTTAGTGATGAATTGAACGAGCAGTTTTTCAATCGAGCTACCGATGTACTTCAGATCCCCGAAAGACTTCCCAACTTCTTCGAATGTCATGGGCCGCAACACGACACCGGCGCGAGTCAACCGCTCTCGAAGGGCAGCGTCCAGCGTCCCTTCCGTTCGCTCATAGTCGTAGAATTCGATGAGCGTCTTCCCTTCGCGGCGGAACTGGTCTCGTTTCCAGGCCATGCCCTGCTTGTACTCGGCCGTTGAAGTCGTCCATCTCGCAGGCACCTCGCCGGCTCGATTGATCCCCCAATATTCGATAGAGGCGCCGCTCTGGGGAAGGGTGAAGTCGGGATGGTAAGCGCCTCGCTCCTTGCCGACACTGGCCCAGGACGCTCTCGCCTCATACTTGTACTCCACATGATTGAAGAAGAGGAAGTCCGCGATGATCCGTTCGCCAATCGACCGGACATGCTCCCCTCGCAGCGTTCGATACGTCTTGTCACCACCGACCGCGGGTGCACTCTCGTCCTCGTTTCGATGGAAGTTGAGGAATGCATTGATGTAGAGCTGAGCAAGGCGCGGGTCCTGCCCCGTCCTCGCCTCTCGCAGCGCCGCGGCAACTAAGGAATCCGTCCACCGTTCGTCGGCGACGCTAATCGGTCCGGTTGCGATGGCCTGGACGACGCGTTTGCCTAGGGAGTGGAGCGTTGAGACAGTAACGCCCCCTTTCTCGCGATCAGCGATCGACACTCCCATCTGCTTGAGTCGGTCCTGCATTTCCTCGGTAGCCTTGTTCGTGAATGTGACGGCCAAGATTGCGGTGGGTGGAACCTGCCGCTCGAGAAGATATCGGATTCGGCCGACGATGGTACGAGTCTTTCCTGAGCCTGCCCCCGCAATCACGAGATTGCGGACATCGTCCCGCACAATCGCTCTACGTTGTTCCTCATCCGTCTTCAGCTCTAGAATGAGCAATTTCGAGTGCTCGGCGACCATTCGCTCGATGTACTGATCGTTATGATCTTCGAGGACTGTTCGCAGCCGACCTGCCTGATGTAACACGTCCTCCAATTGTCCCCTGGTGGCTCGATCGCGCGCCGCGCGGAGGACTTTGGCAAGTCCGGGTAAGCCCCGCTCCTCGAGCTGGATGACCTCTTCAATCAGCGGGCGTCTGACCTTCTCGAGGATGTAATCGCCGCCGGCGATGTAAGTTTGGAGGGCGCTCTCGATCACCCGGAGACCGGCCTGGGCCCGCTGCAAGTTCCCACGGGCTTTCTCGACCCGGTTCTTCCGGAACCGAAGGAACGCGGCAATCAGTAGGCCGGCGACAGCAAAAACAGGAGCCAGCCAAAGCGGATCCATCCGACACCTCTCCAACTCTCCGATGTTTCGTCGCGCTCGGGAGCCTAATCTAAGTTCCCAACTACTCGATCTTCGCGCCCTTGCTCAGATTGTGTCGGGCGCAGAGGATCCTCACATTCTCAGGAGAAAGCCCAGTTCCTCCCTTTGAGAAGGGCAATTCATGGTCAAAGTGCAACTGGTCCTTCTCTCCGCATATCACGCACTTCCCTCCATCTCGTTTGTAGACGACCTGCTTCACCCACGAGGGGATCGCTCTCCTGAAATCCTCGCTACCGCGCCCTCGTGTCGAGTCGTCCGAGAGGTCGGAGAGGGTCATCGTGAACTTGAAGACTCTCCGATGGCCCACGCTTACGTATTCGTAGGTCGACAGGGAAAAGAGGCCTTTATCGGACCAAATTCCTGATCTAAGTTTCTCATAGACTCGAACGAGTGGCTCGTTCTCCTGGCTGACTGAGTTCGCGAACTTCGCGTTATCGGTGGGGTCGCCGTCGGGATGAGCCCAGGGCTGATCCACTGCCTTCGGATCAACGCCAGGGGCTTTCTTGATGTCGTGCCCCTCGTAAGTCAAGATCCTGCCATCGTCTGATAACGAGTCGTCATACGGCGCCCCGGGCCTTTGAGACATGAGGACGATCGAGACTGCCGGCGGCCGTCGGAAATACATTCCTTTCTGGAGAGCGAGGCCCTCCCTAGAGCACATTTCCCAGTATGTGAGGATCTCATCGCGCATCGTCATACCTGAGATGTGAGGCGGAGAGCATCTACGACCTCTCGAAGAAAGCGTCCCCGTAATCAGCAACGAGATCTGAACCGTTCCCAGCGCACATTCTCGGCATGATGAAACGAATGACTTGCGTATCCAAAGATGTATCGCGACACTCTGACTTCATTATATGGAATGGCGTTACCCGAGCCTCTGCAATCTCGCGCGCATCCTGTTTGATCGCCGCGAGACTAAGGAAGAGTCGCCCCAGCGGAGTGATTGGCTTCAATATGTTGAACTAGGCTTTGGTTGTCCGGGACCATCAGCCCACATCCGTATGGGCACTCGCGTTCCGATGGCGGAGGCAATTGAAACATCGCTCCATCGCGAAGAGCGGGACGTTCCAACTCCGGTTTAAGTGCAAAGTGAGGATCAAGCGCGTTGAGCTCACCCGTTCGCCTGCCGACCTCCGATGCAATGGCCGAAGTTCGAAGTTGCAGGATGTAGAGGTAATCTGGTCTCTCAAGGACCTTGAATCGATTGTCATCGTCCGGATCTGCGAAAAGCGGATACACGTTGTGTTCGAGGGCGCCAAGCATGAAGGCTGCGAAAATCTCGTTCTCCGTCGCGCCTTGCTTCTTCATCTCGGCGTACCGTGGATCCTGAACGAAGACCACCAAGGCATCCTCCAATCGCTTACGTTCTTCCGCGAAGAACCCCTGGGCTCTGGCGTAGTCATACCGGTTGCTGAAATCCATGCCGCAGGCCATCATCGCGTCGCGGAGCCTGAAGGGCAAGCCCGCCTTGATCTGGTCGTACTCCGGTTGGGAGATTTTTCCGGCTTCAAAGTCGCGAGCCGCTTCCAAAAGAGCCTGCGCGAAATTGACGCGAACCCACCTGCGGAGCCGGTGCTTCCATGCAGGTGTTATTCTACGGCGCTTTCGCGGCGTGACTTTCCCCCCATACGAGGAGATAGAGCGTACGAGGTGTTACTTCTTAAGCTTTCGGAGAGTTGCCGCCAAATCGGAGGATGCTTCAGCGATTTCTTCGATGCGTTTCACTGCCAGGTTCCGGTAGCGGTCGGTCTTGATTCTTTCGAGATGAAATGGCCGCCACAGTTTCACGATTCCCGCAACTTCGTCGAACTGTCGGAAAATGCGCTCGTCTCTGTCGCGTTCCCGGGTGATTCCTTTCGCCTTCAAACGACCGCTAACGACCTCAAGATCTGTTTCACGTTCAATCTTGCGGATTTCGTCGAACTCCTTCTTGCGTGTCTCCAATTCTTGGACTGTCTCGTCCACCATCTCCTCGGGAATCCCATGCTCGACCAACGGCCGAGCATCCTCGATGTCGATGCGTTTTTCGATGACGGCCTTCTTCAATGATTCCGGCGCTTTAGAAATCGTTTGGATGAAATCTCGCATGTCATGTACCCCGAGTTTTTCCGACACAACCCGCTGGATGACCAGACGACGAGTCTGCTCGTCCGGGATCCGGGCAACTTCTGTGAGAATTTGGGTGGACACACTCTCAGGCGCCTTGTACTTGTCTCGAATTTGCTTGGCAGCGATTTGCCGTTCCACAAATCCAGCCTGATCCTTTACCTTCTTTCCGAGCTTTCGTCCCAGCTCCTCGTAGTCACGAAAGGCCCCGCTCTTCCACAAGTCCCAAATTGCATTCTCTTGCTCGGACCATTTTAGGTTCTCCCGGTTGATGTTTTCAAGGAGCGATTCGAGTAGAATCTCCTTGTCTCCTACGTCCTTCACAACCGCAGGTACCTTCTCAATCTTCGCGAGTTGATAGGCTCTCCAACGCCTTTCGCCCGCGACGATCATGTAACCGTCCTTCTCCTTCCGTACAACTATCGGCTGGACCAAACCATGCTCCTTGATACTCGAAGCAAGCTCCTCCAACGCATCTTGGGGGAAGTCCTCTCGAGGCTGGTGAGGATTCGGACGAATTCTGTTCACGGGAATGTATTCCAGTTCCACCCGGGCCACGCTCCACCTGGTAGCCCCGCCTCGCTACATCAAGATTTTCGTCCACCCAGCGAGAAGGACTTTATTACATGAGGGGTCTCGCCTTTTCTCCATGGCGTTCCTTTTCTCCCTTCCGGAGTATGAGACTCCGGAGGGAATTGGCGATGCACTCGCTAGCTGGGTGGTTCGCAAGGGCTCCGATAGGATTCTTGATCCCGCGATGGGCACCGGCGCGCTTCTTAGAAGCGTTCTCGGCAGGTACGGTTCGCTTGGCATTCGACGCGGAGCCTCGAGAATCTACGGGATCGAGATTGATCCTGACCGAGTTCGAATAGCTGCCAGAATCCTCCATAGCCAAACAGGCCCAAGTCCCCATCTTTTTGCCGGTGATTTCCTTCTTGACGGGTTCGCAATCGATGGCGCGAACAGGTTTGACGGCGTTATTTGTAACCCTCCTTTTGTCCGATGGCAAGAAATCCCCTCTGAGTACCGTCAACTGTTGAACGGAAAGGGAGGATGGGCTTCAAGATCTCGAACATCTGGCCTCACAGGCCTTCACGTCTTTTTCGTTTGCAAGGCGTTCGAATACGCTAGACCAGGAGGAAGACTAGCCTTCATTCTACCCTCAACTACGTTTGCTGCGTCCTATGCGGCGCCGATGAAACGCTTCCTCAAAGAGCGCGCAACCATAGTCGCTTTGCTCGCTCTGGATCCGACGCTGGAGGTCTTTCCGGGGGTCATGACTAGCATCTCACTGCTCTTAATAGAGAAGAGAAGTCCGCCTAAGTCCCACAGATCCCTGATTGCAAAGCTCACGCAGGTTCCCTCGCCACAGGATTTGCGAAAGATGCTGCGAGGCTCTTTGATCGATCGGACAATGTTGGCCCTCCGACCCCTCCAGACGGGGTTAGTTGTTTCCGCAAACTGGACGAACCTCGTAGCCAGGCAACCTGTTCGCCAATCCGTTCTGGCCCCTTTAGGCTCAATCGGTCATGTACGTCGGGGTATCGCGACCGGGTGCAATGCCTTCTTTACGCTTTCACGCGATGCAGTCGAAGAGCTCGGATTGCCCCCTCGTACTGTTCGACGATTTGTCCCCGGGTTGAGGAACGTTGGCTACGAGATCTCCCCCGAAGATATCGAGCTCGCGGAATCCGCAGGGGAAAAGACGTACCTTCTCTACTTGCAGGCTGAACAGGGAACGATTCCCGCGATAAGATCATACCTAGATTTCGGAGCGGCAACTGGCGTTCCGGAGGGCTACCTCACATCACATCGCGACAAGTGGTACCGACTAGAGACTCGACAGTCGGCACCCATCTTGTTCACCTACATGACCAGAGCCAGACCACGCTTTCTCCATAACGCATCAGGCGCGCTGTACCTCAACAACCTCATTGGAATCCATCCGATCAAGAGAATGCATCAACGAGACCTGATGGCTTTCTTGGCTATCCTAAACTCCGACCAAGTCTTGCGTCAGCTTTTTGCCATTGGGCGAGGCTATGCAGGAGGACTTCTGAAGGTAGAGCCTGGTGATCTTTCTAAGCTCCACGTCCGGGATCCATCCAAATTGAACAAGAGGGACGCGGGAGAGTTGGCCGATTCATTCCGGAGGCTCGTATCGTTGGCCCGAGTCGGGCGCGGTGCCGAAGGACTCTCTAAGCTCAACGAAATGGTCAAAGAAGTATGTCGATTGAATGCCACGAGGAGCCAAACCATCAAGATAGCTCTGGAACGTCACTCCCGTTGAGGCCCCAGTAGGACTCGATACTCTCCGCCGCCGAGGAACTCAAGGACTCCATGGTCACGTAGAACCTGCAGCTGCTGGCGGAGCTTCGGTCGGACGTTGCGATTTGTCGGGTGCATGCTCGCAAGGCGGTCCTCGAAAGAGTACAGATCGGCGAGAGAGAAAGTATCTCGGTGAAGTTCGCGGATACACGCAAGGACGTCGGCTGTCCATCCCCGCGATTCAGCATCCTTGGTCCCTAGGAAGGCAAATCGCAACCAGGATGTTCGGACCGCATCCGGAGAAACAGGAATCTCACCTCGAACAGCCTGGATCCTTGCATCCAGCGGAAGACGAGAAAGGAGGATATTGCATCCCACCCAACCTGCTCGACGAGCCTTCGGACCTAGGGCCGTGCGTCGCTCGATGATCGAGGAGGAGAGAAAGTATCGCGGCACGAAGAATACGTCTCTAACGCGCCACCGGTCCGTCTGATAATGCAAGAACACGAAATTCGGCGCTGCGTAATGCTCAATCCGGTCCGCCATCGGCCCATACGCTGCATCCGTCACTTTCGCCCCAAAAGGGCGCTTCTGGCTTTTCAGTTGGAACCCCTCATGGCAAGTGTGGCACTGAAAGTCCACGACTCTCGTACCAGAGGGATTTGGAGAGAGTGCATTGCTATCGCAGGCTGGACAATAGAGCTGATCGCTCACCCACTTTTCGGTCAAGACGCGGGCAACTTGAGACGAACTGGAGTATTTTGCCGCCAGGTCGTGGTCTAGCTGCAGGTCCACGCTCCTCCGAACGTCCGTTGGTCATTTGATCTTGTGGCCGACCGTCTCTCGGAGCTGGCCCAGTGATGGAAGGGCAACGTTTTTTGTCCCCTCAGCAGAATGCCCCATCGAGGCACGTGACCACCAACTGGATTTGGCCCGTCGTCGAAGGCAACTGGGCAGTTCTGGCAAAGAAGAACGTGTGGGCCACGTACAGCGACAAGGCCCGCACGAAGGTCCGCAAAGGTGATCAGATCGTTTTCTATGTAAAAGGAACAGGCAATTTCCGAGGTTTGTACCGATTGGTGTCTGACTGGTACCCCGCAAAGGAGCCGGTGTGGTTCGACGAATTGGTTGCGAACAAGGTAAGATACAAACATCAGGTTGCGATGGAGCTTCTAGAGCTCGGGTCTGCGAACTACAAATCTCTTGTCCACAGTTTGAGCTTCGTCAAGAACAAGAAGCAGATCTCGGTCTATCTCCAATCCATGGGTGGAGGACCTGCCAATCACGGTCGACCCGTTTCCGACGAGGACCTCGCGATCATTCGAGCCGAGCTTCAGCGTAGTCCAGGCCCTCTGGAGGAAATCCCACATGTGGAGGAAGGCGCAGTTCCCGTCAGTAACAAGCCGAGTGCAGGTGGCGGGCTATTCCGGTCAACAGCAGCGCTCTTGCCATGGTTGTTTCAAGACTTGGAATCCGTCGCCCGCGGCTCAATCAATCGTGAGAAATACGTCGAAGGGCGGGATCCGTCCACCATATTCGAGGATCTCGTTTTTCTTGCGTTCCGCTTCCTAGGATACAACACTTCCCGCCAGCTCGGTTACAAGCGTGGTGCTGGCCGCCCGGGTCCCGACGGCGAGGCTCGGAGTTCGAACGCGGACTACGTCGTTGTGTACGATGTGAAGCAGCGAGCCGACGGGTATGCCCTTTCGGCGGCCGATCATCGCGCTCTTCGTGAGTACGTCGACGCGGCCCAGAGTCGGGGCGACGCCAACGTCTTCTGTGTGGTTATTTCATCAGCCTTTTCCGGGGAACCCCGCCCGATGAACGGCGTGCCGCTGACATTCATCCAGGCGAGCGCTCTTCTTGAACTGGTGGCCCTGAAGGTTCAGAACCCCGACGTAGTCAATAGCAGAACCCTGAAAAAGCTATTCGGGAAAACGGGAATCCTGGCTCATCGGAACATTGAGCAATGGGCCTCGGATCATGACGCAGATCGCATTGACATGAGCCATTTGCTGAAGCTAACTGCGGAAAGAGTTGGTTGATTGATAGTTGCCGGTTGCACCATTGATCAACTGCCAACCAGGCTTCCTATCCAACGGCGAAACTCATTTCTTCAACGGTGATCACGATGATGATCTAGTGTCACAGTTACCATTGGCCCGGGAGTTCGAGGTCGACCTAACAACAGACCGGGTCGGCGGGCCTGCTATCCTGAAATGACCTCCGGTCTCTGAGGACTTCAAACTGAACTCCCGACTCACGGTTCTGCGGAGACTGCGTCGCCGAGAGCCGTGGCGGAGGGATCGGACGACAGACTTTTTGGCGCAGGTGCCCTTTGTCGGGGATAGAGTGAGCGCGGCAGGGGAGACGGAGGACCGCCGTCGAAAGGCATACGAGGCAACGAAGAGCGACCAGGAAGCTGCAGCCCTACTCGGGATGAATCACTTCACCTTCACGAGCTGGCGGACCTCTCGCGGCTATCCTCTCAAGAATCCAAAGCCCGGACTCAGGCCAACACCGGAGGAATTAGAAACCGTTCAACGAATGTTTGGTGAAGGAGCGAGCTTCGAGGTGATAGCCGCTCATATCAACGAACATCGCATCGGCAATCGCAATTGGCTGAAGACACCCGGAAGTGTCGCATGGAACGCCCACCGACTTGGGCTCATCTCCAGAGAACAGCTCGACTTCTGGTATGAGGATGCAGCAAAACGCAAGGCCGTGGTTCGGGCGAGAGGACGAGATGCCTTTCGCTCGGGCGTCCTCGTACGGGATGGCAATAAGTGCGTCATCTGTGGCGCTAGGTAACTCCTCGAGGTCGACCACATCATTGAACTCTGGAAGGGCGGACCCAACATTCCCTCAAACGGAGTGACGCTCTGCCGGGGGTGTCACAAGCTCAAGACCAGCCCGGGAGATGACGCCTCGTGGCACTCGTTCGCGAAAAGGTACGCGGCGGTTGTCGAGCGACTTGGATTCACGACTGACTATGGCTTGTGCCCGGACCATCGGCATCACTACCTTGTCGTCCGACCGAAAGTCGGACAATAGCACAGCACAATCTACTTCTGAGGTGACAAATCAAGAAGAGTAGCGCCAGGTGGTTGCTCTCCAGTCTCTCCAACATCACCACGCTGTTGTGATGCCACCCTTCCGGTCAGAGTCACGAAATACCGCAGTCGCGTTCCGGCCCCAAGGCAGCATCGGAGGTCGAGTGTTTGGCCGGTCCCCCGCGGGGCTTTCGGACTCGGGTCGTGTCCTCGCGGCCGCTCACGCCGAGCACGCGCGCGATCGAGTCGGAGAAACCGGCGGGCTTCACGTTCCGGCCCACGCAGTTCACGTTCCTCCAGCTCCAGACCGAGGAGGGCATGGACGCGCGCCCCATGTCCCTCGCGACGAGTCCCACGCGCCCCCACCTCGAATACGCGGTCCGCCTCTCGGATTCCGCGTATAAGCGCGCCTTCGCGGCCCTCCGGCCCGATGACGAGGTTCGCGTCTTCGGCCCGATCGGCGACTTCGTCCTGCACGAAACGCGCCCGGCGGTGCTCGTCGC
>JGI25382J43887_10000945_pt1 | contig 11029 bp, 9 predicted proteins | sample GraSoi013_1_40cm_3_FD_43887 | JGI IMG/M metagenome (IMG submission 43887) | reverse complement strand
ACGATCAACGTCGGCAAACTCTCAGGCGCCGTGGGGACGTTCGCGCATTTGCCGCCGTCAATAGAAGAAGAGGTGTGCCAGCGCCTGCAGCTCGAGCCGGCGAAGGTCTCCTCGCAGGTCATTCAACGCGACCGCCACGCGGAGCTGCTGTCGGCGCTGGCGATTACGGCCGCGTCGCTGGAGAAGTTCGCGCTCGAAATCCGCGGACTGCAGAAGACCGAAATCGGGGAAGTCGAGGAGCCGTTCGCGAAAGGGCAGAAGGGCTCGTCGGCGATGCCGCACAAACGCAATCCGATCGGCTGCGAGCAGATTTGCGGTCTCGCGCGCCTGCTGCGCGCCAACGCCCACGCGTCGCTCGAGAACGTCGCGTTGTGGCACGAGCGCGACATCTCGCATTCGTCGGTGGAGCGCGTGATCCTGCCCGANAGCTTCATCGCGCTCGATCACATGCTGCGCCGGTTCACCAGAATCACCCGCGGCATGGTCGTCTATCCCGATCGCATGCGCGAGAATCTCAACCGCTCGCGCGGCGTCGTGTTTTCCGGCACGGTGCTGCTCGAGCTCGCGAAAAAAGGCGTCTCGCGCGAGCAGGCGTACGAATGGGTGCAGCGCAACGCGATGCGCCTGTTCGAGGAACGCCGGGAGGACGTCGACTTCAGGGCGCTGCTGCTGGCCGACCCGGACGTCACGCGCGTGCTGACGCCGGCCGAGATCGAGCGGGCGTTCGACCTCGACGAGCAGTTGAAGCACGTGGACCACATTTTCGATCGCGTCTTTCAAACCGTTTCCGCGAGGGTCTAGCTAGTGGAGGGTCTTCTCGAATTTACTACTCGGGCCGCTCCGCTCGAACCCCACCGCGCAGGCGTGCGCGCTGGGGACCCCGCGTGGTCGCGGCCCAAAAATCGCGGTCGAAGACTCGTTGTGAATAGTACTGATTCAGCTGAGACGGTCCACTAACATGCGTGCGCGCGTTTTCGTCACGTTGAAGCCATCCGTGTTCGATCCGCAGGGCAGAACGATCGCCGACGCTCTGCATTCGCTCGGCTACGGCACGGTCGAGGACGTGCGGCAAGGTAAGTACTTCGAGCTCGATCTTGCGACCACTGAAGCGGCGCAGGCGCGCGCCCTAGCCGCCGAGGTCGCCGACAAGGTCCTGGCGAATCCCGTGATCGAAAGCTATCGCATCGAGGTTGACTGAGCGGAGAGTCGTGCGAAGAACCGCGGCGAGCGATCGAGCGAGCCGCGACAGGCGTTGGGGGTGGGGCCCCAACGCAAAAGTAAACAAAGATGACTCGTTTTGCTTTTGCACTTGCGGCGTGCATGACTGTGGCTAGTGCCTCATCGGCGCAGGACCGTCCGGGTCCAGCGATCGACCCGATGGCGGCGACAGTCACGCAGTGGTTCACGATGATCGAGCGCCAGTTCGTGAGCCTCGCCGANGCGATGCCGTCCGATCGCTGGAGCTTCGCGCCGAAAGACGGCGAGTTCAAGGGCGTGCGCACGTTCGCCGAGCAGGTGAAGCACGTCGCGTGCGCCAATGTCGCATTCTTCAACGAAGTCGAGCACAAGACGCCGCCGGCCGGCTGTGAGACCGGCGGTCCGAGTCCGGCAAAGACGAAGGCCGAGCTGATGCAGTACCTGCGCGAATCGTTCACCTACGCGACTCAGGTGATGCGACGACTCACGCCCGCCAACGCCATGGATCCGGTCGAAGGTCCCTACGGCGGCAAGACGACGAGATTGGGCATTTCGACGCTAGCGGTGTGGCATGCGACGGATCATTACGGCCAGCTCGTGGTGTATCTGCGGATGAACGGCATCGTCCCGCCCGCGAGCGCGGGCACGGCCCCATCGCGATAGTCGTTCCTAACCAGCGCGCCGAGCCGAAGGCGAGGCGTGGTCGGCGGCGGGGGTGGGGCCCCGCCGCAAGGTCATAAAAGATGCGCTTCGGCATTGTGGTGTTTCCCGGCAGCAACTGCGACGAGGACGCGTATCACGCCGCGAAAGACGTCTTCGGCCAGGATGCCGAGTACATCTGGCACAAGGACACCGACCTGAAAGGCGCCGACATCGTGATTCTGCCCGGTGGCTTCGCGCACGGCGATTACCTGCGCACCGGCGCGATGGCGCGCTTCTCGCCGATCATGGGGCAGGTTCGCGCGTTCGTCGAGCGCGGCGGCCCGGTGCTCGGCATCTGTAACGGATTCCAAATCCTGCTCGAATCCGGTCTGCTGCCCGGCGCGATGCTGCGCAATCGCACGCTGAAGTACCGCTGCGAGCACGTGCATCTGCGAGTCGAGCAGACCGACACGCCGTTCACGAGCGCGGCAAAGGTGGGCCAGGTCCTGCGAATTCCGATCGGTCACGGCGAAGGCAATTATTTCGCGCCGTCCGATATGCTCGCCACGTTGGAGTCGAACCGGCAGGTGATTCTTCGTTACACCGATCCGAACGGCGAGCTCGATCCAGATTCGAATCCAAACGGATCGGTCAACGCGATCGCCGCGATCTGCAACGAATCGCGCAACGTCGTCGGCATGATGCCGCATCCCGAGCGCGCGTGTGAATCGCTGCTCGGCGGCGTCGACGGACGGATGATCTTCGAATCGGTCGTCGAGACGCTGGCTCGCGGGCCTGAAAGGCCCGCGCTACAGGCTGTAGGGCGGGCCTTTTAGGGTCGCCGTTTCATCATGATTGATCCACAGGTTCTCGAACGGCACGGCCTGAAGCCCGACGAGTACGAACGCATCAAGCAGTTCCTCGGCCGCGAGCCGAACCTCACCGAGCTCGGGATCTTCTCGGTGATGTGGTCCGAGCACTGCAGCTACAAGAGCTCGCGCGTGCATCTGAAGACGCTGCCGACCACAGGAAAGCAAGTCCTGCAGGGTCCAGGGGAGAACGCGGGCGCCGTCGACATCGGCGACGGCCTCGCGGCCGTCTTCAAGATCGAATCGCACAATCACCCGTCGTTCATCGAGCCGTACCAGGGGGCGGCGACCGGCGTCGGCGGGATCATCCGCGACATCTTCACGATGGGCGCGCGGCCGATCGCGCTGTTGAACTCGCTGCGGTTCGGATCCATCGATGCGCCCGGAACACGTCGTCTGCTCGAAGGCGTCGTGGCCGGCATCGCCGGCTACGGCAACAGCATCGGCATCCCGACGGTCGGCGGTGAGATTGCGTTCGAGCCGTCGTACGCCGGCAATCCGCTCGTCAACGTCTTCTGCCTCGGCATCGCGAAGGCGTCGGACATTATTAAAGGTGTCGCCTCGGGCGTCGGCAATTCGGTCTATTACGTCGGCGCCAAGACCGGGCGCGACGGCATCCATGGCGCGACGATGGCGTCGGCGGAGTTCGATGAGAAATCGGCGGAGAAGCGTCCGGCTGTCCAAGTCGGCGATCCGTTCATGGAAAAACTGCTGCTCGAAGCGTGCCTCGAGGTGATGCAGACCGACGCGCTCGTCGGCATCCAGGACATGGGCGCCGCGGGCCTGACCTGCTCGACGACCGAAATGGGATCGCGCGGCGGAGCCGGCGTGGAAATCGACATCGCGCATGTGCCGCAGCGCGAAAGCAGGATGACGCCGTACGAGATCATGCTCTCGGAGTCGCAGGAGCGGATGCTGCTCGTCGTCAAGCGTGGGCGCGAGGCTGAGGTCGAGCGGATCTTCGACAAGTGGGATCTGCACGCGGTCCACATCGGCGAAGTGACCAGCGACGGCATGCTGCGCGTGAAGGACAAGGGCACGGTGGTCGCCGAGATTCCGAATCGCGCGCTCACCGACGAGGCGCCGGTGTATCGACGTCCGATGACGGAGCCCGAGTATCTTGCCGAGGTGCGAAAACTTGACCTGGATGTGCTCACGCGGGACGGCCTAAAGGCCATCCCTTACAGCGGTGTAGGGGACGGTCTTCCGCCTTCGCGGAACGCTTCGGCGGACCACCGTAGCCTTGGCGAAGGTGGTCAGACCGTCCCGGGAAGTCAGAACACCGCGCTGTTGCTGCTCCTCGGCTCCGCGACCATCGGCAGCAAGAAATGGGTGTACCGGCAGTACGACCACATGGTCCGGACCAACACGATCAACTATCCGGGTTTCGGCGCGGGAGTCGTGCGCATCAAGGGAACGGATCGCGCACTCGCGTTGTCGGTCGATGGCAATGGACGGTACTGCTACCTCGATCCCTATCGCGGCGCGATGCTGGCGGTCGCCGAAGCTGCGAGGAATGTGGCGTGCGCGGGGGCGCGGCCGCTGGGCGCGACCAACTGTCTGAACTTCGGCAATCCCGAGCGTCCGGCGATCATGTGGCAGTTCGCGAAAACGGTTGAAGGGATTGGCGCCGCGTGTCGCGCGCTCGACGTGCCGATTACCGGCGGCAACGTCAGTCTCTACAACGAAACGGACGGGAAGGCGATTTATCCGACGCCGGTCATCGGCGTGGTCGGCCTGCTCGAGCACGCCGATCGCGTCGTCAGCCGCCGGTTCCACCGGTCGGGCGATGCGATCATTCTGCTCGGCGAGGGACACGGCGAGCTGGGCGGCAGCGAGTACTTGAAGGTCGTGCACGATCTGGTGCGCGGAGGGCCGCCGTCGATCGACCTCGACGCCGAGCGCGCGCTCCAGGATCTGCTCGTCACGCTCGCGACCGAGCGCCTGATTCATTCCGCGCACGATTGCTCGGACGGCGGGCTCGCCGTCACGCTCGCCGAGTGTTGTTTCGACACCGAAGGGATGGGCGCTGACGTGTCGATCCCCGGTGTCGAGATCACCCGCGATCCAGCGCTGAACACGGCGGCAGCACTCTTCGGCGAGTCGGCGTCGCGCGTGCTGGTGTCGGTCGTGCCGGAAAGTGCGACCGCCGTGCTCGAGCGCGCCGCCGCGGCGAACGTGCCGGCGCGGATGATCGGCCAGACCGGCGGCAACCTGTTGAGAATCGCTGTGGCAGGGCAGATGGCCGTCGACCTATCGATCCACGAAGCGGAGCGTGTCTGGAATGCGGCGATCGAGCGCTACTTTGCCAAGCGCGTGGCCTGATCGCCGACTGAGCGGACAGTCGTTGCGAATCACCGCCGCGAGCGAACGTGCGAGCGGCGCCTGCGGCTCTCGCGAGCGCGAAGGCGCGAGCGAGGCGAGCGGGGGTGGGGCCACGCGAGCGTAGAGAAAATGACAGGCGCTGGGGGTGGCCCCAGCGCAAAAGTAAAAAATGCTCGATAAGTTCAAAGACGAGTGCGGCGTCTTCGGCATCTTCGGTCATCCCGAAGCCGCCAACATGACCTATCTCGGCCTCTATGCTTTGCAGCATCGAGGGCAGGAGAGCGCGGGCATCGCGGCCTCCGATCGCGAGCGCGTGCGCATTTCGCGCGCGATGGGCTACGTCGCCGATACGTTCGATGGCCCAACGCTCGCGCAGCTTCCCGGGCCACTGGCCATCGGACACGTGCGCTACTCCACCGCGGGCGAAAGTAAGCTCTCGAACGCGCAGCCCATCCTGATCGACTGTTCGCACGGACAGATCGCGTTGTGCCACAACGGGAATCTCGTGAACGCGCGCGAGCTGCGCGACGAGCTCGTACAGCAGGGATCGATTTTCCAGTCCAGCAGCGACACCGAGGTCATCCTGCACCTCTACGCGAGGTCGAAGGCGCCCACGGTCGAAGACGCGATCGTCGAATCGGTCTCGCAGGTGCAGGGCGCCTTCTCCCTCGTGATGCTCACGAAGGACCGCCTGGTCGCCGTCCGCGATCCGCACGGCTTCCGACCGCTCGCGCTCGGCCGTCTGGGCGACGCGTACGTCGTCTGCTCGGAAACGTGTGCGATGGATCTCATCGGTGCGACCTACGCGCGCGACGTCGCTCCTGGCGAAATCCTGGTGATCTCGGACAACGGCGTCCGATCGATCAAGCCGTTCGCTCCGGCGCCGGTGAACCAGTGCATCTTCGAGCACGTGTACTTCGCGCGGCCCGACAGCTACGTGTTCGGCCGCAGTGTGAACGAAGTCCGAACGGAGCTCGGCCGCGTGCTCGCGCGCGAGCAGCCGGTCGACGCCGACGTCGTCGTGCCGGTGCCGGATTCCGGCGTGTGCGCCGCCGTGGGATACGCCGAGGAGGCAGACATCCCGCTGCGCATGGGCCTCATCCGCAACCACTATGTCGGCCGCACGTTCATTCAGCCGCAGGCGTCGATTCGCCACTTCGGCGTGAAGGTGAAGCTGAATCCGGTGCGCAGCATCCTCGAAGGCAGGCGCGTCATCCTCGTCGACGATTCGATCGTCCGCGGCACGACGAGCCGCAAGATCGTCCGAATGGTCCGCGCGGCGGGCGCCAAGGAAGTACACGTGCGTATCAGTTGTCCGCCGACGATCTCGCCGTGCTTCTACGGTGTCGACACACCGAGCAGGTCCGAGCTGATCGCGGCGACGCACACGCTCGACGAAATCCGCACGTACCTCCAGGCCGACAGCGTCGCGTACCTGAGTCTCGAAGGGCTGATGAGCGCCGTCGACAAAGACCGGGGCTCGTACTGCAGCTCGTGCTACACGGGGCGATATCCCGTAGAATTCCCGCGCGACGAGGCGAGCTATCTGCAGCTCGCGCTGAAGCTGGATAAAGAACCGGTCGCGAAATAATGCGCTGCGCTCGCTCAACACGAAGGACACCAAGGACACACAGGCTTTCCTGTACAGGTTTAGTTCTCTGTGTCCTTGGTGTCCTTTGTGGTGGGCGCGCCGCAGGCGCCCAGGAGCCGAGCGCTCCACAAGCGGTCTCTCCCGCGCAACTCAAAGCGGCGATCGACAAGCTCGGCGATCTCGACTACGCCACACGGACGAATGCGTCACGAACCGTGCGGCGCACGGCGACGCCTCAGGCAGTCCCCGCGCTGCTACAGGCGGTGGCGGAACACACCGACCCCTACGTGCGCTACCGCGCCCTGGTGCTGCTGACCGGATTCAACGATCCGCGCGCGAAGGACGCGATGCGCGAGTCGCTCGCGAGCCCCAACGATCGGCTGCGCACGGTCGCGTACAGCTTCTTCGAGCACAACCCGGATCGTGCGATGACGGCGACGTTCCTCTCTGCGCTCGACAAGGAGCAGGCCGAGTTCGTGCGGCCGGCGGTCGTCCGCGCGCTCGCCGCGCTGGGGCCGCAGCCGGCGCTCCTCCGCGAAGTGACCCGCGGTGAAGACTTCTTTCGCAGCGCCGTGATCGAAGCGCTTGGCGACTACAAAGCGGCCTACGCCTTCGACGCGCTCACCGCCGTCGCCAAGATCGACGGACCGTTGCAGGACGATGCGGCGCTGGCACTCGGAAAAATCGGCGACAAGCGCGCGCTCGAGACGCTTGCCGCCATGCAGCGCAGCGCCTCACGGCAGACGCAGCCGTCCATTGCCACCGCCATCTGTCTGCTCGGCGTCAACTGCGAGTCGCACGAGAACTACCTCGTCGACACGCTCAAGTTCGCCGACAAGAACACCGGCTTTCAGGAGTGGCTGCGCGGCGCCGCCACCGGCCTGGGCGCGCTGGCGGTCGCCGGACATGACGAGGCGGTCACGGCGCTCTTCGACATCGGCATTCCGGCGCGAGACGACTCGACGCGCGCGCCAGTCGCGCTCGCGCTGGCGACCGTCGCCCTTCGCAACACCGCGGTGATGATGCCCGTGCTCGAGAAGCGGACCGATCGCGATCAGGCGCTGGCGCTCGTCGCCGAGGGCTTCGACATGCTCGAAGAGGATCTGGACAAGGAGCGCTTCTTCGCCTTCGCGCGCCGCACGTACTGGGATTCGCCTGAAAACTCACCACGCCGTTCGCTGATGCAGACACTCATCGGGAAGCTCGACTTCTAGCGGTCCGTGTCAACTGAATGAGTACTAGTCACAACGAGCCTTCGACCGCGATTTTCGGGCCGCGACAACGCGGGGTCCCGGTACCACATCCGAGCGGACACTCCACCAATGGACTATAAATCCGCCGGCGTCGACATCGACGCCGGCAACGAAACCGTCCGCCGCATCAAAGCGCTCGCGCGCGGGACGTTCACGCCCGGTGTGATGTCCGAGATCGGATCGTTCGGCGGCCTGTTCCGTCTCGGCGATCGCTATCAGGATCCGGTCCTCGTCTCGAGCGCCGACGGCGTGGGCACGAAGCTGAAGATCGCGTTCCTGACCGGCCGCCACGACACCATCGGCGCGGATCTGGTCAACCACTGCGTGAACGACATTCTCGTGCACGGCGCGGCGCCGCTCTTTTTTCTCGACTACCTCGCAACCGGTCGCTTGTCGCCTGACGTGGCGGAGCAGGTGATGACAGGCGTCGCGCGCGCGTGCACGGAGAACGGCTGCGCGCTGCTTGGCGGCGAGACCGCCGAGATGCCGGGCTTCTACGCCGACGGCGAGTACGACATCGCCGGCTTCATCGTCGGCGCCGTGGAGAAGACGAAGATCGTCGACGGCCGGGCCATCGTGCCGGGTGATGTGTTGATCGGCTTGCCATCGAGCGGCCTCCACACCAACGGGTATTCGCTCGCGCGCCGGGTCTTCTTCGAGCTGGCGCAGTGGAAGCCGGACAAATTCGTGCGCGAGCTGGGCGTCACGCTCGCCGACGCCTTGCTCGCGCCGCACCGATCGTATCTGCCGTTTGTCCGTCCGCTGCTCGAGCGCCACTACGTGCGCGGCCTCGCGCACATCACCGGCGGCGGCATCACGGACAATCTGCCGCGCGTCCTGCCGGAGGGCTGCGCGGCCGAGATCGATCGCAGGTCGTGGTCGATCCCGCCGATCTTCCGCCTGCTCCAGCAGCACGGCCGGATTTCCGACGAGGAGATGTTCCGCACGTTCAACATGGGGATCGGCCTGATTGTCGCCTGCGCGCCGCGCGATGCCGAGCGCGTGGTCAACACCGTCTCCCTCGCCGGCGAGCCCAATGCCGTTCGTATCGGCTTTGTCGTCTCCGGCGACCGCAGCGTGAGATACGTTTAGTGGAGTGTCTTCTCGAATTCACTACCGGGCCGCTCCGCTAATGCCGTGATCCGACGGATCGCCGTGCTCATCTCGGGACGCGGCAGCAATCTCCAATCGATCATCGACGCCATCGCTGCGGGCCGGCTCGACGCATCGATCGCGGTCGTCATCTCGAACCGCGCCGAGGCGCCGGGAATGCTGCGCGCGCGCGAAGCGGGGATCGAGACACTGCACCTGAGCCCCGCAGACTACCCAGATCGCGACGCCTACGACCGCGCGATCGTCGACGCGGTCACCACGCGCGGCGTCGATCTCATTTGCCTCGCCGGCTTCATGCGGCTCGTCGGTCCGCCGCTGCTCGACGCGTACTCGAACCGGATTCTCAACATCCATCCGTCGCTGCTGCCGGCATTCCCGGGCGTCGACGCGCAGCGCCAGGCCCTCGAGCACGGCGTCCACGTCAGCGGCGCAACGGTCCATCTCGTCACCAACGAACTGGACGGTGGACCCATCGTCCTGCAGTCGGCGGTGCCGGTGCTCGCCAATGACACGGTCGATACGCTGTCGGCGCGGATTCTCGTCGAGGAGCACCGCATCTATCCCGAAGCCATCGCGCTCGTCCTCGCCGGCGGCTGGTCGCTCGATGGGCGCCGGTTCGTGCCGGCCGAACCTCCGCGATGATTGCCGGCGACGCGCTCGCGATCCTCCTGCTTCAGATCACGGTGATTCTCGTCGTCGCCAAGCTCACGGCGGCGCTGGTCGCGCGCGCCGGGCAGCCGGCCGTGGTCGGCGAAATGCTCGGCGGCATTCTGCTGGGGCCATCGTTCTTCGGCTGGCTGTTTCCGGCGATTCATCACGCGCTCTTTCCAACAGAGACGACAAGCACGCTGCAGCTGCTCAGTCAGATTGGCGTCATCCTGTTCATGTTTCTCGTCGGATGCGAGCTCGATCTGACTCGCGTGACGCGGAACGCGCGCACCGCCGTCGTCGTGAGCTATGCGGGCATCGCGGCGCCGATGCTACTCGGGATCGCGCTGTCGTGGATGATCTTTCAGGATTTCGCGCCGCACGGCGTGCGGTTCCTGCCGTTCGCGCTGTTTGTCGGCACTGCGATGAGCATCACCGCGTTTCCGGTGCTCGCGCGCATCATCGCCGAGCGCCGTTTGACCGGCACGATGCTCGGCGCCACGGCCATCGCGTGCGCGGCCGTCGACGACGTCACCGCGTGGTGCATTTTGAGTGTGGTGGTCGCGGTCGCGAAAGCCATGGGGCTGCGCGGGGCGGCGACGACGATCGCGATGATTGCGATCTTCACGGCGCTGATGCTGCTGCTGATCCGTCCGCAGGTTGGCCGTACGGGCGCGAGTCAGCGATGGTCCGGTGAAGGTGCGTTCGTGGCAGCACTGGTCTTTGCCTTCGCAAGCGCGTTGGTCACGGAGGTCATCGGCGTTCACGCGATCTTCGGTGCCTTTCTTGCTGGCGTTGTCGTCTCGGCGAATGCGTCCTTGCGGTCGCTCGTCGAGGACCGCGTCCACGCGCTCGCGTCCGCGATGCTCGTCCCGCTGTTTTTCGCGTCGGCCGGCCTGCGTACCGAGCTGTCGCTGCTCGTCGGGCCTCGAAGCTGGCTGGTGTGCGGCACGATCATCATGGTCGCCATCGCCGGCAAGCTTGGCGGAGGATCGTTCGCCGCGCGATGGACCGGCATGACGTGGCGCGACTCGCTGGCGCTCGGCGTGCTGATGAACACGCGCGGCCTCATGGAGCTGATCGTTCTGAACGTCGGCTACGATCTCGGGATCCTCTCGCCGGCGCTGTTCTCGATGATGGTCGTCATGGCCCTGATCACCACAGGCATGACGGCGCCGCTTCTGTCGGTTCTGCGCCGGAGCGCCGGAACGGCGCAGGCACGAAGCGCGATATGAGCGAGTGGAGCGAAAACGATTCGTCCGTCTACCGCGAGATCGCCGAGATTGCCGTGCCACGCCGCGACGAGATGATGCGCACGCTCGTGACGGCGGTACCCTTCGTCGCTGACGAACCGCTCCGCATCGTCGAGCTCGGCTCGGGTGAAGGACAAT
>JGI25382J43887_10000944_pt1 | contig 11031 bp, 5 predicted proteins | sample GraSoi013_1_40cm_3_FD_43887 | JGI IMG/M metagenome (IMG submission 43887) | reverse complement strand
AGGGGCTGTTCGAGTTGACCGAAGCGCGAGGGCGAGATCTCCTTCAGAAGTCACAAATCCTGTTGGGCATTTCAGGTGTTCTGTTGACTCTCTGGACTAATGCCGCACTGAGATTGCTCGATAAGGCACCCAGCGGAGTAGTTTCTTTCCTCGCCGCCCTTGGGCCACTGGCATTGCTCACGGTGGGTGCTCTTTACTCCATTCGGTCAATTGTGCTGGGAGATCATGAGGTGATTGATAAAGCGTTCTTACTTGATCCTGCAACTTGGAAGCAATCGCCTGATTGGGTTAGGGTGGCGATAATGAAGGCCCTCGACAGATCGATCGAGACGAACGAGACCGTCTTGTTCATGAAGCAGGAGAGATACAAGAAGGCGCTTCGTTTCGCGACCGCTGGCCTCATCACGATCGCCATTTCGACAGTCTGGCTACTGTATACTGGAAGTGCTCGAGTGTAAAGAGGAGGCAACCGATGGTAGGCGAGAATGAACCCGAATCGCCCAAACCACCTCAAACCCCGCCGACGTCCGGTCCAGATCTCGCGGACGTGCCTCCAGCACCGACAATAATGCTGGAGAAGGCATACGGGGAGCGAGAGAAGACGCGCGACAAGGGTTCTTTCGAAAAAAAAGACTAGGACTAACCTGATCTTGAACACAGGAGTGCGACACGTTCTGTGAGTGTTCTTGCGGAACGCGCGAGGCATTCGGTTTCGGGACAACTCCTGCGCTGCCCTTCGACGGGGAGGTCTTAGACGACTTACATTACTACTGAAGGTACCTCTTACACGCCGCATCCTGGGCATGTTTTTGGGGCACCCTTGGGGCCACGGTCGCTACCGTCAGGGGTTGCTCACTCTGTCCCGTGTCAGACGTCTCAAGTTTGATGGGTTTTTGAGTCTCGGGAGACCCCGCGGATTGTGGGAGATTCTCAGAGCAGCGCACTTGTAATGCGCAGGTTACGAGTTCGAATCTTGTCGCCGGTTCCACCCGCTTTCGATCGCCCGGAAGCCCCACTCCAACGCCTACAAGAGTTCGGATAGTTCCTCGGGAGTGAGCCGAACGCGTCGCAGGATCTAACGTAACGTGCCGGGAGCGAGAGGCCGTCCCGATGAATGGGCACGACTACTTCGCGACCATCACAATCGATGAGGACTGCATGACTACCTGACTGCCGGTCTACGACAAAGCCGGTACGCTCAAGAGCACGGACGAGCTCCCTCCCGTCGATGTCACGGGGGAGCCGTCCACTCACGCCGTGACTCGAACCTCTTCGACGCTTGCCTGATCTTCTGGGATTGGGAGACCGCGTGCTCGCAGGGATTCAATATAAAGCCGGATCGCGTCGGCGGCGTTCGCCAATGCTTCTTCGCGTATCCCCCCATCAGTTACAACAGCGGGCAGAGCGGGAACGGTCACAGTAAGTCCGCCCCGTTCGTTAGGCTCGAGAACAACCCGATAAACACGCTCATTTGACATCCTAGCCGTTACTGTACCACAGTCCAAATTCTAGAGCAGGGCACTCGCACTGTTCTTGGTTGTGGAGCCCCGGTGAGCTTGGACGTGCCGGGTCTGCCAGAACCAATCCTCGCATTCCGATTTCCAACTGGCGGGTCCCTAAGCGTCGAGTTCAATGAAGATGCGCTCGGTGAGCAGCAAGCTCGTCGAGGGGCTTGGCTCGAGGTGAGAGTCGTTGACCCCTCCGCGCTGAAGCAGAAGATTCTCGAGGCGGGTCTACTTCAGGTGGAATACCTCGCCACCTACACCTTCTACTTCGTGGTCCCGGCCGTCAAGTCTTGGGGATCGTCTCCGCCCTTACCGACCCAGGAGTCCCGTCTCGGGTTGTAGGAGGCCGGGGTTGGAATTTGTAGTACGGGTTCTCGGTCTACGGTTCCACGACGAGGTCTGCAAACGAGGAACAGGACTTGCCGAACTCCCACCAACCTTTGACCCACGGCTTCGCGAATGCCAGGCTGCGTCCATAGAACAGCGGGATCAGCGCAATCCGGTCCGCGACGGCCATGCGGTCGGCCTCGTGGAACAGCTTCAAGCGGAGGCTGTCGGTCTGTTCTCGTCGGGCCCGTTCGATCAACTCGTCGAACGGGGCGTAGGCGAAGCCGCCCGTGTTCGTCTTGCTTTCGGAGTGGAGGAGCAGGCGGAGGTAGTATTCGGGATCCGGATAGCCCGGAAGCCACGACGTGAGCACGATCGGCGGCCAATGCCTCGATCCATAGAGTATTCCCTTCAACTCGTGGACGTCCACCTGAACCCCGAGGATCTGCTCCCACCTCTCGAACAGTGGCCGGAGAATTGCCGCCCAGCCGGCGCTCACAAAGACGGGAACATGGACTGCCGATGCCATACCCGAGCGCGCAAGGAACTCCTGGGCTCGCGTGGGCGAAAAGCCCGGGGCTATCTCTGGAGTGTGTCCTTGCAATGCCGGCGGCACGAGCCCACCGGTGGCGACCACCAGGTTAGCGAGTGCGGTGCCCCGGAGAGCTTGGCGGTCGATTGCATGCGCCAGCGCGCGGCGAAAGTCGACGTTGGACGTCGGCGGGGTGGTGTGGTTAAAAGCAAGAAACATCGTGCGAGCGACCGCTCCCTCGTGCGCATCTGACGCAGCAGCACCGGAAGGGAGACTGGCCAGTGGGGCATCGACGATGATCAGGTCGAGTGCATCCTGAGCGTAGGTCTCGATCGCGGCCCCTGAAGGGGCCCGTATGTACTCCACATGTCCGACGTTCCCCGGCCGTGTGCCTCGGTACTGATCCTGGCGCGTCAACACTAACCGATCGTCCGTCCGCTCCGCCACGCGGAAGGGCCCGCTTACGACTTGGCGGTCTGGCAGGGTCCATAGCTCACCGTAGCGCTCGATCGCATGGTGGGGCTGCGGCGCCCCGTCAGGTCGGTTCATGACATTCATGAAGTACGGGGCAGGAGCTTCTAGCCGGAACTCCACGGTGCGATCATCCACCGCGCGCACACCGACCCGCTCGGCGCCCTCGCCGCGCCCCAGGCAATAATCCTGCCCATTTTCGAGGACAAAATAGATCGCCGCCGACGCACCGGGGCTGTGCGGGTCTAGGACGCGCTTGATCCCATACTCCACGTCGTGAGCCGTGAGCGGGATCCCATCGGACCACGAGAGTCCTTCGCGAAGTCGAAACGAATAGCGGAGGCCGTCCTCGGAGATTTCCCACCACTCGGCCAGCGAGGGCACGATCGTGCGCTCGGGCCACGCCTCAACCAGCCGGTCGAACAACTGCATGCAGAACCGGATGTCCGTGGACCAGGCGATCGCGGACTTGGGATCGGCGTCCCCTGGCAGAGAGTTCATCGACAGGCGGAGCTGAGCGGCAGGCGTGCCTTTCCAAGGCTCGGGAGGCGACCAGTACTCGAAGGCGCGCTGGTAGGCCGCATTCGCCTCGGCGAAGCGCAGCGCGGTGTGCAGCGCGAGCGCCATCTTGAACAGGACGAGCGCGATCTCGTGCCGAGCGCCCCGGCGCTCGAGCAGAGGGAGGAGAGCTTTGTAGTGGCCGACGGCCTCGTCGAGGGCATACTCCAGGCGAGCCTTGTCCCCGGCAAGCAAGAGGTAGATCATCGCCTTCTCCTCGTCAGTGGCCGCCAGCCAGTGGTGCGCGAGCAGGCCTAACGTCTCCCCCTCGCGCCCAACATAATGCGCTTCCAGCCACTCAGCGGCCCGGCGATGCAGGCGCCTTCGCTCGTCCGTCAGCAACGTCCGGTACGCGGCCTCCTGGATTAGGACGTGCTTAAACCGGTACTCCCGGGTCAGCCAACGGCGCTCTTCTCGGAGGATGTCTAGCCGCTGCAGTTCGTGCATGAATTCGTCCAGCCGCCCGTTGCCGTCGGAGATACCCTCCAACAGCGGCCTACTGAACCGGCGCCCAAGCACGGAGGCGGCGGAGACGACAGCCCGGCAGGGCGGCGTCAAGCGATCGAGACGGGCGAGGATCACCTTCTCGATTGTCTGAGGGATCTCTAGCACGACGTCCTGGTTGAACCGCCACCGGTCGCCCGCCTGCACAAGAGCTCCGGCATCTATCAGCGCCCGGACGAGCTCCTCCAGGAAGAACGGATTCCCTTCAGCTTGGGCGAGCACGCGCCGCTCCACGTGCGCCGGGAGCGTGTCTCGGCCCACGAGGGAGACCAGGAGTTCCCGTTCTGCGTTGTCGTCGAGGGGAGCGAGGGCGATCTCTTGCGTACGGTGGGGGAACTCTCGTTCTGCGGTCTCCTTGATCCGCCACGATGGATGGTCGCGTTCGAGCCTTTCAGTGATCGCGAGCAGGACCGCCGTGCGCTCGGTCAGCGGCAAGAGACGTTCGGTGAGCTGAAGGGAGGTCGCGTCTGCCCAGTGCAGATCCTCGATCGCGACCACAACGGGCCCTGCTTCCGCCAGCCGCGCAAACAGCAAAGTCACCACTTCAAAGGTGCGNTACTGGAGCGCCTCGGGAGAGAGCTGGCTCATATTGGCAGCCGCATCGGGTTCCAGCGTGAGTCCGAGCATCGCGCCGAGATAGGGATAGATTTCTGCCACGTGGTCCGAGAAGAGCTGGTGAACGTTGCGCCGCAGTGCCACGCGGATCCGAACCTCGGGCTCCTCTGGCCCCACCCCAATCCATTCCCGCAGGACCTCCCGATAGGGCCAGTAGGGGAGCGACTCGCCGTAGGACGCGCATCGGCCCTCCAGCCAGAGCTGATGGACCTGCGTCGGGTTGAGACGGTAGAACAGATCTCGCAACTCCAGGAGCAGCCGACTCTTGCCAATGCCCGGCTCCCCGGTGACGAAGAGTACGCCGCCCTGGCCCGTGAACAGGTTCTCGACCAGTTCTGTGCCCGCCCGAAGCTCAGCATCCCGTCCGATGAAGCGGATCTGGGCTCGTTGGATGACGCGCCGCGTCGCCAGGGACCGTCCTTCGCCCGTGACCTCATACGCTGTGACCGACTCTGGCTTCCCCTTGATGGTCAGCGACTGGGGTTCTCCCCAGAGAAACAGCGGTTCGATCAGACGGCGGGTCGCCGTGCTGACCAGGACCGTCCCCGGGCGCCCTGCCGACTGCACCTTGGCAGCGGTATTCGCCGTATCTCCAAACGCGGCGTATTCGATCCGCCCGCCACCCCCCACTGCACCCAGCACTACCGGCCCCGTGTGAATCCCGATGCGGATGGCGAGGCCCTCCACCCCCCATGCCCGGGAAACCTCCTCGCCGTAGACGCGCACCTGCTGCGAGATGCGCAGGCCTGCCCGTACGGCCCGCTCCGCATCGTCCTCGTGTGCTTGCGGCGCGCCAAACAGCGCCAGGACCCCGTCCCCGGCTAGATCCTTGATCGTGCCCCCCAATTCTTCGATCACCCGCACGGCACGGGCTACGACCTCGCCGACAATCTCCTTTACCTCTTCCGGATCGAGTCGCGCACCAAGCGCGGTCGAACCGACAAGGTCGGCAGAGAGCACCGTGATGACCTTTCGCTCTTCACGCATCTCAGGGGGTCCTTTCTCGTTTCGAAATACGTCTCCTGTGGGAGCGGGCGACCAGGTGAAACTGCGCCCAGGCGCGCTATGGTCCCACCGTGACTCTCCCTGGTCTCGCGCTCTCTTCCTGTTTCGATACACTAGGAGGCGTCCGGGTCTTCGCCGAAAGCATTGTGTGTATTTCGCTGCGCTACCGGTAACAGGCGAGCCCTGAGTCCTCATGCGCCGTTTTGCGGCGGCTCCTGCACGTGCGACCGCGACGTTCCCCGGCATCGCGATCCTTCGGCACGTGACTTGCCTCAACGGCGATGTAATTCGGGGCGCCTTCGACCTGCGATGCGGTAGGTGACTCGTGAGCGACGTTCCAAAGACGGGGTACGCGAAGAGTGGCGGGATCAACATCGCGTACCAGGTCGTCGGCGAGGGACCGCGGGACCTCGTCTACGTCTCGGGCTGGCTGTCGAACGTCGAAATGATGTGGGAGAATCCGAAGCTCGCACGGTTCCTGCACCGCCTCGCGTCGTTCAGCCGTTTGATCGTCTTCGACAAGCGTGGGACGGGCCTCTCCGACCGCGTCGCCGAGCTCCCTACGCTCGAGCAGCGCATGGACGATGTGCGCGCAGTCATGGATGCCGTCGGCTCAACGCGCGCCGCGCTCTTCGGCCACTCCGAGGGTGCCTCGATGTGCATCCTTTTTGCCGCGACCTCCCCCGAGCGCACCATCGCGCTGATCACGTATGGTGCTTTCGCGAAACGCCTCCGCTCCGACGACTATCCCTGGGCGCCGACGCTCCAGGAGCGGCTTCGCGGCGCGGAGGCGCTGGAACGGAATTGGGGCGACCCGAAAATCGCCGACCTCGCCTACTACGCGCCTAGTATCGCGGACGATGCCAGCTTCCAGGAATGGCTCGATGCCTACTTCCGCCGGAGCGCCTCCCCGAAGGCGGCGGCGGACTTACTGCGCATGAACAGCCACACGGATGTGCGCGCCCTGCTGTCTAGCGTGCGTGTCCCGACGCTGGTGCTCCAGGCTGCGGGCGACCGCGACGTGCAAGCCGCGGAGGGACAGTATATCGCGTCGCGCATCCCCGGCGCCCATTACGTCGAGTTTCCATCTGGTGACCACCTCTTCTGGGCGTCGCATCAAGACGAGATCCTTGCCGAGATCCAGGAGTTCCTGACCGGGGTGCGTCCGCCGCCGGACCACGACCGGATCCTCACAACGGTGCTCTTCACCGACATCGTCGAGGGGACCAAGCGGGCCGCGGCGCTTAGCGACCGGCGGTGGCGAGACCTCCTCGAGAGTCATCACGCCCTCGTGCGCGCGGAGCTCGCACGGTACCGTGGCGTTGAGCAGGATACGGCGGGCGACGGNTTCTACGCCACCTTCGACGGACCGGCGCGCGCGGTTCGCTGCGCGTTCGCGGTCCGCGACGGCGTCCGCCGACTCGGCCTGGAGATCCGTGCCGGGGTGCACACAGGCGAGTGCCAAGTCGTGGCGGGCAAGCTCGGGGGAATCGCCGCGATCATCGGCGCACGCGTCAAGGACCTGGCTGGCGCGGGCGAGGTGCTCGCGACGAGCACAGTGCGCGACCTCGTCTCCGGTTCGGGACTCGTCTTCGCCGAACGCGGCGCGAAGGCGCTGAAGGGAATACCCGGCGAGTGGCGCCTCTTCGCAGTGACGAGCTGAGTTCTCCGTCGCTCGCATTCGTGCCCTCGTTGTGAGGCGGATTGGCGTTTCACGCGATTCCCCAAGAGGAGTACGCCCCTGCCGATGACCCGACACCGCAAGCCAGGGATCTTGCGGATTCCCTTGAGTCTGGAGAGTCTTCATATTTCGCGAATCCTGAGCGTTCCGCAGACAGTGGAGGCCCGTCAGAGACGCATTCGCAGTCCGGAGCTCACCGTTCGAGTGACCGGCAGTCACTCCCTCCTCCCTCACCCTGGCCTTCCGATCGGACGCGCGCTATGCTACGCATCAAGATGAGGACGTGTTCAGCGTGCGGGACCGAGAATCCCAACGCGGCGCACTTCTGCATGGCCTGCGGGGCCGTCCTGTCCTCTGAGGGGCCTCCACTCGAGAGCCGGAAAACGGTAACTGTGGTCTTCTCCGACGTTGCCGGATCTGCCACGCTCGGCGAACGCCTCGACCCCGAGCTCGTGCGGCTCATAATGACACGCTACTTCGACGAGATGAAGGCCGTGCTGGAGCGCCATGGCGGCACGGTAGAAAAGTTCATTGGTGATGCCATCATGGCGGTCTTCGGCGTCCCGGTACTCCACGAGGACGATGCCTTCCGGGCGGCTCGCGCGGCCATGGAGATGAGAGGACGCTTGGCCCTGTTGAACGAGGAACTGGCACAGAGCCACGGGATAACCCTCGCAGTGCGGGTCGGCGTGAACACCGGGGAGGTCGTGACGGGTGACCCGGCCAGCGGGCAGCGCTTGGTTACCGGCGATGCCGTCAACGTGGCAGCCCGCCTTGAGCAGGGGGCGGCTCCCGGGCAGGTGCTACTCGGCGAGTCGACATACGGGCTGGTCCGCGACGGGGTCCGGGTCGAGCCGGTTGGGCCGCTGTTGCTCAAGGGAAAGTCGGTCTCCGTAAGCGCCTTCCGTCTCCTTGCGGTGGCTCCCGAAGCGCCGAGGTTCGACCACCGTTTCACTTCCCCCATGGTCGGGCGGGAAAGGCAACTCGGGATATTGATGCAGGCGCTTCAGTCCGCGGTCTCCGACCGAACGTGCCACCTGTTCACGGTGCTGGGAGCAGCTGGAGTCGGTAAGTCCCGCTTGATCCAAGAATTCCGCCGGCGCCTACCACCCGGCACACGGGTCCTGCAGGGCCGCTGCCTCTCCTACGGCCAGGGCATCACGTTCTGGCCAGTCGCCGAGTTGCTTCGGGAGGCAGCGGCGTTGCGGGACGACCACCTGCCTGAAGAACGCCGGGCGCAGGTTGCCGCTCTGCTCGTGGGTGAGGACAATGCCGGACCGATTGCTGACCGCCTTGCTGACCTTCTCGGCGCGGGCGAGTCCTCGGTCGCACCCCAGGAGACCTTCTGGGCGGTTCGGAGGTTTCTAGAAACCCTGGCCAAGCGGCAGCCGCTCGTCGTCTTCTTCGATGATATCCACTGGGCGGAGCCGACTTTCCTCGACCTCGTCGAACACGTGGCCGACTGGAGCCGAGACGCCCCTNTTCTTCTGGTCTGTGCGTCCAGAGTGGAACTCCTGGACCGGCGGCCCGGGTGGGGAGGGGGAAAGCTCAACGCGACGTCGATCCTCCTCGAACCGCTTCCTGATCAAGAGTGTGAACGGCTGATCAANAACCTACTCGGCGGCACCCGACTCCCCGGGGATGTGAGCCAGCGCATCCTTAGGGCGGCCGAGGGAATTCCCCTGTTTGTCGAGGAGATGCTCTCAATGCTGATCGACGAGGGACTCCTGCGCCGCGATGAGGGTTACTGGATCCCCGCCGGCGACCTATCGAAGGTCCAAGTCCCTCCGACGATTCAAGCCCTCCTCGCCGCCCGGCTGGACCAGGTGGACTCAGAGGAACGCACAGTGCTTGAGTGCGGCTCGGTGGAGGGGAAGGTGTTCCATCTCGGAGCGCTGACCGAGCTCACTCCCGTGGCCATCCACGGTCGGTTGGGCACCCTCCTGATGAGCCTCGCCCGGCGCGAATTGATCCGTCCCGATCAGGCCAAGCTTGTCGGCGAGGAAGCATTCCGCTTCCGTCACCAACTCATTCGAGATGCCGCGTACAACGGGATGCCAAAGGGTCAGCGAGCGAAACTGCACGAGCGCTTCGCCGCCTGGCTCGAGCGGGTCCTGGGCGGCACCAGCGAGTATGAGGAAGTCCTCGGTTTCCATCTAGAACAGGCCTACCGCTACAAGGCCGAGCTGGGGTCGGTGGGCGCCGAGGAAGGGAGACTGGCTCGCCGCGCGGCAAGCTTCCTGGGAACAGCTGGGCATCGGGCCATGACCCGCGGCGACATGCCGGGTGCGGCAAATCTGCTGGAGCGGGCTGTCGCGCTGCGCGGCTCGGAGCCGGAGCGCCTCACAATCATGCTCCTGTTGAGCCGGGTTCTGGTCGAGTTGGGGGAGCTCCGACGAGCCGAGTCGCTCGTCCAGGAAGCGCTGGGGGAGGCCCGCGCGATCGGTGGTCAGGGCCTGGAGATGCATGCACGGATCGCGCGGGCGAAGATCATCGGCATGGTGGACCCGAATGCGTTCGTGCCGGAGGCCGAAGCCATCACGCGTGAAGCCATCCCCCTGTTCGAGGCGATCGGCGATGACCGCGGATTGGCCAGAGCCTGGGAGCTGGTAGCTTCGAGGCTGAACCAGGTAGGGCATCCGAAAGAGATGGCGGAAGCCTACGAGAAGGCCATCGAGCACTCCCGGCAGGCTGGGGACCGGCAGGACGAGTTTGGGAATATCGCCGCCCTCGCGGCGACACTGTTCTGGGGGGCCACCCCAGTTGAGGAGGGGATCCGGCGGCTTGAGGCGATGCTGGATCGAGTGAAAGGACAGAGGTTTATCGAGGCCAGAATTATCCGATACCTCGCCGCATTTGTGGCTATGCAGGGCCGTTTCGACGAGGCGCGTGCACTCGCCCGAGAGGCCGCCGCCACCTTCGAAGAGTTGGGAGCGAAGCTAGTCCTGGCAACGCATAGCTTCATCACTGGCCCTCTTGAGCTTCTGGCAGGCGATCCTGCTGCGGCCGAACGCGAGCTGAGGGCGAGTTGCGAGGCGCTGGGGCATATGGGCGAGCGGTCCTTGTACTGCTCGCTGGCCGCTTTTCTGGCAGAGGTGTTGTTTGTACAGGGTCGGTATGATGAGGCCTACGAGTGGACAGGTCGGTCGGAGAAGACGGCGGGAGCCTGGGATCTCGAGGCGCAGTCCGACTTCCGGGCGGTGCGGGCGAAGATCCTGGCCTGTCGAGGTGAGTTCGCCGAAGCCGAACGCTTGGCCCGGGAGGCAGTGAAGATCGCCGCTCAGACCGAGGAGCTCGACCACGAGGGGGACGCATACTTTGACTTAGCCGAGGTTCTGCGCCTCAGCGGGCGGACCGCGGAGGCAGCCGACGCTCTGCGGCAGGCCATCCAGTGGTGGGACCTCAAGGGGAACGTGGTGTCGGTCGGCAAGGCGCGCGCAGCACTCGCCGTGTTGAGTGCCAAAGGTGCCCCGGAGCCGCGTAGTTAGGTCGCCAGTAGCGACCCCTGGAAACGAATGATACCTCGCGGCAGCGGATCGGTCCGGCGGGTGTCACTTCTATGAGCGTGGCCTTTTGCACTGAGGAGCGTGACGCCCCCAGTTGCGGGGGCGCACCGTCACTTGATGTTGGAGTCGGGCGGCCTAGTGTGTGACCGGAGCCGTGGCCGCATCGGCCTCGGCCTGAAAGTAGGGGCGGGGCCTGAAGCCGAATGGCCCGGCCACGAGGCTGCGTGGAACCCCCAAGACCAGCTGGTTGTAATCCCGTACCCGTTCGTTATACCGTCGTCGCTCCACCGCAATCCGGTTTTCAGTTCCTGCCAGTTCGTCCATCAG
>JGI25382J43887_10000943_pt1 | contig 11032 bp, 8 predicted proteins | sample GraSoi013_1_40cm_3_FD_43887 | JGI IMG/M metagenome (IMG submission 43887) | reverse complement strand
TGCGGCTCCATCGGTCGCTCCATTCGGACGCCAGGATGCGAATCAGCTCGCGGGCGCCCGAACAGATCAAGTGCGAACGTCGTACCGTGAACGACGACGGTAGCATCGTCGGCGTCAACTCGCAACGAATCGATTCATCGAGAACAGCGAAATGTCGTGGCGAGTGCCCCCGTCGAGCGCGAGGTCGGCGAGAATTTCGCCGACGACGCTGCAGAATTTGAAGCCGTGGCCGGAAAAGCCGGCCGCGATCGCGACGCGCGGGTCGCGCTCCAGTAGATCGATGATGAAGTGCTCGTCGCGCGTGTTGGTGAACAGGCACGTCTTCATGCCCATCGTCGGGCCGTCCGCATCGGGAAAGTACCGGCGAATGCCTTCTCGCAACACTTCCTCGTCGTCGAGATGGGCCTGGCGGTCCATCGTGTCGGGATCGACAATCCCGCCGCGATGATGGTATTTGCCGATCTTCATTCCGGGCACGCCGTGGATCGGAAATCCGTAGAATCCGCCTTCGGCGACGCGGATGTAGAAGACCGGAAACTTGCCGACCTGAAAGTACTCGGGGACGCGCGGCTGCGACCAGAGCATCACTTGTCGCTCCGGCGTCAGCAGTCCGAGGGTATGCGTGGCGATCGACGTGGTCCACGCTCCGGCGGTCACGACGAGCCGAGCGCCGGCGTGCGTCTGTCGATTCGTCCGCACGCGCACGCCGTCCGGTTGAACGTCCCATCCGAGCACCGGTTCGCGCGCGCGAACGTCGGCGCCGGCACGCTGCGCCGCTTCGACGTGCGCGACCACGCAGCGTTCGGGAAGGAGAAAGCCGCCGTCAGGCTGCAGGATGGCCACGACGTGACGTGGCAGGCGATAGCCGGGGAACTTCGCCGTGAGCGCCGCTGAATCGAGCTCCTCGTGCGCCAACTCGAATCGCTGGCACGCGTCTCTGACGCCGACGATGTTGGGACTCGTGGGATCGCCGGCGTCGATGCTGCCGGTCACCACGAGCAGTCGTTCTCCGGCGGCGACTTCGAGCTCGCGCCACAACTCGTACGCTCGGCGCACGAGCGGCACGTAGTCGGGATGTTCCCAGTAGGCGAGGCGAATGATGCGGCTGATGCCGTGCGACGACCCGAGGTCGTGGGGGATATCAAACTGCTCGAGCGCGAGCACGCGCGCGCCGCGCCTCGCGAGATGGCAGGCGGCGGCACTGCCCATGCCGCCGACGCCAATCACAATCACGTCGTACATGTATGACTAGGTGGAAACGGCGACGCGCGTCCAGATGGCGTGGTGCGCGAGAAATGCGCTCGCGCGCTCGGCGACCGCATTGCGATCGCGGTCCACGGCGACGAGATGTCCGGAATCATCCAGCCAGAGCCGTTCCACGATCGACGACCCGATCGTCGATGCGAGCTCCTCCGACACATCGAGCGACACCGTGCGATCGAGGCGCCCATGAACGATGAGCGCGGGTGCCGTGATGAACGGCACATCAGCGCCCGCGGCGTCGGCGAGCGCAATCAGGTGATGGAGCCCGGCGATCGGAAACGCATTGAGCGACGGCGCCAGGGCGCGTACGGCCGAATCCGCGATATCGACGCCACCGGTCTTCGGGATCGTCCAGCCGCGAATCCCGAATATGGCGGCGACGCGCGACAGGACTTCCACGCGGGCGCGGTCGATCGCGCGCCATCGGAGCGGCGCCGCCATCAGGATGAGTGCCGCGATGGTGTCGGGCCGGCGGCGTGCGAGGCGCAACGCAAGCAGCGCGCCCATCGATGCCCCCGCAATCGCGACACGCGTCCCGCTCGCGTCGGCGAGACGCGTCAGCGCCGCATCCGCGCCCGACAGCCAGTCATCCGCCGTCGTGGCGGCGAGGTCGTCGACGCTGCCGCCGTGTCCCGGCAGCGTCGGCGCGGCGACGAGATGGCCGCGTGATTCGAGTGCGCGCGCGAGTGCCTCCACGTCGAACGGCGTGCCGGTGAATCCATGCAGACAGAGCACAGGACCCATCGGTGCAGTCACTTTTCTTCTCGCAATACCTCGACCAGTCGCGTCGCCACCGGCTTGGGTTGTCCCGCCCCGCGGCAATCACGTTGAGACCGGGCGGTAGACTGGCCTGACCCGCGTTGATGGCGCGCGCGATGCCGAGCTGCAGTTGCAACGAGTAATCGACAGAAACGTCTACGACTAACGACGATGCGCGCTGCTCGACCGAATCGTGTTTCGTTGCGGCATCCATGCAGGGGTCGCATCTTCCCATTGATTGTCGGTGAGCTGACGAATCTGCGTGCCGTCGGCGCGCATCACGAACAGCTCGCCGTACGGCTGCGGAATGCGCTCGAGCAGCGGCCGCTCGTCTTTGAATCCCATGCGCGCGCTGCTGAACACGATCCAGTCGCCGTCGGGCGACCAGATGCCGTGGCCGTCGACGCCGGGCGAATTCGTCAGCCGCCGCAGGTTCGTGCCGTCCGGTTTGATCGTGTAGATCTCGAAATCGCCGTCGCGATTGCTGGTGAACGCGATGACGTCCTTCGACGACCAGGCGGGGAAGTTGTCGTAGAACGAACCGGGCTGCGTCAGATTGGTTGTCTTGCCATCGGCCACGGAGTAGGTGACCAGATGCGTGTCCTTCTTGTAGACGATGCGCGTGCCGTCGGGGGACCAGCTCGGAAATCCGTTGTTCGATCCGTCGTCTGCAATGAAGCGGACGTCGCTGCCGTCGGCCTTCATGATCGCGACCTCCGCTGCCGGATGGCCAGGGAAGCGGAAGTACCGGCCGACCCCGAAGGCGATCAAATCGCCGGCCGGCGACCACGACGGCGAGAATGCGCTGAACCCCTGGCGTGCAAACACATGTCGCCTCTCGGATCCGTCCGGCTTCATCACGTCGATGGCCGTGTCGAAGACGTTCGTCCCGTCGTACGTGGCGCTGTACGCGAGCTTGTCGCCCTGCGGCGAGAACGACGGGAAGGGCTCGGTCACGGTCAGCTCGAAGTCGTCCAGTTTGCTCGTCTTCTTCGCCCACTGGTGCGGTTGCGACGCGGTCGTGATTTTGTGGTACACGACGAGCCGTCCGTCGCTGGACCACGACGGGCTGCGCAGCTTAGCGGCCGGCGTGCGGGTGATCCGGCCGTCGGCGCCGAGGATCTCCAGCACGGCGTCGTTCGACGCGATGCCCGTTGGCGGCAGATCCTTCGCGCTGGGCTCCACGCGCAGGTACCCGACGCGACCATCGGCGAGAAGCTGCGGCCACAACCGAACGCCGTCGCCAGACGTGTGTACGGTGTGCGCACCGCTGGCGACGTCGATCGACACAATCTGCGTGCGCCCCTTCTCCGGATCCCCGCGCTGCGCGTACCAGGTCGCAACCGGCGTCGTCTCGTAATAGACGATCCGCCTGCCGTCGGGCGACCACCGCGGCGTTCCCGCAAATCCTCCCGCCGGCGTCACGCGACGGAGACCTGTGCCGTCGCGGCGCACCACATAGACGCCGGTTGATTCGACGTGTTCCCAGCGGCCAGGTACCTCCTCGAACCGTGCATCGCGCGTCGACGAGAACGCAATCCACTGACCGTCGGGCGACCAGTTCGGACGAAAATCGCTGCCCTCGCTCGTGGTGAGCGGCTTGACCGCGCGCGTGGCGACGTCGAGCACGCATAGGCGAGACCGGCCGCTGCCGCGCGTCGACACGAACGCAATCGTTTTGCCGTCAGGGGCGATCGCCGCTTGATCGTCGTACGCCGGATCGTCGGTCAGCCGTTCGAGCCCGGCGCCGTCCAGGTTCACGCGGAAGAGATCGGCGGATCCGTTCCGTTCGGAGGTGAACACGATCCATTGGCGGTCGGCCGACAGGGCCGGCGAATAATCCAGGCCGGTGACGGGCAGCAGGGCGCGCTCGCCCGATCCGTCGCCGTTGGCGAGGAACAACCCGGTCTGGACCGGCGCGAGACGGCTGAAGAGTATGTGATGTCGCGGGGCGGCTGGCGCACCGGAGCCGAAGAACGCAAAGACCGCTAAGACCGCAAAGAAGAACCGCGCCTTGTCGCAACGGAGAAAGGGTTCTTTGCGGTCTTTGCGGCCTTTGCGTTCATCGTGTTGCATGGCGACCGAGACGAGGAGCGGCCCCATCGGTTTCATGCGGCGTAGAATAAGTGTGGAGCACAGCATGTTCAAGACAATTCAATCCGTGACACGACTCGTGTGTGTCCTCATGTGCGGCAGTGTGTTGATGGCGCAGACGTCTTCATTCAAATACCCGCAACCGCGCAAGGGCGACACGTCGGACAACTATTTCGGGACGAAGATCGCCGACCCGTACCGGTGGATGGAGGACCTCAACTCGCCCGAGTTGAAACCGTGGATCGACGCCGAGAACGCGGTTACCTTCAAGTACCTCGATTCGCTCCCGGTGCGCGATGCGCTCAAAGCGCGGCTCACCGAGCTGTACAACTACCCGCGCGTGACTCCGCCGCGGTACGTCGGCCGCCACTACTTCTACAACCGCAACACCGGACTGCAAAAGCAATCCGTCGTCTTCACCCGCGAAACGCTCAACGGACCGGAGACGGTCGTCCTCGATCCGAATCAGTTGTCGCCCGACGGCACGACGGCGCTGTCGTCGTTCGATCCCGCGCCCGACGGACAGCATTTCGCGTACGGGCAGGCGGAAGGCGGATCGGACTGGTCCACGTTTTACGTGCGCGAGCTTGGCACCAGCAAGCAGCTGCCTGACGAGATCAAGTGGGTGAAGTTCAGCGGTATCGCGTGGACGGAAGACGGCAGAGGGTTTTTCTACGGCCGCTATCCGGAGCCGCCGCCCGGCAAGGCGCTCGAAGCGGCGGTCAAGGACAAGAAGATCTACTACCACGTGCTCGGCACGCCGCAGTCCGCCGACACGTTGATCTACGAGCGCAAGGACGAGCCGACGCTGTTCATCGACGCCGACACGGACGAAACGGGACGGTACCTCTTCTTCTTCACCAACAAAGGCACGAGCAACAAGAACGAGCTGTTCGTGAAGGACCTCGGCAATCCGATCGCGCCGAATCTCGCGGCGCCGGCACGGCCGCTGTATCCCGGCCATACAGCGGCCTACGAACCGCTCGGCGTCGTCAACGGGACGCTCTATCTCCTCACTGATCGCGACGCGCCGAACAAGAAGATCGTCGCATTCCCAATCGATCGTCCGGATCCGAAGAACTGGAAGACCGTCGTCGCGCAAACCAAGAACTCCATCGAGTCGGCGCGGCTGGTGGCGGGGAAGCTCGCCGTCAACGCGCTCGTCGACGTCGCGAGCGAAGTCCAGTTCTACAACCTCGACGGCACGCCCGCCGGGAAGATCACGCCTCCCGGCCTTGGCGCGATCGCCGGTCCATCTGGCCGGTACGATCGCCAGGACGTCTTCTATACGTTCACGTCGCCGCTGTATCCGTCGACGGTGTTCCGCTTCGACATCGCCACCGGTCAGAGCACGCCGTTCGAGCCGCCCAAGCTGACGTTCGATACGTCGCGCTACACGACCGAGCGTGTGTTCTTCAACTCGAAGGATGGCACGCGCGTCCCGATGTTCATCACGCACAAGAAGGACCTGAAGAAAGACGGCGCCAACCCGACGATGCTGTACGGCTACGGCGGGTTCGACGTCGCCACGCTGCCGACGTTCCGATCGGACGTGCCGGCGTTCCTGGAACGCGGCGGCGTCTGGGCGACGGCGAACATGCGCGGCGGCAGCGAGTACGGCGAGGCGTGGCACGAAGGCGGGATGTTCGAGAAGAAGCAACACGTGTTCGACGATTTCATCGCGGGCGCGGAATACCTCATTCGTGAGAAGTACGCGTCGCCGCCGACGCTGGGGATCATGGGCGGTTCGAACGGCGGTCTGCTGGTCGGGGCGGTGATGGAGCAGCGGCCGGACCTGTTTGCCGTGGCGCTGCCGGCCGTCGGCGTCATGGACATGCTTCGGTACCACAAGTTCACCGGCGGCGCCGCGTGGGCGACCGAGTACGGATCGTCGGAGCATGCGAAGGACTTCGCGTACCTCTCCAAGTACTCGCCGCTCCACAACCTCAAGCCAGGCACCTGCTATCCCGCGACGCTGGTCACGACCGCTGATCACGACGACCGGGTCGTGCCGAGCCACTCGTTCAAGTTCACGGCAGCGCTGCAGAGCGCGCAAGGGTGTGACAAGCCAGTGCTGATTCGCGTCGAGACTCTGGGGTCGCATGGCTACCGGCCCACGGACAAACAAATCGCCGAACGCGCCGACCAGTGGGCGTTCGCGCTCGCGAACATGAAGCTGGGAAGCGCATCGACCGCCGGGCGTTGATCGGTCGGCTATAGATCGTGTGAAGAAAGACGACGTTGAACGCAGAACTCGCAGAACACGCAGAAAAACGTTGAGCATTTTTCTCTGCGGGTTCAGCGGTTTCTGCGTTGTACGTGATTTTTCACACGCCCTGTAGCCGTCGCGCAACGTTTATAATCCGCGCCGATATGAACAGACGAGTATTCCTGACCACTGGCAGCATGGCTGCCGTCGGCTTCGGACTCAGCGGATGTGCCGCTCGTAGTCAGCGATCGGCCGCCGTGGCGCCGAAGCGGCCGCTCGTCGTCCCGCCGGTGAAAGCGTCGTGGGATCGCGTCATCCGGACGACCGTCGGTCTGCGGCCGCATCGGGATGCGGGCTTCGTCCTCAAGCCCGACAAGCTCGACGACCGTTTGCTGATTCACAACTACGGCCACGGCGGCGCCGGGATGTCGCTGGCGTGGGGCACGGGGCTGATGGCGGCGGAGTTCGCGACCGAGCATCAGGCGCGGCAGGCCGCGGTCATCGGATGTGGATCGGTGGGCCTCACGTCGGCCCGGCAGCTTCAGCGCCGTGGATTCGACGTCACGATTTATGCGCTGGCGGTGCCGCCGAATGTGACGTCGAACATGTCGCTCGCCGGCTTTACGCCGGCATCGGGCCTGGTGGAACCGGATCGCCGCACCAACGAGTGGGACGCGCAGTATCGCCGCGCCGCGGAGATTTCCTATCGCCAGCTCCAGTTGATGACGGGTCCGTACTTCGGTGTCTCCTGGCTCGACAACTTTTCGCTGACCGACAACCTGCCGGACGAGAATCGGCAGCCGCTCAATTCTGAACGGCCCAACCTGAACGCGGGATTCGACGCCGGTCGCGAAGTGTACGGACCAGGCGAGCATCCGTTTCCGACGAAGTACGCGATTAGGAACCCGTCGATCCGCATCGAACCGAACATCTATCTCGACGCGCTCGTCCGCGACTTCCTCCTGTGGGGCGGGCATATCGTCATCCGCAAGTTCGACGCGCCGCGCGACCTCATGTCATTGCGCGAAGCGATCATCATCAACTGCACAGGCCTCGGCGCGCGTGATCTGTTCGGCGACCGCGAGCTGCTGCCGCTGAAGGGTCAGCTCACGGTGCTCGTGCCGCAGCCCGAGGTGAACTATCACACCAACGGCGGCCTCCGCCCGCAGCCGGAGCGGCCGGGCAGCCTGGCCATCCATATGATGCCGCGCGCCGACGGCATCGCTCTCGGCGGGACGTCTCAGCGCGACGTCTGGACGCTGGAGCCCGACGAAGACGAGCGCAAACGCGTCGTCGAGAGCCACATCGAGGTCTTCAACGCGATGAAAGGGGTGAGGGCTTAGGCTCGCTGAGCTCGTGCGGGATGGACTCGATGAAGTCGGTAGAGAAAGAAAATGACGCCGACGAGGAACAGCAGGTGGTCGTAACCGGTGACCATGTGCTTGGCGCCGAGGTACATCAGCGGTCCGATGGCGGCGCCCTGCAGGTTCTGCAGAGAGCGCGCGTCGCCGCGCGTGACCCCGTGCGCGCTTGCGACGAGAGGCATGAGCGTCACCGCGACGCTGAGGGCGACGATGCGCTTATCGAATTTCAACGACACTCTTTCTACCACCTCTTCCATTGTATCGGTGGAGAACTTCTTGCAGCTCAGCGGAGCGTGAATTGTCGACACCGGTTCGTCGGCGCCACCACGATCGCCGTCGCGCTGGCGGCGTTTGCGCCGCTGGCCGCGGTCGAAGTGAAGCCCGCCGTGCGCCTGGACGCCATCAAGCGCGCCCAGGTGTGGGAGCCCACCGACATCCCATCGAAGGACTTGGCCGCCGGTCCTGCACGGAAAGACGCGTTCAAGACCGGAGACACGATCGTCTGCGAGTACATCGCCAAGAAGATGACTGGACACTCGCCGAAGTTCACCTGTGTGATCCCGCCCGACGACGAGGTGAAGGTGAAATTCGGGCGCGATAACGGGGAAGTCTACGGCGAAGTTGCGGCGACGCGATTGCTGTGGGCGGTCGGCTTCGGCGCCGACGCGATGTATCCGGTCAAGGTCCTGTGCCGCAAGTGCCCGCCGCAACTGGGTGGCATACCGAACGGACGGCTGGATGAGCTGCTGTTCGATCCCACGGCGGTCGAGCGCAAGATGCCGGGCCATGACATCACGACCAAGGATCAGGAAGGCTGGAGCTGGGCGGAGCTCGATCAGGTGAGCGAGGCTGCCGGTGGTGCGCCGCTGGCACATCGCGATGCGCTGAAGCTGCTCGCCGCATTGATCCAACACACCGACAGCAAATCGGAGCAGCAGCGGCTTGCGTGTCTCGACAAAGAGTGGAAAGGCGACGCGCCGTGCGGCCGCTCGTTCATGCTCATCAACGATCTCGGGCTGACGTTCGGCGAGGCGAATGCCCTCAACCGGACTTCGACGGGCGCCGTGAACTTCGAGCACTGGTCGCGCCTGCCGGTCTGGCGCGACAAGACGGGCTGCGTCGCCAATCTCTCCGGATCGATTTCGGGCACGCTGGAGTATCCGCGCATCAGCGAAGAGGGCCGGACGTTTCTGGCGGGTCTCCTCACGCAACTCTCGGATAAACAGCTCGACGATCTGTTCCAGACCGCGCGCGTCTACCTGCGACCGCGTGCCCCGAACACCCGCGAAAGCGTCTCGGCGACGGTCCCCGAGTGGCGTGAGGCCTTTAAAAAGAAGCGGGACGAGATCGTCAATCGGCGTTGTGATGTGCCGGCAACGTCGAAGCGATAACGTCCCACCCTTCACCCTGACTCCTGACTAGCGCAGCGCTTTTTTCAGAATCGCGATTTGGCCCGCGTGGTAGAGATCGTGCTGAACCTGACCGTGCAGGTTCGAGTACACCGTCGCCCCGCCTTCCAGTTTTTCTGAGAGCTGCGAATCCGGCAGGGCTTCGATCGCGGCGCGCAGCGCGCGATGCGTCGTCCCGAGGTCGTCGACGCTGCGCTTCCACGCCGCTTCGCTGGTGTCCGTCACCTCAGGGAAATCCGCTTCTTCGGGCCCGCCGGTCGGCGGCGTCGCCGTGATGCGGCGATGGACGATCAACGCCACCGACCGCATATGGTTGACCAGTTCCCAAATCGTGTGGGCGTGGGGAATCGGTCGCTGATTGGCCTGAGCNGCCGTCACGTCGGCGAGCAGCTCCATGACCGCGGGCCCGTGCCACGCGTTGCCCTCGAACCCTCGTCGCAGTTGCCGTGAGATTCTCGCCGTCTCGGTCGATGCCGTTTGCGTCATCGTCATATCTCACCTCTGGAGTCGTTAGAGGATGGACGAAATGCGGCGTCCGCGTCTTCCGGTTTTTTGCGACGTTAGTGAAATCGTGAAGGCGAGACGCCGTACGTGCGACGGAACATCTCGATGAAGTGGCCAAGGCTGTTGAAGCCGACGGCGAAACAGGTGTCGGTCACCGACTCGCCCTGGCGCAACCGCTCGACGGCGGCACGAAGACGCACGGCGACGAGATATCGATGCGGCGGGACGTCGGTGAGCTCGCGGAACACGCGCGCGAAGTGGAACGGGCTCATGCCAGCGCTCCGCGCCAGCGACGTCAGCGAATGCGGCGAGGCGTAGTCGGCCTCGAGCGCGTCGCGCGCGGCGTCCACGCGCCGCGCATACCAGGCCAGCTGCGCGCGAGCGTACAGCCGCTTCGGCAGGGCGCCGTCGACCGTGTCGCATAGCAGCTCGCCGGCAATCGATTCGACCGCGAGCGGATCGGCGTGGTGTCCGAGGCGCTCGGTCAGGCGCCGCTGCAAATACGCGCGCCGGTTGGTCAACGGGGCAACGGGCACGTGTCGCGCCAGACCGCGAAGGTTCAACGCACTGTGGTCGACATCAGCACCGAAGCCGACGCACAAACACACGTCGTCGGGGTTGTTGTGATGGTCGCAGCGATAGACCAGGCCAGGGACTGTCACAAACAGCTCGCTCGCGCCGACAGTCCAGGCGCGGCGGCCCGCGATGACCGAGAAGGTACCGCGCTCGACGAAACTGATGCAGTAGGTGGTCGATCGCTCTTCGTCCGGATCGACGTGTGGAACGTCAGGCGGATGGTCGCACCGTTCGATGCAAACCAGCGGCGACTCGAACAGCGGCAGCGCGCGGATCATCCTAGTGGACCGTCTGAGCTGATTGAGTGGTACTCACAACAAGCCTTCGACCGCGATTTTCGGGCCGCGACAACGGAGCGGCCCGGTGATGAATTCGAGCAGACACTCCACTTGGACTATAGCAAGAAACCGAAAGCCTGCTCAGCCTTGCGTCGTCTAGGATTTTCTGCGATCAGCAGTACTTTTGCTGAGCCACTCGCCATGCGATGGCTTCTCACCTCAGCCGCTCTTGCAACCCTCGTCGCGTCTTCTGCAGACACCGCGGTCCGGACCGAGCGCGCCGCCGACGGCGCGCTGAGGGTGATGACCTTCAACATCCAGCACGGCATCGACGGCTCGAACAAATACAACCTGCAGCGCGCCATCGACGTGCTCGCCAAGATTCAGCCTGACATCGTCGGCCTCCAGGAAGTGACGCGCAATCATCCGTACTACAACTGCGACGATCAGCCGGCAAAGATTTCAGAGGGACTCGAGGCCGCGACCGGGCGCGCGTGGTCGGTCGCGTACGAGCAGGAGTGGTTCACGCCGAACGTCGAGTGCCAGCAGAGTGGCCGCGGCGACGGGAAGGAAACC
>JGI25382J43887_10000941_pt1 | contig 11040 bp, 7 predicted proteins | sample GraSoi013_1_40cm_3_FD_43887 | JGI IMG/M metagenome (IMG submission 43887) | reverse complement strand
GTACCTGGACCGGCTAGACCGCGAGCTGACGCGCATCAGCGTAGGGGGCGCCCGCTACGTGATGCAGTCATCCGGCGGTACCGCGACGTTTGCCGCCGCGCGCGAGGCGCCGATCAACATGGTAGAGTCCGGGCCGGTGGCCGGCGTCCTGGGCGCCGTGGCCATCGGCAAACTGGTGGGCGAGTCCAACCTCATTTCGCTGGATATCGGCGGTACCACCGCGAAGACGTCGCTCGTGGAGCGGGGCGAGGTGAAAGTCACCACCGAGTACAAGATTGAATGGACCCGCACCTCAGCAGGGTATCCGATCAAGGCTCCGGTCGTCGACATTGTGGAGATTGGCGCAGGCGGCGGCTCCGTCGCCTGGATCGACGAGGCGGGCAGCCTGCACGTNGGTCCCCAGAGNGCGGGAGCCGTGCCCGGTCCGGCCTGCTATGGCCGCGGAGGAGGGGAGCCGACCTTGACCGACGCCAACGTCGTGGCCGGACGCATCAACCCCGGCTACTTCTTGGGCGGCGAGATCGCCCTCGACGCGAACCTGGCGCGCGATGCGTTGCAGCCGGTGGCCAGGCACTTCGGCATCAGCGTGGAGGAGGCGGCGCTGGGGGTCATACGCCTGGCGAACGCCAACATGGTAAACGCCCTGAAACTGGTCTCGGTGCACCGCGGCTACGATCCGCGGGATTTCACGCTGGTGGCGTTCGGCGGCGGCGGCGCGATGCATGCCACCGCCCTGGCGGCGGAACTGCGCATTGCCCGGGTGCTTATTCCGGCCAATCCCGCGGTGTTCTCGGCGTGGGGCATGCTGATGACCGACCTGCGCTACGATCTCATCTGGACGTCTATCCTGCGCACGGCGGCCGCGGCCCACAACGGCCTGGATCCCATGTGGGATACTCTGGAACGACAGGCGCGCGACTATTACACTCAGCAGGGGGTCGCCAAGTCACGCCTCGTGTTCCAGCGATTTGCGGACATGCGGTATGCCGGCCAGGAGCATACGGTGAAGGTCCCGGTGCCGGCCGGGGCCATGACGCCCTCGGCGATCGGCGAAGTGGAGCGGCGTTTCCATGCGCTGCACGAGCAACATTACACCTTCCGGCTGCCTTCTCCGGTTGAGTTTGTAAACTTCCACCTCACCGCATTCGGCACGGTGGACAAACCGCGCCTGCCCCGTTTGCGCGGGAAGGGAACGGCGCGCGATGCGCTCAAGGGCCGGCGCGAAGTGGATTTCGACGTTCGCGGCCGGCTGATGGCGACGGTGTATGAGCGCGGGCGGTTGCGGCCGGGCGCACGGGTCAAGGGCCCAGCCATCATCGAAGAGCCCGCGGCGACCACCGTGGTGTTCCCCGGCCAGCACGCGTCGGTGGACGCGTACGGGAATCTGATCATTGCGGTGAAGGCGTGAGCGCGCAGGCGGTGGCGCGGCGGACGGGACGTGGGCCGCGGCCCAGACGGCGAGCCGGAGAGAGCGTCGATCCATTCACCCTGGAGATCATCAAGAACTCCCTCGTGGCGATCGGCGATGAGATGTTCGTGGCGCTGCAGCGTACCAGCATGTCCACGATCATCTATGAAGTCCTGGACTACGCCACGGGACTCACCGACGCTCGCGGCCAGCTCATTACCCAGGGCAACGGNGTCACCCTGTTTCTGGGGACGCTCTCACACGCCGTNAGCTATACGCTGCAGAAATTCGGCGACGACTTGTCCCCCGGCGACGTGATCATCACCAATGACCCGTACACCGGTGGCGGAACACACCTCTCGGACGTCTCGCTGATCATGCCCGTGTTTTACGGGGGCGAGATCGTCGCATTCGCGGCCAACAAGGCCCACTGGACGGAAGTCGGGGGCAAGGATCCGGGGAGCTGGACGACCGACGCCACCGAGGTGTACCAGGAAGGTCTGCAGTTCCCATGCATCAAGCTGTTCGAGCGCGGCACACCCATCGACAGCGTGGTCGACTTGATCCGCGCCAACGTGCGGCTGCCGGACATGACCCTGGGCGACATGTGGGCCGGCGTGGCCGCGCTGCGGGTCGGCGACCGGCGCTTTCGAGACCTCTGCGACAAGTACGGGGTGAAGGTCGTCAAGCGCGCGATCGACAAGTTGCTGCGCGATGGCGATCTGCTGACGCGGCTGGAGCTGCGCAAGCTGCCGAAGGGGGAGTACGCCGCCGAGGACTTCATTGATGACGACGGCATCGGTCACGGGCCGTTTCCAGTGCGCGTCACCATTACGGTCACCGAAGACGAGTTCCGTGTCGACTTCACCGGGACGCATGCCCAGGTGCCCGGCCCGGTGAACTGCACCATGACGGCGCTGGTGAGCGGGGTGCGTGCGCTCTACCTGGCCATTACCAACCCAGGCAACCCCGTGAACGACGGCGCCTTCCGCAGCCTGCGCATCACCTGCCCCCCACGGACCATCTTCAGCGCGGAGCGGCCGGCGCCGGTGTCGACCTACTGGGAGACGATGCTGTACGTGGCCGACCTCATCTGGAAGGCGATGGCGCCGGTCGTGGTGGACCGTCTCACCGCTGGCCATTTCCTGTCGGTGTGCGGCACGATCGTCGCCGGGCTGCATCCGGACACCGGGGATCTGTTCCTGCTTGTGGAACCGCAGGCAGGCGGCTGGGGCGCGGGGCGGCGTAAGGACGGGGAGAACGGCCTGGTTTGCATCGGCGATGGCGAGACCTACGTGATCCCGGTCGAGGTGACCGAGACCCGCTACGGCGTGCTCGTGGACCAGTATGCCTTCAATACCGACCCCGGCGGGGCCGGGACCTTTCGNGGTGGGAAGGGACTGATTCGGGACTATCGGATCACCGCCGAGGAAGCCTATCTGACGACGACGTTTGGCCGCCATAAGTATGTGCCGTGGGAGATGGCTGGAGGGCAACCGGGCTCGCGCAACTATGTGAAGATCCTGCACAAGGACGGCCGGCATGAAGTTTTTGGGAAGACCGCGCGCTACCGGCTTCTGAAAGGGGAAGTGGCCCGCCTCGTTACCGGGACGGGGGGCGGCTACGGCCCGCCGTCCGGCCGGCCGCCGGAGAAGGTGGCGGCCGATGTCCGCNACGNGTATCTCACCACGGCGCAGGCCGAGCGGGAGTACGGCGTGCGCGTTGATCCGAAGACGTTTGCCGTACTGGAGGTTAGTCGCGAACGAACGAGGCCGTGATTGGGACCAAGCGACCACGCTACCAGGGGACCAGCAGGCCTGGTTCCTTNGTTCCGGATCCCNTGGTCCCGGTTGTGTAAATCAAGAGGAGGTGGAGGTCGTGAGACTGCTGGCAGTGCTGGGGGTCGGAATACTCCTGCTGGTGCTGGCTACAAACGGGCCGTCCGCAGGCGGGCCCCGCGAACCGATTGTCCTGCGCATCGACGAAGTGGCCGTGGCCGAGATCGATCCGGCCAAGAGCACCGACTTCATCGACTCGATCCTCTTCTATAATCTCTATGACACGCTGGTTGCGGCCGCACCGGGNGGGAGGCTGGCGCCGTCGGTGGCGGAGTCCTGGACCATCAGCCCGGATGCNCTCACCTACGTCTTTAAGATCCGCCAGGGCATCAAGTTCCACGACGGCACCCCCCTCACCGCCGCGGACGTCGAGTTTTCGCTGCAGCGCATGATGGCGCTCCGGCAAGGCTTCTCGTACCTCTACGATGGATGGGTGTCGGCGGTGAAAGCCAGCGGTCCGTCCACCGTCGCCATCACATTGGCCAAGCCGTACGGACCCTTCCTGTCCACCCTGGTGCGGCTGGGCGTCGCCAACAAAGCGCTGGTGCTCAAGAACAAGAAGGACGGCAAGTTTGGCGAATTCGGCGATTACGGCGATGCCTTTCTCAGTGCCACGGACGCCGGCTCCGGCCCCTACCAAATCAAATCTCACAACCCGCAGCAGCTATCCGTGATCGAGAAGTATCCCGCCTACTGGCAGGGATTCGCCGCGAACGCGCCTGATGAGGTGCGCGTCCTGCTGTCGGTAGAAGCGGCGACGATTCGCACGTTGATGGTGCGCCGGGAGCATGACGTCACCAGCCAGTGGCTGCCCACCGAGATCTACCGCGCCCTGGACGACACGCAGGGTATTGCCCTGGCCACCGAGCGCGGTCAGAGCAACCTGTTCTTGAAGATCAACACCAAGCGCGCGCCGACCGACGACATCAATGTGCGGAAGGCCATGGCGTTGGGATTTGACTACGACGAGGTCCTGCGCCTGATCCGTATCAACGATCGCGTCACCGCCGGCAAGACGGCGCGCGGTCCGATTCCCGAAGGGTTCCCAGGTTTCGATGCCACGCTGCCCGTGCCCAAGCGTGACGTCGCCGCGGCCAAGGCGGCGCTGGGGCAATCGAAGTACAAGGACGTGGAGATGGAATTCGGGTGGGTGGCAGAGGTCCCGCTCGAGGAGAAGATTGCGCTGCTCTTCCAGCAAAACATGGCCGACATCGGCGTGAACGTGAAGGTCGTCAAGGTGCCGTGGGCCCTGATGACGGAGAAGGCCACCAAACCGGACAGCACACCCAACATCGTGCCGATCTTCTTTGCCGGGACGTATCCGGATCCGGATTCCTTCCTGTACAGCACCTACCACAGCACCGCGGCCGGCAGCTGGACGTCGATGGAGTGGCTGCTGAGCAAGGANGTGGATGGACTGCTGGACAAAGCGCGGACGACCGCCACCGCCGACCAGCGGCTCNTNCTGTACAAGCAGGCCCAGAAGATGATCGTGAACCAGGTGCCGGATATCTACCCCTATGAGCAGTTTGCGGTCTTCGCGTACCAGGAGTACGTCACGCCGGCATTTATCGATCCGGCCAAAGCCATTCCCGTGCAGGGCGCACATTGGAACTTCCGCCTGTGGCAGGTCGACATGGCGAAGAAGAAGGCCATGGGGGGGAAATAGCGCGAACAGCCAGGATCCAAGGTCCAGGATCTAGGATCCAGGATCCCGCATGCGGTACTCCACGTTCCTGATCCAGCGGGTCCTGCTCTCGGTCCTGGTGTTGCTGGGACTGTCGATCCTCATTTTTGTGATCGCGCGGGTCATTCCCGGCGATCCGGCACGCATCGCCCTGGGCCCGCTCGCCTCGCGCAGCCAGATTGAGGCGCTGCGGGCCCAGATGCACCTCGATGAGCCGCTGTACGCGCAGTACGCGTATTATCTCGCCGGGCTGCTGCGGGGTGATTTCGGGGAGTCGCTGTACACGCACCGGGCGGTGGCCATCGACCTGCGCGACCTCTTTCCGGCCACGCTCGAACTCGTCTTCTACTCAGGGCTGCTCATGGTCGTGATCGGCGTTCCGCTGGGCATCGTGGCCGCGGTCTGGCGCGACCGGTGGGTCGATCATACCGTCCGCCTGGTGTCCCTGGCTGGGGTAGTCACTCCGGCCTTCGTGTGGGCGATCGTGCTGATGCTCGTCTTCGCCTACGCACTGGGTGTGCTGCCCGTTGCCGGCCGGTTATCGCCGGGTCTGGTCCCGCCGTCTGCGGCGACCGGCACCGTCACCCTCGACGCCTTGCTTGCAGGGAACCTGCGAGCCTATCTTGATTTCCTGCGGCACCTGATCCTGCCGTCGGTGAGCCTGTCGCTGGCCGGCGTGGCGCAGGCGGCCCGGCTCACCCGGGCCAGCATGGTAGACGTCGCCGGCCGTCCCTACATCGAGGCCGCGCGAGCATTCGGAATCTCCGAGTCCCGCATCGCCCTGAAGTACATGCTGAAACCCTCGATGATCCCGACCGTCACGATCCTGGGATTGGATTTTGCCGCTCTGCTGGGCAACGCGTTTCTGGTCGAATCCGTCTTCGCCTGGCCCGGTATCGCCCGGTATGGCGTGGAGGTCATCCTGCGCAAGGACCTCAACGCCATCGTCGCGGTCGTGATGATCATGGGTCTGTTCTTCGTGGTCATCAACTTCTGCATCGACATGCTGGTCGGGTACCTGGACCCGCGCATCCGGCTGCGCCAGATGGAGGATGCGGCGTGAACGCCGTGGCAGTCGCCCCGGCCCGAGAGCACCTGCGGCGCACCTGGTACGCGTTCTCGCGCAATGGTGGTTCTGTGGTCGGCTTGGGGATTGTCGTCGCGATCGTGCTGCTGACGACGTTCGCCCCCTGGCTCACGCCGTTCCCGCGGCATGCCCGCGCGTTCACCGACTTCGAGCACGCCGGCCTTCCACCCGGCCGGCCGTACGCGTTGGGCACAGACACGATCGGTCGCGATATCTTCACGCGCGTCGTCTTCGGCTACCGCTTCTCCCTGCTGCTGGGCGTGGTGGTGTTGACGGCGGCGGTGCCGACCGGCGTGCTCCTGGGGTTGCTGGCCGGATACTACCGCGGCTGGCCGGAGACGGTAATCATGCGTATCACCGACATCTTCCTGTCGATTCCGCCGCTGGCGCTGGCGCTGGCCATCATGGCGGTGCTGCAGCCCAATCTGCAAAATGCCATGCTGGCCGTGTCCGCGATGTGGTGGCCCTGGTACACCCGTCTGGTGTACGGGCTGGTCTCCTCGCTGCGCACCGAGGGCTACGTGCAGGCGGCGCAGATCGTCGGCGCGTCCCCCGCCCACATCCTACTGCGCGAGATCCTGCCCAACTGCCTGCCGGCGGTGCTCACGAAGATGACGCTGGACATGGCGTTCGTGATCCTCATCGGCAGCAGCCTGTCCTTCCTCGGCCTGGGGGTGCAGCCACCCGATCCGGACCTGGGCACCATGGTGGCCGACGGCGCCAAATACATGCCGGACCTGTGGTGGATCTCGGTCTTCCCAGGGCTGGCGATTCTGGTCATCGTGTTGGGTTTCAGCCTGCTGGGCGACGGCCTGCGCGATGTCTTCGGCGTAGAGGTCTGACCGGTGACGCCCGAGCCACTGCTCCAGATCCGCGACCTGCACGCCAGCTTCGTCAGCTACCGCGGTCTGGCGCGCGTCCTGAACGGGGTCAATCTCACCGTGGGCCGGGGTGAGAAGGTCGGGCTGGTCGGCGAGACCGGCTGCGGCAAATCGCTCACGATGCGGGCCGTGCTGGGTCTGCTGCAGCCGCCGCGGGCGCGGGTACGCGGGGAGATCTGGTTTGCCGGCCGCAACCTGCTGGCGCTCCCCTCACGTGAGCTGGAACAGATCCGCGGCCGGGAGATCGCCATGATCTTTCAGGATCCGATGGCGGCGCTGAATCCCGTGTTCACCATCGGCGATCAACTGCTGGATGTGATCGCCCGCCATCCCAAAGGCCGGCCGTCCGCGACGGAGGCGTGGGAGAGGGCGCTCGCCATTCTCCGGGAAGTGGCCCTGTCTGACCCCGAGCGCGTCATGCGGGCATACCCGGTGCAGTTGAGCGGCGGCATGCGCCAGCGCGTGCTGATCGCCATGGCGCTGGTGAACGAGCCGGCCCTGGTGATCGCCGATGAACCCGGTACGGCGCTCGACGTGACGATTCAGGAACAGATCCTGCTGTTGATGCGGTCCCTGGTGGACGCCAAGGGTCTCTCCGTGCTGCTGATCACGCACAACCTGGGGGTGGTGCGCGCACTCACCGACCGCGTCTACGTCATGTACGCCGGCAGCATTGCCGAGACCGCGCCGACCGCCGATCTGTTCCGGACGCCGAAACATCCATACACCCAGGGGTTGCTGGCGTCGGTTCCCAAGCTCAGCGGCGAGGGCGTGCCCCGTGGAATTGAGGGGATGATTCCAGATTACCTGGCACCGCCGCCGGGGTGCCGGTTTGCGCCCCGCTGTCCGTTCGCCCAACCGCGATGCCAGCAGCCGCCGCCGTGGGTGACGGTGGATACGGACCACCAGGTCGCCTGCGTCCTCTACGATGCCGCACCGGCGCCGCGGCTCCCATGAGCGAACCACTGCTGCGCGTGGACAACCTGGTGAAGCACTTTCCCATCCGCGCCGGCTTCTTGATGCGCCAGGTCGGTGTGGTCCGGGCCGTCGACGGCGTCTCGTTCTCGCTGAGCCCGGGCGAGACGTTTGGGCTGGTGGGCGAGTCCGGCTCCGGAAAGACCACGTTGGCGATGACGTTGCTCGGGGGGTACCGGGCGACCGCCGGAGAGATCTGGTTTCGCGGGGACAACATCGCCGACCCCGTGGCCCGGCGGCGGAGGCCCGCGCTCACGAAGGAGATCCAGGTCGTCTTTCAGGATCCCGGGTCATCGTTGAACCCACGGCGCACGGTTCGACAGACGCTGGAAGTGCCGCTGCGCGTGCACCGGCTGGTGTCCACGCATGGAGAGGCAGCACGCCAGATCGCCAGGCTGCTNGAGACGGTGGAACTGCCGGCGGAGTTTATGCACGCTTTCCCTGCTGCGCTCAGCGGCGGCCAGAAGCAGCGCGTGGCCATCGCCCGGGCGCTGGCCACCGAGCCGTCATTTATCGTGCTGGACGAGCCGACGTCGGCGCTGGACGTCTCGGTCCAGGGCAAGATCATCGCACTCTTGCTGGACCTGCAGCGCCGGTTGAACCTGACCTATCTGTTCATCACCCATGACCTCAGCCTGATGCGCAACGTGGCCACCCGGGTGGCCGTCATGTACCTGGGGAAGCTGGCGGAGCTGGCCGATACGGCCTCGCTGTTCGGCAATCCATTGCATCCTTACACGCGCATGCTGCTGTCCGCCATTCCCGTGGTATCAGAGGCGGAGGAACGGCTCAAACCTCGCTGGGTCGTCCCGCGCGGGGAGACCCCCAGTCCCGCCCGGGTGCCCCCGGGCTGCAGTTTCCACCCCCGGTGCCCCGATGCGTTTGCGGTGTGCCCGCGGATCGATCCTGTCGCGGCAAGCGCCGACGGCCGCCACGTCGTGCGCTGCCACCTCTATCCCGGCTGTACGCCCGCGGAGGTGGCTGATGCCGCGCGGACCTGATCCGTTCACCCTGGAGATCATCAAGGATGCGCTCGTGGCCATCGGCGATGAGATGTTCGTCGCCCTGCAGCGCACGAGTAAGAGCCCCATCATCTACGAGGTACTCGACTACGCCTGCGGACTCACCGACGCGCGCGGGCAGATGCTCGCCCAGGGTCAGGGCGTGACGGGATTCCTGGGAACACTGGGGCAGGCGGTCGCCGAGACGCGGCAGAAGTTCGGGGACCAGCTGCGTCCCGGGGATATCATCATCACCAACGATCCGTATGGCGGAGGCGGGACACACCCCTCGGATGTCTCGCTGATCCTGCCGGTATTCTTCCGCGGGCGGCTGGTGGCGTTCATGGTGAACAAGGCCCATTGGACAGAGCTGGGTGGCAAGGATCCTGGCAGCTGGACCACCGACGCTACGGAGGTCTACCAGGAAGGTCTGGTCTTTCCATGTGTCAAGCTGTTCGACCGCGGCAGGCCCCTGGCCGGCGTGCTGGATCTGCTGGCGGCCAACGTGCGGCTGCCGGATATGACCCTGGGCGACCTGTGGGCCGGTGTCGCCGCGCTGCGCGTGGGGGAGCGGCGCTTTGTGGAGCTGTGCGCGAAGTTCGGCGCGGCCACGGTGCACGCGGCGATCGATTACCTGCTCGGTCACGGCGAGCGGCTGACGCGCCTGGAGCTGCGGAAATTGCCGAAGGGCGTGTTCGAAGCGGAGGACATGATCGACGACGATGGGATCGGTCACGGTCCATTCCCAGTGCGCGTGCGGGTGACGATCACGGATGAGGAGTTCGTCTGCGACTTTACCGGCACGCACGCGCAGGTGCCTGGGCCCATCAACGCCACCCGGACGGGTCTGATGTCCTCCATCCGAACGATCTTCAAGGCCGTCACCGGACCGCAGATCCCGGTCAACGAGGGCTGTTTTCGAGCGGTGCGCGTGATCTGCCCGCCGCGCACGATCTTTACCGCGGAGCGGCCCGCGCCGGTGTCGACCTACTGGGAAACGAAGGCCTACGCGATCGATCTGGTGTGGAAGGCGCTGGCAAACGTACTGCCCGATCGCCTCACCGGCGGCCACTTCCTCAGTGTCTGCGGAACGATCATCTCGGGCCGGCACCCCGACACCGGCGACTTGTTCATCCTGGTCGAACCGCAGGCCGGCGGGTGGGGCGCAGGCGCAGGCAAGGACGGACAAAGCGGGCTGGTGTGCTCTGGGGATGGTGANACCTACGTCATTCCGGTCGAGGTGACGGAGGCCCGGCACGGCGTCNGGGTGGATCAGTTTGCGTTCAACGTCGATGACGGCGGCGCCGGACAGTTTCGGGGAGGCCGGGGGCTGATCCGTGACTACCGCATCACCGCCGAGGAGGCGTTCCTCACCGCCACCTTCGGCCGGTTCAAGTTCCCGCCGTGGAGTGTGGCCGGCGGCCGCCCCGGGTCGCCGAATTTCGTGAAGGTGCTGCACCAGGACGGCCGCGAGGTGATCTTCGGAAAGTGTGCGCGCTATCGGCTGACCAGAGGCGACGTCGCCCGCCTGGTGACCGGCAGCGGCGGCGGGTGGGGCGACCCCGCGAGGCGCGATGCGGCCCGGGTGGCGCAGGATCTCCGCAACGAGATGATCACGCCCGACGGCGTTGACACCCCCGGACTGCGCCGTTACAATGGGCGGCAAGCGATGACGGAACGGGAGTAGCCGCTGCGCTGCTCAGAGCGAGCCGGGTCTGGTGCGAGCCGGTGGGAGCGCGGTGGTGAACATGGTTCCGGAGCTGCAACCCAAATCGTGATTCGTGACTCGTGATTCGCTTCGGATTGCCTGAGGTCATTCGACGAATCACTAATCACGAATCACTAATCACGCAGTAGGGTTCGCCGGCGGGCCCCCGTGACAGGGCTAGTGCAGAGGCGCGACGTTCGCGCGAATCTGGGTGGTACCACGAGAGGCACTTCTCGTCCCATGGGATGAGAGGTGTTTTTGTTTGAGGTGAGGATCGTGGACGCGAAGCGCTACTACATTACGACCGCCATCGACTATGTCAACGCGAGCCCACACATCGGGCACGCGTACGAGAAGATCATCGCCGACGTCCTGGCGCGGGTTCATCGGCTGCGGGGTTTCGAGGTGCATTTCCTGACCGGCACCGACGAGCACGGACAGAAGAACGCCACCAC
>JGI25382J43887_10000939_pt1 | contig 11045 bp, 7 predicted proteins | sample GraSoi013_1_40cm_3_FD_43887 | JGI IMG/M metagenome (IMG submission 43887) | reverse complement strand
CGGCGCCGATACGATCGCGCGCGTTGACGGCGGGCTGACCGCTGGCGGCGCTCGCGCTCAGGTAGGCGCGCCAGGTGCCGTTGCTGCCCGCGCCCACCGCCGTTGCGAGCTGCTGGCAGTGGCGATCGGCGCCGGCGAGCCCGCCGAGATTCGCGCCGTTGCCGCCGCCGACGCTCGTGACGAAGAACGTCATCGGCTGCGGCGGCGCCTGGGCGGCAGCAGGCGGCTGCGCAGGCGTCTGCGCCGCGACCGTGAGGAATGAGCCGAGAAGGACGGACAACATGACCGCGGCAATGAGCCTCATACGCAAGCCCTCCCTATAAATGATGTGGGGTATTGTAATCGCATGAATCGACGAGAGTGGGGCCTCACGACGCTTGCCGGTTTGACGGGTCTTGCCCTGCCGCGCGCGACGTCCGCGCAGAGCGCCGGTACCGGCCGCGGCTATCGCTACGTCCACCTGGACGTGTTCACCGACCGCCGGCTCGCGGGCAATCAGCTGCTCGTCTTTGTGCAGCCGGCGGGGCTCGACACCGACGCGATGCAGGCGCTGACGCGCGAGTCGAACTACTCCGAGTGCACGTTCGTNTGGCCGCCGGAACAGCCAGGCACCGATCATCGCGTGCGAATCTTCGGACGGACCGCGGAGATGCCGTTTGCCGGCCACCCGACGATCGGCACGGCGTTCGCGCTCGCGCACGCGGGCGTGCTGAAGCCCGCCATGTCGAAGACGGTATTCGGGCTCGGTGTCGGGCCGACCCACATCGATCTCGAGTGGAAGGGCCGTCAGCTCGCGTTCGCGTGGATGACGCAGCTCAAGCCGACGTTCGGCAAGACGGTCGACGACGCGGGCGGGCTGGCGGCGGCGATTGGCCTGGAGAAGGACGCGGTGATCCGTCCCGCACAGGAAGTGCACACCGGATCGACGTTCCTGATTGTGCCGCTCGCCACGCGCAAGGCGGTCGATGCGGCGGTGCTCGATCGCGCGAAGGTCGATGCGGTGTTGACGGCGGCCGGCGTCCAGCGGCGCGGCCTCTACGTGTTCTCGACCGAGCGCGGGCAAGACGATGCGACGGCGTACAGCCGGCTACTGGGAAGCGGCGGCATCGAAGATCCCGCGACCGGATCCGCGGCCGGACCCGCCGGCAGCTACGCCGTGAAGCACGGCCTCGTGCCGTCGGACCGCGCCGCATCGATCATCTTTTTACAAGGTGTGCTCGTGCGACGCCCGAGTCGCATTCACGTTAACGTCGCGTCAGCGGGCAGCGAGATCGCGAGCGTGAAGGTCGGCGGAACGTCAGTGGTCGTCGGTGAAGGAAGTATGAGCGTCTAGCGCCTGCGGCCATACCGAGCCGCGGACATCGAAATCCGCGGCGAGGTGTCAGCGACAGCTCGCGCTGGGGGTGGGGCCCCAGCGCCAGTGCAGAAAAGTCGTCGGCGAGGGAACGATGTCTCTCTAGCGGGCCAATCTGAAATCTGAAATCTGAAATCTGAAATCTCAAGACGCCTCAGCGGTGCGGCGTCGGGCGCTGCGACGCGCGGCAGATTCCGCCGGCCGGGCGACCGCGGCCAGATCGCGGCCGAACGGCGTGCTCGACTTCGCGTGGAGGACCGCGGCGAGCTGCTCGTCGAGCAGCGGCGCGGCGGCAGGCACGCCATCCGACACGACGCGCTGCGCGTAGAGCCGTTTCGCGCATTCCAGGTTGTCCTTCAGCCGGCTCTTGAGCTGTTCGCCATCCGTGTCGTCGCTGGCATCGGCCTCGTACATGTTCTCGATCTCTGTCAGCAGCAGCGTCGCGTACTGGCGGACCTCGGCGGTCGCTTCCCGATCGACAGACAGCTTCGACAGCATCGGGACGGCGTGCCACAGCAGGAGCTCCGCGAACTTGACGCCGCGCTGCGCGGCGCCGCTGCTCGGCTGCTGGTCGCCGTTGTCGGCGTACACGACGGCGATCGTCTCGCCGCGCACCGCGATCGGGAGCGTGAGCACGAAGGCGGGCGTACCGCCGAAGGGCGTGCTGCTGGTCTCGGTCAGCTCGCTGCCGACGAACCCCTGAACGCGTCCCGACGTCGCGGCCTGCGTGAGCAGCGAGTCCATCGTCATCGGGATGACGACCTTGGAGATGTCGCTCTTGAAATCGAAGCCGACCTGATGGAGGCCCTCGAGATGATTGCCGCCCACGCTGAACGCGGCCACGCGAGGGAACTCGGTCGCCAATCCCTGAACGAGGGAGGTGAGCACATCGCCGACCGTCATCGCTTTCGCGAGCTGATCGAAGATGGTCAGCAAGCGATCGAGCGGCTGCGGAGCGGCGCGCGCCATTTGTTCGCGTAGCGCCGCCGCCTGCGCCGCTTCCTCTGCTTCCGCGCGCTGCCGTTCGATCTCCTGCTCGGCTTCCGACAGCGTCTGGCGAAGCGTCTGTTCGGCTGCGACCGACGCATCGAGCTTCGCGGCCGACGCGTCGAGCTTCGCTTCGAGCGTCGTGCGCACCGTATCGGCCTCGGCGCGCACGGCGTCAGCCTCGGCGCGCACCGCGTCGGCCTGCGCGCGCGCCTCGTTCAGGGCCGCGTCCAGCGCGATTTTTTCTGCATTGAGCTCGGACGTACTGGCGGTCAACTCGGCGGTCCGCTCCTTCAGCTCCTGGCGGACGCCGTCGATGATTTTCTGCGCTTCGTCGCGCGCACGCACACGCGCATCTTCAGCCTGCGCGGCGGCGGCGGCCGTGAGCCGCTCGACGAAGACCGACGTTTCTTTGCCCGCGAATTCCTGGAAATCCATCTTCACTGGCGGTGGGTTCGTTCGTCGGAGTGCAAATCCCGCGCCTGCCGAAATTGCGAGAGCTCACGCGGAAATGGTCGGCCGTGGCGTGCACGCGGCTGACGATTCGGTCATCCGATTTACGGAAGCGCCAGGGGCGAAAAGTGAAAGTCTGAAGTACGAAGTCTGAAGTCTGAAGCCTGAGGATTTCAGACTTCAAACTTCAGACTTCAAACTTTCTAGAAGTTCAATTGCGCGCCGACGGCCAATAGCCGTCCCTGCAGAATCGCCGTCGGCCGATCCAGCGACGTGCCGTACGTCTCGTTCGTGCTGAGAATCGAGCTGGCGTTCAGGATGTTGAAGATGTCCAGCTGTCCTTGGAAATTCACGTGGCGCACGTGGAATTTTTTCGCGAGGCGCACATCGATCTGATTCCAGCGATCGAGGTACTTCGTGCCAGGCTTGATCAGTGGGACCGTCACGCTCGTCTGTACCAGGCTCGGCACCACGGTTCGATCGACGACGTAGTTCACGTTGAGCGACGGGTCGATGACGCGGCTGATCGCCGGATCGTAGGTGGCGTCCTGCCGCGCGGTTCCACCCGGCTGGCCGGGATAGGCCTGCCAGTTGCCGCTGATCTGAACGCCGAGCGGCAACGGATACGATCCCGAGATCTTGAACTGCGTCAGGAACGGCATATCCAGGTCGCGCTGATCGCAGAACCGAAGGCTGTTCGGATCGTCGACGTCGCAGTTGGCCGTGAGCTGACGGCCGATGCTCGTTCCACCGTAGATGTTGCCGCTGCCGACCCGCGCGGTGAACCCGAAGTCGTACCCCGTGTACCAACGCTTGTTCTTGTCGGAGTTCATGTCGACCTGGCTCACCTGTCCGCGCTTTGCGAGGCTGAGGTTGTAGATGGGAATCGTCTCCGACGGGTTCACCGGGTTCGGGATCTGGATGGCCGTGTAATCGTCGAACGTGGTCAGGACGTTGTCGGTCCAGAACAGACGGCTGAAGTCTCTCCGCACCCAGTTGGCTGACACCGAGACGCCCCGCATGACCTCACGCTGGATCCCGAGGCTGTACTCCCACTGATACGGCCGCTTGATGTCCGGGTCGGCGACTCGATTCAGGACGCCGGTCGTGTTGAACGGGGTGACGATCGGTCCGATCTCGTTGTCCTGCGCGATGTCGTCGCGGTTCGTATCCGACCAGGTCCGCCGGTCGGTTTCCTGGCGCAGGGGATTGTAGACCTGCGCGAACCCGACGGTTGAAAACGCGCGCATGTACTTGCCCGCGTGCGCCTTCACGGCCGTCTTGCCGTCGCCATGGAGATCGTAGACGCCGCCGAGTCGCGGCGCCACGTCCTTCCAGTTGGGGAGATTGTAGATGGGGCCGTATTCGCGGACCGGCACGAATCGGCCCGCCGGCGAAACTTCCTTCGGAATGTACGTGTTGAAGAGCTCGATCCGCACGCCGGGGTTGACCGTCAGTCGATTCAGCGTCCACGAGTCCTGCACGTACAACCCGAGGTCGTACTTGATATTTTCCTGCGACGCCTGCGACGTGTTGTAGGTCACGACCGATACCGGGGTGCGAACGCCGTTGATGGTCCGATACTCTTGGATGAGGTCAACGCCGTTCTGGAGCGATCGCTGGTGCCGGTTCCCGCCTTGTGAGAGCTGAGCGCCGGTCTTGAGCGCGTGAGTGCCGGTCACATACGACAGCGCGGCACTGTAGCTGTAGCGATCGGGCGCTCTGAAGTAGTACGGACCTTGCGGCGCGCTCCAAGCCTCGCTCGTGCCGCGGTCGAATCGCGGGATGTCGGTTCGGCCGACGCTCGGCTGCGCCTCGTTGGTCGAATAGGTCTCATCGTTCTCCGAAAAGCCCGCTTCGACGAGCAGCCGGCTGCTGAGCGTGCCTGTGTACTTGGCCTGCGCCGTGAAGTAGCGCTTCGGGCTGCGGATGCCGCACGCCTCCTCCAGCACAAACGCGCCGCATTCGTGTCCACGAAACTTGACGATGCGATCCATGTAGGCGGAGAGCTTGTGCTTCTGCGCCATCTGCCACGTCAACCGCGCCACGCCGCTCTTGATGATGTTGTCGTCGACGGTCGGCTTCAGCTCGCGGCCGGTGAGCCCGTTGGCCGGGACGTACGTCTTGTGCGTCGGATCGAGGTTGTAGAACGAGTCGGTGACGGTCTGGTCGACGCCCCATCGCCGGTATGAGGTGAAGAACCACAGGTGGTTTTTCTTGATCGGTCCGCCGAATCCGGGGTTGAAGTCGTGGATCTTCTCGACCCGGTTCGGCGCCTGCAGCCCCTTCTGACGAAGTTCGTCGGTGAAATTGTCGCTCTGCCAGGCACCCGGCGTCCGTGAGATGAACATCGATCCCTTGAAGGTGTTGCCGCCGTCTTTGGGAATCATGTTCAGGCGCACGCCGGACGCCTGCACGTCCGCCGTCAAAGCGCTCGTCTGGTAGCTCATCTCCTGGAACATGCCGTCGTTGAAGTAGTTCTGGATGGCGCCGTCGCCCTCGATCCCGTTGACGCTCATCCCGTCCACCTGGATGACGTTGTCGCGCCGATCGGAGCCGTGCACGGCCATGTAGGTCTGCTGCATGCCGGCCGTGCCGCCGACGTCCGGTGCGCTCAACGTGATGCCGGTCAGCGTCGACCCCACGGCCCAGATGTTCCGTCCCGTCGGCAGCGCGTCGAGGAGATCCCGCGACAGGACCTGTTGCTGTGTCGCGCTCTTCACGTCGACGATAGGTGACGCCCCGGTCACCGTGACCGTTTCTTCGATGGCGCCAACCCGCAGATCCGCGTTAATCGTGGCGGTGAAGTCGCTCGGAAGCTCGACCCCTTGACGCCTGACGCTGTTGAAGCCGGCCAGCGTGAACGTCACCGTGTAGGTGCCGGGCCGAAGATCGATAATGCGGAATAACCCGGCTTCATCGGTGGTCACGGTCCTGGTCCCCTCGATCAGGGCCGCGCTGCTGGCTTCCACCGTCACGCCGGGCAGCACGGCGCCGGTTGTGTCTTTGACGACGCCGGCGATCGCGCTTTGCGCGAGCGCAGCAGCAGGAGCGAGTAGCAGCAACGCCGATGCGAACAGGACCGATCTCCCCGCACGCCTCATGGGGCCTCCTACTAAAAAACGTATGTGGCGGGTGTATAGCTGAAGTCAGTCCGTGTCAAGCACCAAAAGCCTGCGGCCGGGTACGATTCGGCTCTGAACCAAGAATCTGAATGCGACAGCTAGCCTTCATCATTTCCCCGGCGTCGCGATGTCTTGACGGCGCTCCGCCGCTTCTTGGAATCGAGGCGCTTTTCGCGCGCGGCGGCGCCTGGTTTCGTCGGCCGTCGCTTTTTGGGCCGCCTGGCGGCGTGCTGCAGCAGCGCCACGAGGCGCGCGCGCGCCGCTTCGCGATTCTGCGCCTGCGTGCGGTGTTCGCGGCTGTCGATGAGGAGGACACCGTCGCTCGTGAGGCGATGGCCGGCGAGCGCGCCGAGGCGCTGCTTCATGTCGGCGGGCAGAGATGAGGCGGCGACGTCGAAGCGCAGCTCGACGGCGGTCGAGACCTTGTTGACGTTCTGACCGCCGGGTCCCGAGGCGCGGACGAATCGCTCCTCGATTTCGTGGTCGTCGAGTACGATCGAATCGGTCACCCGAATCATCATGACTGATGATAACGGGTCGCGCCCTCCGATGAAGTTCCGGGATCTGCCGCGCGCCGCGCGTGTGTTCATCGTCGCCGTCATCGCGGCCGGCGCGGCGCTTGCCGTGTGGTCGGCGCNGCACGGCGCCTTCGATCATCTGCTGATGTTTCTGCCGCTGATGGCGGCGGCGATCATCTTCAACACCGTCAAGATCGAGCTCACCGGATCCTCGTCCACGTTCTCGATCGGCTACGCCGTCAGCTTCGCGTCGCTGCTCCTGCTCGGATCGCCGGGCGCGATCTGGATTGCCATCGCCGGCGCGTGGGCCCAGTGCTCTTTCAACATGAAGCTCCGCAATCCGTGGTATCAGACGGCGTTCAGTGTGTCGGTGCTGGCGCTGTCGATGGGCGCGGCGGGCGTGGTGCTGCGCTGGACCGGCGGAAAGGCGGTCGACGGGCCGGCGAACATCGTCATCCCGTCGATCATGGCCGCATCGCTCGCGTACTTTCTCGCCAACTCGCTCTTGATGGCGACCGTCATCGCGCTGACCACCAATCGGCCGCCGATTCAAGTGTGGGACCGCGACTTCCTCTGGGGCGCGCCGAACTACTTCATCGGCGCGCTCGTCGCGACCGTCGCCGTGCAGAGCGTGTCGCGATTCGGGGTGACGTCGGTCATCATCCTCGCCGCGCTGCTGTTTCTCACCTTCCGCCTCTACAACGTCTACGTCCGCCGGCTCGACGAGGCGCTGACCGATCCGTTGACGCGCCTGCCGAACCGGCGCTCGCTGGCGTCGCACGCCGAGACCGAGATCGCCCGCGCGGCGCGCTCGGGGCAGCCGTTCGCCGTCGTGATGGCGGACGTGGATCGCTTCAAGCAGATCAACGACACCTACGGGCATCAGAAGGGCGATGAGGTGCTCGGCATCATCGCCGACGGCTTCCGCCGCAATCTGCGTCCGTACGATTTCTGCGCGCGCTATGCGGGCGACGAGTTCGTGCTCATCCTCCCGGGATGCACCGCGGAGATGGCGAGCCAGCGCGCCGAGACGATCGCCGCCACGATCGCTGAATCCCCGCTGCTGCTGCCCAACGGCGATTCCTCACCGGTGTCGGTCAGCCTCGGCGTTGCGGCGTTTCCGGCCGACGGCCGCAGCTACGAGGATCTGCTCGCGGTCGCCGACGCGCGCATGTATCGGCGCAAGGCGCAGGAAAAGCAGAACACGTCGGGCGACCGGCTATAGCCATTGACAATATATCCACTGTGGCTATAGCCTCGGTGGCATGACTGATCTGCAGCGCGAGGCGGACGCGTTTCTCCCGTTGCCGCCGGCGACCTTTCACATTCTTCTCGCGGTCGCCGACGAGGACCGCCACGGCTACGCCGTCATCCAGGACGTGTCGGAGCGCACCGGCGGCGAGCTGAAGTTGAGCGCGGGCACGCTGTATCGCTCGATTCAGCGGATGCTCGAGCAGGGCCTGATCGTCGAGCCGCGCGAGCGCCCGGCGCCGCACGAAGACGACGAGCGGCGGCGCTACTACCGCATCACGCCGCTCGGCACCGCGGTCGCGAAAGCGGAAGCCCGCCGGCTCACGCAGCTCGTGAGAATGGCGCGCGCGGCCGGCTTCGTGCCTGGGAAAGCCTGATGACCAACGGCTCGCAGATGATTTCCGTCTAAGCCGCATGCACCCCTATCGTCTGTTGCTGCGTCTCTATCCCGCGTCCTTCCGTCACGAGTACGGCGCGGAGATGAGCACGATCTTCGCGCGGCGCCGCCGCGATGCACCCGGACCGCTCGCGGGCGCCGCACTCTGGATCGAGACGATCGCCGAAGTGCTGCCGAATGCGGCGCTCGTGCACTGGGACGTGCTCGCGCAGGATCTGCGCTACGTGGCGCGGACGCTGCGCCGCACGCCCGGGTTCGCGATCACGGCGGTCCTCATCGTCGCGCTGGGGATCGGCGCGACGACGGCGGCGTTCTCGGTCACCGACTTCGTGCTGATTCGCCCGCTGCCGTTTCCCGAACCCGATCGACTNGTCAAACTGTGGGAGAAGACGCCGGGGTACGCGACGATGGAGCTCTCGGCGCCCAACTACCACGACTGGAAAGCGGCCGCGAAATCCTTCGCATCGCTGGGCGTCTATCGCGCGGCTGCCGTCACGATGACGAGCGCGGGCGAGCCGCGGCGTTTTATCGGGTCGTCGGTGAGCGCCGATCTCCTTCCGACCCTCGGCGTGGCGCCGATCATCGGCCGCGCGTTCGCGGCCGACGACGATCGCGACGGCGCCGCGGGCACCGTGATTCTGAGCTACCAGTGGTGGCAGACCGAGTTCGGCGGCGATCCGAACGTCGTGGGGCGCAGCGTCATCTTCGACGAGAAGCCGTACACGGTGATCGGCGTCATGTCGCGTGAGTTCCACTTCCCGACGAGCGACGTGCTGTTCTGGACGACGAACCGTTTTGGCGAGCGCGACTATCAACCNCAGGAACGGACGAACAACTATCTGTACGCCGTCGGCCGGCTTCGACNCGGCGTGACGCTGCAGCAGGCGCGCGCCGAGATGGACGTGATCGCGGCCCAGTCGATTCAGCAGTACCCGAAGGAGAACAAGGACACGGGCGCGGTGCTCCTGTTGCTCAGCGAGGAAGTGTCGAACCGCTCGCGGCTGCTGTTGATGGCGTTGTCGGGCGCCGCGGCCTGCGTGCTGCTGATCGCCTGCGCGAATCTCGCCAACTTGCTGCTCGCGCGCGCGCTCGGCCGGCGCCGCGAACTGGCGGTACGCGCCGCTATCGGCGCGGGACGCGAGCGCTTGATCCGGCAGCTGATGACAGAAAGCCTGCTGCTGGCGTTGGTCGGCGGAGCACTCGGGATCGCGGTCGCCGTCGTCGCGGTGCCGCTGCTGGCGCGGCTCGTGCCGGCGACCCTGCCGATCGCCGCTGCGCCGTCCGTCGACGTGCGCGTCCTGATGTTCGCCGCTAGGCTGACCCTGGTGACCGGGATCGCGTTCGGCCTGGCGCCGGTCGTCCGCGCCGGCGGAAGTCCCGATCTCGATGGCTTGCGCGAAGGATCGCGATCGGGTGGCGGTCAGAAGGAACGGCTGCGCTCCGCGCTGGTGGTAGCCGAGATCGTCATGTCGGTCGTGCTGCTCGTGTCCGCGGGGCTGCTCATTCGCGCCCTCCTCACGGTGCAGAGCATCGACCCGGGCTTCAAGCCCGAAGGCGTGCTGACGATGCGGACGGAGCTGCCGATGCCGGCGTATGGCCGGGTCGCCACGCGCGAAGCATTTTACTCGCGCGTGTTGCGGGAGATCCGCGCCGTGCCGGGCGTGACGTCGGCGGGTTACGTCAGCTTTCTGCCGATGGGATCGATGCGTGGCGGGATCTTTCCGGTGTCCGTGAAGGGCGACGTCGAGGCCGCCAACGACACTCGACGCGCAAACAACGTCGCCGCGATCCGCTACGTCACGCCCGGATACTTCGAAGCCATGGCGATTCCGCTCAAGCGCGGGCGCGACATCGGCGCCTCGGACAGCCGCGATCGGCAGTTCGTCGCGGTCGTGAGTGAATCATTCGTCAGGCGCTATTGGCCGGGCGAGGATCCGATCGGCCGCCATTTCACGTTCGCCTTCGCCGACCGCGAGGTGGTCGGCGTGGTCGCGGACGTGCGTTTTCGCGGGCTGGAACGGGAGAGCGAGCCGCAAGTCTACCTCTCGTCGATGCAGGTTGCGGACGGCGCCATCACGTTCTACAGCCCCAAAGAGCTCGCCGTGCGAACGACGGCTCCGCCCGCAACGCTCGCGACGTTGGTGCCAGGCGTTCGCGCCATCATCCGTCAGGCGGATCCGAAGGTGCCGATCACGCGCGTCCAGATGCTGAGCGACATGGTCGATCTGGAGACGGCGTCGCGATCGGTGCAGGTGCGCGTCCTCTCGGCCTTCGCGCTCATCGCGTTCGTCCTGGCGGGCATCGGCATCCACGGCCTGCTCTCGTTTTCGGTCTCCCAGCGGACGCAGGAGATCGGCGTGCGCATGGCGCTCGGCGCACAGTCGAGCGACATCCTGTCGATGGTGCTGCGGCGCTCGGTGGTGCTTGCGGTCGCGGGTGTGATCCCTGGCGTCGCCCTCGCCTATGCGGCCGGGCGGAGCATGGANGCGCTGCTGGCGGGCGTCAAACCGGCGGACGCGCCGACCCTTGTGACGGCCGTCGGATTGTCCGTGCTGATGACCGTGCTGGGCAGCCTCGCGCCCACGCTCCGCGCGCTGCGCGTCGATCCAATCAGCGCGATTCGCACAGAGTGATGGAAAGCAACCGCAGAGCACGCGGAGGTCGCCGAGCACGGTTGTCTCTGCGATTTCTGCGAGCTCCGCGGTTGCTTCACGTGTTCCGCCTGCTGCTTCATTTGTATCCTGCATCGTTCCGCCACGAGTACGGCGAAGAGATGTGCGCCGTCTTCGCGCGGCGCGTCCGCGATGCGTCGGGGCCCCTCGCGCTCGCGGGCCTCTTGATCGCGACCGTCGGCGAGGTGCTCGCGAACGCCGCGATGGTCCATGCCGACATCCTCAGGCAGGATGTGCGCTACGTTGCGCGGACGCTTCGACGCGCGCCTGGTTTCGCCATCACCGCGG
>JGI25382J43887_10000938_pt1 | contig 11046 bp, 9 predicted proteins | sample GraSoi013_1_40cm_3_FD_43887 | JGI IMG/M metagenome (IMG submission 43887) | reverse complement strand
GACGGCAATCGGAACATGAAGGATCTGCTCGGTGGCAAAGGCGCCGGCCTCGCCGAGATGACGAATGCCGGTCTGCCGGTGCCGCCGGGATTCACGATCTCCACCGAGGTCTGCAACATCTATTACAAGGAAAAAGCGAAGATCCCCGCATCGATCGAGAAGGAGATCGCGGAGAACGTGAAGAAGCTCGAGAAGGCCGCGGGCGCAACGCTCGGGTCGACCGACAACCCGCTGCTGGTCTCCGTCCGTTCGGGCGCGAAGTTCTCGATGCCCGGCATGATGGACACGATTCTCAACCTCGGGCTCAACGACAAGGCCGTTGAAGGATTGAAGACGCGAACACAGAACGGCCGCTTCGCGTTCGACAGCTACCGCCGCTTCATCCAGATGTTCGGCAACGTCGTGCTCGAGATTCCGAAGGACGCGTTCGAGCACGAGCTCGAGGCGGAAAAGAAATCCGCCGGCGCCAAGCTCGATACCGACCTCGACGAAAAGGCGCTGTGCGACGTCGTCGAGCGCTACAAGAAGATCGTCAAGAAGAAGTCCGGCCGCGACTTCCCGCAGGATCCGAACGAGCAGTTGAAGATGGCGCGTGACGCCGTGTTCCGTTCGTGGATGAACCCGCGCGCGCAGGAATACCGCCGCATCTACGACATCCCCGATCACATCGGCACCGCGGTCAACGTGCAGATGATGGTGTTCGGCAACACCGGCGATCGTTCCGGCACCGGCGTCGGCTTCACACGCAACCCGGCGACCGGCGCCAAAGAGTTCTACGGCGAGTTCCTCATCAACGCGCAGGGCGAGGACGTCGTCGCCGGCATCCGCACGCCGCAGCCGATCCGCGAGCTCGAGCAGGTGATGCCGAAGGCGTACAAACAGCTGCGCGAGATCACGACGCGACTGGAACGGCATTACAAGGACGTCCAGGACTTCGAGTTCACCATCCAGGACGAGCGGCTGTTCATGCTGCAGACGCGCAGCGGCAAGCGGACCGGCTACGCCGCGGTCGTGATCGCGACCGATTTCGTCTCGGAGAAACTGGTCACGCCGAAAGAGGCGATCCTTCTCGTCGATCCCGAATCACTCAACCAGCTGCTCGCGCCCGGATTCGATCCGGGCGAGTGGAAGAAGATCCCGACGGCGACCAAAGGTCTTCCTGCGTCGCCGGGCGCGGCGAGCGGTCAGGTGGTCTTTACCGCCGACCACGCGGTCGAGTGGTCGCAGCAGGGCAAGCCCGTGATCCTCGTGCGCCGCGAAACGGTGCCCGACGACATNCACGGCATGTTCGTCGCGCAGGGCATTCTCACGGCTACGGGCGGGATGACCTCGCACGCCGCGGTCGTCGGCCGTCAGATGGGGAAACCATCCGTCGTTGGCGCCGGCGAGCTCGAGATCGACGAAGCGGGGAAGAAGTTCCGCGTCAAAGGCCAGACGGTGAAGGAAGGCGACTACGTCTCGTTCGACGGCCTGACCGGCGAGGTGAAGCTCGCGCAGGTCAAGTCGAAGCCGAGCGAGATCCTGCAGGTGGTGAACGGATCGCTCGACGCGAAGAAGTCCGACATCTACCAGCGATTCGACANGCTGTTGTCNTGGGCCGACAAGTACCGGCGGCTTGGCGTGTACGCCAACGCCGATCTTCCCGATCAGGCGGAGCTCGCGTACCGGTTCGGCGCGGGTGGCATCGGCTTGTGCCGCACCGAGCACATGTTCTTCGGCGAGGGCCGCATTCCAATCGTGCAGCGGATGATTCTCGCGGACACGGAAAAAGATCGCCGCACGGCGCTGAACGAGCTGCTGCCGCTGCAGCGCGACGACTTTTACGGCGTGTTCAAGGCGATGCACGGCAACCCGGTGACGATCCGGACGATCGATCCGCCCCTGCACGAGTTTCTCCCGAAGCGTGAAGATTTGATGGTCGACGTCGCGCGCCTCGAAGCCGCCGGCAAGACCGGCAAAGAGCTCGACGAGAAAAGAACGCTCCTCGCGCGCGTCGAACAACTTCATGAGTTCAACCCGATGCTCGGCCATCGGGGCGTCCGCCTCGGCATCACCTATCCCGAGATCACCGAGATGCAGACGCGCGCCATCATCGAGGCCGCGTGCCTCCTGAACAAGGAAGGCATCAAGGTCGTGCCCGAGATCATGATCCCGCTCGTCGGAATTCCCAAGGAGCTCAAGGACCAGAAAGCCATCGTCGATCGTGTGGCCGAAGAGACGATGAAGGCGCAGGGTGTCCGCATCAAGTACCTGGTCGGCACGATGATCGAAGTGCCGCGCGGCTCGATCGTGGCCGATCAGATCGCGGAGGACGCGGAGTTCTTCTCGTTCGGGACGAACGACCTCACACAACTGACCTTTGGCTTTTCACGAGACGACGTCGGGAAGTTCCTGAAGATTTATCAGGACAAGAAAATCCTCGAGAGAGATCCGTTCGCGTCGATCGACGTGCAGGGCGTCGGCGATCTCGTGCGCGTCGGCGTCGAGCGCGGGCGCAAGGCGCGGCCCGACTTGAAGATCGGGATCTGCGGCGAGCATGGCGGCGACGCGGCATCGGTGCATTTCTTCCACACGGTCGGCCTGAACTACGTCAGCGCGTCGCCGTACCGCGTCCCGGTCGCGAGGCTCGCGGCTGCGCAGGCGGCGCTCGCCGTCAAGGTGGGGGACTGAACATGACATGGTTACGATCTTCGTCCACCACGACGGGCAGACCGAACAGGTCACCAGCATCGATCGCGCGTGGCTCAGTCCAGCGGCCGGTGTGAACCTGTGGGTCGACCTCGCCGCGCCGTCGATTCCTGAGGCGCTCGTCCTGAGCGACACCTTCCACTTCCATCCGCTGTCGGTGGAGGACGCGATGTCGTCGCGGCAGTATCCGAAGATCGAGGCGTACGACGGGTATCTTTACGTCATCCTCCACGGCATCGAGATTCAGGCCGCCGAGCACCGCTTCGCGACGCACGACGTCGACTTCTTCCTCGGGCCCACGTATCTGGTGACCGTCCACGACGGCGATTCGCGATCCATCGCGGAGCTGCGCGATCACGCAACGCGCAATCCGAAGATTCTGTCGGAAGGCCCCGTCGCGCTGTTTCATCGCATCGTCGATAGAATGGTGGACCACTACGTGCCGGAAGTGGAGAAGCTCGAGAATCGTCTCGACGAGCTCGAGGAGGCAATCTTCGACAATCCGAGCCCGGCGCTCGCGCGCCAGATTCTCGACGAGAAACGCGAGGTGGCGTCGCTGCGCCGCATCATCACGCCGCAGCGCGACGTCATCGCACGCCTCGCGCGGCGCGACTTCGTCGACATCAGCACCGAGATGTCGTTCCGCTTCCGCGACATCTACGACCATCTCGTCCGCATCGCCGACGATGCGCTGATCTTTCACGACCGGATTACCGGCATGCTCGACGCGCACCTGTCGAACACGAGCAATCGCCTGAACGAGGTGATGAAGGTGCTCACGGTCGTGTCGACGATCTTCATGCCGCTGACGCTGCTGACCGGCGCTTTCGGGATGAACGTGCCGCTGCCGCGATTTCCGGGCAGCGACGCGGCGCAGTTCTGGTGGCTCACCGCCATCTCCATCGCGGTGACGGTCGTGATGCTGGGCTTCTTCCGCCGCAAGCGCTGGATCTAGCTTGGGCAAAATCACCCGCCTCCCTTCGGACCTGGCGAATCAGATCGCCGCCGGCGAAGTCGTCGAGCGTCCGGCCTCCGTCGTCAAGGAGCTCGTCGAGAACGCGATCGACGCGGGCGCGCGCCGCCTGTCGATCCACGTCGAGCTCGGCGGCAAGAAGCAGGTACGCGTCGAAGACGATGGGGAAGGGATGGAGCCGGAGGACGCGCGGCTCGCAATCGAGCGGCATGCGACCAGCAAGATCAAGCGCGCCGACGACCTCGCGGCAATCCGGACGCTCGGGTTTCGGGGCGAAGCGCTGCCGTCGATCGCGTCGGTGTCGCACTTCGTGCTGCGGACGCGGGCGCGCGGCCAGCAGAGCGGCACCGAGGTTCGCGTCAACGGCGGCGCGATTGCGTCGGTCACCGAGATCGGCGCGGCGGAAGGCACGACGATCCAAGTCAACGACCTCTTCTACAACCTGCCCGCGCGGCGGAAGTTCTTGAAGTCGGATGGCGCTGAATCGGCACAGGTGTCGCGCGTCGTCACGCAGCTCGCGCTCGCGTATCCCGAGGTCGGCTTCACGCTGACGAGCGCGGGCCGGACCGTCCTGCAGTGTCCGCCGGCCGGATCGCGGCGCGATCGGCTGTATCAGGTGTACGGCGAGCGCAGTGACCTGATGGAAGTACGCAAGGACGCCGGCGGCCTCAAGCTGACGGGTTTCATCGCGGCGCTCGCCGAGCAGGGTCCCACTCGCGGTCCGCAAAACCTGTTCATCAATCGGCGGATCGTCAAAGACCGCACCATCGCGCACGCGATCATCGACGCGTACAGCATGGCCTCGATCAAAGAGCGGAGCGCCGAGGTGCATCTGTTCATCGAGATGGCGCCCGACGCCGTCGACGTGAACGTGCATCCGACCAAGGCCGAGGTGCGCTTCCGCGATCAGTCGATGGTGCACGAAGTCGTGCGGCGCGCCTTGATGGACGCGCTCGGCGCGAGCGCCGTGCCGCAGCTGCAACTGCGGCCGGAGCATGCGACCCAGTCTCCGATCGCGCCGGCGTTGCCCGGCGTCCTCGCCGGCGGCGTGTACCCGAGTCGATGGATTCCGGAGCGAAGCACCCTAGAGGATCCGCCGAGCACCCTGGAGCATCCGCCCGGCACCCTGGAGCATCCACCGAACACCCTAGAGCATCCGCCCAGGACCATCGATATCAAACCCATGATCGCGTTGGGGCAATTCCGCGACACCTTCATCATCGCGGTTGACGATGAGGGCGTGGCGATCATCGATCAGCACGTCGCGCACGAGCGCGTGCTGTTCGAGCGCGTGATGGAGAAGCTGACCTCGGGCCATCTCGAGTCGCAGCGCCTGTTGGTGCCGATCCTGCTCGACGTCGCGCCGTCGGCGCACCAGGCGCTTGTCAACCGGGCGAGCGAGCTCGAGCGGTTCGGCTTCGAGATCGAAAGCTTCGGCACAACGACGATCAAAGTGACGGCGGTGCCGGCGCTGCTGAAGACCGAGGACAGCTCGAACGCGCTGCTCGCGCTCGCCGAGGACTTGGAAGGGCTCGATCGCGGCGCGCAGGTGCAGGACGCCTTACAGCGCATTGCGGCGACCACGGCGTGCCATGCGGCGGTGAAGGCGAACTATCCGCTGACCTACGAAAAGATGACGCACATCCTCGACGAGCTCCGCGCAACCGCGTACTCAACCGTCTGCCCGCACGGCCGGCCGGTGATGCTGCGGCTCACGCGCCGTGAAATCGAGAAAAACTTTGATCGCATTTGACCGGCACGGCCGGACGTCCTGCCAGCAGCAAAGGGCTTGTAATCACCGCCGCGAGCGAACGAGCGAGCGGCGACAGGCGGCGGGGGTGGGGCCCCGCCGCGNGTGAAGACATGACGGCTCTCTTTTATCTCGGCCGCGTCGCTCAGCTCATCGGTATGTGGCTGTTGCTCGNCGATCTCTTCANCGCTGGTCCGCTCGGCCCCAGTCCGCGGCTGTTCGCGCTCGGGGTCGGCGTCTTCATCGCGGGCTGGGCCGTTTCCCGCGCGACAAAACGGCCATCTTGAGCTTGACACTCGACGGTTCGGTTGCTACAGTTGTGACCGCTCCGCTCCTCTTGAACAACTGTAAGTAGCTCAGCGCTTTCCAAGCGAAAGGGTCATCCTGCGTCCGCGTGCAGCGGATCCGGGAGCGCAAAGCTGTAAGCCTCGGTGCGTGAGGCGGTTTAGCTGCCGAACTTGGAGTTTTAATGATCGCTGGACGCCTGGCATTCCTCACGTCACTCCTCGCGACGGCCGTTTCCTGTTTCACGCTCGGCATCATGCACGCGCGCAGCAGCGACCTGCTCGCGGCGCGCGTCTACGACGCGAAGATCGACGCGATCCGCGCCGAGGTGCGGAGCGAGCTGGGGCGCGGCCGCCGCACCGACGCCGTCGTGCCCGCGGGAACCACCGGTCAGCTGGCGCGTGAAGACCATGCGCCGAACCTGTCCGCGCGCGAGCGCATGGTGCGCGAGATCAAGCAGGAGCTGCAGAGCGAGATGGGCCTGCTGCCGGTGCACCTGTTGCGCGATCGCCGTTCGAGCTTCGTCGAGCTGTATTCCACCGACAACTTCGGGAAGACCAACTACGGGACGGCCGGCTATCTGGGCCACGGCTACTTCGTGACGGTGAAGCACGCGGTCGTCGCGCTCAAGGACGAGGACAATCGCCAGAGNACGCGAAAGATCACCTCGGTGCGCATCGTCTACCGCGGCAAGGAAATTCCCGCGAAGGTCATCGACACGGGCGATGCCNACGTCGAAGTCCACACCGGCGACTGGGCGATCATCCGGACGCGCGAGCTCGAGCTGCCGGCGCTTCGTGTCGACACCGCGTTCGCGTACGATTTCGCGGAACCGCTCTTCCGTCTCGGCAATGACTACTCGAAGGGCATCATCCTCTCGACCGGCTACGCCGGTCAGAAAACCTCCAACGGCCTCGTCACCTGTCTCACCGACGGTCATCCCGGCGTCTCGGGCGGCGGCGTGCTGAATCAGCGCGGCGACCTGGTCGGTATTCCGATCGGCCGGATGCAGGGCGACTACCGCTTCTCGTTCATTCTCCCGATCCGCGCGGAGATGCTCCGTAAGCTGTCCCCGTACGAGCAGCCGGTGCAAACCACGCTCGAACCGTAGAGCCCCGCTTCAGCGGGGCCGTCCGGCCAGCGCGGCACCGCTAAAAGCGGCGACCTACCAGGAGCGACCGTCTATAATCGCCTCCGTTCAAGGAGGCGAGATGGGACGTGAGTTCCGCGAATTCCTGGTCAAACAGAACGCGCTGGCGCTGGCGGTCGGCGTCATCATCGGCGCGGCGCTCGGCCGCGTGGTGTCGTCGCTGGTCGCGGACGTGCTGATGCCGGTCATCAGCCTCGGCATGCCGCGGGGCGACTGGCGCGCGTCGAAGATCATCCTTTCCCAGACCGTCGGTCCCGACGGCAAGGAGGTCATCAACTCGATCAACTACGGTACGTTGCTGGGCACCATCGTCGATTTCGTCGTCGTGGCGTTCGTGGTGTTTCTGGTCGTCCGGCAGTTCATGAAGCCGACAGCGGCGGCGCCCACGAAGGTGTGCACGTTCTGCCTCGAGACGGTTCCCGCGGAAGCGAAGAAGTGTCGCGCCTGCACCAGCGCGCTATAACACGCCGCGGAGAAATCNTTGCCGTTGCCGTCGCGCTGGCGGTCGCCCTTGCCGGTCGACCGCTCGCGCAATCGGCTGCGACGGATGCTCGCTTCGAGCAGCTTGTGACGGTCGCGTCGCAGGCGATGGAGAAGTATCGCGTGCCGGGCGTCGCGCTCGGAGTCGTCCAGGACGGGCGCGCGATGACGCGCGGCTTTGGCGTCACGAGCCTCGAGGATCCGCGGCCCGTGACGGCCGGCACCGTCTTCCCGATCGCGTCGATCTCGAAGACGTTCGCGTCCACCGCGATCATGCGCCTCGTCGAGCAGCAGAAAGTCGATCTGCGCGCGCCGGTCCGCAAGTACCTCCCAGACTTTCGCGTCGAGGACGAGACGATCAGCCGCGAGGTCACGGTCTGGAATCTCCTCACGCACAGCAGCGGATGGGAAGGCCAGATCGCGCCGGCCGATCGTGGCGACGAGACGCTCGCGCGCTTCGTCGACGGGATGATGCGAACCAACATGCAGCTCGCTCCGCCAGGCGCCGCGTGGAGCTACAACAACGCGGGCTTCAGCGTGGCCGGACGCCTCATCGAAGTCGTCACCGGAAAGACGATTGGCGCGGCGCTCGGCGATCTCGTCTTCAGACCGCTGCGGCTCGCGCGGACCGTGACGAGCCCACGCGAGATGATGACGTATCCCTTCGCCCTCGGCCACACCGGCGGCAGCACAGGGACGCCCGCGATCGTGCGGCCGTTCGCGTACTCGACGAGCGTCACCGCGGGCGGGGTGTCCACGAGCCTCGACGACCTGCTCGCGTACGCGCAATTCCATCTCGGAAACGGCACTGCGCCGGGCGGTGAGCCGCTGTTGTCGCGATCCACGCTCGACCAGATGCGCACGCCGCAGCTTCCGAAGCAGGGCACGGACGATGAGATGGGTATCGGGTGGCATCTGCGGACGGTCGGTGGTCTGCGAACGGCGGCGCACGGCGGCACGTTGAACGGCCACGTCCTGCTGCTGGAACTCGTGCCCGAACGCCAGTTCGCCGTGGCGATCCTGACCAACACGAGCAACGGATGGCGGCTGGTGCAGGACGTCGAACGCGCCGCGCTGCAGTCGTACCTCGGCGCCGGCTTCGGGCCGAACCAGGCGATCGCGCATCGCGGCCTCGTGGAGACACTGCCGCGTGTCCAGCCGCTGGCGGCCCAGCCATCACTCACACCGTATGTCGGACGATACGTGCGTCCAATGGTGACGGTCACGATCAGCGACGCCGGCGGGCATCTCGTGATCCGCCAGGAGCCCCAGGAGCGGACGTCCGGCAACGCCGCGACGACCTCGATGCCGGTGGCCTTCTATGGTGCCGATCGCGCGGTGGTGACGCAGGGGAGCGATGAGGGTCAGTCGGTGGAGTTCGTGCGAGGACCGGGCGGCGCGGTCGACTGGGTTCGCATCGTCGGGCGCATCGCCAAGCGAGTGAGTGGCTAGCCTGGAGAATCAGGCTCTCCACCACAGAGGATACGCGGGACGCGGAGGCAAAGCCTGACTTTCGCCGGTTTTGAGCCTCCTGTCCTCCGTGTCCACCGTGGTGGCGAGGTTTCGTCGTGATGTCGCAACGCTAGACTTGCGCGTTCGAAAAGCTCGTCACGCCTTCGGCTTCGTTGTCGTACGTGTCGAACACGGTCAGCAGCTTCGTGATGGCGAGCAGATCGTGGATCCGCTTCGTCATGTTGACCAGCTTCAACGCACCGCCCTGGTTGGTGACCGTCGTGTAGCTCTGGACGATCGCGCCGAGGCCGGCGCTGTCGACGTACGCGACATCGGCGAGGTTCAGCAGCAGCTTGCGCTTGCCCTGCTGGACGAGACTCCGCAGCTTGTCCTTCAATATCGTGTCGCCGCCGTCGCCGAGCGTGACCTTGCCCGATACGTCCACCACCACCACGTCGCCAATGGTCCGCTCTGAAATGTGCATACCGTCAGCCCCCAGCCTTAGACACCGATTTTTCGTGTAAGGGCGGTCAGTATAATCCGGAAGCGCCTGCGGCCACGGGTCCCACGCGCGGCAGCCGCGCGTGGGGCCCGGCCATGCCAGCGGGCGCAAGCGCGAAGCGCGCGGCGCACGCGAGGCATCAGCGAGCGGGGGTAGGGCCCCGCGAGAGATAAACAATGGTTCGGCGTCTCACCACAACTTTTCTCTGCGCGTGTCTGTCTACGCTTGTCAGCGCGTGCAACCGCGGGGCGGAGCCGGCGGCGTCCAAGCCGCGCCCGGAAGCCGACGCGCGCGTGCGCGCGCTTGCCGACGCCTATCTCCAGGGATACTTCGAGCGCTATCCCGACGCGAAGACGCTCTACGGCGTCCCCGGCGCGCATCACGACCAGCTGCCCGACAACTCGTTCGAGGCGCTGAAAGCCTGGCACGCCAAAGAGGACGCCTGGCTCGCGGACGCGAAACAGATTGATCCCGCCGCCATCGCCGCGGCGCCGCTGCGCGCCACCTACGCCATCACGCGCGAGGCCCTCGAAGGCTCGATCGGGGCACGCGTGTGCCGGTACGAGCTGTGGACGGTCAGCTAGTTCGTCAACGCGTGGCAGGTCAACTACGCAGCAAGCGATCGACTACATGCTCGCGCACACTGCAGAGCCGAAAGACGACGTGGTGTCGGAGATCGATCGCTACGTGATTTATCCCGGACAGGCGACTGCCTACATGCTGGGACAGATCGAGATTCAGAAGGCGCGCGACGACGCGAAGCAGACGATGGGTCAGCGATTCGATATCAAAGGCTTCCACGATCGCGTGCTCGAGGACGGCGGCGTCCCGGTCACGTTTCTGCGCGAGAAGATCCGCAGTTGGTCGAACGCCCGCTGAGGGATTCAGTTCGAGTCGGATCAGCGCCGCCACTTCTCGAACGCCGGCGCGATAAGATCCCGCTTCGGCGGATCATGAATTACAGGAACCTGACATTCGAATCCTTTGTTCGTCTGCCGTCGTCGGCGTGCGCGTACCAGCTATGTCGGGCCGTGACGCGGTCGGCGCCAACTGGTCCACGAGTCGTGTTGCTACACGGGCTGACAGGGGTCGGCAAGACACATCTACTCGGCGCGACGGCCTGGGCTTTCCGCCTACTGCATCCCGATCGCCGGGTCGTTGTCACGACGGCGCACGAATTGCGGTACGCGCTCGTGCAAGCTATCCGTGTCGATCGCGTGCGTGAGTTCGAGGCGGGTTATCTCGACGTGGCGCTGCTCGTCATCGACGATCTCCATACGCTCGTCGACTGTCTCGGGACGCAGGACGGATTGGCGAGAAGCGTGGCGAAGTGGGCCGCTGCAGGCGCTCACGTGATCGGTGCGGCCACGTCGTCGCCCGAGACACTCGGAGTATTTCGTTCGGTCCTCGCGGAGACCTTACACGTGCGGCAATGTCGCGTCGCACGACCGAGTCGATCCGAAATCCGTCAGATTGTCGCGACGCTGGCCAGCGGCCGGTCGATGGCGATGTCTTTTTCTTCACTGACTAAGATCGCGCGTAACAGCGCCGGGGACGTACGTCGCGCTCTTGGCGCGTTGACGCACATCGAAGCGACGGCTCGGCTTCCTGGCGGGCGGCTCGCACCAGCGTGGATGGCAAGAACTGCCACTGGCGCGCGATGAGTGTGGGGCAATTCCTGCAACGTCGTTGATCGCGTTTCAGGATCGCGGAAGCTTTATCTTTCGAGATTTCCATCGCCACCGACGATGCTAGAATCCGTCGTC
>JGI25382J43887_10000936_pt1 | contig 11052 bp, 12 predicted proteins | sample GraSoi013_1_40cm_3_FD_43887 | JGI IMG/M metagenome (IMG submission 43887) | reverse complement strand
TAGAACGCGATGCGCTTCCCGTCGTGACTCCAGCTCGGGAAGCTTGTGATCGCGCCGAGCTTGGTCACCTGCGTGCGGCGCTTGGATGAGACCTCGATCGTCCAGATCTCGCGCTTCGCGGCGTCGCCCGAGTCGACCGCAACGAACTTTCCATCGGGGCTCCATGCCGGATGGCGGTCGTCCGCGTCGCCGTTGGTCAGTTGGACAACGTTGCCGCCATCGGAGTCCATCACGTAGATGTGGTACGAACCGTTCCGGTTGCTCTGGAACGCGATCCGTTTTCCGTCCGGGCTCCACGCCGGGCGCAAGTTCGAGGCGGTCGTGTTGGTGAGCTGCCGGATCGGGGAGGCGGCCTCGCTCACATACGCGGTGAAGAGCGCCAGGAATGCCGCGAGGTAAACCGCTCTGAGCAGGACGAGCTTGCTCGACCCCATCTCAGCTCTCCGTCGGGCGGAGGCCGCGGAGGACCTGGAGTGACTGCCGGGCGAGCGTGACGGCGAACACCGCAATGAGCGCTCCACCGAGCAAGAGCGCTGCCTGCGCAGGCAGGCCCTCCTTGATCGCCGTCTTGGCGACGAAGGCATTCGTCACGAAGAGGTACGCGATGACGAGGTTCAGCGCCGCCCAGAGCAGCTCGAGGATCGCGACCAGCCGCTTCATCGATCGCTCCCACTGGCGGCGCCGGCCGGTGCCCTCGGCGCGACCGCGGGTTCGCCGTGTGGCGTGCCAGAGGGGACGCGCGGCTCGAGCACGCCGCGAAGCGCGCCCTCGCTGACCCAGCCCCTGGCCATCGCGACCATGAGCGGCCAACGCCCGAGGGTGTAGCGGAGGTGGTCGAGCACTTTGAGCACGAGCAGCACCATCGCGGCCACGTGGAGCGTCGACGCCCAGTACAGCACCGGGCCGGGGATCGGATAGATGTAGCGCATCGCCTTCAGGATGCCGGTGATCGTGATCAGGGCGAGCGCGAACGTCCACGTGGGGAACGAGAACGCGGTCTCGTAGAACGTGAACTGTCCAGGCCGCGGGCGCTGCGTGAGGTCGAGCCCAAGACGCGCCGCGAGGCGCGTGCCGAGCGATCGGGGCAGCTCGAGCGCGAACCCCGCCAGATGCCGCCGCCACTGGCCTCGAGGCACCCAGAGTGATCGATCGCCGTTCACCCACCAGTACGCTACGAAGTTCGCGACCGAGAAGAGGATCAGCGCGGCTCCGATGTAGTGGATGCGGTAGATCAGATAGAGCGGGAACTCGAGATGCACGTCGAGGATGCCGCCGAGGTACTGCCAGACCCCGGTCGGCAGCGCAAGGACGAATCCGATCGTCGCGATCCAGTGACCGATGACCGTGCCTGGGCTGAATCGGCGGACCTGATCGCCCCGGCGCACCGCGGGCTTCCACCCGCCGGCGCGGAAGAGACCGACGACGAGACCGAGCCCCAGCGCGAACGGCAGCACGCGCATGAAGACGAAGTTGTCCGAGAGCTCGGGATCCCAGGGCTGGGTACCCGAGCCCGCCTGCGCGAGGCTCACGTACGCGCCGGCCGCCGCGATCGCGAGGCCCGCGAGCACGAGCAGCCAGCGCACGGCCACCCCCAACCGGCTAGGCCTTTCCCTTGGCTGGACTGTCGCCGAACGTCTGGAACTCGCGGAGCCTCGCCCACGTGGCGCGATCGCCGGCTGGCGCTTCGAGGCAGAGATGGTCGCTCTTGATGATCCCCTGCCGGATGCGGACGTTGACCGGGCAGCGCTCGACGCACGCCGGACCGCCGTTGCGCCAGTAGCAGAGGTCGCACTTGGCGAAGGTGTCGGCGTCCCGGTCGTACGAGATCCGCGAGCGCTGTCCGAGCTCGGGCTCGGGGTGCGTCGCCTGCGACTCGTCGCTGATCGGGAACGGGCAGGCCTCCGCGCAACGGCCACATGAAACGCACGTGTCCTCGCGGATGAAGCGGGCCCCGGTCCGGGGCTCGACCTGCAGCGCGTCCACCGGGCACACATAGAGGCACTCCGCCGTGGGGCACTGGAGGCATGGCTCNTGGTGGAACTGGCCGCGGTCCGGGTAGGCCTCCTTGATGACCTGAGCGACCTGCGTCGAGGGGTCGTTGAAGATGCGGATACGGGGGACCGCGGCAAGACCTTCGCGCTTGTGCTCCTGCGAGCAGATCACCTCGCAGGTGAGACACCCGATGCACAGGCTGGGGTCGGGGAAGATGACGCCGCTCGAGAGCTTGGTCTCTTTCGGTGCGCTGCCGGTCGCCAGGCCGAGGCCGCCGATCGCTTCGAGGGCGATGAAGGCCACGACCGGTGCGGCGCCGCGGCGAAGGAAGTCGCGGCGGGAGAGATCCGCCCGATCCGCCGGCTGTCCGTCCCGATCGCCCGGTCCCACGTTCATCCGCACCGCACCTCTGCGCTTTTGTAGGCCTCCCCAGGGGGACGGCGGATCCTCGTCGGCAAGTTAACGACCCTCACCGCGGACGTCAATTTACCCACCCGCAAACGTTTGTTCAGCGCCCGGGTGCGCCGAGATCGGCGGCGGTATCCACGTCGCGGACGATCCCCTGGTCCTCGACCTCCACGTCCACGCGCATCTCGGTGTGCCGGTGAATGACGTCGTGTAGCGTCGTGCGTGGATCGGCCGCACGGATCTCGTCGCGCAGCGACGGCGGCAGGGCGATGGGGTGACCGCGCTTTCCGTGGTAGCGCGGCGACACGATGGCCGGCTTGCGCGCGAACGCGTCGATCACCACGCGCACAGTGTCGGCCGAGACGAACGGCATGTCCCCGGGCATGACCAGGATCGCGTCGCCCTGCGCCTGCGCCACCCCTTCCTGGATCGAACTGAACATCCCGCGCGACGGATCGGGATTCTCGACAGGGCGGACGCGCGCGTCGAGCATCGCGTTGACGTCGCGTTCGAGCTCAGCGCGCGCATCGCGGCCGACGACGACGATGACCTCGGCAGCGCCTCCCTCGAGNAGCGCCCGGATGGTGTGGTCGAGGAGCGGCTCGCCATCGATCGGCGTGAGGAGCTTCTTGCCGCCGAAGCGCTCCGCCGAACCCGCAGCGGTGACCACGGCGACGGCGCGCACGGGCTATCGCGGGCGAAGAGCGCGCAGCGCGCGTTCGGCGAGGACACGCGACGCGCGCTTGCGCTGCGAGATCGTGCCCGAGGTGTTGTCCATCGGCCGCGCGGCCTTGTGCACTGCCTCCGCCGCCGCGGCGATCGCTTCGTCCTCGAGCCGCGTGCCGATGAGCGCCGCGCGCGCCGCGTCGACGAGGATGGGACGCGACGCGAGGGCGGTGATCGCGACACGAGCGTCGGTGACGGCTCGGCCGTCGTAGCGCACGGCCGCGGCGACCGCCGCGATCGGGAAGTCGAAGGAGCCGCGATCGCGCAGCTTCACGTATGTGCTGCGCCAGCCCTCCTCGCGCGGGATCGTCACGTCGGTGAGAACTTCATCGGGACGGAGCGTCGAGGGGGACATGCCGTCTTCGCGGTAGAACTCCGCGAGGCGGACGTCGCGAGCCCCGCGCGCATCTTCGAAATGAATCGTCGCGCCGAGGACCATCAGCGCGGGGACCGTGTCGGCGCTCGCGACGGCAAGGCAGCGCGGGCTCGATGTCGCGACGCGGCACACGACCTCGGGATTCGTCTTCATGCAGTACCCCTCGGCGGTCCGCCAGAAGAGCGACTGGTCGTACCAGTTGCAGCGCGTGTCGAGGCAGATGTTTCCGCCGATCGTGCCCATGTTTCGGAGCTGCGGCGTGCTCACCACCCCAGCAGACTCGGCGAGCGCCGTGTAGCGCTCCCGGACGCGGGCATCGTCCGCGAGCGCGGTCAACGTCGTGCCGGCGCTGACCACGAGCTCGCCGTTCTCCTGGATCCCGGCGGCGCCGCGGACGTGCGCCAGCGACACGAGGATCTCCGGCGCGAATTGACGGCGCTTCATGTTGGGGAAGAGGTCCGTCCCGCCGGCCACGAGCATCACGCTGAGGGTCGGCGTACCGCGCGAGCGGTCGAGCTCGCCGGCGCCGTGATCGCGAAGAAGCTCGGCAGCCTCGCCGTAGGTGCGCGGGGCCAGGATCCGGAAACGCGGCAGACGCAGCATCAGTCGGGGGGCTCTGCCCCCCGGCCCCCGGCCGGTTTCCGTTCGCGTGCCTCGGTCGACGCGGTGAGGCGCCGCAGCGCGCGTTTGGGGGCGCCGTCCCGCTCGCCAAGACCGTCCGGCCCGATGCGCGTCTTGGGGATGCCCCGATTGTCGCGCTTGCCGAGCGCATCGAGGATCTTCTCCGGGGTGATCGGCGTCTCGTCGAAGCGGACCCCGATCGCGTCGTAGACCGCGTTCGCGATCGCGGGGATCACCGGATTGAGGGGACCCTCTCCGGCCTCTTTCGCGCCGAACGGTCCCTCCGCGTCGACGCTCTCGACCACGATCGCCTCGAGCGCGGGCGTGTCGAGCGAGGTGGGCAGCTTGTAATCGAGGAGCGACGGCTTCTTGTGCAGACCGCCGCGGAAAACCTGCTCCTCGGCGATGATCTCGCCATACCCCATATACGCCGAGCCTTCGATCTGGCCCTCGACGTTCGCGGGATTGAGCGCCCGGCCGCAGTCGTGCGCGGTCGTCACCTTGTCNACGGTGAGCGTTCCCGTTTCGAGGTCGACGCTCACCTCGGCAACCGCCGCCTGGTAGGAGTACGCCGGCGTCGGCCCGACCCCCGCACCCTTGAACGACCCGCCGATGCCTTTGGGCGGCTTGTAGCTCCCGGCCGCGACCAGNGTGCCGTGCTTCGACTCCGCCAGCACCGCGGCGTCCGCGAACGTGACGAACTTCTCCGGGTCGCNCTGGTCATAGATCCGGTGGTAGGCCGCGAGCAGGCGGTCCTCCGCGACGCCGAGCTTCTCCGATGCGGCGGCGAAGAGCAGCGCACGCAGCTTCATCGCGGCGTCCTTCACCGCGTTCCCAGCCATGAAGGTCACACGGCTCGAGTAGCTGCCGAGGTCGACCGGCGCGAGCGANGTGTCCCCAGAGACCACGTGCACGTCCGAGGGCAGGATGCCGAGCGTCTCGGCCGCCACGGATGCGAGCATGTTGTCGGAGCCCTGCCCGATCTCCGCCGTACCGCACATCACGGTGACGCCGCCGCCTCGATCGATCCGGACCTCCGCGCCCGANTGAGGCATCTCGTTCCAGTAGATCGGTAGGCCCGCGCCCGAGATGTACGCGCTGCCGGCGACCCCGATGCCCTTGCCGCGCCCGAGCTGTCCGTGGCGTTCGCTGTAGCGGGTCGCGCGCCCGAGCGCGTCGAGACAGTCGCCCAGGCCCATGGACGTGATGCGCAGGTCGTTCACCGTGCGGCTCTGCGGTGGCTGCAGGATGCGCTTCCGGTACTCGAGCGCGTCGAGTCCGAGATCTTCGGCGATCTTGTCGATCTGGCACTCGAAGCCGTACCGCGGCTGCGTCGTGCCGTGTCCGCGCTTGGGGCCGCACGGGGGCTTGTTCGTGTAAACGCGCACGCCGTCGAACTTGTAGGCGGGGATGCGGTANGTGACGGTCAAGAGAGCGCCGGTGTAGTAAGTCGTGGCGATGCCGTACGAGGCGTACGCGCCGCCGTCGAGCCAGCTCTGGTAGTGGACGGCGGTGATCTCGCCGTCCCTCTTCACGCCGGTGCGGATGCGCATCTTCACCGGATGCCGGCCGCGGTGCGCGTAGAAGACCTCCTCGCGATCGAGCGTGATCTTCACCGGGCGNCGNGTGCGGATGGAGAGGAGCGCCGCCGCGAACTCGTGGCCGAAGGGGTCGCTCTTGCCGCCGAACGCGCCGCCGTTGGGCGTCGCGATCACGCGGACGCGCGAGCGCGGCAGGCCCAGCACTTTCTCGAGCTCGCGGTGCAGGTAGTGGGGGACCTGGGTCGCGGTCCAGAGCGTCAGCTTGTCGTCGGCGCCGTAGCTCGCGACCGCGCTATGCGACTCGATCGGCGCGTGCGTGTTGCCCTCGAAGAAGAACCAGTCGTCGCGGACGTGGTCGGCGCTGGCGAAGCCGGCGTCGAGGTCACCGAAGCTGAGGTGGACCTCCTTGAAGACGTTGGCCCGCTTGGATTCTTCGTGGATCTTCACGTCCTCGCGCTCGAGCGCCTCTTCGATCGTGAAGATCGGCTCGAGGTCGTCGTAGTCGACCTCGATGAGCGAGAGGGCGTCGAAGGCGGTGTCCTCGTCGACGGCGGCGACGGCGGCGACCGGCTCGCCCACGTAGCGCACCTTGTCGACCGCCAGGGCCGTCTCGTCCTGCGTCGAGGGCATGATCCCCATCTTCGCGGGCATGTCCGCGCCTGTGACGATCGCGACGACGCCCGGGTGCGCGGCCGCTCGCGAGACGTCCAGTCGCCGGATGCGCGCGTGCGGCCGTGTCGAGCGGAGCAGGCGACCGTAGAGCATGCGCGGCAGGAAGAGGTCGTCGGCGTAGCGCGCCTGGCCGGTCAGGTGTGCCCACGAGTTGACCTTCGGCAGGCGCCGCCCGATGACCGAGAACTCGCTCATGCGCGTAATGCGGCTTTCTCGATAGCTTCATAAATCGCGGTATAGCCGGTGCAGCGGCAGAGGTTCCCGCTGATCGCCATGGCGATCTGCTCGCGGGTCGGACGAGGCGTCGCATCGAGCAGGGCCTTCGCCGCCATGAGCATCCCGGGTGTGCAGTAGCCGCATTGCGCCGCGCCCTCCTCGGCAAATGCGGTCTGCAGCGGATGAAGTCTCTCGCCGGTGGCGAGGCCTTCGACGGTCGTGACGTCGGCGTCGCCGATGAGCGATGGCAGGGTGAGGCAAGAAAGGACCGGTGCGCCGTTCAGNAGTACGGTNCAGGCGCCGCACTCTCCGAGCTCGCAACCATGTTTCGTCCCCGTGAGGTCCAGCTCTTCGCGGAGCACCTCGAGGAGCGTGTGATGAGGCTCGGCCGCGACGGTCCGCGGCTCTCCGTTCACGCGCAGGGTGATGAGCACCTTCGTCGAAGTCATGCGGCCTGCGCTCCGATCCGCTGCGAGAGCGCGCGCGCCGCCGATGCGCAACGTTCGCCGATGCGCCGGAGCGTGCGGAGATCGACACGCTCCTTGAAGCCCACGACCATGAGCACGGCGATGCGCCGTCCCCGCGCATCCACGATCGGTGCGGCAACTGCGCGGACGCCGGCGAACAGCTCCTGGTCGTCGTAGCCGATCTCCTCGCGGGTCGCCAGCACCTTGCCGTGCGCGCCTTTCTCGAGGGGCAGGCGGCGGCCGAGCGGAGCGGTCATGTGGAGATCGGTCGCCGGTTCGGCGCGCGCCGCGATCTCGAGCTTTCCGTCGACGACCAGCCCGAGGATGGCGGTCTCGCCGAAGGTCTCCATGAGCGACACGAGGTAGGGCTGCGAGAGCGCTCGCAGGTCCGGTGCCGATGCATCCGCGAGCGCACGGAGCTCTGGGCCAAGGCGGAAGCGAGTGTCGGGATCGCGCACGACCAGCCCGTGGTGCGCGAGGGTGAGCAGGACGTCCCGCAGCGTCCCCTTGGAGACGTCGAGCGCCCGTGCCAGCTCGCTGATGCCCATCGCGCGCCCGCCGTCGGCGAGCGCACGCAGCACGCGCGCGGCTTTGTCCACGGCGGGCACCGGTCGGAGCATCCCCGTACTGTCGGCCATACGCGTACCGCGGATAGTACGCCAGTCATTGCGGCGAGCAGCGGGCCTCCGCTTAAACTCCGCGAAACATGCCGGGTGGGGCGCTCGATCGATCCGAGACCTGGAGCGACGACGAGCGCCGGGCGGCGCAGTGGCGTCGGCTCTCGAGAGCCCTCCCGGAGCTCCTGCTGACCAATGTGTTCTACGGCCGGAAGCTCGCCGACGCCGGCATCCGCGACGTGCGCGAGCTCCGGTCGGNGCGGGAGCTTCCGTTCACGACGAAAGCTGAGCTATCGACGGACCAGGCCGAGCATCCGCCATTCGGCTCGAACCTGACCTATCCGGTCGAGCAGTACGTCCGGCTTCATCAAACGAGTGGGACGACCGGCCGGCCACTGTTCGTGCTGGACACCGCCGAATCGTGGCAGTGGTGGCGGAACAGCTGGCGGCCGATCTATGGCGCCGCGGGCGTCACCAGCCGCGACCGTATCTTCTTCGCGTTCTCGTTCGGTCCGTTCGTCGGCTTCTGGTCGGCCTTCGCGGGCGCCGAGCAGCTGGGCGCGCTCTGCCTCACCGGCGGCGCGATGTCATCGGCCGAGCGGGTGGCGGCCATCATCGCCGCGGAAGCGACGGTGCTGATGTGCACGCCCACGTATGCCTTGAGGCTTGCCGAGGTCGCGCGTGCGGAGGGCATCGATATCGCGCGCTCAGCCCTGCGCGTATCGATACACGCCGGCGAGCCCGGGGCGTCGATCCCGGCCACGCGCGAGCGCATAGAGACTGAGCTCGGCGTGACATCGTTCGACCACACCGGGGCNACCGAGATCGGCGCGCACGGGTTTTCGTGCGAGGCTCGCGACGGCGTGCATATCAATGAGTCGGACTTCGTCGCGGAGATCCTCGATCCCCAGACTGGCGAGACGAAGGACGAAGGCGAGGGCGAGCTCGTCATGACCAACCTCGGACGATGGGGTATGCCGGTGCTCCGTTATCGCACCGGCGACCGCGTTCGCGCTGTCCGCGGTCGGTGCTCCTGCGGGCGCACGCTGCTCAAGCTCGCCGGCGGGATCGCCGGGCGCGTGGACGACATGCTCACGATCCGCGGCGTGAATGTGTTCCCGAGCGCGATCGACGCGATCGTCCGCCGCTTTGCGGAGATCGAGGAGTATCGCGTGGAGGTCGTGACGGTGCGCGNGATGGACGAGCTGCGCTGCACGGTGGAGGCACGTGGTGGATCCGACCTCGCCGATCAGGTCGCGACGGCGATCCACCGCGATCTCGGGATCCGTTGCGCCGTCGAGTCCGTCGCGCCGGGGACGCTGCCCCGCTTTGACATGAAGGCCAAGCGGTTCGTGCGAAGACGAGAGGAAGCGAGGGCTTAAGCGATGCCGACCATCAAGCTGCCCGAGGAATCACAGCACAGCGAGGGGGTCCGAAAGATGGACGCCATGATCCGGGAGCTCTCGAAGGCCCCGGCGATGACGCCCTCGACCCGAGCCCTTGGCCTTCGGCCGTCGCTCCTCATGGTCAACCACCAGGAGCTCGCGCACGTGATGGCGACGCGGACCTTGCTCAATCAGCAGAAGCGGATGATCGCGCTCGCCGTCGCGGCGAGCCTCTCGGCGCCGTACGAGCTCGTCGCGCACACGCGCGGCCTGCAGCGCGAGTACGCGATCGACGACGGTCAGATCGTTGAGCTGGTCGCCACGATCGCTCACGTCACGAGCATCAACATCTTCGAGCGAGCGATCGCCGCCTTCAACGACGTCGCGCCAATGCGCGTACAGGACCCGTCGACCCCGATCCTGGTCGAGGTCCGGCACAAGCTCGGAAGCGTTCCGCGCTACTTCACGTATATGGCCGCCGACCCGAAGTTCGCGAAGATCGTCCTCGATCGCGAGGTCGCGACCGTCCTCGAGGGTGAGGTCTCGCGTCTCAACAAGGAGCTCATCGCGTACGCGACGAGCGTTGTGAATGACGCCCGCCTGTCGATCACCTATCGGGCCGAGGCGCTGCGCCAGCTCGGCATGACCAACGAGCAGCTCTTCGAGGCCACGACGGTGATCAGCGTGTTCGCGAAGAACTGCGCATTCTCCACCGCGCTGCAGCTGGAGCCGGCCCCCGCCTAGTGGTCGCCGCGTTTCTCGTCGGCGTCGCCGCCGGCTATGCGATCGCGATCCCCGTCGGACCGATCGCCATCTTGATCCTGAGGGTCGGGGTCGCCCAAGGGTTCCGGGCCGCCGCGGCCGCGGGCGCGGGTACGGCGACCGCGGACCTGATCTACGCATCGGTCGCGATGCTGTTCGGGGCTGCGGCGAGTCGCGTGTTCGAACCATTCCTACCGGTGACGCGGATCGTCGCCGCAATCGTGCTCGCGTACCTCGCCATTCGGGGCATGTTCCGGGCTGCGCGCGTCGTGGACCGTGAGATCCGCGGGCCGATGTACCCGATCTTTCTCTTGCTCACACTCCTGAACCCGCCCACCGTCATCTACTTCGTCTCGCTCGCCGTCGCCTTGCCGGAAGTCTCCGCGGATCTCGCCTCGCGGTCGGCGTTCGTTGCCGGGGCGTTCCTGTCGTCACTGTCCTGGCAGGAGGTCCTCGCGTTCGCGGGCGCGATGCTCCACGGGCGGTTGACACCCCTCGTGCAGCGCGTCGCCGCAGTCGCGAGCGGTGNGATCATCCTCGCGCTCGCGGCCCACATCGCACTCGGCTAACGCAGAATCTTCGCTCCGAGCGTCTTTTCGAGCTCGCGCAACGCGTCGCGGTGCGCTTCCTCATCGAATGAGGTCACGCCCCGCTCGACGACCTCGACGGCGTAGCCGAGGTTGCGCGCGTCGGCCGCGGTATAGAGGACGCAGATGTTCGTGCAATCGCCGACCAGGCGCAGCGTGTCCACGCCGCGCTCCCGCAAGGTGATGTCGAGGTCCGTCCCGAAGAAGCCCGAATACCGCCGCTTCGGTATGACGACGTCGTCCTTTTGGGGCTTGAGCTCGGGGACGATCTCGGCTCCCTTGGTGCCCACGAGCGCGTGCGGCGGAAACATCTGGAACTCCGCGTCGCCGGGCAGGTGGTTGTCGGTCAGATAGACGACCGGTTCGTTCGCGTCGCGGGAGCGCGCGATCTCATGCTGTATCACGGGGAGGATCCGTGCCATCGAAGGGCCGCAGTAAAGCGCGCCGCCTTCGCGGACGAAGTCCTCGATCATGTCGACGACGACGAGCGCGCGCTTCATCCTTAGTGGCCCGGAGCCGGCTCCCAGAGCTCGATGCGATGCCCCTCCGGATCGGTCACCCACGCGAAGCGGCCGTTCTCATCCTGGGATCGCTCGGGACCCACGTGAACCCCTTCCGCCTGGAGCTTGGCGATGATCGCGTCGAGGTCGTCGACCCGGTAGTTGAGCATGAACGCCGGCTC
>JGI25382J43887_10000935_pt1 | contig 11053 bp, 12 predicted proteins | sample GraSoi013_1_40cm_3_FD_43887 | JGI IMG/M metagenome (IMG submission 43887) | reverse complement strand
GAATGACCGGGCTGATCGTGCTCGGGGCCGACGAGGATATAGGGCAGCACGTGGTAGCCGGTGATGATGCCCGTTATCGGCTTGCGCACCACCCGCGTCTCGTCGAAGACGTGGCGGAGAAACTCGAGATCTTGCCAGTCGTCGGCCATGCGGGGTAGTGTACCAGCGGCATGGAGCCGCGCCCGCGCCCGTCTGCGGTCCTTCCCGGTGCCGCCACCGCGTCGTCCCCTGCGGCTCAGTGGGAGCACTACTGCGAGCGCTGCGGCGAGCGGATGGAAGAACGGCAGTGCAAGATCGTCTGCAACAACTGCGGGCGGTCGCGGGATTGCAGCGACCCGTGACTCGATTCCCGCTCGCCTAGATCGCCGCGATCGCCTCGACTTCGATCAGCCAGTCCGGGTGCGCGAGCGCCTGCACCGCGACGAGCGTCGAGGCGGGCAGCTTCTTGCCGAAGATCTCCTCGCGGATCGGCACCAGATCGGCGCGGTACCGGATGTCCGTCAGGTACGTGTTGACCTTGACGATGCTCTCGACCGTTCCGCCCGCCGCCTTCACGTGAGCCAGGAGCGCCCTGAACACTTCGCGCGCCTGCCCCTTGAAGTCGCCGGGATGGAGGACGCCGCCCGCCTTGTCGTACGACACCTGACCGGCAAGGAAGAGTATCGACTGTGCGCCGGTGACCTTGATGACCTGGCTGTACGCCGGCGGATCGTAGACCGACTTCGCGCTGAGCTTCTCGATCTTCGTCATGGCATCTCCTTTGGGAGAGGGGGGCTCCGCCCCCCTCTCGACTGCCCTGCGTACGCGCGGGCGCGTGCATCCGGCCCTCTCCACACAGACGGCGCGAGCTATAATCCGGCACCAGTGGCGACCGCGTCGGAGCGCTCGTGGGCCGTCTTTCCGGCCGGCTCGCCCGGCGAGTATAACCTCCCTCGCGAGCTCACGATCGTGCTCGCGCGCGGCGAGGGCGCCACCGTCTGGGACACGGACGGGCGGGCGTTCACCGACTTCACGATGGGCTGGGGCTCGGTGCTCCTCGGCCACGCCCACCCGGCGATCGTCGAGGCGGTCCGGCGCCGCGCGGCGCTCGGCTCGAACTTCGCCTACCTCACCGACGTGGCGCTCGAGCTCGCTGAAGAGCTGTCGCGCGCGGTCCCATGCGCCGAGCGCCTGCGCTTCTGCGCCTTCGGCACCGAGGCGACGGGCTACGCCGTGCGGCTCGCGCGTGCGCACACCGGGCGGTCGCGCGTGCTCAAGTTCGAGGGCGCGTATCACGGTGCCAACGCGGTCGGGACCGTGAGTCTGTTCCCGCGACGCCTTCTCCCGTTCCCGCGGGGCGAGCCCACCTCGGCGGGCGTGACGGCGGACGCCGTCTCCGACGTGCTCGTCGCGCCGTACAACGATCTCGCCGCGACCGTCGCGATTCTCGCCGCCCACCGCGACCAGGTCGCCGCGGTGATCGTCGAGCCGCTCCACCGCTGCACCCCGCCTCGGCCCGGGTTTCTCGCGGGTTTGCGCGAGCTCACGTCGGAGCTCGGTATGCTGCTGATCTTCGACGAGACAGTGACGGGCTTCCGCCTCGCGTACGGTGGTGCGCAGGAATACTACGGCGTGCGCCCGGATCTGGCGACTCTCGGCAAGGCCTTGGGGGGCGGGTATCCGCTCGGTGTCGTCGCCGGTCGCGCGGACGTCCTCGATCTCGTCCGGGAAGATCGGCTCGGTGAAGACCGCTACGTGTGGTTCGCCTCGAGCGTGGGCGGCAATCCCGTCTCGGCCACCGCGGCCCTCGCCACGCTGGCCGAGCTGCGCCGCCCGGAGACGTACCCCCGGCTCTTCGCCCTCGGCCAGGCGCTTCGCTCCGGTCTCGTGTCCGTGCTGAAAGAGGAAGGTGTCGCCGCGCAGGTCCAGGGCGATGGTCCGCTCGCGGCCGTCGTCTTCACCGACCGCGAGGTCGTCGACTACCGGACCGCGTTCGACTCCGACCGGGAGCGCGCCCGAGCCTTTCTGCTGGGCCTCTTCCGCCGCGGCATCTTCCTGAACCCGATGTCGACGAAGCTCTACCTCTCCCTTGCCCACACCGAGGAGGACGTCGGGCGCTTTCTCGATACCGCCCGGGTGACTCTCCGCGAAGACTGTCTGGGGCGCTGACGCGCCGTGGGCGCTGACGCGCCCGGGCCTTACGGCGCCTCGGGGCTCCGTGTCCTAGGCGGCGGCGCACCGCCGGGCGCCGGCGATCGGTCCTCCGCGGCGATCCCGTCCATGTCGGGTTCGAGTTGGAGCGTGTCGGCGATCTTGGTGTAGCTCGAGAACATCTGCGTGACGCCGAGCACCTCCACGACGCCACGCTCGCCGACGCCGAGGCGGCGCATCTCGCCCAGGTGGAACGTCGTGCCGAAGGGCGAGCGGGTCGTCACCGAGACCGCGAACGCGAGCGCCTCTTTGTGGCGGCGGGTGAGCCGGTTGTCGGAGAACACGCGGCGTGTCGCGCCCCAGAGATCGGCGAGGTATCCCGGATCCGCCGCCACGCGGCGAAACGCGACCGGCACCTCGGCGCAGTCGTAGAAGGCGCGGATCTCGGCGAAGACCGCCTGGGCGGGCGCGTCCGGCCGCACGGGCTCCAGCGTCTCGAGCGGCGAGTCGGCCACGACGTTGAGCGCGTTCGTGATGCCGACCAGCAGTGCGGCCTCGTACCAGAGCGCGTCGTCGGCCATCCCCTGCAGCTTCCCGGCTGCAGTATGAGCCCGCACTCAGTAGGCGCAGGCGTTGACGCCGCTCACGACCGCCGCGACCATCTCCTTCTCGGCGCGGCTCCATTCGCCCGGCCCCATCGCGCGCTTCATCGCGCGCCCGTGGAAGGCGCCGAGCTCGGGATCCCACGCCATGACCCGGCTCATCGCCGGCGGCTGCTCGAAGTCGTACTTGAACCAGGCCTTCGCCGCCTCGAAGAGCTTCTGAACGGGCTCGGGGTACTCCGAGGCGTCCCGCAGTCTGACCGTCGGCATCGGCACTACTCCTTTTCTTCGGCGCTGCGTCTTCTTCGGCGCTCCGTCGAGCGCTCAGGTCGCGGGCTCACCGCGCCCCTGACGAATCGACCACCCATCGCCCGGGCAAACCCTCGACCGCGCAGTCGGCGCGGATCGCGCCCGCGCGGCAGAGCTTCGCCAGGGCCCGCACGACTTCGTCGGGCGGGAGCCCGAACAGCCGTCCCAGCAGCCGCTCGGTCGTGAACACGGCGCCGTGCGCGTAGCGCTCGATCACGCCCGCGACGGCCGCCTCGCGCGGCAGGCGCCTCCCCTCGGCAACCTCCTCCGGCAGCCACGCCTCGAGCAGGTCCCAGCGATACGAGAAGGTCGGCTCGTAGCGCTCCTCGCTCTTGACCAGCCAGAGCCCTTGCTGGAGCTCGGCCATCGCGCGCTCGAACTGCCGCGTCTTCGACGGCTCCAGCATGAACACGTTGGCCCGTAGCTCGCGCGTGTACTGGGGATGCTCGCGGATCATCGCGTCCATGATCCGCCGGGCCGTATGGGACAGCCGCCCCGCGTCGTACTCCACGCGGTAGTCGCGCGCTCGCTGGCGGCCGCGGACCAGCGCGTAGAACATCGGGAAGAGATCGAGCGCCACCAGGAGCGGCCGGCCCTTGAGGAGCTTGCCGTAGTACACGCGCTTGCGCGCCGGCAGCGTGTCTTTCAAGTCCCAGGTCAGGCCGATGCCGGCGTCGTGGTGCGAATGCCGCGGCCAGCGCGGATTCGATCGGCCGGCCACGGCTTCCCAGAGGCACGCGACCCCCTCCGGGAAGCGGTAGAAGGTCGAGCAAAAGCCGACCTCGCGGACGAACGCGAGGGCTCCGCGTTCGCCCTGCACGCGGTGGGTCGGCAGCCGGTGGAACCGCCGGTCGCGCAGGCGACGCAGCGAGTCGGCCGTCACCATCGCCCTCTCCTGCATGACTCATTGACCACATTTCAGTCGCTGTTGTAAAGTGCGCCGCATGAAAAAGAAGAAGGCGTCCACGAAGTCCGGGGCGCGGAAGCCGGCCAGCAAGAAGCCGGCCGCGCAGAGGCAGGCCAAGACCTACACGCCCAAGCCGCTCCAGGGAAACGGCTGGGCGCCGTTCCGATACCCGCCGCAGTAGCGGACGCACCTGGACAGGCTCCTGCCCCACCTGGGGCCTGGCGCGGTGCTGCTGCTGGGCGCCACGGTTGTCCTGCAGTCTGCGTCGCTGCGCGCGACGATCACGGCCTTTGCACCAGTCTATCCGTGGCTCGCGTTCGGCGCGGGGATCCTCCTGGGCTGGCGGTTCAAGCGGAGCCAGCTCGTCGTCGCGCTCGTCGTGCTCTTCGCCGCCGAGCGGGCGATCGTGGCCTTTCCCCCTACCGGGCCGTCGGGAACGACCGGCCGCATGGTGTTCGCCGCCGTCGCGTTCTTGCTCCCTCTCGATCTGGCGGCGCTCGCCTGGCTGACGGAGCGCTCGATGTCGTCGTGGGCCGGCCGGTTGGTCCTCGGTCTGATCCTCGTCGAGCCGCTGGCCATCGCGCTGCTCGTGCGCCCCGAGCTGGCGTCGCTCGCCCGGACGCTCCAGCACGGCATCGTCACCGGCGGCCTGCCCTGGACGAAAATCCCGCCTCCTGCCTTGCTCGCGTTCCTGGCGGCTATCGCGCTCGCCACGCTGCGATTCGTGTTCCGTCAGACCGTCATCCAGTCGAGCCTGGTCTGGACGNTGGTCGCCGCGTTCCTGGCCCTCAACGGCGACGGCCCCAGGACCACCGTGTACCTGGCNACGGGGGGCCTCGTGCTCATCGTCTCGCTGATCGAGACCTCGCACCGGATGGCGTTCAGCGACGAGCTGACCGGGCTGCCGTCTCGGCGCGCGCTGACCGACGCGCTCATACGGCTGCCCGAGATGTACACGATCGCGATGATCGACATCGACCACTTCAAGAAGCTCAACGACGAGCACGGCCACGCGGCGGGCGACCAGGTGCTGCGGCTGATCGGCTCGACGCTCACCCGGACGGAAGGCGGCGGCCGGCCGTTCCGCTACGGCGGCGAGGAATTCGCCGTCCTGTTCCCGGGCAAGTCCTCGGACGAGGCGCTGCCCTACCTCGAAGACCTGCGGGAGACGATCGAAGCATCGAGCTTCACGGTGCGCGGGCGCGATCGGCCCAAGGTCAGGCCCGACAAGCCGATCCGGTCCTCCGGCGGGCGGAAGAAGCTCTCCATCACGGTGAGCATCGGCGTCGCCGAGGCGGAAGAAATCGGCGTCGATCCCGAAGACGTCATCCGCGCCGCCGATCAGGCGCTCTACCGAGCCAAGCGGGGAGGCCGCAATCGCGTCTACGTCGCCGAGTAGCTAGCGCCTGCTAGTCCATCCCCCAGGTGAAGACCCGGGCCGGCGTCACCTCGACGACGACGGAGTCCGACTCGTCCAGCGCGGCCTCGCGCGAGTACTGCGGATACTTCCGATACAGGAGCGCGCGGATCTTCCTGAACCGCGGTCCCCTCGCATAGAGCCGCGCCCAGCCCTGCACCATGACGCCCTTGATGTGCGTCCAGTCGTCCGAATAGAGATCGATCGTCACGGCGACCCGCGGGTTGGCCGCGAGGTTCAGCGCCTTCCGACCGTCGTTGCCCGAGGCGAAGTAGATCTTCCCGTCGGCCACGACCTGGCAGACCGGAACCAGATGCGGCATGCCGCCGGGACCGGCGGTCGCCACCCGACACACGCGCTCGCGCTCGAAGAGTCGCCCGATCGTCTTGGTGAGCCGCACGGCGTCCCGGCCTACGGCTGCGGCGGCCCGACGAAGCGCAGGATGGCGTCGATGACGGCCTCCGGCTGCTCTTCGGGGATAAAGTGGCCCGAGCCGGGCACCGCGCGCCCTTCGACGTGCGCGCACCGCTCCTTCCAGACGCCGACCATATCGGCCGCCTGCGGCCGGCGGCCCCCGGCTTCGCCCCACAGCACCAGCGTCGGGGCCGCGACCTTCCGGTCGCGGTCGGCGCCGTCCTGCTCGAGATCGAGCGTCGCCCCGGCGCGATAGTCCTCGAAGCCCGCGCGCATTGCGCCGGGCTGGCGGAAGCAGCGGACGTATTCCTGGACCGCGTCCTCCTCGATGGCNGCGGGATTGTAGGCCGAGGCCTTGTACATGTAGCGGAGATAGATTTCCTCGCGACCGGCCGTGAGCGCCTCGGGGAGATCGGGGACCTGATGGAAGAACCAGTGCCAGCGTGCCCGTGCGCTCACCTGGTCGGTCCGTGCGAATACGTCGTAGGTGGGGGCGATGTCGAGCAGCACCAGCCGCGTCAGGAGCGACGGGTGGTCGAGGGCGAAGCGGTGCGCCACGCGGCCGCCCCGGTCGTGGCCGACGAGAACGACCGGCTGGATCCCGAGCGCCCGGATCACGTCGGCGACGTCGGCCGCCATGCTGCGCTTGTCGTAGCCCGTCGCCGGGCGGTCGGAGTCGCCGTACCCACGCAGGTCGGGCGCGACGACGGTGAACCGCTCGGCGAGGGCCGGCATCACCTTGCGCCACATGTGGCCGGTCTGCGGGTAGCCGTGGAGGAGGACCACGCCCGGGCCCTGCCCCAGCCGTCGATAGTGGATGCGAGTCCGATCGCGAACGGTCACCACGTCACGAATCATCGGCGATGGTCCTCCGCCCGGTCGCCGGGCTCGAAGCCGAGGACGGTGCGGGCGTGCTCGAGGTCGCGGTAGCCCCATCGGTTGTCGGAGACCACGAAGAAGACGTCGAACCGGAGGGTCGGCGGCGCCGCAATGCAGAGCTCGAGCATCCGGACGACGTCGCGCTGGCTGCACCAGACCGCGTAGTCGCGCGTCGACATCGGCCGGTCCTCGGCCTTGACGCGGCCGATGCGGACGCAGATCGCGGACAGCCCGTACGCGTCGGCGTAGTGGCGCGCGATCGCCTCGCCCCAGATCTTGCTGGCCCCGTAGAGGCCGGCCGGGCGCGTCGGCGTCTCGCGGGTCATCTTCTTCCACGCCCCCGCCTCGCCGTAGCGTCCGGCGATCAACGCGCTGTAGGGCGGATCGCGCTCCCACTCGCTGACGGTCGCCCCGCTGGAGGCGTAGACGACGCGGCGGACGCCCGCCCGGCGCGCGGCTTCGAAGACATTGTAGGTGCCGACGACGTTCGCCCGGAGGATCTCGTCAAACGAATCGCTCGAGCCGGTGCGCGCCGCGAGGTGCACGACGGTGTCCACGCCGTCGAAGGCCGGCGCGATCGCGTCGAGGTCCGCGACATCGGCCTGGTGGCACTTCACGCCGGGAATCGGCCGGCGGTTGAGCGCGGAGAGCGCGTACGTGCCTTCCAGGTGCCGACGGAGTGCCCCGCCGATCAGCCCGCTCATCCCCGTCACGAGCACGGTGCGCGGCGCCATAGCGGGGCTGCGCTAGACGATCGCGGCGTGCACGAAGTTGCTGAGGCGATCGAGGCGCGCCGAATGCCACGGGTCGGGCACACGGCTGTTGGTCAGGTAGGCGAACGAGACGCCGGAGTCGGGATCGGCCCAGCAATACGAGGAGCCGACGCCCCCGTGTCCGAAGGTCCGCGGCGACGCGAGCGATCCGAGCCCCCGGATCGTGTCCGTCGTCCCACGCAGATGGGGGCCGAGTCCGCGATGCATCGGCATGCCCATGTTGCCGTCGATGCGGTCGCCCGTGAAGTTGCGCGTCACGTACGCGATGGTCCGCGGCGAGAGCACGCGCGCGCCGCCGAGCTGGCCGCCCTGGAGCAGCATCTGGTAGAACGCCGCCATGCCGCGCGCCGTCCCGTAGCCGCCGCCGCCCGGCGTGCCCGCGCGCCGGGCCTCTGCGGTGGTCTCCTCTCGTCGCCTCGCGTGGTGCGTCCCGTCCGCGGCGGGCTCGTGGATATCGGCAGCACGACCGTGCGCCGCGTCCGGCAAGCCGACGAACAGGTCACCGGCGAGGCCGAGCGGCTCGGTGACGTGCTCGCGGATGAAGGCTCGGTAGTCGGTCTTGGTGAGCGCCTCGATCAGGACCGCCGCGACCCAGTGGGCCGCGCCCCGGTGGTAGGTGACGCGCGAGCCCGGCGTCCACTCGAGCGTGAACGCCGAGACCGAGCGCCGCAGGAGCTCGTGATCCTCCCACGCCGCCTGCGGGACCTCCGCGTTCGGAAAGCCGCCCTGGTGCGTGAGGAGCTGGATGACGGAGATGTCGCCCTTGCCGTTGGCCTCGAAGCCGGGCACGTGATCGGCGATCCGGTCGGTGAACGCCAGCGCGCCGCGCTCGACGAGGANCCACACCGCGCACGCGGTGAGGACCTTGGTNTTCGAGTAGAGNAGCCAGAGCGTGTCGTCCCGCGCGGGGACGCGCNGGGGATCGAGCCGAGCGTCGCCGAGCGTCCACACGAGCCCGAGCTTGCCGTGGCGCGCGATCGCGATCTGCGCCGCCGGGTAGCGTCCCTCGGTGATGTGCGCCGTGACCAGCTCGCGGAGGCGTCCGAGGGGTTTCGGGTCGAGGCCGAGCGCCTCTACGGTGGACGGCTCGAGCGGGAGTCTCATGCGGAGAACTCTAGCACGACCGATCAGCGCGTGGCGGCGTCGGCGATCGGATGCTCGCTGAGCCACGCCTCGGCGCGCGTCCTCAGCGTGGCGCGCTCCGTCGCATCGAGGCCCGCGGGGTCGAAGCGATAGCGGTAGTGGAGCGTCACGATCGGCGAGAGCTCCACCGCGCGGATGCGTTCGATCCACGCCGACGGCGGCTCGGACGGGCGCCGCCCGAGGCCCGCGGCGCCGAGGCGCTCGGCGATCAGGTAGAACTCCGAGTCGTGGCCGGGGGGCGCCGGCGCCGCCGGAGCCGCCCGGGGAGCCTCGAGGTCCCGGCCCACGCGCCGGCGCGAGTAGAGGCGCCACACGAGCAGGAGCGTCAGCGGGATGAGCAGCCAGCCCGCGTAGCGGCCGATCCCGCCTTCTTCCTCGCTCCAGCGCCAGCGGGAGAAGAGGAACCCGCCCCAGGACCAGAGGTCGCGCAGGGGCTCCAGCATGGACGCCTCGCCGCGCTCCGCGTCGGCCCAGATCGCCGGCGTCGTGTCCACGTCCTGCCAGGCGCCGTCCACGTGGGCGAGCGCCCACGAATGGGCGTGGCGGGCTCGCACGATGTACCGCCGCTCGAGGCGGCTCCACTCCTGGACCGAGAAACCGACCGCGTAGCGGGCCGGCACGCCCGCCGCCCGCAGCAGGAGCACGGTCGCCGTGGCGAAGTACTCGCAGTGCCCGGCGCGCGAGCGCAGGAAAAATTCCTCGAGCGCCGACTCCCGCCGGGGCCGCTCCCCCTTCCACGTCGAATAGCGGAAGTTCTCGCGAAAGAACGCTTCGACGGCCGCGAGCTTCGCCGACGGCGCCTTGCGCGCGAGATCCAGCTCCGACGCGATCCGGGAGACGATCGCGGCATCCCGCATCGGCAGGTACAGGTCGGCGTCGAGCGGCGGCCCGTCGAGCGGCCCGGCGCGGCCGTAGAGCGTCGTGTAGGTGACGAGCCCGAGGCCTTCCTCGACCTTCACGGCCCCGAGACGGTTCCGGTGGACGCCGACGACCGCGAGCCGGTCGATCTCGAACGCGCCGCCGGGCAGCGAGAGGACACCACGGCCGCGATTGAGATACGCCGAGACCGTGATCGACTCGGACGGCTTCCACCCGGTCGCGAACTTCCATGTNTCACCGTCGGACTCGGGCTGGACCGGGGCGAAGCCCGCGCTCGACGCGAGCCACACCGGTGAGTTGTAGACGTCGTAGCTCGCCTCGCGCAAGAGGAACGGCAAGCGCAGCCCGTCGCGCGGCTCGACGCGGAGAACCGTCCGGTCGGAGAACTTGAGNCGCCCGAGATGGCCGATGGCCGTCGCGGACCGGAACGGGTCCGCGTCGCCGTGGACGAGGCTGAAGATGTACTCGAAGACCGTCTGCTCGACCGCCTGCTGGAACCGGTGGAGCGCGACGTGACCGCCATAGCCCGCGACGGCCGCGACCCCGAGCAGGGGCGCCCACCAGAGGGGCGAGAAACGCCGGGAGCGCCAGGGCCAGAGGGCCCAGCCCGCGAGTGCGCAGAGCCCTGCGTAGAATTCGAGCGTGCGTCGGTTGGCGGCGCTCGCCGAGAGGACGCAGAGGGCGAAGTAGAGGTAGCCGAGGTCGACCGGGGCGGGCCGGGCGGCGGGGTCCTGCGCGACCTGGCGCCGGAGCGCCCAGAAGAACGCCGTCAGCGGGATCCGGCCGGCGGTGCTGTAGAGCTGGCTGGCGATCAGCGGAAACAGCAGCAGCGGCAGCAACTGGAACAGGAGCGTCATCGCCCGTGGTGCGCCGGCGCCGCGCGCCGCGCCGCCGGTCGAAAAGAGGTAGATGCCACTCACGCCGATGAGCAGCGTGCACAGGTCCGTGATGCGGTGGAAGTCGGTGGCGGACAGCTCGAGTCGCCACGTGAGGCCGCGCGCCGCCTCGACGAGCACCGCGAGCGCCAGCGCGACGAGCAGGAAGCCCGTCTGCCACCCCCAGAAGAGCAGCGCCGCGCCGAGGAGGAACGGGGGCGGCATCACCGGCGCGCCAGCCCCTCGCCGATGCGGCCGACTTCCAGCGGATGGACGTCGGGGGGAAGCGCATCGAGCGTGCCGGGCTCGCCGACGACGAACACATGCGTGGGCGTGCCGAGCACCTCGAGGTGGCGGATGAACTCCTGCCGCGCGTCGTCCCACCCGAGCAGCACGCACACGCAGCCGCTGAGCGAGGCATGGCGCTCGACCACCGCGCGGTGCAGCGCGCGAAACGGCTTGTCGCGACACGGCGCCACGCACGCCAGCACCTCGAGGAGCCGATCCGTGTGGCCGACGCCACGGCCGGCGGTGAAGCAGTACGCCTCGGGACCGACGAACATGAGATCGAGCAGTGACTCCTGCGTCTGCATCGAGACGGCGATCGACCCCGCGACGGACACCGCGTCCTCGAAGGCCACGTCGCCCCGGTGCCCGGTGAACGTGTCCAGGACCAGCGCGTGACGCACGAAGAACTCGTCGTGATACTCCTTCACGACGGGCCG
>JGI25382J43887_10000934_pt1 | contig 11053 bp, 10 predicted proteins | sample GraSoi013_1_40cm_3_FD_43887 | JGI IMG/M metagenome (IMG submission 43887) | reverse complement strand
TCGGGAACCCGCGCGCGGCGCAGGCCTCCTTGACGGCGGCGATGGTGAACGTGCCGAAGTGAAAGACGGACGCGGCCAGGGCCGCCGACGCCCCGGCATCGAACGCCTCCGCGAAATGGGCTGGTTCNCCGGCGCCGCCGCTGGCGATCACCGGCACCGGGACCGCCGCCGTCACCGCCCGGAGCATCTCCAGCGCGAAGCCCTGTCGGGTGCCGTCGTGATCCATCGACGTGAGCAGGATCTCGCCCGCGCCGCGGTCGACCGCCTCGCGCGCCCACTCGATCAGGTCACGCCCGCTCGACCGCGTGCCGCCGTGCGACCGCACCTCCCAGCCCGGGCCGCGCGTTTTGGCGTCGATCGCGACCATGGCGCTCTGCGACCCCGCCAGCCTGGCCACGGCGGTGATCAGCGCGGGATCCGAGATGGCNGCGGTGTTCATCGAGACCTTGTCGGCNCCCGCGCGCAGCAACGCCTCGGCCTCCGCCACGGCGCGCACGCCNCCTCCGACCGCAAACGGGATGTTCAGNTCCCGCGCGACCTGCTCCACGAGGCGCACCAGCGTGCCNCGCGCCTCGAGGGATGCGCTGATGTCGAGAAAGCACACCTCGTCCGCCCCGGCGGCGCCGTAGGCGCGGGCCTGCTCCACGGGATCGCCGGCATCGCGCAGCTCCTGGAAGCGAACNCCCTTGACCACCCGTCCGTCCTTCACGTCGAGGCAAGGGATGATCCGGCGGGTCAGCATGGCCCCTCCAGCGCAGCCTGACCTTCGCGGACGGTGAACCTCTGCTCGTACAACGCCGTGCCCGCGATCGCGCCGGCGAGCGCGGACAGCCCCGCCGAGGCGAGAGCGCGCAGATGGGAGAGATCGCCCGCTCCCCCGGACGCGATCAGGCGCGCATCGGGCGCCGCACTCGCCACCTCCCTGAGGAGCTCGAGGTCGAACCCTTCCAGGGTCCCATCGCGCGCGACCGCGGTGACGATCAGCCAGCGGACGCCTTGTCCTGCGAGCGCCTGGGTCAGCTCGGCCGCGGACGGCCCCTCCGCCTCCGTCCAGCCGCGCGTCGCCGCACGGCCGTCCTTGACGTCGATCCCGCAAGCGACGCGCTCCTGGCCGAAGCGCGCGACCGCCATCCCCGCCAGGGCGGGGCGTTCTACCGCTGCCGTACCGAGGATGACGCGCGCGGCGCCAGCGTCCAGCGTCTTCTCTGCCGCGCGNATGTCGCGGATGCCGCCGCCCACCTGGACCAAGGCGGGCGCGGCGGCCTCGACGATCCGCNCGATCAGATCGAGCTGGCGGCGGCCGCCGAACGCGGCGTCNAGATCGACCACGTGCAGCGCCCGNGCGCCCTGCTGCACGAAGGCGCGCGCCTGCNCGGCGGGATCCTCGGAGTACATCCGCGCGCTCTGACGGTCGCCCTTGCGCAGTCGCACCGCCCGCCCCTCGAGGAGGTCGATCGCGGGATAGAGCAGGGGATTCACGCTCCCGCTCCGTGCAGGGCCAGGAACCGGCGGAGCAGCCCCTCGCCATCCTGCGCGCTCTTCTCCGGGTGGTACTGCACCCCGAAGAGCGTTCCCTGGCTGACGACCGCGGCAATGCGCACCGGCCCGTGCTCCGCGACCGCGCAGGTGACCTCGTCGGGCGCCTCGCAACGATAGGAGTGGGCGAAGTACGCCCAGCCCGATGGCTCGAGCGCGCTCGGCGCCGTCGGCCGCAGCTTCTGCCAGCCGATGTGGGGGACCTGGACGCCCTGCGGCAACCGCGTCACGCGCCCCGGCAGCAGGCCGAGACCGGGACGCCGGCCGTCCTCGTCCCCTTCCTCGAAAAGAAGCTGCATGCCGAGGCAGATGCCGAGCACCGGGACACGCCGGGTGACGGCCTGGTGCAGCGCTTCCCGGAATGGTGCAGCGCGCTCCATCCCCAGGCCGAAGGCCGCCACCCCTGGAAGGATCACCCGCGGCGCTTTGGCGAGCGAGGACGGGTCGGTCACCAGCGCCGGCTCTCCGCCGGCGCGCCGGAGCGCCTGGAGCACGGAGCCCAGATTGCCGAGACCGAGATCGACCACCGCGACGTTCACAGCACTCCCTTGGTGCTCGGCACCACTCCGGAAAGGCGNCCGTCGAGCGCGACCGCCTGCCGCAGCGCGCGCGCGAACGACTTGAACACCGCCTCCGTTCCGTGATGGAAGTCGCGTCCCGTCAACAGATCGATGTGGAGGTTGGCGCGCACNTTGTCCGCGATGGCTTTGAAGAACCCCTCCAGCACGGAAAGATCCATCGCGCTGCGCGGCCCCTGATCGAGCGACACGTTCCAGTGCAGGTACGATCGTCCGGAGAGATCGACGACGGTGCGCGCCAGGGCCTCGTCGAGCGGGAANTAGAAGCAGCCCGCGCGCGCGATTCCCTTGCGGTCGCCGAGCGCCTGGTCGATGGCGCTCCCGAGCGCGATCCCGGTGTCCTCGACGGTGTGGTGCTGGTCGATCTGCAGGTCGCCCTTGCAGTCGACCCGCAGGTCGAGCGCGGAGTGCTTCGCCAGCGTCTCCAGCATGTGATCGAAAAAGGGGATCCCGGTCGAGACTTGCGCGTCTCCGCGGCCGTCCAGCTCGACGGCGACGTCCAGCTCCGTCTCCTTCGTCTTGCGCGAGACCTTTGCGTTGCGGCTCATGCCAGGGCATCTCCCGTCTCGGCGAGCAGGCGCGAGAGCACGCGGGTGGTATCGCCCGGCGCCTCGATGTGAGCATAGATGATCGGAGCGCCGGCATCCTGGGCAGCGCGGGAGGCGGCCTGGTCGTCCGCGGTATCGCCCAGGAACAGCACCTGCGAGGGACGCGGCGCCCGGCGCAGCAGCGCGTGCGTCAGCCAGAGCAGGCCCGCCGGATCCGGCTTGCGCGGCCGGTGGCCGTCGGCGACCCAGCACAGCTCTTCCGGGATCTTCAGCCGGCAGAGCCGCTGCGCCAGGCGCGACTCGCCCGCGTTGCGCCCGGTGTAGAGCGCGAGCGGAAAGCGNGCGGCGACCGCGGCGAGCAAGCGGGAATCGGGGAGCACCTCCTCGTTNTCCCACATTCCGCGCTCCGGCGCGTCGGGNACCGCGTCCTTGGCCTCGAATCCGAACAGGTCGCGGCACATCGAGCCGCCNTAGAGCGCGCCGCAGATCCGGGCGATGCCGTCCGGCGCGATGGGAACCGGGTATTTCGCGTACAGGGCCGTGACGCCGCGTCCCCCGGCTTCGGCGAGGAAGCGGGCGAGATCCGGCGCCTCGCGGCGCGCGCGCAAGTACAGGAGCAGCGCGATGGCGCGCGACATCTCCCAATCGTCGTTGAATCCACCGGTCGCCTTGAAGGCGGGAACCTCCCGCTGGCGGTCGAACGGGGCCGCCCGCGCCTGCGCCTCGCCGACCAGCGGAGCGATCGCGCGCCGGGCGGCTTCTTCCGCCACCGCGTGATAGCTCGAGCGCGCGTCGAGGAGCACGCCGTCGATGTCCAGGACGAGCCCGCGAACGCCCCGCAGCGACAAGCTCACGGCTGCAGCTCCGCGCGCATCGCCGCCAGGAACGCGTCGTTGGCGGCCGGCGCGCCGATGCTCACCCGCAGCGCGCGCTCCAGCCCCGGCGCCGAGGACACATTGCGGATCAACACCCCGCGCCGGAACAGCGCGGCGTGCAGCTCGTTCGCGGGCCGCTGGGACTGCTCGAACAGGATGAAGTTCGCCCCCGACGGATGCACGTTCATGCCGAGCTCGCGCAGCGCGCGACCCATCCGATCGCGCTCCGCCATCACCAGCCCCGCGCGCTCCGCCACCAGCTCGGGACGGGCGATGAGCGCCCGCGCGATCAGGCAGGTGGGCGCGCTCAGGTTGTAGGGAAGCTGCACCTTGCGCAGCTCGGCGCAGAGCGCGGGAGCCGCGAGCATGCAGCCCGCCCGCAGGCTCGCCGCGGCGAGCGCCTTGGAGAAGGTGCGAAAGAGCACCAGCCGGGGATGGCGCGAGAGGAGCGGCGCGAAATCCTGGGCGCAGAAGTCGCGATACGCCTCGTCGATCCCGAGCAGGCACGAAACTCTGTGGGCGAGCGAGGAGGCGTCCTCGAACGACAGGGTCGTCCCGGTGGGATTGTTCGGAGATCCGAGCAGGACCAGCTTGGCGCCCTCCGCTGCGCGCACCAGCGCCTCGACGTTGAATCGGAACTCGCCGGAACCGTCGCGCAGCGGCACGGGCACGACCCGCGCGCCGAGCGCCCTCGCCTGCAGCGCGTAGAGCGCGAACGAGGGCGCCGCGATGACCACGCTATCGCCCGGCTCGACGCAGGCGAAGAGCAGCAGCTGGAGCAGCTCGTTCGACCCGTTCCCGACCAGTACGCCCGCAGGATCGAGCCCGCACGCCCGCGCGATGTCTGCAGCGAGCCTGTGCCCGTCGGTGATCGGGTACTTCGACCAGTCCATCGCTTGCAGCTGGGCGGACAGCTCCCGCTTCAGCTCCGGCGGCACGTCCGAAGGACTCTCGTTCAGGTGCAGCGGGACCGGCGCGGGATCGCGGGGCGGCCCGTAGGCCGCGAGCGGCCTCACCGTGCTGCGCACGAAGTCCTCCGGCGCCCGGCTCATTTGCGGCGGACCTCGACGGCGCGGGCGTGCCCATGCAGGCCTTCGGCGCGCGCGAGCGACTCGATGGCGCCCGCGTCGGCCGCGAGCTGCCCCGGTCCGTACTCGATCACGTTCTGCCGCCGGACGAAATCCGAGGCGCTCAAGGGCGAGGCGAACCGCGCCGTCCCGCTGGTCGGCAGCGTGTGGTTCGGGCCCGCGAGGTAGTCCCCCACGGAAACGGGCGCGTCGTGTCCGAGGAACACCGCGGCCGCGCGCGGCACCTTGGGGAGCGCGGAGGGGGCATCGCGCAGCAGCAGCTCGAGATGCTCCGGCGCGAGCCCGTCCGCGTAGGCCAGCGCCTCGTCGAGATCGCGCGCGATGATCGCGGCGCCGCGAGCGCCGAGCGACTCCGCGGCGATCGGGTTTGGATGCTCGGAGAGCTCGCGCTCCAAGGCCTCCACGGTGCGCCGGGCAAGCGATGCATCGGGCGTGACCAGGACGCCGAGAGCGAGCGGATCGTGCTCTCCCTGCGCGACCAGATCGGCAGCGACCTGCCGCGGGTCCGCGCTGGAGTCGGCGACGATGACGACCTCCGTCGGCCCCGCGAGCGAGTCGATGCGCACTTCGCCCGAAAGCTGCTTCTTCGCCTCGGTCACGTACGCGTTGCCCGGTCCGACGATGACATCCACGCGCGGAACGCTCCCGGTCCCCAGCGCCAGCGCTGCTACGGCCTGCGCGCCCCCGGCGAGCAGGATCCGGGTCGCTCCCGCCAGCCTGGCGGCGGCGGCCACCTCCGGCAGGATCGTTCCGTCGCGGCGCGGCGGAGTGGCCAGGATGACCTCCGGCACTCCGGCGAGTCGCGCCACCGCGGCGGTCATGATGACGGTGGAGGGGTATGCGGCGCGGCCGCCCGGCACGTAGCAAGCCGCGCGCCGCAGCGGGATGGTCAGCGAGCGCAGGGTGCCGCCGCCTTCGAGCTCCATCGAGTACGAGACCGGGATCTGCGGTTCGTGGAACCTGCGCACCCGCTCGTGCGCAAGCGCCAGCGCCTCGCGCACCGGGGTCGGGCATCGCGCTGCGAGCGCGTCCCATCGCGCCTCGTCGAGGAACATCGATTCCAGGCGCGCTCCGTCGAACCGCTCCGTCAGCTCCCGGACCGCGGCGTCGCCGCGCGCGCGCACGTCAGCGATGATGGCCGCCACGGCCACGGACACCTCAGGCCCCGTGCCGGCGGTCGCGCGCAGGGACAGCGCCTGGGCGCGGTCGGCGGGATTCGAGAGGACGAGGATGCGGATCATCCGAGCTTCTCCAACAGCGGCAGCAGTTCCTCCACCTTCAGCCGGTACGAGGCGCGGTTCACCACCAGGCGCGCGGTGACCTGGAGGATCTCGTCGATCACCACCAGGCCGTTCTCCTCCAGGGTCCGCCCGCTCTCCACCAGGTCCACGATCGCGTCGGTGAGGCCGCTGACCGCGGCAAGCTCCACGGATCCGGAGAGATGGACGAGGTCGACCGGCACTCCACGTCGGACGAACCACTGCGAGGAGAGCCGCGGGTACTTGGTCGCCACCCGCAGCGATCTGCCCAGCTCCGCCGTGACGCTTTTTCCTCCCGGCGCCGCGAGACAGAGGCGGCAGCGGCCGAAGCCGAAATCGATGGGAGTCAGCAGATCGGCGGCGGACTCGAGGACCTGGTCGATCCCGCAGACCCCGAGATCCGCCGCTCCGCGCTCGACGTAGAGAGGCACGTCGCCGTCCTTGAGGAGGACGAATCGGGCGGCAGATCCTGCGGGGATGATCAGCCTGCGGGAAATGCCCGGCTCCTCGTCCGGGACCACTCCCGCCCGGGCGAAGCGTTCCAGCGCCGGCTTCTGCAGCCGCCCTTTCGGCAGCGCGATCGTCAGCATGCGAGCGGCACCAGCGCGTCGAGGTCGAGCGAGAATCCGACCGCGGGGCGGGGATCCCCGAACCGGCCGAGCAGCGTGTCGTACCGCCCGCCGCCTCCGACCGGTCGCGGAGAGCCCGCCGCGTAAAGGTTGAAGACGATGCCGGTGTAGTACCCGAGGCCGCGGACCTCCCCGAGATCGACCTCCAGCTCCGCTCCCAGGCCGCGGGCGGCGGCGAGAGCGGCCGAGACGCGCCGCAGCGCCCGCAGGGCATCTTCCGACGGCGCGAGCGTCTCCGCCCGCGCGAGCAGCTCGCGCGCCTCCGTCTGCGGGCGCGGCGGTTGCGCCAGCAGCAGGATGGCATCGCGCGCTTTTCCGGCAGCGACCTCCCGCTCGCAGAGTGTGCGCAGCGTGGGCAGGTCCTTGCGGTCGACCGCGTCGTTCAGGGCCGCGGCGAGCCGTTCGGATGCGCCCGCGGCCGTCGCGAGGGCGGAGAAATATCCCGTGCTTCCCAGCGAGATGCGGCCTCGGATGCCGAGCGCATGCAGGGATGCGGCGGCGAGCGCGAGGATCTCGGCGTCCGCTTCCGGGCCCGCGGCGCCCACGAGCTCGCAGCCCGCCTGCAGCCGCTCGTGCACCGGACCGCTGTCGGGCGCGACGCGGCGCACGATGCTCCCGCGATAGTACAGGCGCAGGGGCGAGATGCCGGCCAGGCGCGTCGCGGCGATCCTCGCCACCTGCGCGGTGAAATCCGCACGCAGCGCGATCAGCCGGCCGCTGCGGTCCAAGGCGCGGAATGCCTCGGGACCGAAGACGTCGGCGGCCTCGATCGCCGGCGGAATCACCTCGGCGTAACCTTTCTCTTCGAAGCGCCCGCACAGCGTCGCCTCGCAGCGGCGCAGGCGGCTCGCCGCCTCGAAGAGGAGGTCCTGCGTACCCGGGAGTGGAGTCGCCGGTTGCACGAAGGAGCGATTGTCGACGGCGGACGGCGATGGCGCAAGGGCACATTCCAGTCGCGGCCGCCGAAGGCGCCTTGGCGACTGCGCACCGTGCCAGCACCGGTCATGAAATATGTTCTAGTTTGCCGCCGGTGTACCTCCTCGTCCGCCCGCTGCTCTTTCTGCTGCAGCCTGAAATCGCCCACGGCCTGGCAGGCGCCCTGCTGCGGGCTACCCGGGCCCCCCGGAGCGTTCCGGATGCGGATCCGCTGCTGCGCCAGACGCTCTGGGGGATCGATTTTCCCACGCCGCTGGGCCTCGCCGCCGGAATGGACAAGGGCGAGGTGCTCGCGCCGGCCTGGTTCCGGCTCGGATTCGGGTGGGTCGAGATCGGCACCGTCACGCCGCAGCCACAGCGCGGGAACGAGCGTCCACGCCTGTTCCGGCTGGTCTCGCAGAGGGCGATCATCAACCGGATGGGCTTCAACAACGCGGGCGCCGGCGCAGTGGCGGGCCGGCTGCGGCGCCTGCCGCCCCTGCCCGGGACCGATCTGCGTCAACGTCGGCCGCAACAAGGAGACCCCGAACGAGCGCGCTGCCGAGGATTACGTCACCGCCTTCCGCACGCTGGCTCCGCATGCGCAGATGGCTTCGATCAACGTCTCGAGCCCCAACACGCCGGGCCTGCGCGCGCTGCAGTCGGATCTCGGTAGCCTCGTCGGCGAAGTGGTGAAGGCGCGAGACTCGCTGCCGCGGCGGGTCCCGGTGCTCGTCAAGCTCTCGCCGGACGAGCCGGATGAGCGCGTGGCGGAGATGGCAAAAGCGGCGCAGGCGGCCGGAGCGGACGGGATCATCGCCACCAACACCACCGTCGGGCGCGGGGCGGTGCTCGATCACTCGCTGGCGGCCGAGCAGGGCGGACTCTCCGGAGCGCCGCTGCGCGAGCGGGCGCTGCACGTCTGCAGGCTCTTGTATCGCGCCGTTTCCATTCCCGTCGTCGGCGTCGGCGGGATCTTCAACGCCGAAGATGCCTACGCCCGCATCCGTGCCGGGGCCTCGCTGGTCCAGATCTACACTGCTCTCGTCTATGAGGGGCCCGCGGTTCCGAGGCGGATCTCACGCGGGCTCGCGGCGCTCCTGCGCAGGGATGGATTGAGCCTGGCNCAGGCNGTCGGCAAGGACGCGTGACCCACGTCAATCCGGTTCGTCGAGGCCGAGCTTCTTTGCGTCGCGGCTGACGATCGCCGCTGCGAGNACCTTCGGGACGTATTCGCGCGTCTCCTCCGGCAGCTTCTTCANNCNGTACAGGTGCCAGAAGTCGCGCTTCTCCTTGCGGAAGCCGCCGGGTTCTCGCGCGATCTGGTGCAGGACGCGCCGCACTCCCGNCTCGCCCCGGTTGTACGACGCCATCGCCAGCATGAAGGAGTCGGTGCCGTACTCGGCCAGGAGGTTCGCCAGGTGCCGCGCCGCCGCCTTCGTCTCGCGCTCCGGGTCGTAGCGCTCGTCCATGTTGGCGTCCACGCGCAATCCGTAGCTCTGCGCGGTCGTCGTCGTCATCTGCCACATGCCCGCCGCTCCGACCGGGCTCTTCGCCTTGGGGTCGAACTGCGTTTCCGCCCAGGCGACGTAGGCCATCTCCTCGGGCAGGCCGAGCGCGCTGAACTCGCGCGTGATCATGGGCCAGTAGCGCTGCTTGCGTCGGTAGACGAACTTCAGATTCGGCGCGTTCACCAGCNCGTCGATGTGGAACTTCAGCCGCTCCTTGAAGATCNGCGGNACCGCGTACGTGCTGGCGTCGAACTTGGCGAGGATCTCCCGGATCTGCCGGTCGAGCGCATCGCCGGACTCCGCCAGCGCTGCTGCCTTCCTCTTGTCCGACTTGTCGAGGGCCGCTAGCGTGCTCTTCGCATTGCCCGTGAGCGTGTCGAGCTTCTCCTCGAGCGACGCGAGGCGCTCCGGGTCGGATTCCTCGTTCATCAGCGCCTCGACGGCCTCGATCTCCTTGTCGAGGTGCTCCTTCTGCTTCACCAGTTGTTCGATCTGCCGCTTCTGCTGCGCGATCACGATGCCCATCACCGCCACGGTCACCGCCGCCACGCAAGCCACCAGGGCCACCACTTTCACCCAACGCTTCGCCGTCTTCGCCTTGGTGGAGTGCTGCACCTGCTTCATGGTGCTGGCCATGATCAGCATCGTCTTGCCGGAGGGCATGCCGCCGGCCTTCGCGCGCTCTTGCGCCACTTTCTTCGCCGCGATCTCCGCGAGCTTCGCGGTGGTGGTATCGGCGTTCTCCTTCAGGTCGGTGGCGATCTTGTTCATCTCGGAGGTTGCGTCGATTCGCGCCGGCGTGCCCCGGCGCGCCGCCTCGGCGCGCTCGATGGCGGTGACGGTCGCTGCCTCCGTCTTCATCGCGCCGCCCGATCCGTCCTTTGCGTCGAATTCCACGCGGACCAGCGGACCGCCCGCGCCGATCTGCACCTGCTCACCCTGGCGCAGCCGGCACTTCGCGACGCGCCGCCCCTCGATCAGCGTCCCGTTCGTGCTCGCCGTGTCGACGACGAACCAGCACCCGTCCTCGAAGAGGAACTCGGCGTGGTGGTTGGAAACCTTCGGGTCGCGCTCCTTGTCGAAGCGGACGTCGCAGTCGGCGGCGCGGCCCACCCGCACCGTGGATTTCGCCGACGTCGCGGTCTTTCCCTGCTGACTCCCGGAGAGGTGGATGATCCGGATCATTCGCGCCACTCCTGCCGGCGGGAGAGGGCCCCTTCCTACCACGGATGCCGTTCAGGTCCGAGCGGCCGCCAGGTCGGGTTCCTCTTCTTGCGCTGGGGCGCGACGCGGCTCGACGGCTCCGAACGCGGCGCGCACCACTGCCATCACGGCGAGCGCGATTGCGAGGCCGAGGAAAATATCCAGCAGATAGTGATGGTTCAGGTAGACCGCCGCGAAGCACACCAGCAGGAAGTAGGCGGCCGCGATCAGGCGGAAGCGGCGCAAGTACCAACCGTAGATCAGGGCCAGGAACGGATAGACCACGTGCAGGCTCGGGATCGCGCCGAAGACGTCGGCGCTCTTTCCGTAGAACCCCTGCATCAGGGGAATGCCGATCAGGTGATCGAACCGGATCGCTCCCGCGGGCGAGGCATGCACGGAGAGGTCGACGGCGAAACCGTGATCGGAGACATACCAGGGCGGCGCGGCCGGGTAGAGGTAGTAGAAGGCAAATCCAATGAAGTTCGAAATCACGAAGATCCAGGTGAACCGCTCGGCGCGCCGGATCTTCCCCTTGGCGATGAAGTAGATGCTGAGCAGGACCGACTCGCCGATGAAGAACATCGGCGTGTAAGCGAGACCGCAGACGAGATCGAGCGGTGCGCTGGTGTGCCGCTGCAGCCACTCGTTCGGGGTCAGTCCGTGAATCCCGAACCAGTGCAGGTCGAAATCGTACGGCTCGTGGACGTGGACGATCGGCGAGCGGATGTAGTCCGCGTACCAGCGCATCGAGTCGTAGACGAGCGCGTAGAGGAGATAGGGAAGCCCGATGAGCGCCAGACGGCGGCTGTCGTCGTTCCAGACCGAGAGCACCAGCGCGATCCCGGCGAGCAGGAAGTGCTCCGGTCCCGGACCGCCGAGCGCGTACATCACCGCCAGATACGCGGCGG
>JGI25382J43887_10000933_pt1 | contig 11053 bp, 15 predicted proteins | sample GraSoi013_1_40cm_3_FD_43887 | JGI IMG/M metagenome (IMG submission 43887) | reverse complement strand
GAGCGCGATCTTTGCCGTCCGGAAACCGGCTGTTGCAATCTCTCTCCGGACCTTGCCGTTGAAATCGATCTGACGGATACGTGCGGCCGGCGCCACAATCGCAAACATTGGCGGTGTGACCGCGTCCCCCGGTGCGGCNNCGTAGAGCGTTCCATCTGAGGGATCTCNNGCAACACCGGACCACGGTCCGGTCAATGACCACGCCGCTTCCAGATTGTGACTGCTGGTGACAGCATCGGTGCGGGTCAATTCAACTCTCAAATCGGTCAAGTCCCGGTCTTTTACAACGATGGTCGGAATGCGTTTCTGTTGCGCGTCCGACGCATAGACCAGAAGTCGGCAAGTACCGGGAGGAACATCCGGGAACGTAAAGGACCCGTCAGAGTTGACCCGGGCGCGCAGGGATATCCTTTTCGGCTCTCCCTCGTCGATAATACCCGGGCGCGTTGGGCGCGTTGAGGTCTCGCTTCCCTCGAGTGAGATATAGAGATCNACGCCGCCCCCACGCGGACGCAAGACCGNCGGCCCACCCACTACCCTGCCACTGACTTTATAGGTGGGTTGCTGCGCTCGCGTGCCTCGACTCCCCACCGAAAACAGGCTCATGCATGCGAACACCGCGATAAAATTGAGGATCGAACGCCTTTGGCTCACGAATACTCTCCTGTTGAACCTGTTCTCAATTCGAGTCTTTCTGCATTCTACGCGTCTTCACTTCGCAAGGCATTCTTGTGACGAACCAGTTGGTGGGTCGTGCTGCCGTGTTTCATGTGTCCGGGATGCCGACTAACCAAGAGTTGAGGTTCAATCCGCAAAGCAAATGCGTGGAATGTTAGGGAAATGGTAGGGAAGACGTTGCAGGAACCGACAGTTCGTGCTAGCGTCTCGCAAACTATGAGTTCGCCAAGTTTGTTAACCGCTAGAGTCATCATACCCAGCCGAGACTGGCCGTTTTACGCAGGTATGTCGGTTGTGATAAGCCTATTGGTCTTCGCTGATTTGCTCGGACCTACTATCTGAAGATCTACACTAGTGGTTCGCCTCTGTCTCCACTGGTGCATCTCCACGGAATTCTGTTCACGTCATGGATATTGTTATTCGTTCTTCAGACCATGCTTGTGGCTGGCCACCGCGTCAATACTCATCGGCGTTTGGGTTTGGCCACTTTGCCACTTGCAGCGGCCATGATTGTCGTCGGAGTGTTGACGTCTATAACCGGCCTGAGACTCGGACACAACGCCGTTGGTGCACCTGACCCCGTCGCGTTTCTTGCAGTACCCCTTGGCGAAATGGCAACACTGAGTCTTCTCACTGCGCCCTTAGGACGGCTACCGATAGTCGGTGGATCGCCGGCTGTAGCTTTAGTGTATGCGGCGCTTGTTCTAGCCGGTCCAATCTATGATCGCATTGCATACGGCCGTTTTAACCGCGTTTATCTCGCTGGAGCAATGGCGTTGTGGGTTTCGGTGCCGGTTCGGTTGGCCATTGGTGCAACTCAAGTCTGGCATGATTTTGCCGCGTGGCTTATCAGCTGAGTTCCGATTGCGTCCTAGCCTTCAGTTGGCGACTAACCGCCTACCATTCGTTTGGCCGTACAGGCAGATCCGAGATTTCATAAGTCCGACAAGCCGACTACAAGTCCACTGAAAACTGATTGATAAACGCCGCGGCGTTTATTGAGAGTAATCGTAATGCGGACGGTCGCGACGACTGTCGTCTCAAAAGTCAACATCTCCGATAAGGCGGGTCGACTCCGCCGCGCCAATCCTACGCATAAGGGAGCTGCACAGCAGAGTCCAGCTCAGGGTAGCTTGTCGAAAAAGAGATAAATTGCAGCAATCCGGCCGTCTCGGGCAATGATGAAATCAGTCCCGGCGTAAGCTGGCGGCTCACCAGGGCGGCCCGATACCCATTGGACCCGTCCGCCATTGCCTATTTCCTCAGGCTCGGCAATTGGCTGATATCGAAAGTCAGGGTGAGTGGCCTTGATCGCGCCCGCGACGCGATCGATCTCATCGCGGCCATAATAGACGCCCCTGGGCTCGTAGAACACACAATCTTCGGTGAAGATCTCTTCGATTGCCGCGCGCCGCCGCGCGGGGTCGTTTTCACCGAAGACGTCGCTAAGATTGCGGCTCAGCAAGGTCGATATACTGTAGGACATCGCTTGTCTCCTAATCGGCATCAATTGTGTCGGGGCATGGCAAGATCATAACGCCTGCGTCCTACGCTCAGTTGTCGTATTACCGCGTACCTTTCACTTTGCATCAAGCGCAGCAGCACTTCTACGAGAAGCCGACATAACCGGCCAAACTGCTTGGTTGTTAAGGCGTTTACGTGCGTTTAAGGTGCAAGCAGATTTGGACCGGTTATTTTTGACTACACGGACGCGGAGGCTTCCACTCACTTGAATGGACCTCCGGGCCGCGTTCCGGTGTCTACAGCGCCTACGGCTACTTTCGAGTAAGCCAACTCTGCCTGCGGTAGTGTCCATAGGTTCCTTGAAGAATGCCATCACTGATGAATTTGTGGGAAGATACGGCGCAACTCAAGGGAACGAAGGTATGACCTTCTTCAGTGAAATTCGTGCACACAAATGGATCGCTGCCCGAGCGCTTATGACAGGCTGGGGCCTCTGGATTCTTATCCTCGTGTGGTTTTTTCCTTTCGTCAGCCGCTACTTCTTCATCTACAAGGTTCCCAAGCCCTATCCGGTTACCAGCCCTTTCGCCAGTCCTGACTTTTTCGGCAGGGGCCTAGGCGTCTCGTTCTCACTGAGCGAGCCCATCGCCAGTGCAGCGAGCGTGATGTGGATGCCGATAGCTGCACCTAGGGGGATCAACGAGGATGGATTAGCCAGTGCCAACACGTTCATGTTCGGAATCGTGTTGCCTTTCATAGTCGCCGCCGTTTGTGGCTGGGTGGTCGCCCGTTTTCATCGTAAGCAACAAAGAGCCGCCGTACTTCTGTTTGCCGGCTCGATGCTTTTGATGAACCTCTTGCTCTTCGCGCGCCATGTTGCCATCGTCGGCGCGCGCGTCGCTTACGCGTTCGTCGGACCTCTCTCCTTTTATGTTCTTGCTTCGGTTATGGGAATTCTGCTCGGTGGCGAATTGCTTCGTTTATCTTCCAAGCGCGAAAACCGCGAGGGACGCACAGCCGACTAGAAAAGGCAGTCCACCCATGGGTGTGACGACGCTTCCATTGGAGGCGAACGCGGGCGCGTAAAAGACTTTTCGGAAGAGACCACAATGCCGGCAACGAAGGACCAGCGCGAGATTACGAGCACCACGGCCGTGTGCGCTATCACTGCTGCAACGATCAGGACAGCAAACGCGTCGTATGACATAGCGTGTTGGAATCCCGCAACATCCCGTCAAGGAATCGTGTGCCGTTTACCAATCGTCCACGCCCACTTGGACGTAATACCGCGAAACCGGAAACTTGAAAACCCAAAAAACGAACGGTCGGTTTGTGACAAGTTCTGAAAACCCAGGCGCACGGACGTAATAGACCCGCAGATGTGCTTTTGAGACTGGGATCGTTGGCGAAAAGCACGTCTGCGGCGATTACTCCTCATTAACGCCGCAGTGTTTACCAACCGTGAAATTCACATGGACCGCATAGGCGGCTTCTCGTAGAAGTGCACTTCGTGCACGCAATCACTCCAAACGTCATGGTCAAAGCCTGCTCCCGTGCGTGGCAGACCCGCTGACGACTTCTTCGAGCAGTTTTAAAACGCGCATCGGCGGCTGTATCGCCTCTTAGAGCCTCATCGGGATTCCTGGTGCGCGGGTCCCTCAAAGATGAATTTAATGTGGCTCACTGGCTTCCGGCTTAACCGCTCGAATTGGTCCCGTTTCTCACCGGCACTAACAGGCGCGGCTGATCCGGGATTTGCAGGCTGACGATAAGACGAGCCAGCATCAACCTGATCCCCTAACTTGCTCTATCTCGATTTTCCCCTGCGTTTCTCCGCCCAACGTTTCTTCATCAGATCCGAGAGTCTTTTTCGGCCAGCCTCAGTCAGACGGCTACCCGCACTTTGCCGTTTACCGGAATTAAGTTCCGCATATCTCCGCTTCATGGCCTCTGAGATTTTCTTTCTCGCCGCCGCGCTCATTCTTCTTTTCTTGAGTGGCGTTGAGCTTCCTGCGGTGGCGGTTTGTGCGGTAGCAGGCCGTGGATTCAGTTGGGATGTGATCTGTGCGATTTCGTCATCAATCTTTGCTCGTTCCGCTTCAAGTCCTTTCAAAGCAAGTTCGAGCAGTCGTGTGCTGTCGGGCACTTTTGCCTCCCCCCTTTTGTGAACGCAAAATTCTAGCATGCACGGGCTAGAGTCATTGGCTTAGGCTGCTGCCGAGCTTGAAAGAATCAATGAGGGGTGAAACAAAGAAGCGCCAGTCCCGGCGCAATGCTTGACATTTGCTGACAGCGAGATGGATATTCTTTTATGACGAGGAGGCATGAAGTATGCGGTTGATGAGAGCCATTGCCGTCTCGCTACTGTTGTCGGCATCGGCCAGTTCCGCGCACTTATCGGAGTCCGGCCTGATCTGCACACTCACAGGCCAAAAGATAGACGCCTGCTGTTGCCAATTGAAAGATGGCAAACTGTACTGCCCGCTGGCAAAAACGTACATAGATGCTTGCTGCTGCAAGGCGGCTGATTAGTATCGAGACGCCTCGCCCGGCGCCATATCTACGCGAAGCTCCAGGCCGCTTTCAAACCCAAATAACGGCATTCAAAGTTGTCATGCGTTAAAAGGTGCAGAAGTGGACAGATCCACATTAGGTCCCGGCGTGGCAGCATTGCGAAGCGCCTTTAGCAGCCGCATCGGATCACGATGCGATTTTTTGCGTGTTGGCGGGGCACGATTTTACGTCTTATAAAGTTTGAGGACGATTCGGCATCGAGAGATTGGGGGCGACATGAAGTCGTCAGTTCTCATTGTGCGTTGAAGCCATCCGGCCTTGTTACACCACTACGGATATTTTTGGCCGGGTCAATATCCATTTTGGCCCCGAGTGGTAATCCGATTCCGCCGACAAGCGATTCAAAATGCGTTCTTGTCAGTGTTGGTCCTACGTGTGCTAGCGTACAGATGCCCGGATGCGTGTGATTTAGGAGGCGTCACAAACCGTGCCGCATAATGGCCAAGTGAACGAGAAATTCGGAGTGTATAGAAGCCTCTGCTGCGGCTGTGAAATTGTGATTACCAAAGGTGCAATCTTCCCAAGATGCCCGGACCATCCCGTGTACACCCTCTGGAAGCTGCTTCCAGAGGAGGCCATGACCGAGATAACGGGTAAGAAAAAATCGAAGTCAAAGCCAGCCGCTTAGCCTGCCTATGGAAGCTCCGAAGCAACACTTCGTGACGCACATTGAGTATCGCCGGTTGTGGGGTCTGGCGGACGGACGCATCAGAGTGGAGAAGCGGGAGCAAGGCCACCTTCATGGATGCCGTGTTTGTCAGGGCGTCCTTTACGCCTACTTAGACCAGCCAACCACTACGTCATCCGACACCCCGCCGGAATCCGAAGGCGACGCAGCGTAGCGTGCCGTGAGCGGCATGGTCATGCCACGCTTCGGAGCCGGTGAGGCCGTATACACATGCGTCCTGAAGTTTTGACGCGCATGGCGATCATACTTCCGATGACGCCAGCCGGAGTTCGAATCCGAAGAACGTGTCGGTACCGCTATCTTCGAATTCGACAACATAGCGGTACACGTTGCCGTCGAAGGTGACCGCGTGCACGATGCCGATCGCGCGGAAATAGTTCTCGGCGATCGGGCCAATGACATAGACTCTATCGCCTTGCTTGAATCGCTGCAACCTGCCGTACTCGATTACACTGCCACGCCCGGATGTGTCGCTCTTTCCTGTGGCGGCGTCTTCGGCGAAATAGGTTTGAAACGCTGCGAAAACTCTGCTGCACTCTTCACAATTCTTGAGGTGTTCTCGCTCGGTTTCGTCGAACTCAATGCTTCCTTTAACGACGCCGAAGAGCTTCGAAGGTTCGATGTGTGTCATGCCAGGCCGTAAAAAAGCCGCTTCCGGCTTGATCTTCTTGGCACGGGCTTCTTCAACGATTTCCGCCTTCAACTTTAATAAGCCGTCTTTGATTTCGGCTTTGACTTTGTCTGGATTGATCCTCTTGGACAGGTGGATTGAGCGGAACATTCTTCCCGACTGGAACTCGCAGATGTGGACGGTGCCTTTCTTCTCTTCGTGCTCGTGCTGGATATCCCTTTTCAGAACAATGTCCTCGGGCGTCACTTCAATGTCGATGTCCTTGGGATCGACGCCGGAGACAGCCACTTCAAGGACAAATTCGCCATCCGCTTCGCGCAACTCAAGGACAGGTTTCCAAAGCAACTCCCTTTCGGCCTGGAGCCAGTGGTCCAGATCGCGGCCGAGCAAACGCCCGTTCTGCTCAAAAATGTCGTAAGCACGCCGCATGATGCGGTCCTGCATCTGGTTCATCTCATCAAGAATCGACGAGATTTTGCGAATCGCAACAGGTTCTGCCATTTCTCATTCCATTCGTTTGGTGGCCAATTGAATGGAGTCCTTTCCAGTTCCAGATGATATGGAAGACTGTTTTGACCCGGCGCCGAAGCCGCTTCCGCCGCCGAAATGATGATGGGTGGTGAGCCACGTAGAGCACGCGTGATCCTTTTCGACGCAGAACTTTCTTGAAGTCGCGCTTTCCTGTCGATCAGGGGCAGGGACCACGATGGCCGTGACGGTTCATGGGGCAGCGGACGGGCCAGAATCTAGCTGCTCACCTAGATTTACGGTTCTTCCAGATGTAGCCCTACNGCGCGGACCACTATCTTGTCGGAGGTATCCCCGAAATTGACTCGCAAGTCCAAGCGCACTGCACCAAGTTCGGGATTGACCGTCGTCGGAGCGCTGTCCACACAGACGGGACCTGGATTCACCAAGTGGGTAGCGTCATCCAATTGTACCAAGGCCGTGCCAGGTGGATCTTGGACCTGCGACAGCCGGATCTGGTCGATAAAACTCCGTGCATTGGACAACTCGTAGCAGACACGCACTCCTGTGATTAAGAAGCCGGGTGGTAGTTGGAGACCTTTTTCCACAACCTTATTGCCGCCCCCCGTTGCCGTGTCTCCGGTCGTGTTGGACATGATAACACTCGAATCACCTGGCAGCAGTTCGAGGTGATTGATCCACATGATCCCGGTTTGGGGTTGTTTTTCATGTTCATCGTCGTTGTCTCCATTCCCTCGGTGCCTACCGGACTTACCCTGTGCGAACCCGACGGCGGCTATCGAGTAGATTGCCAGTGAGACCATTAACTTGAACAACCGTCGCCTCAGCGCTGCGTTTCTCATCAGAGGCCTCCATTGCAAACGTCGATTTGATTTTGATCGTCCTGCTCGCCGCATTCCGGCTACCATCCATCAGGCTTAACGCAAGCGTCGCAAAGAAAACGCTCCGCCTTCCTCTGGCAATCACAGCCGGTAGTGTTCAGCTAACTTTTTCCGGGAAAAGTTCCAATCGAAGGGAAATAAAAACCCGAATTCGACTTGTCCAAATTGGACCGCATAGTTAGCGTGACGACACCGCGAGAGGAAAAACTCGTCGTGTCCGTCGCCCAGCGTGCGCCGTTTAGTGGGCTTTCGCCTTAGCATACGTGGATGATAAAAGTAATGACATGAAACGCACCTGTTTAGTAATCGTCATTTGGTTCGCATTGACCCATTCCTTCGCGTTTGCGCAGGACGAAAAGGCCGAGGTGGGCGTGTTTGCCGGTGGCTACTTCAACAGTGGCTTTCAGTCATTCAAAGTTCTGAATCCAACCACGGGCGCACAGGTTGGCACTTTCAAACCCGTCAGCGAAGCGAACAGCGGTATTTTCGGAGCAAGAGGTAGTTACGACTTCAGGTCCCAGATGGCCGCAGAAGTCACGTTCGGCTCCAGTCCTGCCGGCCGAAGCCAAAATTCTTTCGCGTTCGGTCAGCCCATTGTGCCTGTTCTTGTGGCGAGCGAACAGGCAATACCTGTCGCCTTCCGCTCGCCGGTATTGCGGGATGGGAATGTGTACCTGTACAGCGGAACACTCCTGATGTATTTCAATCAGCGCGGAACGTGGAGACCGTTCTTCACGGTCGGAGCTGGAGGCATCACGAGAACAGCCAAAATCGCATTCGTTCAAAATAACGCTGTGCGGTTTGACCCGAATTTCATTATTTCCATTATTTCTCCCACACTTGTTCCATCGACAACTCGAACGGATATGGCACTCGTGCTTGGCGCCGGATTCAAGAAATACCTTCCGCACGGATTGGGAGCAAGGGTGGATTTCCGCGACCACATCAACAAATTCGATCAGAGCACAGTGAACAATATGGAACTGTCGCTCGGACTATTCACTCGCTTCTGAAGCAAACCATGCCTTTCCGTTGTCCTGATCATTGATACCCTGATGGTCAATCGGCGGTAGCGGGATGCCAAGATGGTCAGGGTCATGGTAGCGCACGATGTCCGCCATGCCCATCGGCTCGATTCTTCGGGAATAAGCCCACTGACCGCCGCCATCACCTTGCAGGTAATTGGTATCTTTCCACGCCGCGAGAACGGCGGGGTTGTTCTCGGAGCCATTCCAGAACACGAGGATCGTGGAGATGCCTTTGACCGAGCACAACACGGCCCAATCCGTTTGGCCCGGTCGCGCAAATTCACCCTTGATGACGTTATTTGCCTTCTTCGTATTCGCAGGCGAAAAAGCCTCTTATCGCGAATGCGCGGATGTTCATAAGCCAACTATACTCCGGTGAAAGCCTGCTAACGAAGGATGGCCCAGGCCGACTCCGTGAATACGATGGCGATCCGGGTGCGTTCAGGCGTGACTTCCGGCTGCGCTTAACCGTTGCTAGTTCAACGCTGCAGCCTTAGCTCGATCTCTGGAGTCGATACGCCGCCGCCCGCAGAGAGCGCCGTCGCGCGAACCCGTACGGACGTTGCTCTTGCCATTTCCTCCGAAGTGACTTCAGCAAGCCCTTCGGCGTTCATACAGACCAGCCGCTTGGCCCCGCTGTTGGTCTGAGGAGGCTCATTCCTCCAGCGGGAAAACTCCCTCAGGTCCCACGGTCGAATGTCGAGGTTGATGGTCCCGGTGAGCGTGTTCTGAATCGCCAGGTTTTCGATGGTCCCGCTGCACACGAGGTTGCCGCTCGCGTCGAGGTAACTCGCGGTCACCCGGATCTCCGCCGGCAGACACACATCCGGCGGTTTGCTGATGGTGCTGAAGAGGCTCAACCGAACCACAGCGGCGCTGTTTGAAGGGACAATCTTCTGCTCGCCACCGTTGACCCAGCGGATTTCCGCTGAACAGGCAGACCGCTGAAGCATTTGCACCAAGCGTCCCAATTCCAACTGTTGCTGCTGCAACACGGCGACGGTTTTTCCCAGGGCGTCGAGTTGAAGCAGCAGGCCTCCCAATTGCAATTGTTGCTGCTGCAACTGCTGCTGGATTTGCTCGATCTGCCGCTGCTGCCGCTCGAAGTTTTGTACTGTCTGTTGCTGTGGTGCTAATAGCAGAAAGAGAAGTTGGATCATCATAATAGTTTATAGACAGCCGGGAACATTTTACGGTTCTACAAAGGCGATAACATTATTCTCTACGGAGCGTCGGCTCGGATTGAGAATTGCGTCTGCGCCTGCATCGTGCTGACGGACAGAATCACAACCAGGCAGCCCATCCAACTCGCCATTCGATTCATGTGCCTCCTCCTTTATCTACTGTGTCAGCGGTAACATAGATGGGCGTTGCTGGAGGTCCTCCTGAGACGTTCGTACGCGGATAGGTTTTTGCGAGAACCCGGCATCGGAATCTAACGCGTACTGCGGGGAATTAGGGTTTTGTGGCAACCATGCGGAGGACATCAACCTGTTGGCGTTCGTAAAAGTCAGCCTTCGCCTGAACGATTTCGTAACGGATGATCTTGAGCGCGTCGAACATTTTTAGCATTTCATTGCGGCCCACATAATCGGCTGCCACTTCCATGACGATCATACCGCCGGGTTTCAGCGCATCGACGATTCGCTGAATTGGGATAAAGGGCATAGCCCAACTAAAGAGGATCAGATCGAAACGCTCCTTACCGAACTCATACTCGCTATCCCACACCGCTTCCGTGGTCAAAGTCAGTCCGAGTTCCTTGGCTCTCTTCTGGGCCATCGCGACTGCTGCGCCGGCCGGGTCAAAACCGAAAACCTTCCAGCCCTGTTGTGCAAGGTAAATGGAGTTTCGACCCTCGCCCATTGCGTAGTCCAGTGCGGTTCCCGGAGTGCGCCCGCTGATCATTTCCATGAGAAAGGCGTTCGGAGCGCGGTTGAAGTTAGAACCTGAATTGCCGTAAAACCGATTCCAGTAATCGCTTTCGAGTTCCCGGCGTTGGGTGCGAATGAGCGCAATTCTTCGGGCGATTTCGCTTTCGGTCACTCCCTCAGACTTCAAGGAGGACGCATATTCCTCAAGGATGCCTTCACTTGTTATGGACGGATTTTGGGTTCGCACCTTTACCGTGAATACGTTCCGAAAGTCCGGGAAAAAATCAAACTCTGGCTTCTGTCCGAACGCTTGTGAGCAAAAGAAAACGGCTGCTAAGCCGACCCATGCAATGCCTACGGAGTGCCCTCTGTTCATATCAGACGATTTCCAAGACGGAGCCTGTTTCAACATCTTGGACTGANCCCTTTACGAAATAGTGTCGCTCGCAGAAACCCAACAGCGCAACCCCGCTCGACTTGCGNTGTTTAGGAACGGGTGCAAACGTGTCAGTGCGACGTTTGCGCTTTTCATTTGGTTCACGTTGGGTCGAGACTTCCCAAGCTGGACGTCCCGGGTCGATCCGGCTCTCGTCGCGTCGCCAACCCGGCCCGATTCAACGATGGAAGGGGCTCACGATCATATCGGTAGGGATTGTTTATCACTCTCGCCTTTGGAGACTTCCTCCCGGTGAAATCGACGAACGTTGAATCCTTCTGAAGGATGAAGTCTTTCGGCCTATCGTAAC
>JGI25382J43887_10000931_pt1 | contig 11064 bp, 6 predicted proteins | sample GraSoi013_1_40cm_3_FD_43887 | JGI IMG/M metagenome (IMG submission 43887) | reverse complement strand
CCTGGCCCCAGTTATCCCCACCAACCACAAACCCTCCGCCGGCCTCTTTTGCCCGCTCGGGGAACGTCGGGTCGACGAACCGGAAAGTGTATTCGCTGATGGCCGGAATATTCGAGCGCAACGGCAGCACGTCGTTGCCTCCGGGCAGGATGTGGTCGGTCGAAATATTGTCGCCGAGCTTCAGCAGCACCCGGCCGGAGAGCGACTCGGCCAGCGGCTTCACCGGCGGCGGCGGGACGATGTTCGGGCCGAAGTAGAGCTCAACCTTGTCGCCGTTTGGAGCGGGCGGCAGAAAGTCCTGGGTGTAGAGGATGTACTCGTCAGGCTCTTCGATCTTCGGCGGGTCGCCCATGGTGCGCGGGTCGGTGATGACGCCCTTGATCGCAGTAGCCGCGGCGGTCTCCGGCGAGCAGAGCCAGACGTAATCGTCTTCGGTGCCGCTCCGCCCCTTGAAGTTGCGGTTGAAAGTCCGCACGCTGTTTCCGCCGGACGGCGGCGCAGCCCCCATGCCGATGCACGGCCCGCAGGCCACGCCGCGGTCCTGCACGCCGGCCAGGATGTAGTCCGCGTAATACCCGTGCTTCAGTGTGTTGATCAGGATTTGCCGCGAGCCGGGCGAGAGCGTCATGTGGAGGTTCGGCGCGATGTGCCGCCCGCGCAGGATGGCCCCCACAACGGCCATGTCGCGGTAAGAGGAATTCACGGACGAGCCGACGCACACCTGGCGGACCGGCGTGCCCGCCACCTCGCGGACCGGAACAACGTTGTCCGGGCTGGAGGGCTTGGCGATCAGCGGCTCGACCTTCCCCAGGTCAACCTCGATTTCTTCGTCGTATTTCGCGTCGGGGTCCGCGGCCAGGGCCTTCCAGTCCTTTTCTCTTTTCTGCGCGCGCAGGAAGCGCCGTGTCAATTCATCGGAAGGAAACACGCCGGTGGTGGCCCCTAGCTCCACCGTCATATTGCAGATCGTCTCACGCTCGTACACCGTGAGAGATTGCAGCGCGGAGCCGACGAATTCCATCACCTTGCCGATCCCGCCCTTCACCGTGAGCCGCCGCAGGAGCTCCAGGATGACGTCCTTGGCGGAAACCCAGGGCGGNAGCTTCCCCACCAGGTTGACGCGTACCACTTTGGGGCACGGCACGTAAAACGGCTCGCCGGCCATCGCCGCAGCCACCTCGGCGCCGCCGGTCCCGACGGCAATCATCCCCATCGCCCCGCCCGAACAGGTGTGGCTGTCCGACCCGATCATGGTCTGGCCGGGCACGTCAAATCGCTCGAGGTGGCAGAAGTGCGAAATGCCGTTGCCGGGACGCGAAAAGATGGCCCCGTATTTCGCCGACATCGTCTGGAGGAAGAGATGGTCGTCAGGGTTGCGATGGTCGGTCTGCAATACGTTATGGTCAACGTAAGTTACGCACATCGGCACGCGAACCCGCGGGATGCCAAAAGAGTGGAACTGCTGCCAGACCATCGTCCCGGTGGCATCCTGGATCAGCGTCTGGTCCACTCGGATGCCGATCTCTTTTCCGGGTTCGAGCTTCCCTTCAACCAGGTGCTCTTCAAGGATCTTCTGCGTCAGGTTTTTTCCCATCGCTGTCCTCGCCCTCGGATGCCGCGCGAGACTGGACTCGTGCCGGCGGCGCTGTGACACCACCAAAGTGAGAAGATACCACGGGGGTCGGCCCGGCTCAAATTATGGATTTGCGTTTCCGGCCGCGCGTGTCGGCGCAGGCCTCGAGCAGTCCGTTTCAGACTGGGGACGCAGGAGCGGCCGGGCCGGCACCTGGCGCCGCCATTTTTCCCTTGACAATCGAGGAGCGCCTGAGTAGGCTAGATATCTAGTCTTCGATGGCCCGAGGAGCGATGCCGGAATGTTCAACCGGCACCTCCCGCGGCGGAGCAAGAGGATGCCATTGTGCCAAAAAGAGTCCCAAGTCCGTTCCCAGCCGCAAGGGGTCCCGCGTCAATCAAGTTCCGCCCCGGGGCGACCGCCTGAGCAGGAGGTACCATAAGAAGAAAGGATGTTTTATTAACGAACGAAGCCAGTAAGTTATTGAAAATAAGGGGCCGGGCTCAGAAAACGAACCCAAAACGGAGCCATTACGAACCCAGAGAGCATGATGCTAACTTGTTGAAATGTAAGGAGATGCTTTGGGGCCAAGCGGAAAAGTCGTCAGTCGGCAACGGCTTTCCCGCTCACTCCGACCCGACAAGTTTTCGATAAACGGTGCGGACTTGCTGCTGCACTTCGCGCAGCCGTTCGGCGAGCGAGACTGCCGGCGTCGGTTTGATCAGCCCCCACCGCCGCACCAGGTTTTCGACGGCCTCGGCCTGCCCGTGTTGTTCCGGCAGGCCCGACGTCGGCTTTCCCGTAATGAGCCGGACAGCGTGGTCAACGGAGCGCAAGAACGCTGCGCCCTCCGAGAGCGTCTCGGCGTCGCCGTCCACCATCTGTCTGGCGCAGCGAAGCGCGGCGATCTGGTCATGAATGTTCGCACCCGCGGGGATTGGGGTCCGCTGGCGGAGCCTGAGGAAGGACACGGCGAAGTCCACGTCGTAGTAGCCGCCGGGCGTCGTCTTAGGGTTGGTAGGAGGGACGGCCAGCTCGCGTTCGAGTCTCCGGCGCATCTGGTGGAGTTCGGCTTCGAGGTCGCGATGCGTGGCGAAACGGTCATGGAGCGCCTCCACCAGCCGCGGGACCATCTTGCGTCCGAACTCGATGTTCCCGGCAACCGGGCACGCCTTGAGGTAGGTCAAAGCTTCCCAGGCCTGAGCGGACTCGGCGAGGTAGTTGACCAGAGCATCTTCGGTAATCACCAGCTCTCCTTCGTGGCCGCGCGGGCGCAGGCGCGTATCCACGGAAAAAAGCGTCCCCTCGCGCGTATAGCTCGAGAGCACTTCGATCATCCGCTCCGCCAGGCGGGTCCAGTAAGCCATCTCTTCTCGCGGAGTCCCGGAGGCCGCGACAAACACCAGGTCGGCGTCGGACGCCAGGTCAAATTCATTCAGACCCAGTCGCCCGAGTCCCAGAACGACGAAGGGCATTTCCGCGGGTGCCCGTGGCTCCCCGTCCGAATGGTCACCGAGCGCCTCCATCGAAATGTAGAGGGCCGTAGATATCGAACGCATCGCCAGGGTGGACCAGCGGCCGAGGGCCAGGAAGACGGAACCCAGGGCGACAAGGTCCGCGGCACCGAGTTCGAGGACTCGAGCCCGATACTGCCTCCTGAGGACGGCCATTTTCTCGCGCGTGTCGAGGCACTGCTCGGTGACCCAGGGGAAGGGCTCAAGCTCCGCTCTGCTTTCAAGCCCCATTTCAATTTGGGCTTTCAGTGCGTCGACCCGCGGAGCCGGCGAAGCCGGTTCCCCGGAATCCAGGACCGTGAAGTCTTCAGGATGGTGGATCAAAAGCTCGGCGAAATAATCGCTGGTTCCGACCACCTCGAGAGCGCGGCGAAGTCGGCGCGCCTCGGCCCTGGCCAGTCGAAACCTTTCCGAGGAGGCGAAAAGAGAGGCAAAAAAACGGCTGACGTGTCTTTGAGCCCGCTCCGGGAGCGCTAACTCGCGCGTCAGCCGCGCGAGATCCGGGGCCTGCGCGTCGAGGTAAGCCAGGGTCGCCTCATAAGAAGCCGGCGCGTGCTCGGCCGGACCAACGTCCGGCGACTTCAAAATAAAAGGCGAGCCGGAAGGCGGAGCGACGCGCGGGTGAATGACCCGCTGATAGATTTCATCAACCAGGTTGAACGCCATCTCGAGACGGCGCAAGAGCGCCCGGGCGGGGTCTTTTTCTGACGCGAGCTCGCCGCCGACGCGCCGCGCCAGCCGTACCACGGCCTCCCGCTCGGCCGGCAGCCGATGCCGTTGCTGGCCGAGGTCGAGCTGGATGCGGTGCTCGACCCTGCGAAGGAATTCGTAAGAGGACGTCAAGGCGGCATAGTCGGCGTCCGAAAGCCAGCGCTTGTCGTTCAGCTTGCGCAGGGCCAGGAGAGTCCCTCCCGACCGGACCCAGGGGTCGTGACCGCCGTGCAGGCGCTGAAGACATTGGGTCAGGAACTCGATGTCGCGGATGCCGCCGCGGTGCAGCTTGACGTCCAGGGTGGTGCCACGGGTCTCGCCCAATTTCTTGGAGATCTTTTCCCGCGCCGAGAGGACGCTCTCGACGGTTTCAAAATGCGTGGGAGATTCGTAAATATAGGGCTCGACGCCGCGCAGGAATTCCCGCGTCAGCTTCGGGTCGCCGGCCGAGTGCCGCGCCTTGATGAGCATCTGCAGTTCCCACTCGCGCGCGCGGTGTTCGTAATACTCGAGCGACGCCTTGAGCGAGATCGCGAGGTCCCCTTGCTCGCCTTCCGGCCGGAGCCGCAAGTCCACGCGGAAAACCTGCCCTTGCGGGGTCATCTGGGTAATGGTCCGGGTGACGGCATCCGCAAGCCGGACCGCATATTCCTTGTTGGTGATGAGGGAGTCCCGCTCGTTGCCCCCGGCCGTCTCGCCGTCCTGCGAATAGAGGAAGAGCAAATCGATGTCTGAACTGTAGTTCAGCTCGTTCCCGCCCAGCTTGCCGAGCGAGACGACGCTGAAGCCACTCCGCACAATCCGGCCCTGCGGGTCGCGGTACTGCGGCTGGCCGTAGCGCTTTTCGAGTTCCTGGTCGCAGAAGGAGAGCGCATTCGAAAGGATCACGTCCGCCAGCGCCGACAGCTCGAGCGTGGTCTCTCCCAGCGTCGAAATCCCCAGGACGTCCTTGAGCACGATGCGCAGGTAGTTCCGCCGCTTGAACCGCGCGAGTTGCGACGAGAGCCAGGGATTGGGGCTCGTGGTGGCGAACCGCGCGAAGTCCTGCGTCAAGTCTTCTTTCGATTTCAACTTGTTGAAGTTGCGGTCGCGGGCGAATTGAAGCGGCAGCGCGGGCTCCGCCAGAAAGGTTTCGGCGAGGTAAGAGCTGTAACCAAAAATCGCCACGAGGTAAGTGAGCGCGGTCGGCGTGTGGGCCAGGTCTTTCAGGACTTCCGGCGGCGCCTCCTGCGCGTAACGCTCGAGCAGGTTCAGCGCCCCGTCCGGGTCGGGCGAGTGCGCGAGGAGCGAGGCCAGCGGCGTCATCAACCTTGGCGCGAGTTGCTGCTCGAGCCGCGCCAGGTTTCCTTCCGCTTTGCCCGCGTCCTCGAAAGGAATGGCGGAAAATTCTGCCCACATCGCTTTGATTATACCTTGACGGTTTCGAGCCCGTTTTTCCGCGGTCTCGTGTCCGGGACTCCGCTCACCTCGCCCTATGGCCAGAGGAATGGTGCGTCAAGTTCGAGCGCCCGGAGCTTCGCGAAAAGTGAATGACGTTGCGGCGCGGAGACACCGCGACGGCCACGAAAACCTCTTCGCCGCTGCCCAGAAATCCCCCGCCCTCCACGGCGGTTCAGCGCGCAGCGCGTTTGACGGCGAACGACGGACCAAAGACCTGGGGAAAGGAGGAGAGGGTCAGATGTCGTAGTAAAGCGCGAACTCGTAAGGGTGCGGCCTCATGCCCACAGCCTGGACTTCGTTCTTCATCTTGTAATCGATCCAGGTCTCAATCAGCTCTTCGCTGAAGACGTCACCCTTGAGGAGAAAATCGTAGTCCCTCTCGAGCGCGCGGAGCGCCTCCTCGAGCGAGCCCGGAAGCGAAGGCACGTTTTTTAGCTCTTCGGGGCCCAGGTCATAAATGTCCTTGTCCAGCGGTTCGCCGGGGTCAATCTTGTTTTCGATTCCGTCGAGCCCGGCCATCAACATGGCGGCAAAGGCGAGGTAGGGGTTGCAGGAGGGATCGGGGGGACGGAACTCGATGCGCTTTGACTTCGGGTCGGCGGAGTACATCGGGATCCGGACCGCCGCGCTCCGGTTCCGGCGTGAATAGGCCAGATTGACCGGCGCTTCGAATCCGGGCACCAGGCGTTTGTAGGAATTAGTCGTGGGCGCCGCCAGTGCCACGACCGCCGGAGCGTGCTTGAGCAACCCGCCGACGTACCAGAGGGCGANCTGGCTGAGTCCCGCGTACTTGTCGCCCGCGAAGAGCGCCTTCCCGTTCTTCCAGAGGCTCTGGTGGGTGTGCATCCCCGAACCGTTGTCCTGGAAAATGGGCTTGGGCATGAACGTAACTGTCTTCCCGTACTGGTGGGCNACGTTGCGCGCGATGTANTTGTAGACCATCATCCAGTCGGCTGCTTTGACCAGCGGGTTGAAGCGCTGGTCGATTTCCGCNTGGCCGCCGGTGGCCACCTCGTGGTGGTGGCACTCGATGATCATGCCGGCCTTCTCCATGGTGAGCGCCATCTCGGTGCGCAGGTCCTGGTAGTGGTCGGTGGGCGGGACCGGGAAGTAACCCTCCTTGTAGCGCGGGCGGTANCCCAGATTGTCCTTCTCGCGCCCGGAGTTCCACCGGCCTTCTTCCGCGTCAATGTAGTAGTAGCCGTGCTGCTGCGCCTGGTCGAAACGGACGTTATCGAAAATGAAGAACTCGGCTTCTGCGCCGAAATAGGCGGTATCCCCGATGCCGGTGAAGGCCAGGTAATTCTCCGCCTTCTTCGCGATGTGACGAGGGTCCTTCAGGTAGTGCTGTTTGGTAACGGGGTCGATGACTTCGCCGATCATCACCAGAGTCGAGGCGTCGGTGAAGGGGTCCACCATGGTCCAGGAGGGGTCCGGGACCAGGAGCATGTCACTCTCATGGATTGCCGCCCAGCCGCGGATGCTGGAGCCGTCCATGCCGAAACCTTCTTCGAAAGATTTTTCGTCCAGCTCATGGATGGGGAAGGAGACGTGGTGCCAAAGCCCGGGAAGGTCCGTAAACCGAATGTCCACTACCTTGGCGTTGTTGGCTGCGGCAAATTCCAGAACCGCTTTTGGGTTCATCGAAACCCCCTCGAAACACTGTGTCCACGGGACTGACAGCTCCAGCTGAGGCTCATGTGAAACTGGAAGGCCAAAATATCCCTCGCCCCTATTTTAGTCAAGACCCGGCAGAGAGGCGGCAGTTTCGAAGCTCGCAACGGGCCGGCCCAGGCGCTCCCCGGTGGCGCGCGACTGCACGCGGCATTCGATCGAAAGAATTTCGAACTCCAACATTGAACCCGGCGAAAATGCCATTGACACTTTTCTTCGCTTTTTGTTACGTTACCGGCTTCTTACAGAGTTGCGCTGCAGAAGGAACTTGAGAATCAGTTTTGGGCGGTGAGAGCTTCCGGTCTTCTCGGGAAAGAGGACTCCAGGGAAAAAGGATCTGAAGAATGTTCGTGCCGAAAAGGATGTTCCTGACGAAAGGCGTCGGGAAGCATCGCGAAAGGCTGACCAGCTTTGAGTTGGCCTTGCGCTCGGCGGGAATCGCGTCCTGTAACCTGGTCCGAGTCTCGAGCATCTTCCCTCCGCGTTGCAAGGTGGTCCCGCGAACGGAGGGGATGAAGGAGCTGAAACCGGGGCAGGTGACTTTCGTGGTCATGAGCGAGAACTCGACTCGCGAGCCCCACCGCCTGATCGCAGCCTCAGTCGGCGTGGCGATGCCCGCCGACAAGAACACGTTCGGCTACCTGTCCGAACACCACTCTTTTGGCGAGACGGAAGAGGTCGCGGGCGAGTACGCGGAAGAGCTGGCTGCCGAGATGCTGGCCACCACCCTGGGGGTCGAATTCGATCCAGACCAGAGTTGGGATGAGAAAAAAGAAATCTATCGCATCTCCAACAAGATCGTTCGAACCACGGAAATCACCCAGTCCGCCATCGGCGACAAGCGCGGGCTGTGGACCACCGTCCTGGCCGCCTCTATCTTTTTGGGCATTGACGAGTAACATCCGAAAAGCAGTGCCGGCTCTTCGCACGAAGCCCTCCCGCTGACCTTTCATCGAGAGTCCAGAATCGAGTGGATGTTGAGAAGGGGGTGAAATGCGCAAGCACGAAATTCTGACCCGACCGACGCGGCCCCTTACGATCGACGGCCGGAAAAACGTCGCCGGCCTGCTCGAAAAGATGCAAGGCATCTCGTTCCAGGGCAGGAACCTTGCCACGGCCTACCACGTTTGGAAGAAGATGCTCCAGGACCGCGTCATGATCATGATGGGCGTGGCGGGGGCCATGGTCCCGGCGGGGATGCGCCGCCTGATCGTTTACTTGATCAAGAACCGGCTCATCGATTGCCTAGTCTCGACCGGGGCCACCTTTTTCCACGATATCCACGAGAGCCTTGGACGGCTTCACTACCAATGTTCGCCCCAGATCGATGACGTCGCCTTGCAGGAAAACCTGATCGACCGGATGTACGACACGTTAGTGGACGAAGAAGAGTTCCGCGAAGAGGACGCCTTCATCGGCCGTTTTGCCGCCAAGCTGGACCAGTCCCGCCCCTACACCACCCGGGAATTCCTCCATCTGCTCGGCAAGGAAATCCTGAAACGCTCCAAAGAGGACGGCATCGTCACCGCGGCTTACAAGGCCCGCGTCCCCATCTACTGCCCCGCGATCGGCGACTCCTCCATCGGCATCGGCATCGCGGAAAACCGCCACTTGGGAAAAAACCGTTTGATGTTTGACGTGGTCGGCGACGTCCTCGAGACCGCCCGCTTGGCGGGCGAATCGCCCGCAAGCGGAGTGATCTATTTTGGCGGAGGGACGCCCAAGAATTTCATCCAGCAGAGCGAAGTGACGGCGACCTTCATGCGCAACGCGGCGAACGGGCACAAGTACGCCCTTCAGGTCGTCACGGACGCCCCGCACTGGGGCGGGCTTTCCGGCTGCACGTTTGAGGAAGCTCAAAGCTGGGGCAAGATCGCCCGGGATGCGAGCATGGTCACCGTCCACTGCGACTCGACCATCGCCATGCCCATCCTGGTCAGCGCGATGTCCGAGCACACCGACCTCATCCGCAAACGTAAGCGGCCCGCGTTCGAGTTGGGTCGGGAACTCAAGATCAAATTTCCCCGCTAACGGAAGCCGGGCGCGGCTTGAGGAGAAATTCGTCCCCGAAGCTCCCGCGCGGTGCCGATCATACGGGCGTGCCCGCCCCGGCCAGGGCATCAAAATGAAGAACAGCGACCGCGAAGAAACCCGTCAGGGGTCGGAGGTCGAGCAGGTCGTCACCGATTTCCAGAGCCGCACGCTGGCTCGTATGGAATGGCATTTCAGCCGGCTCATCTACCTCTCCTCTCTTCGCGATTACAATACGGGCCGCTATCACCACCATGGCCTCGAGAGCCGGTACACGAGCGAAGCCGTGGACGAGGGACTGCGCCGGTGCCACACGCAGGTCTTCGACGAGCTGGTCACGCTACCCTTAAAAAAACAGACCGACGACCTCGTCGGCTTCTTTACCTCCCTGAGGGAGGAAAGATCGCGTCTGGTTGACGCCTGGGAACGCCTGCGCTCCTACCGAATTCTCCCGCCGGAAAACTGCCACCCTCTGGCGAAGGAGCTTTTTGAAAAAAACATTGTGATCATCCTGAAGATCCTGCGGGAGACCGAGCTGTGGGAGTTATTGCACGATCCGCATGGCTACGCCGACGACTTGACCTAGCACCTGGCCGTCATCCGGGACGCGGACCGTGCGCGGAGCGCAGGGCGAGAGCGAATACGGGACCAGCGTCAGCTCCCGGCCCCGTTGGTAGCACCAGCAGCATTCGTAGCTGTAACGCAGCTCAATGAAGTAAATGGGCCGGTCGGACTCCGTCGGCCATCCCTGGTTCACCACTCGGCGGCGGGTGTCGTCGAATTGCACGATGGAGCCCGGCCTCAGCAACGGCACCATCATCCGGTCTTCGAGGCCGATGTAACCGTACCGGTACTTCTTGAGGTCGAGNGNGGAAAGCAGGCCCGCGGGGATTTCTCCCCAAAGCTCGACCATCCGTGAGAGAAATTCCGTCTTCTCGGGTCGGAAGCCCGGATCGAAACGGACCGGAAACCGGATGGGGCGGTTAGGGTCGCCGAGCTCGACTGAAAAAGGGTGCGTCCGGGTCTGGGGGAGTTTGAGTCGGTGCTCCTCCATCCTGCTCAGGCTGATCCCGTAAAAGCCCATCGTCTCTTCCAGGCTTAATTTGTAAATGGCAGCCAGGGAGGATAGTTTGTAGATGCTGGGGAGCGAACCGTCGCTTTCAATTTGATTGAGCCGGGCCACCGATATCACATGCTCAGGGTTGTGCTCGGCGCCCGCGATTTCCAAACTGGCTTCCTCGACGCGCCGCAGGGTCAGGTTGAGCCGCTCGCGCACCTGCCTCAACTTGAACCCAGCCTGAGCGGCCAAGCTTGGCCCGGCAATTTGCGAGACTGAGGCAGAGGGACTTCCCATCAAAGAGGGTTACCTCGAAACCCTGGTTTTTCTTTTAGCATTGCCCTTCGAGCATGCCCACCGGGTTTTGAGTATGGAGATGAGGTCGGGGAGTTCCCGGCGACACAAAAATATATAGCAGGAGTTTAGTGTTTGGCTAGCGATTCTTGGTCGGACTCCTCTAGCGGCCTGATTTTTGACATGGAACCCGGCACCCTCCAGCCCGGCATCGCCCGCGGCACTCGAATACCTGCCCGGCCCGCGATGGAACGCCACCCGTTGCGCTCTCTCCGATCGAGTCTTGGCGTCGCCGGCATATTAACACTTGTAATAACGCTCGCGGCGGAATTATTCCTCTCCGTCAGGACGCAGTCCCAGACGTGGAACGAGGCCCTTCACCTCTTCGCCGGTTACCGGTATTGGCAGTGCCGCGACTTCGGGATCAATCCCGAGCACCCGCCGCTGATGAAGTGGCTCGCGAGCGCGCCGCTCCTTCCCCTGCGCCTGAGCGTTCCCCAATTGCCGCAGGGGACCTCAAAACAAGAGACCAATGTGGCTGCCCGAAAATTCCTCTATGCCAATGACGCCGATGCCCTGCTCTTTCGCGCCCGCCTTGCGGCCGGAATTGTCACGGTTCTTTTCGCGCTGCTCCTTTTTGAGGCTGCTTGCCGCATGTTGGGTCGCGGCCCGGCCTCTTTGGCGCTGGTCCTCTTCGTTTTCGAGCCGAACATCCTCGCGCACGGAGCACTGGTCACGACGGACGTTGGAATGGCCTGCTTCTTATTCGC
>JGI25382J43887_10000930_pt1 | contig 11067 bp, 9 predicted proteins | sample GraSoi013_1_40cm_3_FD_43887 | JGI IMG/M metagenome (IMG submission 43887) | reverse complement strand
CCACCAGCGACGCGTGGTGGCGAATGGAATGAAGCGCCTGGGGCCTCACCTCGTCTCGCGTTAACATGGCCGGGCCATGACGGGCGTCGACGTCCTGCGCGTGCTCCTCAGCGGGTCCTTCGGGATGGTCCAGGAGCGACTCGATGCAATCAGTGACCAGGAGTGGAACCAGCGCGCGTTCCCTTCGACGAGCAAGCCTGGGTTCATCCTCTGGCACTGCGCGCGCATCCTCGACTGGACCATTCACTCCGCACTCCAGGGCATTGCCGAGGTCGCCGACTCGTCCACGTGGCAAGGGCGTTTTGCGCGCGAAGCCTGTTACGGCGCAGGGATCGCAGACTCCCTCGCGGACGAGGTCACCGCATCGACGTCCAGGACAGAGGTCGCTGCATATCTCCGCGACGTGCGAGCGGCCGTGATGGACTGGTTCGCGAAGCAGACGGAGTCGAGCCTCGATGCGGCGCCGCCACTCAAAACGAACCAGGCGAATCGCGCCGGTTATCTCGATCCGAACATCTGGGCCGAGGTCGAAGATCTCGATGGCCTGCCGGGATGGCAGCTGCTGCTGCGACCCGCGGGCGCGCATATCAGACGCCACATGGGTGAGTACGACGTTCTGGTCGGCGCGATGAGGAGCCGGACTACGACTCGAGCGTGAAGCGGACCGTGTTCTGCCCGATGGCGATCATGTCGCCGTCGGTGAGCTGCTTCTCGATCACCTGCTCACCGTTGACCTGCGTGCCGTTGGTGCTGCCGAGGTCGCTGATCCAGAACGAACCGGTGCGGACCTCGATGCGCCCGTGATGGCCTGAGGTCGCGGGATCGCCCACGACGACGTCGTTGTCAGGCGCGCGGCCGATCGTGACCATCTGGTTGGGCAGCGCGACGATCCTTCCCGCGAACGGGCCCGACTCGAAAGTGAGCATGGCCGCGAACGTCGAGCCCGCCGCCACCTGTTCCGGCGGCATCGCCTGCAACGAGACCGTGCGCCTGGAATCGGCGTTCGGGTCGGTCTGCTGCCAGACCGGAATGACCCCCGTTGCCTCCTCGAAAGATGCCGGCTCTGCCGGCGCTCCGTTTCCGGGTGCGGTGGATGGCGCCCCCGACGGCCAAGCCACCAGCGTCGAGCTCACGTCCGGGGCGGAGGTCTGGGCCGCGGGCTCGGCGGCGCTGGCCGCCATCGGCTCGGGCTGCAGCTGACGCTCGCGCTCGGGCTCGGGTTCTGACTGGGGGGTGAACGCCTCGGCGACCAACGGCTCCGGCGCACGCTCTGGCTCCCGCTCTGCCTCTGGCTCTGGCTCCGCAACGGGCGGCGGCTCGCCGAAGTAACCCGGCTCGTCGAAAGCGGACAGCGCCGGCTCCGTGATCGCGGACACCAGCTCCACGGATTCGGGTTCGGCCTCACGCTCAGGTTCGGGTTCCGGTGCGGGGGCCAGCGCCGCGATCGCAGGTTCCGGCTCAGGTTCGGGTTCCGTGGCAGGCTCCGGTTCGCGCACAGGCTCCGGCTCCGGCGCCGGCTCCGGCGCCGGCTCCGGCGCCGGCTCGGCGACGACCGGTTCCGGCTCAGGCTCGGGCTGCGCCTCGACCGTCTCCGGAGCGGCCTCGGCGGCAGGCTCGAGCTCAGGCTCCGGTTCGCGCAGAGGCTCTGACTCCGGCGCCGGCTCGGCGACGACCGGTTCCGGCTCAGGCTCGCGCTGCGCCTCGACGGTCTCCGGAGCGGCCTCGGCGGCAGGCTCGAGCGCGGGCTCATCCGGACCGGGCAGATCCGGCAGTGCCTCCGGCTGGATGATCGGCGCTTCCGCCGTCGCGTCGTCGGGGACGGTGGGCTGGATGACCTCCGGCTCGACGACCGCGGTGACTGGCGACGCCTCGGCCGCAAGCTCGTCAGCCTCCGGCCGGCTTCCGATGGCAATTGTCTTGGCCCACTCACGCGGCGCCTCGGCCGGGATGGGCAGAATCTGGGTCGCCTCCTCCGAGGCGGGTCGGTCAACCGCGGCCGTGCCGAGGTACCGCTCGTACCAGCCGGCGATCCGGCGCAACCTCTCGACCCGGCGGTCGGGGCGACCGTTGCGCGACAGGTCGTGCGATTCCTCGGGGAATCGCACGAGCTCGACCGTTTTGCCGAGCAGGCGCATGGCGCCGAACAGCTCCTCCGACTGCGACATCGCGCACCTGAGGTCCATCTCGCCAGCGGTGAGCAAGAGCGGGGTCTTCATGTTCTGGACGTACCGGATCGGCGAACGGCGCCACAGCTCGTCGAGGTTCGGCCAGGGCGGCGGACCGAGCTGGAGGACGCCCCACAGGACGATGTCGTGTTGCGGGTACTCGCTGACCAGGTTGGAGATCGACCGCATCGAGACCGCGGCCGAGAACCGGTTGGTCTGGCCGATGATCCAGTTGGTCATGTAGCCACCGTAGGAGCCGCCCCCGACGCCGAGCCTGTTCGCGTCGATGTACCCGGCGCGCTCGATGATCTGGTCGAGCGACGCCATGAGGTCGAGGTAATCCTTGCCCGCCCAGTCCCGCACCACGTCGCGGCGGAAACGCTCGCCGTAGCCGTCGGAACCTCGCGGGTTCATGTAGAAGACGACGAAACCCATGCCCGCGAGGATCTGCAGCTCGTGGAAGAAAGACCATCCGTACTGGGCGTGCGGACCGCCGTGGATCTCCATCACGGTCGGATGAAGGCGGTTCGGGTCGAAGCCCGGCGGTTTGAGCACCCAGCCCTCGAGCTTCCAACCGTCCGGAGCGGTGAAGTACTCCTGCTCCGGCAGCGCTACGAAGCGCTCGTGCAGCCATGGGTTCAGGTCGGTGACACGTGCCTCCGCGCCTTGCGTGAGCATGTAGAGCTCGCCTGGGTTGGTCGGGTCTGAGGCGCAAAAGACAAGGACGCCATTGGCGACGTCGAAGTCATAGATCCGGCGCCGCCCGCCGGCCTCTTCGCGAATGTTGCCGTCGAGATCGACCGAGTGGATCGAGGTCACGCCCGATCCGCTCGCCGGGAAGTAGATCCGGTCGCCTTCCGCCGACCAGATGACCCTGGTCGCGTGGCCNGCGCGCATGTCGTTGATGACGCTGTCGTTGACCGCCTGGTCGAAGTCAGCNGTGAGGCAACGCGGTCCTCCGCCCGCGAGCGGCACAACCCACATGCGTTCCAGCAGGCCGACGTCCAGGCCGTTTGGCGCGATGAACGCGATCATGTCGCCCTTGGGCGACCAGATCGGCGAGCTCAGGTAGAAGCCGCCGCCGAGCCGGACCAGATTCGTCTCGAGGTCGACCAGGTACAGGTGGAGCTCGCGCTGCAGGTCGGAGCCCGGCTCTGCGTTGCCGGCGACCACCAGGCGCGAGCTGTCGGGCGACCAGTCGAAATCGCTGACGTCCCACGCCCCGTCGGTCAGCTGCTTCACGTCTCCGCCGGTCGCGGACGCGACGAACAGGTGGTGCATCCGGCCGTCGACATAACCGCGCCCGTCGTGCTTGTAGTCGAGCCGGCGAACCACCCGCGCGACGGGCGCGCGACGAAGCTGGTCGCGGCTCTCAGGCGGTCGCGGGTCGTCGACCACCGCGTCGGGGTCGGCCAGGACCGACCCGAGAAACGCGATTCGCTTGCCGTCGGGTGACCATCGCGGCAGGCCGACACCGTCAGGCACCGAGCTGAGCTGCTGAGCGGCAGCGCCGGTGGTGACATCGAGCACGAAGAGTTGGTCCGCAGCGCCGACGCGGCTGACGAAGGCGAGGTTGCGGCCGTCGGGCGACCATTCGGGAGAGTGATCGCGGAGCACTCCCGCGGTCGGTTCCACAGGCTCGGGATCGAGCAGGCGGCGCACGACGATTCGGCTCCGGCTCTGCCTTGCGCCCGCGTCAGCCCAACCAACCTGGTACGCGACCCGTTCGCCGTCTGGGCTCAGGCGTACGTGGTCGATCCAACGAAAACGGTAAAGNTCCTCGGGAGTAATCGGGGCCGGCATCCGACGCATCGATGCTANCAGCCGCCGACGAATGCTTACACCGCGTGCGTACCTTTCGGTGGTACAACCTCACGCGTGACACGTAGGGCTGCGGCGTGGAGTGGCTTNGGGTGGGGCTGCNTCGGNGGCGCGNCGCTCGTNGCGTTGATGTATTGGGGCGGTGCCATCATCGGGTTGCGGCCGCTGCCNCAGCTGCTCAACGAACCAATCCTCTCTCTGATGCCGGGCTTTGTCTTCGGATTCCTGATCGACACCCTCCAGCACGCGGGCAAGGTGGTCGAGGAGGTGGGCCTGATCGTCGCCATGGTCGTCGCGCTCGGAGCCCTTGGCGCGGCATCGGCTGTGGCAAACCTGCGCTGGACTTCGACCTGGGTTCCGTTTGCGTTCGCTGGACTGGCCTGGGTCATCGTGGTGGTGATCCTTTTGCCGGTCGCGGGCGCCGGCATGCTCGGCCTGAACGACGGCCCGGCGACTCCTGTGACCTGGGCCGCGCTCTTCGCGATCTACGCGGTGGTCCTGCAGTTCGGCGGGACGGGCCCGCCTGATGTAGACCTTGGCCGGCGCCGCCTCCTGGCCGCCGTTCCGGTCGGCATCGCCGCCGTCAGCGTTGGCGGCCTGGCCCTCCGCCTCTTCCCTGACTGGTACGAGGCCATCTTCAACCCGCCCGGCTCAGGGCTGGGCGGGATCTCGCCGGAGATAACCCCAGTCGGCAACTTCTACATCGTTTCCAAGAACTTCGTCGACCCCAGCGTCGACGGCCAGAGCTGGCGGCTGCGTGTCGGCGGCCTCGCCGACAAGCCCTTCAGCCTCTCGCTTGCGGACCTTCGCGCGCTTCCCGCGACCGAGGAGTACGTGACCCTCGAGTGCATCAGCAACAACGTCGGCGGCGACCAGATGAGCACCGGCAACTTCAAGGGCGTGGCCCTGCGCGACCTGGTCGCGATGGCGGGCCCGCAGGCGCAGGCCGGCTGGGTCGCCTTCAAGGCGCGAGACGGCTACACGGAGAGCATCCCGCTCAGCCTCGTTACCGGTGCCCCGGAGGTGCTGGTGGTCTACGAGCTCGACGGCGCTCCCCTACCCATGAGCCATGGATTCCCCGCCCGCATGCTGATTCCGGGCCACTACGGGATGAAGGGCCCGAAGTGGCTCGACAGCATCGACCTCGTGACCCAGGAGGCGCGCGGCTACTGGGAGCAGCAGGGGTGGGACCACAACGCGATCGTCAAGACGACCTCGCGATTCGACGTTCCGCAGGACGGCGAGATCATCAAGGTCGGCGCGATCCAGGTGGCCGGTGTAGCGTTCGCCGGCCTGCGGGGCATCAGCAAGGTGGAGTACTCGACCGACGGAGGCGCAAGCTGGAGCGTGGCGAATTTCGACGCGCCGCTGTCGAAGCTGACCTGGGTCATCTGGCGGGCGACCTGGAGTCCCACCTCGCACGGCGCTTACACGCTGAGGGTGCGCGCCACCGACGCGGAGGGTTCGCTCCAGGACTCGGGCAACGCGCCGAGCTATCCGAGCGGCTCGAGTGGTTACCACACGATCCACGTGAACGTATCGGGTTAGCGGGGTCCCCACCCGGCCTTTCGGGCCGACCTCCCCAGCGAGTGGGGAGGCTCAGCTAGCCCCTCTCGAGGAGCTCCTGAACGATCTCCTTGTCGTGCGTCAGGGATACGAAGTGGCCCTCGTCGTGCCACACGTGGAGGTCGACCTTCCGTAGCTGCGCCACCACGCGCCGTGCGGCGGAGAGCGGCGCGTTCTTGTCGTCGTCACCGTGCCACCAGGTGACCGACGTCCGGACTTCGTCCGGATCGAAATCCCAGCTCCCGTGCATGGCGAACGATTCGTCCGCCCAACCTTCGGCGCCCTGCTGCAGGGTCTCAGCGAGGTTGTCGCGCGACATGCGTTGCCAGACGGGGTCGGACATGATCGCCCGATCGGTCGGAGGGGCGTCGCTGAGCACGCCCTGCATGCCCTCGTCGCCGAGAAGCCGAGCCCGAATCTCCGTCAGAAACTGGTGGAGTGGCTCCCAACCCTGCTCCGCAAGGGCGTAGCCCCGTGCATTCACGCCGACCAGCTGCGCCACCTCTTCTTCGACGAGCGGCGTGCCACCCACCACCACGGTCAGGGCCGAGACCTTGTCTGGATACCGCGCCGCGAGCGCGAGGACGTGCGGACCTCCGCCGCTCGTGCCCATGGCGGGCACTCGCTCCAGACCGTGGTGTTCGAGTAGGGCGGCGTAGTCGTCCGCGATGTCGACGATGCCTCGGCCGGGCTTGCGCGTGGAGTGGCCGTAACCTGGCCGGTCCGCCATCAGGTAGCGCGCGCCGAGATCGCTCTGCACGCTCTTGTCGGGATTTCGCTGCAAGCGCGACGACGGCGTGCCCTGGATGCGCAGAAGCGGGGTTCCGTCGGGGTCGCCCCACCACCGCCATGCCAGCTCGCGGCCGTCTCGCAGGTTGAGGACTCCGTCCTCGTAAGCGACGCCGTCTTCGGTGTGTTGAAGGGTGTCCTTCATTTCATGGCCCAGAGCGCTTTGAACGTGTCCCAGCCCATGCGGACCATGCCCTCCTTGCGCAGCATCCTGAAGATGTTGCGTTGCTTGTCCCACTTCGACGCCCCATCGACGCGGAAGAACTCGTCCATCGAGCGGTCCAGGACGGATGGATATTTCGTCAGCATCTGAGGGTTGTGCTCGAGGAGGGGCACCGCCTTGTCGTACTTCTTCATGTCCGCCATGATCCAGGAGTGGTCGAGCCTGCCCCGGTACTCGGCAAGCCTTCGTTCTGAGAAGTCGCCAGCCTCCTTGGCGTGGATCACGGTCTCGCCCGCGAGCCGGCCCGACTCCATCGCAAGGTTCGATCCCTCCCGATGGACAGGGTTGGACAGCATCGCTGCGTCGCCGCAGACCAGGTATCCGGGTCCGTACACGCGCGGGATCCCGCGGTAGCCGCCCTCCGGAATCAGGTGCGCCAGGTACTCCACCGTCTCGGCTCCGCGCAGCAGTGGCTTGACCGCAGGGTGCTGCTTGAAGTGCTCGATCAGATCGTTGGGCGTGCGCAAAGTCTTGTTGAACTCGCTCAGCAGCGCGCCACCTCCAACCGAAAGCGTGTCGCGGTTGGTGTAGATGAACATGAATCCCGACATCCCCATGGTGGAGTCCCCGAAGCATTCGATCGTGCAGCCCTCGCCAGACTCGCAGTTGAAGCGCTCCTCGATCAGGCCGGGATCGAGCTGCATGATCTCCTTGACCGCCATCGCGACTTCGTTGTCCCGCAGCTTCCGGCGGAGCGGCTTGCCGTTGATCACGGTGTTCTCGAGCAGTCCGGCGCCCAGGCCGATGCCTTCGCAGACGATCGTGACTTCGGCGTAGACATCGTCACCCCGTCCGGTGCCGGCGCCGATCACGCGTCCGTTCTTGACGATGAGGCGATCCACGACGGTTTCCGGGACGACCATCGCGCCGCCCTTTTCGGCTTGCTCCGCAAACCAGGCGTCGAACTTCGCGCGCAGCACCGAGTAGGAATGCGGATGCGCTCGGTTGCGTAGGTTCTTGTAGTCGAGGCCGATCGCAGCCTCGGGCGTCATCATCCACCGCCGCTCCTCGATGATCGGGCGCTCCAGCGGTGCCTGCTTCCACTCGTCGCCTACGATCTCCTCGAGGTAGTGGTTGTAGAGGATGCCGCCCATGACGTTCTTGGAACCTGGCTTCGCGCCGCGCTCTAGCAAGGCGACCTGTAGGCCCGCTTTCGCCATCGTGATCGCGGCCGCGGTGCCGGCCGGACCGGCGCCGATGACGACCGCATCGAATTTCTCCTCGCCAGCCATCCACCCAAATTGAAGCTCATTGGGCTGACGGGCGGCGCCGGGTCGGGCAAGTCGACCGTGGCAGAGATGTTTCGCGAGCTGGGCGCGACGGTGATCGATGCGGACCAGGCGACTCACGCCGTATACGCGCCAGAAAGTTTGGGATTTGATCTCGTCGAGCGCGAATTCGGTCCCGATTACGTCCGCAACGGCGGATCGACCGCGCCCGCCTGGGCGAGCTCGTCTTCCACGACGCGGACGCCCGGCAGCGTTTGAACGCGATCGTGCATCCGCTCGTGCGCGAGTGGATGGCTGCTCGCACAGCCGAGGCCCTGATGCATGGGGCCAGCGTCGTGGTGCAGGACGTGCCCCTTCTTTTCGAAAACGGACTCGAGGATCTTTATTCAGAGGTCGTCCTGGTCTATGTCCCTGAGCCGGTTCAAGTGCAGCGACTGGTCGAGGGGCGCGGTTTGAGCGAAGACAGGGCGCGCGCGGTCATCGCCTCGCAGATGCCCATCGACGACAAGCGAGCTCGCGCGAAACAAATCATCGACAACAGCGGAAGCCGCGAAGTCACGCGCGAGCACGTGGAGAGACTGTGGGCGGAGCTGGCGGCTAGATGACACCCTCCTGGCGCAATTCCTCGATCCGTTTCGGGTCGAGGCCGACAGCCGCGTAAACCTCTTCGTTGTGCTCGCCGAGGCGGGGTGGTTCGCGCCGGCGCCAGCCATCGGCCATGACAACCGCGGGCCTGATCTCGAGGCCCGACGCCTGGCCCAAGAACAGCCGCCTGGCGGCGATCTGTGGATGGTGCCTGACTTCGTCGATCTCCAGCACGGGCTCGCAGCATGCATCNAGCGGCGCCAGCTTTTCCTGCCACTCGCGTCGCGTTTGCGACGCGAAGATCTCCTCGAGCGCTGTCTGCGTCGCCGGATCTTCTGAGTACTGCAGCTCGACGAGATCGAGCCTTTCCAGCGCGTTGCAAAGCGCGCTCCAGAATTTCGGCTCGAGGGCCGCCACGCTGAAGTAGCCGCCGTTCTTGCACGCGTAAACGCGGTAGCAGGCGTAACGGCCGGCCAGCCGTTGGTCGCCGCGCAAGACACTCTCGCCGGCGTCGCGCGCCGCAAAAGCCATCCCTAGCCACGTCACGGCACCGTCGGTCATCGACGCGTCGATCCACCGTCCCTCGCCACCCCGCTGCACTCCCATGAGCGCGCCGAGGATTGCCACCGCCGGNTGGAGCCCGCCGCCGCCGATGTCGGCGACCTGGACGGCGAGCGGAATCGGAGGGCCTTCGAGTTCTCCGTTGAGGCCGAGCCCGCCCGCGGTCGCCATGTAATTCAGGTCGTGACCCGCGCGCGATGCGAACGGTCCGTCCTGACCGTAACCGGTGATCGAGCACATGACCACGCGCGGGTTTCTCGCGTGGAGCACGTCCCACCCGATGCCAAGCCGCTCCATGACACCGGGGCGGTTACCCTCCACGAGAACGTCGGCTCCTTCGACAAGGCGCAGCAACAGCTCTCGCCCGGCATCCGTCCTCAGATTCAAAGTGACGCTGCGCTTGTTGCGGTTGATGGCGTTGAAAAGGGCGCTCTGGCCATCGACGAGCGGGGGCGTCCANCGCATGTAGTCACCGGTCTCGGGCTCCTCCACCTTGATCACGTCGGCGCCCATGTCGGCGAGGAGCAGCGTGCAGTACNCGCCGGGNAGCAGCCGGGTCAGGTCGAGGACGCGGATTCCGGTCAGCGGCATGGCNAGCTCATNTTGGGCTGCGTTCATACGTTGGTAGGAGACTTCCGGCAGGCAGCCATGCGTTAATACGATATGGAAGAGGCCCGACCCAGCATGCGTCCCAGCAAGCACCATCTTGGCGAGATGTCGATCAAGGTCCCGGCGCCGTTTGCCGGGCTCTCAGATCTTGGCTTCACGGCCCAGTACCGCGCGCAGCAGTTCAACGAACCCCTTCGNGACGTGCCGCTGCTTTTCGAAGGCCCCGAGCCGCCGATGCGACGGCTCGCCGAAATCCTNCAGACCTTGAGCGGTACNAAGGCGTCGACGTACGCGTGGACCGACCCGGTCATGTTGAGCGACGAGGTCGTGATCNTCGCCTTCCGTGACCGCAGCGTGGACGGCCAAACTGTTTCCGACGGCGCGCGCATCGCCGACTACGTGCTNAACCTNGTGCAGCCGGTGGTGTTCACGTTTCTCCACGACTGCGCGGCGATCGCCCACCTCCGACTGTCGGATGTGATCGAGATGCGGGTGAGCGCGGAGAANAAGTCGATCGCCGAATTCNTGCTTCCGCTGGAGGACATCGTCCGGCCGAACGGCGAGCGATTGCTGTGGGGTTTGGCCTCCTAGCCCTAGGGAGTCGGTGACGCGCTCGGCGAGGGCGAGTGCGACGGCGAGGGCGAAGGACTTGGGCTGTGCACGGCGCTCGCGCGCGCGCTGCTCGAAGTGTTCAGGTTCGGGAGGGTGACCGGACCGGGTCCCTGGTTGGCGAAGTAGAGCGCCACCGGGACGACGATCATGCCGGCGATCACGGTGAGCACAAACGTGACCGCCCCCCACTCCCGACGCAGCACAGCCCAGTTCACGAGTGGTCGATTCTAGCGAGGGCTAGAAGTCGTCGTCGTCGGANTTGAGNCCTTCCTCTTCCTTCTTCTTGCGCTGGTTCAGGAGTCGGATGAAGTCCTGCGCCCGCGCGAGCGCCTTCCAACGCTCCGGGAAGAAGTCTTGAACCAGGATCTGGCGGTCCGGCTGCTGGTAGACGGTGACGCACCACTTGTTGAGCGTGCGCGAGACTTCGACCTCGAAGTCCTTCTCCGCGGTCTCATACCGAACAACTTTGTCGTCGTCGAATCTTCTTCGTCCTGAAACAGCCATAGGTAAGTCACTCGGGCGGGGAATCGGCTCATAGAGCGCCTTTCGATTATAGGGCTCGGGGAGCGGCGTCCCGAACCGGGCTTTCGAGCAGGTCCCGGAGCAGCGGGGCGAGCTCGTCCCGCAGGCCTTCCCGCTTCATCGCGAGCATCAGATTGGCCCTCAGATACCCGGAAACGGTGCCCGTGTCGTAGTAGTCGCCCTCGAACTCGAACGCCACCACGGGGTGGCGGCCCAGAGTCCGCTTGATGGCATCGGTGAGCTGGATCTCCCTGCCGGCCCCCGGCTCGGCCCGGTCGAGCTCGTCGAAGACCGCCGGGGTGAGGATGTACCGGCCGAGGATGGCGAGGTCGGACGGTTCTGTTCCCGGCTCGGGTTTTTCGACCATATCGGTGACCTCGTGTAT
>JGI25382J43887_10000929_pt1 | contig 11070 bp, 11 predicted proteins | sample GraSoi013_1_40cm_3_FD_43887 | JGI IMG/M metagenome (IMG submission 43887) | reverse complement strand
CCCGGTGAAGCCGTCGCGCGCCAACCGCGGCAAGTAGCCGGAATGGTCGATGTGCGCGTGCGAGAGCACGACCGCCTGCAGCGCGGGCGCCTGCACCGGCGGCGTCCAGTTACGCTCTTGCAGCGACCGGAGCCCCTGGAAGAGGCCGCACTCGAGCAGGACGCGCGCGCCGTCGGACTCGAGGAGGAACTTGGAGCCGGTGACGGTGCCGGCGGCCCCGAGGAACGTGAGCTGCGGCGTCACGACGGCGCCGAGACCGCGGCCGCGGGAAATTCGAACGTCTCCAGCCGTGCGCCCTCCACCCCCATGGCGATCAGGCGCGGCAGCTCCAGACGCGCTTCGGCGGCCCGGATCTCCTCCACGGAGACACGGGTGGCCGGATGGCGCGGGACGAAGAGCGTGCAGCAGTCGGCGTCGGGCTCAATGGAGATCTCGAAGGTCCGCAGCCGCTGGGCCTCGGCCGTGATCTCGAGCTTGTCCATGCCGATCAGCGGCCGCAGGACGGGGAGCTCGGCCACTTCGTCGACACGCGCGATGTTGTGGAGCGTCTGGGACGCCACCTGCCCCACGCTCTCGCCGGTCGCCAGCGCGAGCGCACCACTCTGACGGGCGAGCGCCTGCGCGATCCGCACCATCATCCGGCGGTACACGACGACACGCAGCGGCGGTGGAACGGTCAGGACGACCTCACGCTGGATCTCGCCGAGCGGGACGAGGATGAGCTGCGACCGGTACTGCCACTCGGTCAGGCGCTCGACGAGGGCACGCGCCTTGGCCTGCGACGTCGCGGGCAGGTAGGGCACGCTGTGGAAGTGCACGAACAGCACGCGGCAGCCGCGCTTCATCATGCGCCAGGCCGCGACCGGTGAGTCGATGCCGCCGGATAGCAACGCCGCCACGGTCCCGCTGGCGCCGACCGGCAGCCCGCCCGGTCCCGGCATCGGCTGGACGTAGACGAAGGTCTCGGCCGGCAGCACCTCGACGTGGATGTCGAGGTCGGCGTGGTGCAGATCGACCCGCGTGACGTCGCGCCCGACGCGGTCGAGCACGAAGGCGCCGAGCTCACGGTTCAGCTCGACCGAGGTCATCGGGTAGGTCTTGAACGCGCGGCGGGCCGAGATGCGAAAGCTCGCGAAGCGCCGTCCTTCGATGATCTGAGCGACGGCCGCCTTCATGGCGTCGAGCGTCGAGACCACTCGCCAGGCCAGCGCCACGCTCGCCACGCCGCAGACGCGCGCGGCCCGATCGCGCACCGCCTCCGGATGCTCATTGTCGTCCAGGTCGAGGAGGATGCGCCCGGTGAGCTGGCGCAACCGTACCGGTCCGAGGTCGCTGGCGGCGCGTTCCAGGTTGCGCGCGAGCTGGCGGAGGAACAGCGGACGGTTGCCGCGCTTCAGGCTGATCTCGTGATAGTGCACGATGACTGCGGGACGGAGCCGGGCCATGGCGCCTCAGTACACCGCGCCGGGAAACGTCGTCACGCCGGCGGCGCGTCCAGGCACGCGATACATCTTCACGCCGGTTGGCCCGTGGCCGAACGGCTCGCCGAGGACGCCGTCGTGGATCGCCCAGCTCCGGCCACGGACCGTCCCGTCGAAGCCGGGCCGGCGGAACGGCGTCGAGCCGTCGAGACGCGTGCAGAGGGCGCCGTCGGGCTGGAAGCCGGCGTGGATCTGGTCCATCCGCTCGCGGCCGATGAAGTAATCGCAGCCGTGGCGCTCGTAGAGCAGCGCGGAATGATAGAAGAGCGGCTCCACGAGGTAGAAGTCGCGACCGAGCAGGCGGCAGAAATCGTCCATGCACTGGAGCACGCGGGCGAGCATGCGGAGGCCCTGGCGCACCTGCCCCGGGGCCAGGCCGGCGCCGAGCGCGCGCGCCTCCTCGGCCACGTTGCGTGACGCGGTGCCGAGCAGCGTGTCGTGACCGTCGGAGTCGCGGTCGATCCCGAACCGTGGCGCGGTGGGGTCGATCACTTGCACCAGCGACAGCTCGGGCGCGCCGAACGCGGACATCCCGATGTCGAGCAGCAACACCGGATCGCGATCCTGCTCGCGGTGACGCAGCTCGATGCGGGCCCACGTCTTGTCCTCAGCGGCGGTGATCCTGACCTGGCGGTCTCCGGCGGGGCCGCGCAACGACGCCGGATCGACGCCGAACCGGTCCAGCAGCTCGCCCGGGATCAGGCGGAGGTAGAGCTGGTCACGCACGTCCGCCGGCAGCGCGTTGAGCGTCCCGATGCTGACCATCACGCGCCCTCGCCGGCGAGCGCGCGTGCTCGCATCAGCTCGTCGGGCGTGTTGACGTTCATGAACACGACGGCGGGATCGCCGTGGGCGGCGATCTCGGCGGCGGCGATCTCGACGACCCGCACGCGGTCGAAGAAGCCGACGATCTTGAGCCGCCCGGCGCGGAGGCGCTCCTCCATCGGCTCCAGACACGCCTTTCCGTACACGGCGTGCATCGTCTCGAGCTGGTCCCCGACGCGGGGGATGACGACGTCGCCCTCGGCGGCGCGGCTCACCACGAAGCGCACGACGTCGGGATGGACGAACGGCATGTCACAGGCGACCGTGAAGACGGCGTCACCGGGCGCCGCTCTCAGCCCCGTGAAGATACCGCCCAGCGAGCCGCCGTCGGGGTAGGCATCGGGCACCATCGGGAGCCGGAGAAACGCGTAGAGCTCAGGCGTGTTCGTGACCACCAGCACCTCGTCGACAGCGCCCTCGATGGCGTCGAGGACGCGCTCGATGATGCGGCGGCCGCCGAGCCGCATGAGCGCCTTGGGATCTCCCCCCATCCGGGTGCTCTTCCCACCCGCCTGGATGACGCCCGTGACTTTCATTCGGAAGTGGGGCGTCATCGCTCAGACGGCGACCGCACCGGCGCGGATGACGCGCGCCGGTTCCACCGTGACGTCCAGCACCGTCGACGGCGGTCCGCCGGCGGTGGGGCCGCCGTCGAGCACGAGGGCGATCTTGCCGTCGAAGTAGGCGCGCACCTCGTCGGCCGTCGTCGGCGGCTCGCCGTCACTGACATTGGCGCTGGGGGCGGTCACGGGACTGCCGAGCGCAGTCACGAGACCGGTGGCGACGGGATGCGACGACAACCGGACGCCGATCGTCGCCGTCCCGGCCGTCAGCTCGCGCGGCACGCCCCCGCCCGCGGGAATCACGAGCGTCAGCGCGCCCGGCCAGTGGCGCGACATCAATGAACGCGCGGCCGGCGGAAGGGCTGCGGCCAGACGCTCGACCATCTCCACGGAGTCGACGAGGACCAGGAGCGGCCGCGACTCCGGCCGGCCCTTCACCTCGAACACCCGACGTACGGCCTCGCCATCGAGGGCGGCGGCGCCGAGGCCGTAGAACGTCTCCGTCGGGAACGCCACGAGGTCGCCGCCGCGCAGGAGAGCCGCGGCGCGAGCGAGAACGGCCGGATCGGGACAGCGGGGATCGACGGTCAGGACCCGAGTGAGCAGCGCGCACTCACCTCCGCACGGCTAGGTAGCTTGTCGAGCCTTCATCTCGTCGGCGACGCGGCGCGCGCGCTCTTCGACCTCATCGGCCAGGCGGCTGCGATACGCGGCCAGACGCTGGGCCAGGTCCGCGTCACTGCCGGCCAGGATCTGAGCGGCGAGTATGCCGGCGTTGGCCGCGCCCCACTTGCCGATCGCCACCGTCGCGACCGGTACCCCTTTAGGCATCTGGACGATCGAGAGGAGGGCGTCGAGCCCTCCCAGCGGTGTCGCGGCGATGGGCACGCCGATCACGGGCAACGGCGACGACGCCGCCACCACACCCGGCAGCGCGGCGGCGCCACCGGCGGCGGCGATGAGGACGCCGATGCCGCGGGCGTGTGCGGTGGACGCGTAGTCATGCGTCCGCTGCGGCGTGCGGTGGGCCGAGGCCACGACGACCTCGCTGCCGATCTGCAGCGCCTCGAGGACTTTCACAGCCTCGAGCATGACTTCGAGGTCGGAGTCGCTGCCGAGCACGATGCCGACCCGTACACCCGAGTTACGTTGTGGCGATCGCTCGGTAGCCAATGTCCCTCCTGTAGTGCAGGCCGTCGAACTTGATCTTGGCGGCGGCAGCATACGCACGAGCGATCGCGTCGCGAACGTCACGTCCTGTGGCCGTGACGCCGAGCACGCGGCCGCCGGCCGTCACGAGACGGCCGTCACGCTCGGACGTTCCCGCCTGAAATACCTCCACCCCGTCGACGCCCGCGGTCTCGACGCCCTCGATGGCGAGGCCCGTCGGATACCGGCCGGGATATCCGCCCGAGACGAGGTTCACGCAGACGGCCGGCTCAGGCTTCCAGGCGACGCGGACTGGCAGCGGCGCACCCTTCGCGGCGGCGACAAGTAGCGGAACGATGTCCTCATCGAGCCGCGTCATGATGACCTGGCACTCGGGATCGCCCCAGCGGCAGTTGTACTCGAGCACCTTGGGGCCGTCGGCCGTCAGCATGAGGCCCACGAAGAGAACGCCGCGGTACGGTGCGCCCTCGCGGGCCAGCGCGGTAATGGTGGGCCTCACAATGGTGTCCATCACGCGGCGCTCGAGCGTGGCGTCGAATCCGGGCACGGGCGAGTACGCACCCATGCCGCCCGTGTTCGGGCCGCGGTCTCCGTCGAACACCGTCTTGTGATCCTGGGCCACGCCGACAGCGACCGCATCGGTTCCGTTGGCGAGCGCGAAGAACGAGATCTCGTCACCGCGGAGAAATTCCTCGACGACGACGGTGGTGCCGGCAGCACCGAACACGCGCTCCTCCATGCAGGCACGCGTGGCCCGGGCCGCCTCCTCCAGCGTCGTGCAGACGATGGCACCCTTGCCGGCCGCCAGGCCGTCAGCCTTGACGACGAGCGGGGCCCCGAGCGCCTCGCAGTAACGCCGGGCCTCCTCGGGATCGACGAACGTCTCGAAGCGCGCGGTTGGAATCGCGTGCCGCGCCATCAGTCGCTTGGCGTACGCCTTGGACCCTTCGAGCTGCGCCGCCTTGGCCCCGGGGCCGAGCGCGAGCAGGCCGCGCTCGGCGAACCGATCCGCCAATCCGGCCACCAGCGGCGCCTCCGGCCCGACCACGGTGAAGTCAATGCGCTCGCGCTCGGCGAGCTTCACCAGGTCGTCCTGGGCATCGACCGGGATCGGGACGCAGCGGGCGTGGCGGGCGATCCCGGGATTGCCGGGCGCGGCGAAGAGCGTGTCCACGAGCGGGCTCTGGGCGATCTTGAAGGCCAGCGCATGCTCGCGGCCGCCGCTGCCGACGAGGAGCACCTTCACTGCGACTCGCTCCCCTCGGGCGGCTCGACGACTTCCAGGTGGGCGCGCGCGATGCGCGCCCAGGGGCTGCCGGCATCGAGCTGCAGATAGCGCTGCCAGTGTCCGATGGCGTCGGGGCCGCGCCCCGAGCGCGCCAGCGCGGCGGCCAGGTTGAAGTGCGCGTCGGCGTAATCTGGCTTGATGGTCAACGCGCACCGGTAGTGCTCGATCGCCTCCTCGACCGCTCCGGCGTCCTCGTCCAGCGAGCCGAGGTTGTAGGCGGCCTCGGCGCACTCGGGATCCTGCGCGAGCGCGGACGCGTAGGCCTTGCGCGCTTCCTCGTACTGGCCCATGCGGTGCAACAAGAGCCCGAGGTTGTTCCAGGCCGCGGCGTACGTGGGGTCGATCGCGATCACGCGACGGTACGCCGCGATGGCGTCCTCCCACTGCATGGGATCGGCGTCCCACTCGCTGGCGCGCTCGAACCAGACCTCCGCCTGCTCGGTCGGCGGCTGGAGCGGGCGTACCAGGCCGGTGGCCAGCGTCGCCTGCGCCGCTCTGGTGAGATCGATCGTATCGAGGGCGAGCACCGTCTGGCCGGAGCGGGGATCGAAGCGAACGCGATCCGACTGGGCGAGCAGCCGGCCACCGTCGACGATCAGCCGCACCTCGGTCAGCGGGTTCTGGATTCCGGGGTCCTGCTTGCGGATGGCGGTGAGCGCATCCCGGATCTGGCGGACGGACGCGCCAGCGTCGAGGAGCGCACTTGCGGCGCGCAGCGCGAGCAGATCGCGGAAGGTGTAGCCGGAATCACGGCGCAGCAGATCGAGACGGCGGAGCTGGGCCACGCGCCTGGGCGTCAGCGACAGGATGCGCGTCAGCTCGCGCAGGCCGTAGATCCGCTCGGGGCTCGATCGCTCCATCAGCTCACTCGACCATGATGCGCGAGCTGGAACCCGGCTACCATCAGTGCCGGAAGTGGCGGATGCCGGTGAAGACCATGGCGATGTCGTGCTCGTCGGCGGCCGCGATCACTTCCTGATCGCGCAACGACCCACCGGGCTGGATCACCGCCGTCACGCCGGCCTTGGCGACGACGTCGAGGCCGTCGCGGAACGGAAAGAAGGCGTCGGAGGCGCAGACCGTGCCTTCAGTCTTCAGTCCGGCCTCCCGCGCGCGCATCACGGCCAGGCGCGCGGAGTCGAGCCGGTTCATCTGGCCCGCCCCGACGCCGACGATCTGGTCGCGGGTGGCGAGCACGATGGCGTTGGACTTCACGTGCTTGCCGACCCGCCACGCGAAGCGCAGGGCGGTCAGCTCGTCGGCGGTGGGTGCGCGCTTCGTCACGGTCTTGAGCTGACCGGCGTCGAGGTCGGCCGTGTCCATGGACTGAGCCAGCACCCCGCCCGCGACGCTCCGGTACTCGATCGCCGTCGCCGGAGATCGTCGATCGCAGGGAACCTCGAGCACGCGGCACTTCTTCTTCGTGCGCTGGAGCTCCTCGAGCGCGTCGGGAGCAAAGGCCGGCGCGAAGAGGATCTCGACGAAGATGCCGGCCAGCGCCGCGACCACCGCCAGATCGACCGTGCGGTTCACGCCGACGATACCGCCGTAGATCGACACCGGGTCGGACGCCTTGGCCCTTTCCACCGCGGCGCCCGCGCTGGCCGCGACCGCGACGCCACACGGGTTCGTGTGCTTGATGACGACCGCCGCCGGCTCCTCGAACTCGAGCAGCAGGGCGAGCGCTGCCGAGAAGTCGAGGAGATTGTTGTAGCCGAGCTCGGGGCCGTGGAGCTGGCGCATCGCGCCGAGGCCGCAGGGAGCGCCATCGACGAGTCGGTAGAACGACGCAGCCTGATGGGGATTCTCACCGTAGCGCAGCGAGAGCGCACGCTCGGCCCGAATCTCCAGGCACTCCGGGAATTGGGTGGCTGTGGACGCGCCGGTTTCAGGCGCGATCGAGCCCCCGGCTCGATCCTGGGGGGACCCCTTCGGCTTCCCCCCAGACCCCCCTCTTCGCGTGTCGTTCAAAAAATCGGCAATCGCGGCGTCGTATTGCGCTGTCCGACGAAACGCTTCTCGAGCCAGGCGAGCTCGCGTGTCGGCGCTCAGCGCACCGGTCTTCTTGACCTCGTCAAGCACGGTTCCGTATTGGGCGGGATCGGTGACGACGCCGACACTGCCGTGATTCTTCGCCGCCGCGCGGATCATCGCGGGCCCACCCACGTCGATCTGCTCGATCGCCTCGGCCAGCGTCACGCCGGATCGGGCGACCGTCGCCTCGAAGGGGTAGAGGGCCACGACCACCAGGTCGATGGCCGGGATGCCGTGCTTGTCGAGCGCCGCCAGATGCTCGGGCACGTCGCGCCTGGCCAGGATGCCGCCATGAAGCTTGGGATGGAGGGTCTTCACGCGCCCGTCGAGCATTTCCGGGAAGCCGGTGACGTCGGCCACCTCGCGAACCGGGATGCCGGACTCGCGCAGCAGCTTGGCCGTGCCGCCGGTGGAGACGATCTCGACTCCGAGCCCGTGCAGGCCGCGCGCCAGATCCACCACGCCCGTCTTGTCGTGGACGCTGATCAGCGCCCGCCGGACCATCATCGAATGCTCACTTTCCTTCCGGCGACGTGGAGCCGGCCTTCGGCGAAGAGCCGCACCGCTTCCGGATAGATCCGATGCTCCTCGACCAGGATGCGGGCGGCCAGCGTTTCTTCCGTGTCGGTCGCCTGCACCGGTACCGCAGCTTGCAGGACGATCGGGCCCGTGTCTACCCCCTCGTCGACGAAGTGGACCGTCGCGCCGGCGACCGTGACTCCGTGGTCGAGCGCTTGCCGCTGAGCGTGCAGTCCGGGGAACGCCGGCAGCAACGAGGGGTGGATGTTCATCAACCGTCCCTGCCAGACGCGGACGAACACCGGAGTCAGGAGGCGCATGAAACCGGCCAGGCAGACGAGGCCGACGTCGTGGCGCTCGAGCGTCTTCGTCAACACGGCCTCATAGGCGGTCCGGGCGCCGTGGTCCTTCGGGTTCAAGAAGAGCGCGGTCACACCGGCCGCCGTCGCGCGCTCGAGGGCGCGGGCATCCTCACGATCGGAGACGACGACGACGACGCGCGCCGGATAGTCGAGCCGGGTGCCGGCATCCAGCAACGCCTGGAGATTCGAGCCGCGACCGGAGGCGAGGACGCCGACGCGGAGGATCGGGCTCACGCGACCTCGCGCTCGCGCGGGCTCGCCCCGGGGTGGGCGCAGATCGGACAGCGCAGTGGCTGGCGCATCATGGAGGAGTCGCGCGGGAAGAATTGCGCGAGCGACCAGTCGAGCGCGACCTGGATCTGCTTGCGGAAGCCGACGAGCTTGTACAGGTGGAGCGCGTTCCAGAAGAGCCACGCCAGGTAGCCGGAGAACTTCAGGCCCATGATCTCGACGACCGCGTCGCGCTCGCCGAGGGAGACCAGCATGCCGCGCGGCGCGAAGTCGATGGCGGCCAGGCGGCGCCCGGCGAGGTCGGCGATGATGTTCTCGCCGGCCAGCCGCCCGTGAGCGAGCGCCGCCGGAATGATCGGGATGGACGCGCCGGGGTTGCCCTCGATCGTCACGGCGTCACCGGCCCCGTAGACCTCGGGATATCCCGGGATCTGGAGCGTGTGGCTCACGACGATCCGCCCGAGCCGGTCGCGCGTCACAGGCAGCTCGGCCAGCGTCGGATGCCCCTTCACCCCGGCCGCCCAGATCGTGAGCCCCACCGGGATCTGGGTCCCGCCACTCACCTCGACCGCGCCGGGAAGCACCCTCGTCACCCGCGTGCGCGTCTTGATCTCGATGCCTTCACGGTTCAGGCGCCGCTGCGCACGCTCGGCCAGCGTGGGATGGACCCCGCGCAGGATCTCGTCGCCGGCCTCGATGACCATCAGTCGATAGTCGCCCGCGTCGATCCCGCGATAGCGCGGGACGACGTAGGACGAAAAGAAGTCTTCGAGCTCGGCGACCAGCTCGATGCCGGTGTAACCGCCGCCGACCACGCACACGGTCAGCATCCGGCGCCGGCGCTCCCGGTCGGGCTCATGGTCGGCATGCTCGGCCAGGTCGATCAGGTGATCGCGCAGGAGCACGGCATCGTCGAGCCGCTTGTAGTTCAACGCGTGCTCCTCGACGCCGGGAATCCCGTAGGTCGGCGTGACGCCGCCGATCGCGATCACGAGCCGGTCATAGTCGATGGGGCCCTCGGCCAGGATCACGCGCCGCCCGCTGAGATCGACGTCGCAGACGGTGTCGCGCCTGAAGCGGAACCGTCTGGCGCCGCGGATGTCCCGGATCGGCTGGACGATGTGGCGCGGCTCGACCAGCGATGAGGCGACCTGGGGAAGCAGCGGTGTGAAGAGCAGATAGTTGCGGTCGCTGATCAGGAGCAGCTCGATATCCGTCCTCCCGCCGAGCCGCCGCTCGAGGACGCGCATCGCCTCCAGCCCGGCGAAGCCACCCCCGAGGACCACGATGCGGGTCACGGCCGGAGCTCCACGCCGCGCTCGCCGGCCACGATCTCGCCGAGCACGTACACGCGCTCGCCGGCCGTCTCGAGCGCCGCGCGCGCCACGTCGGCGGCGCCCGCCGGAACCACGACGACGTAGCCAATGCCCATGTTGAACGTCCTGAACATCTCGGCCTCGTCGACCCGCCCGGCGCGGGCCAGCGTCACAAAGACCGGTGGGACCTTGAAGGCGCGTCGCTCGATCCGCGCGCGCGTGCCTTCCGGGAGCACGCGGGGAAGGTTGCCGGTGAGCCCGCCGCCGGTGACATGAGCCATGGCGTGGACGTCGCTCGCCTGGAGGAGCGCCTGCACCGACGCGGCGTAGATCCGCGTCGGCTCGAGAAGCTCGTCCACGACCGCCCGGCCGGTCCCCGGCAGCTCGGCGTCGAGCGCGAGCTTCATCACGTCGAAGACGATGCGCCGGGCCGGGCTGTAACCGTTCGAGTGGAGGCCGGAGGAGGCGAGCCCCAGGACGATATCGCCGGGGACGACGCGGGAGCCGTCGATGATCTTCGCTCGTTCCGCGACCCCGACGGCGAACCCGGCCAGGTCGTACTCTCCCGGCGCGTACAGATCCGGCAGCTCGGCGGTCTCGCCGCCGACGAGTGCACACCGCGCTTGCCGGCAGCCGTTCGCGATGCCGGCGACGATCGACTCGATGCGCGCGGGATCGAGGTGGGCACAGCCGATGTAGTCGAGGAAGTAGAGTGGCTCGGCGCCGTGGACGAGCAGGTCGTTGACGCCCATGGCGACGAGGTCGATGCCCACGGTGTCGTGACGATCGGCCAGGAACGCGATCTTGAGCTTGCTGCCGACGCCGTCGGTGGAGGACACCAGCACCGGCTCGCGGAACTTCGGCGGGATCTTCACGAAGGCGGCGAAGGCGCCGATGCCGCCGAGCACCTCGGGGCGGGATGTCGTCCGAGCGAGCGGCACGATCCGGCGAACCGCCTCGTCACCGGCGTCGATGTCCACCCCGGCTGCCCTGTACGTCAGGGGGTCCATGAGCTTCCTACGGCTCAAACAGCCTGAGCTGGGGACTCGCCTCGGGCCCGATCCCGACCTTGTAGTTGCCGGTGAAGCACGCGTGACAGAACTGTGCGGGGTCGCTGCCCGTCGCTTTGAGCATGCCTTCCAGCGAGAGGTAGCCGAGCGTATCGGCGCCGATGTAGCGGCGGATCTCCTCGACGCTGTGGCTGGCCCCGATCAGCTCCTTCCGCGTCGGCGTGTCGATGCCGTAGAAGCACGGCCACTGGATCGGCGGCGACGAGATCCG
>JGI25382J43887_10000925_pt1 | contig 11084 bp, 11 predicted proteins | sample GraSoi013_1_40cm_3_FD_43887 | JGI IMG/M metagenome (IMG submission 43887) | reverse complement strand
CCCCGCCCCTGTGGCAGGTGCTCCAGCACGTCCCGAACCACGCCACCCACCATCGCAGCGAGATTGCGACGATGCTGACGATGATCAGCGGCTCGCCGGCCGATAGCGGTATCGCCACGTACGCGAGCCAGTTCGCCGGCCGCTAAGACCCCGGCGCGGGNGAGCAGGCGATGGGCGACGTGACGACGCTCGAGATGATGCGCGGGCTCTACGAGTACCANCGCTGGGCCAACCGGCGGCTCTTCGACGTGGCGATCGGACTCGGTGACGACGTGACCGCGCGCGACCTCGGGAAGTCGTTCAGCTTTCCCACCATCAAGGCGATGTTCACGCACATCTACGGAGCCGACTTCTTGTGGTTTCAGTGCTGGAAGGCGATCACGCCGGTCCGGAGGNTTCGGGACGGTGATTTTCCGACGCTGGCCGCCGTGCGGGCGCCGTGGGACGAGTTCGAGAAGGAGCAGGCGATGTTCATCGACNCGTTGACGCCGGCCGACCTCGGGCGCGCCGTGGAGTTCGTCAGCGTCGCCTATCCGCGTCCNGATGGCGGTGCCTATCAGCTTCCGTTGTGGTCGGCGCTCCAACACGTGGCCAACCACGGAACCCATCACCGGAGCGAGATCGCCACGATGATCACGATGGTCAGCGGCTCGCCCCCGGGGACCGATCTCGCGGTCCGCTACTTCCGCGCCCAGGGATTTCCAGGCTGACGATGGGTATGAAGGAGCGCGCCGACGACCTGACCGACCGCCGCCGTCGTGCGCGCGCCATGGGCGGCGCCGACGCCGTGGCCAAACAGCACGCCAGCGGCAAGCTCACCGCCCGCGAGCGCATCGACCTCCTGTTCGACAGCGGNTCCTTCACCGAGATCGGCGTTCAGGCCACCCACGCGGGTGTGTCGCCGGAGATGGCGGGNAGGGAGACGCCGGCCGACGGCGTCGTCACCGGCTTCGGGCGGATCGACGGCCGCTTNGCCTCGGTCATCGCCTACGACTTCACGGTGATGGCGGGNTCGATGGGCCGCACGGCCGAGGTGAAGTGCAACCGGGCTCGCGAGGTTGCCTACACGAAGCGGATGCCCATGATCTGGCTCATCGACTCCGCCGGCGCCCGCATCCAGGAGGCGATCGGCTCGCGCAACTTCGCCGGCTCCGGTCTGCTCTTCCGCGAAGAGTCGATCATGTCGGGCGTCGTGCCGCAGGTCGCGGCGATGATGGGCCCGGGCGCCGCGGGCACCGCGTACATCCCGGCGCTCGCCGACTTCGTTCCGATGGTGAAGGGCACGAGCCACATGGCGCTCGGGGGGCCTCCGCTCGTCAAGGCCGTCGTGGGCGAGGACGTCACGCCCGAGGAGCTGGGGGGCTCGAAGATCCACTGTGAGATTTCCGGCGTCGGTGATCTCGAGGTCGAGGACGATCGCGCGTGCCTGACGGTGATTCGCGAGTATCTCTCCTACTTCCCATCGTCGAATCTGGAGCGACCGCCGCGCCACGCGTCGAACGACCCGGTGGAGCGGCGCGACGAGGACCTGCTCGAGATCGTGCCCGACAATCCCCGGCGCGCCTACGACGTGCGCAAGGTCATCCGCGCCATCGTCGACGACGGCCGCGTCTTCGAGCTGAAGCCCGCCTGGGCCCGCAACATCGTCGTCGGGCTCGCCCGCCTGGCCGGCCACCCGGTCGGCGTCGTCGCCAACCAGCCGATGGTGCTGGGTGGCGCCCTCGACAACGACGCCGCCGACAAGGCCGCACGCTTCATCATGTTGTGCGACGCGTTCAACATCCCACTGGTGTTCCTGCAGGACGTGCCGGGGTTCCTGGTCGGCTCGAAGGTCGAGCGCGCCGGCATCATCCGCCACGGCGCCAAGATGCTGTACGCGGTCAGCGAGGCGACCGTACCGAAGCTCACCGTGGTGCTGCGCAAGGCGTACGGCGCCGGATACTTCGTCATGTGCGGGCGGGCGTACGAGCCCGATGATCGTGGCGTGGCCGACGGCCGAGATCAGCGTGATGGGACCGGAAGGCGGGACCAACATCATCTTCCGGAAGGAGATCTCGAGCGCGGCCGATCCCCAAGCCGAGCGGGCACGCCGGGTGGAGGAATTCCGCAAGCTCATCGATCCCTATCGCGCGGCCGGCGCCGCCCTGATCGACGACGTGATCGATCCCCGCGAAACGCGACCGATCTTGATCCGTGCGCTCGAGATGGCGGCCACCAAAAAAGTCGAGCGCCCCTGGAAGAAGCACGGCGTGATGCCGGTGTAGGTGGCCGACGAGGGCGCGGCTTAGCTGGCTCGAGGCGTGGGGGGTGTGGGGGGCATGTCGGGCCCCCCACGTTCCTAATTTTCGACGAAGGCCTTGAGGTTCCTTCCGCGCAACGGGTGGCGAAGCTTGCGCAACGCCTTGGCCTCGATCTGGCGAATGCGCTCGCGCGTCACGGCGAAGCGCTTGCCGACCTCCTCCAGCGTGTGCTCGCCTTCCTCGCCGATGCCGAACCGGAGGCGGAGGATCTCCTTCTCCTTCGGAGACAGCATGGCCAGCGCCCGCTCCACCTGGGTGGAGAGGTCCTGGCTCAACAGCGTATCGTTCGGCGACCCCGCCGACTTGTCCTCGAGGAAATCGCCGAGCTCCGAGTCCTCGCCGATCGGCGTCTCAAGCGAGAGCGGCTTGCGCGACGACTCGAGGATGAGCCGGACCTTCTTGGCCGGCACGCCGGTCCGCTGGGCCAGTTCCTCCGGAGTGGGCTCGCGGCCAAGCTCGTTGACCATCGCCCGGTTCACCCGAGAGATCCGGTTCAGCGTCTCGACCATGTGCACGGGGATCCGAATCGTCCGCGAGTGGTCGGCGATGGCGCGCGTGATCGCCTGGCGGATCCACCACGTCGCGTACGTGGAGAACTTGAAGCCGCGGCGGTACTGGAAGCGATCCACCGCCTTCATCAGCCCGATGTTGCCCTCCTGGATCAGGTCGAGCAGGCTCAGGTCGCTTCCCAGGTAGCGCTTGGCCACGGAGACGACGAGGCGGAGGTTGGCCTCCATCAACTCCTTCTTGGCCTGGCGCACCTCACGATCGCTGCGGGCGATCTCGGTCAGCAACGCCTGGAGCTGACGACGCGGCAGTCCGACCTCGCGCTCGAGGTGACGGACTTCGCGAGCNACGACCTGGCTCTTGCCGCGCCGGACCTCGGAGCCGAGCTGCTCGATGCGCTCGCACTGCCGTCGGATGCGGGCCACCAGGTCGTCGATCAGCGCCGGCTTGAGCGGCATGTCGGCGATGACCTTCTGAATGGCCTCACGGTTGGCGGCGATCCACTTCGCGTAGTTCGCCCGCGTCGTGGCCGAGCGGCGCTTGTCTCGGAGCGACTGGTGGAGCCGGTCGATCTCNCGCTCCAGCCGACGNATCCGNGCAAAGGCGGCAAGGACGCGCTTGATCTCGCCAGCGTCCAGCTCCCCGCCTTCGGGGAGGACGATGACGTCGTCCGCAGCGATCTGCTCGTGACGGAGGCGGTCTCCGAAGTCGAGGAGAGCACGCAGCGCCATGGGGATGGCGGCCAGCAGTCTGCGCAGCGCGATCTGGCCGACCTCGATCCGGCGGCCGATCTCGACTTCCTGCCGCGCGGTGAGCAGCGGCACCTTCCCGATCTCCTTGAGGTAGAGGCGGACCGGGTCCTCGCCCCGGGCGGGCAGGGGGGTGAACGCCTCTTCGGGAACGGGCTCCGGGGTCTCGGCCTCGTCCTCGGTCAGTGGCGTCGGCTCGGCCGTCTCCTCGGTTGCCAACGGGGTGGGCACCCCGTGGTTGGTTTCGGCCTCTTGATCGCGTTCCCTGAATGTCATGCTGTCACCCGAAAATCATCACGATTCATCGCTTCGTTTTGATGCGAGTGCGGCCGGTTTCGATTCCGCTCGTCNNTTGGGGCCCCAGTCGCTACAAGAAGCAAGCCACCCAACCGCTCGATCACCTAAATCGCCGTATATACGTCCCTGCCAGATGGGACGGATCGAAGGGCTGGGTATTCTCCTTCACGTATTGGGGCGAATGTTGCTCTGCTATCATGGCGCGGTTGGGGACTCCATGAGGGCCGGAGTGGTCGCCGCGGTCGTGAACAGCCCCGTTGTTACAACATGACCATTGTCCCGGTGGGGGTGTAGGGCCGGCCGTGGCCATCGCTCCCAGCGCGAGCTACAGCATCACCCTCCGTGTGGAGATCAAGAACCGGCCCGGGATGCTGGGGCGGGTGGCTTCGGCGATCGGTAACGCGGGCGGGGACATCGGGTCGGTGGATCTCGTCGAGTCCCTGCGTGACCGGATCGTCCGGGACATCACGGTCAAGGCCCGGGACAGCGTCCATGGCCAGCAGATCGTCACCTGCCTCCGTCACGTCGCCGGGGTACGGGTCGTCAACGTCTCGGACCGCACGTTCCTGATGCACCTGGGCGGGAAGATCGAGATCAAGAACAAGGTGCCCGTCCGCACCCGGGACGACCTCTCCATGGTGTACACACCGGGTGTCGCCCGCGTGTGCCTGGCCATCCGCGACGATCGTGAGCGGGCCTTCGCCCTCACCATGAAGCACAACTCGGTGGCCGTCGTCACCGATGGCACCGCGGTGCTCGGGTTGGGGGACATCGGGCCCGAGGCGGCGCTACCGGTGATGGAAGGCAAGGCGATGCTCTTCAAGGAGTTCGCCGGAGTCGATGCCTTTCCGGTCTGCCTGGCCACCAAGGACAGCGACAAGATCGTGGAAACCGTGAAGCTGCTCGCCCCCGCCTTCGGCGGCGTCAATCTGGAGGATATCGCGGCGCCACGCTGCTTCGAGATCGAGGAGCGGCTCCGCAAGGATCTCGAGATCCCGGTGTTCCACGACGACCAGCACGGCACCGCCGTCGTCGTCCTGGCTGCGCTGCTGAACGCGCTCCGCATCGTCCGCAAGAATCCGAAGAAGCTCCGAGTGGTCGTCACCGGCGTGGGCGCGGCGGGGACGGCGACCATCAAAATCCTGCTCTCGAGCGGGGTCCGTGACATCGTCGGTGTCGACGAGCACGGCACGCTCCATCGCGGGCGTACCGTCGGCATGGATTTCATGAAGCGCTGGGTGGCAACGGCCACGAATCCCCGGCAGGTTAAGGGCCGGCTCGGCGACGCCATGGAGAAGGCCGACGTCTTCATCGGGCTGAGCGTGCCTGGCATCCTCTCGGTTCGTGACATCAAGCGCATGGCCCGGGATCCCATCGTCTTCGCGATGGCCAATCCTGACCCCGAGATCCAACCCGAGGAAGCCGAGCGTCACGTGCGCGTCATGGCCACNGGGCGCTCCGACTATCCAAACCAGATCAACAACGTCCTGTGCTTCCCCGGCTTNTTCCGCGGACTCCTCGACTCCCGTGCGCGAACCGTGAACGATGAGATGAAGGTCGCGGCGGCGCACGCCCTGGCCGCGTGCGTGACCGCCGGTGAACTCTCGGCGGAGTACATCATTCCAAGCGTTTTCAACAAGAGCGTCGCCCCCGCGGTCGCCGAGGGCGTGGCCCGCGCCGCCCACGACACGGGGATGGCCCGTCGGCGGCGCCGCCCGGAGCCGACCTGACGGGTGGGTTCCGGCTGGTGAGTTTTTCAACGATGATGAATCGGGAAGATCCGCGCAGCCAGGTCGCGCCTCGATCAGGCCCCCCACGACCTGACCCGGGCGCGCGGGCCCCGCTTCAATGGTCCGTCATCATCCCTGCCTACAACGAGGCGCACCGCCTCCCGCGTTACCTCGACACCGTCGTCGCCTACTTCGACGGCCGTGGTCAGCCTTACGAAGTGATCGTCGTCGACGACGGGAGCACCGACGACACCGCCCAGCTCGTCGAAGGCCTCGCGCGGCACCACCCGGAAGTCCGCGTGCTCCGGAGCGGCCGCAACGAAGGCAAGGGCGCGGCCGTTCGAAGAGGAATGATCGCGGCGCGCGGCGACTGGCGGCTGTTCGCCGACGCCGACGGGGCGACACCCATCACCGAGCTCAAGCGCCTGGAGGCGGCCCTGGCCGCCGGCGCCGACATTGCAATCGGTTCTCGCGGTTTGTCGGACGCCTCCATCTCGCTCCAGACTCGTCGTCACCGCGTCATGGCCGGACGGCTCTTCAACTGGGTCGTCGGACGCACCGGCCTTCATGGGATTCACGACAGCCAGTGCGGGTTCAAGGCCCTGAGAGCCACCGCGGCGGACGCGCTCTTTCCGCGAATGACCATCGAAGGCTTCGGCTTCGACGTCGAGCTGCTCCTGCGCGCTCGACGGGCCGGCTTCGAGGTGGCCGAGGTCGCCGTGAACTGGGCCGATCAGCCGGGCAGCAAGTCCAGTGTCCTGCGCGACGGCCCGCGCATGATGTGGCAGATCCTCCGCGCCCGGAGTCGTTTGGGGAAGACGGGATGATGTCGGCGCGCAGCGCGCTGATCGAGCCATTCCTCGCCGTCGAGATGAGCGAGCGGGCAGAAGACCTCGAGCGGCGGGGCATCGACGTGGTTCACCTGGAGTTCGGCGAGCCCGACTTCGAAGCGCCCGCTGTCGTCCGAGACGCAGCGGAGAAGGCTCTGAAGGATGGCCGCACCAAGTACACCCACAGCCTGGGCATCCTCGCGCTTCGCGAGGCGATCTCCGAGCACTACCGCGTGACGTACGGTGTCGACGTCTCTCCCGAGCGCATCCTCGTCACGCCCGGCACCTCGCCCGCCATGCTGCTCCTGTTCGGCCATCTTCTCGACGCCGGCGACGAGGTCGTGCTGTCGGATCCGTATTACGCCTGCTATCCGAACTTCATCCGCTATGCCGGAGGCGTTCCGGCCACCGTCGGGATCACGGGCCATGACGGGTTTCAGTTGCGAGCCGACGCCGTGGCCGGGCGCATCGGTGCCCGGACGAAAGCCATCCTGATCAACTCGCCCAGCAACCCGACCGGGACCGTGCTCGCTCCCGATAGCCTGCGTGGCATCGCCGCGCTGGGCGGGAAGGGGGGGCCGGTGATCGTCTCCGACGAGATCTATCACGGGCTTACGTACGAGGGCCGGGACCGGACGATCCTGGAGTTCACCGATCACGCGTTCGTCCTCAACGGGTTCTCCAAGGCCTATGCGATGACCGGTTGGCGCCTCGGCTACCTCATCGCGCCCGCGGATCACGTCCGGGCACTGCAGAAGGCGTTCGGTAACTTCTTCATCTCGACCAACGAGTTCGTCCAGTGGGGGGGTGTCGCGGCACTTCGGGAAGCGGGCGAGGACAGCCGGCGCTTCCGCGCGATCTTCGACGAGCGCCGGCACGCGATGGTGGCCGGCCTGCGAGCGCTCGGCCTCGGCGTGGAGCACGAGCCGACCGGCGCCTTCTACGTGTTGGCCGACGCCCGACGTTTCTCCGCCGATTCGCGCCAGCTGGCCCTGGAGCTGCTCGAACGGTGCCACGTTGCCGTCACGCCAGGCATCGCCTTCGGCGACAACGCGGAGGGGTATCTGCGGTTTTCGTATGCCGCGTCGCTCGAGCGCATCCAGGAAGGGCTCGCGCGTCTTGGCCCTTTCCTGGCCGGGCCCCGGTGACGGGACCATCCGAGTGTCCGGCGTGCTCGGGGCAGTGGCCCCGGCCCGAGCAGCGCATCGCTGACTTCGATCAGTGCATCGTGTACCTCCACGACGATCAGTTCTTTCCGGGTTGGACGGTCCTGGTGCTGAAGCGTCACGCCACTGAGCTGTTCGCGCTCACGCCGCCCGAGCGAGCCGCCCTCATGGAGGAGGTCTCGAACGTCGCGGAGGCCCTGGCCGGCGTCTTCAATGCCCATAAGATGAACTACGAGCTGCTGGGCAATCAGATCGCGCATATTCACTGGCATCTCATCCCGCGTCTCGCCGACGATCCGCGGCGAGCCGAGCCCGTGTGGCGACACGACCACCGGCCGCTCGCCTTGCCGGCGGCCGAGCGCAACGAGCGCATCGCGCGGATCCGCGCCGCGCTCAAGCGCTGACCGCGATGGACCAGGCGTACGTCGCCGCCCACATCGAGGAGGATCGCCGGCACTGGTGGTTCCGTGGACGTCTGCGAGTGCTGCTGGCCGTGCTCCGCGCGTCGCTCCCGCGGCGTCGACTCCGGCTGCTCGAGCTGGGGTGCGGCACCGGTAACGTCCTGCGCGCCCTCGGCGAGTTCGGCGACAGCGTGGGCATGGAACGCGACGAACGCTTGATCGCGGCGGCCCGTGCCGACGGCCTCGACGTTCGGCGCGGAACGATCCCGGGTGATCTGGTCGTGCCCGAGGGCTGGGCCGACGTGGTGCTCCTCCTCGACGTGCTCGAGCACCTGGACGACGAAGGCGCCGCGCTTGAGACGGCGCGACGCGCACTCGCGGCCGGAGGAACGCTCGTCATCACTGTGCCCGCCTTCGCCTGGCTCTGGAGCGCTCACGATCGTGCGCTCGGCCATCGGCGCCGCTACACGGCAGGGCAGCTCCGTCGCGTCGTGGAGCGCGCGGGCTTTGCCGTGGCGCGCGTGACGTACTTCGGCACGCTGCTGTTTCCAGCCTTCGCGCTGGTTCGGTGGCTCAAGCGCGGCCGTGGCGTGGCGGCTCACGATCTCAGACGGCCGCCGGCCGCTCTCAATGCGCTGCTCGCTTCGTGCTTCGCGGCCGAGCGCCACCTCGTTCCCCGACTCCGGTTGCCGGTCGGATCATCGCTCCTCTTGATCGCCCATCGATGACTCCCGTTCGGTCCCGGCGATGGGAGTGGGCAGTGGTCGGCGCCGTGTGGCTCGTTCTCGTGGGCGTGACCGCGATGTGGCTCGCCATCGACCGGCATCCACCCGAGTGGGATTATGCCAATCACCTCGAGCGCGCCGTGCTGTGCTGGCGTGGCCTGGTGACCGGAGACGTCGCGGCAGTGCTGGGGCGCTCTTCGTTCTATCCGCCACTCGTTCCCTGTCTGGCCGGCCTTCTATTCCGCGTGATGCCGTCGGACGCGGCGTTCGGCCAGATCGTCGTCCTCGCCTTCCTCGGGCTCGGCATGGCCGCGACCTACGTGCTCGCGCGGCAGTGGGCCAATGGCGGGGGCGCCGTGGTGGCGGCGGTCCTGGTGGGCACCGCGCCGTCCGTCGTGCAACTCACGCTTCGTTTTCAACTCGACGTGCCGCTGATGGCCATGGTCGTCGTGGCGCTCGAGACACTCCTGCGCACCCAGGGCTTCAAACGCGTCGGCTGGTCGCTGGCCGTCGGGATCATCGTCGGGCTCGGCCTGCTGACCAAGCCGCCCTTCGTCGTCTATGTGGCGCCGGCGATCATTCTCTCCGTTCTCGCGGTGAGGACCCGAGACGCGGTGTGGAACACGATGGCCGCGACGCTGGTGACGCTCATCATCGCCGTGCCGTGGTACGGGCCGCGCATCCTCGGCATCCCGATGCAAGTGCAAAGCCGGTCCTTCAAGCAGGCCGCCGAATCGGGACTTCCTGATGCCCTCAGCGCGACTTCGCTCGCCTATTACCCGTTGAATTTCGCCGCCCAGTTCGGCGTCGTGGGCGTCGCAATGTTCATGGTCGGGCTCGTCGTCGTGCTGGGCCGCGGGTACTGGTACGTCCTCGCCGGGCTCGCCCCGCTCGTGGCATTCTTTCTGATCCAGAACAAGCAGCTCCGCTACACGCTGCCGCTGCTCCCGCTCGCCGCGGTGGCGGCCGGGATCGGCTTCTCGGCATTACCCCGCAGCGTCCGTGCCTTCACCGGGGCGCTCGTCGCGGTGGCGGCCGCAGTGCAGGTCTCGTCCACGCTGTTCGCCGTTCCGCCTGCGCTGAGCGTGCCGCTGGTCGGCATCCGCCTCACCGAGCCGTCGCCACCGTCGCGCGCCGCATGGCANCAGCGCCCGATTCTCTCCCTGATCGCGCGAGACGCCTCGGGTCGGGACGCGATGGTCAGCGTGCCGCCGAACAGCGCGTGGTTCTCGATCGCCAATTTCAGGTATTACGCCGTCCGCGATGATCTGCCCCTACGGTTCATGCGCGCCTGGGACGACGAGCCTCTCGGCGTCGATTACATGATTCTCAAAACGGGCGACGTCGGTCCACCGTGGACGGCCGAGAGGCCGCGGCGAATCGTCGCGCGCCTGGCCGCGGATCGTCATCTCGACGCCGCGTTCCCCGTCATCGGTGAGTTTCCGCTGCCCGACGGCTCGCGGGCCACCGTACGTGCCCGCCGCCTCCCCGTCGTGAGCGGCGCCGCCGACACCCTGGCTCGTGCCCTGGCCGGTGCGCTACGACAGCGCGCCGCTGACGTGGCGCGGGACGTCGAAGGCCTCGAGGTCGCGGTCGAGCCCGGCGATGCCATCCAGCAGGGACGAGCCCGGCGCGTCGTGGTCTCCGCCACCGCCGCCACGCTGGGGGACACGCGTCGTCGCGGCGTCGCGCTCCTGCGCGCCCACGATCTGCGACTCGTGTTGGAGGATCTCGTGTTCAACGCGTCGAGCCTGATGGCCGAGGGCCGGCTCGATCCCCTCGATCTCGGCCGGCTGCGGCTGGAGCGGCTCTCGGTGACGGCCGACGACTTCCACGCCTTCCTCGCGGCTGGCAAAGATCGCGGACGGACNCAGGTCGCCTTCGATCGCGGGTTCGCCGANGTGCGGATGGAGCTTCCGGGGCCGGACATCAGCGCNCGCGTCCGCTTCGTGCCGGCTTCGGACCGGCCGTTCGCGCTGGCCGCCGATCGCGTCCGGGTGGGCGGCGTCCCGGTGCCGTCCCTGCTCGTCGGCTGGGTGATGAACGTGATCGATCCGTCGCGGGGCATCGCCGCGCGCCTGCCGTTTCCGGTCGAGGTCGCTCGGATCGAGATCGTGCCGGCCGGGCTCCAGGTGGGGGGATCGTGAAACGCGAGACACCGGTCGAGCGCAAAGCCCGCGCCCGGAAGATCATCCGACTCCTCGANCGCGCCTACCCNGACGCGAGGATCGCGCTGACCTTCAGCGACCCGCTCGAGNTGCTGGTCGCGACGATTCTNTCCGCGCAGTGCACCGATGAGCGGGTGAACCAGGTGACTCCCGCGCTGTTCAAGAAGTACCGCACCGCGGCCGAGTGGGCGCGGCTGACGCCGCCCACGCT
>JGI25382J43887_10000923_pt1 | contig 11091 bp, 10 predicted proteins | sample GraSoi013_1_40cm_3_FD_43887 | JGI IMG/M metagenome (IMG submission 43887) | reverse complement strand
GAGTACATGACAGGCGGCGTCGTCGTGGTGCTGGGGTCGGTCGGGAGGAACTTTGCTGCTGGCATGACAGGCGGTGTCGCGTATGTGCTGGACGAGCCGCACGTCTTGCCGATCCGGTGCAACCCAGAGCACGTGAGCTGGGCGCGACTTGGTGATCCCGCCGAGGAGGGGTGCGTCCGAGACCTGATCGCCGGCCACGCGCGGCGAACCGGGAGCCCGTGGGCGGAGGAGATTCTTCAGCGCTGGGCCGACTACGCCCCGCTGTTTTGGAAGGTGGAGCCAAAAGCGAGTGGAATGCCAGCCGCGTCCGCCAGCCCGCCATCCCGTCGCGAGATTCTGGCAAATACCGCCAGCACTGCCCGCGTGTGAAGCTCGTGCGGCAGCGGCGGCCGTTGCCCGGTTTCGCTTCCACTCCGGCATCACGGTGTTGAGGGTAGNCTGACGCGCGTTCAAGGAATTCCACACGGCCCTCTTGAACGCGTCGACGACGGCCAGCCACGCCGTACGTCCGACCGCTGTGCCGTGGGAGCGTGGCGATTTCCTCGGGCACTCGTGAGATTCTTGATTGACAACTCCCGGGGGGTGTGGTAAAAACAACCCAGAAGAAATCCCGAAGNTAGATCGGCCATGATGCCGGCGCTGGTGCGCCGGCCTTGTCATTTCAGGAGCCGAGACGACTCCCCGAGCGGGCCATGACGCCCTGTCGACGATGTTGTCGCCAGGGCGTTTCTGTTTTTGTGGTGTCCACGGTGGAGACCTGGGTGGTGGTGGGGGAGGCGTGGGGTAATCGGGGGCGAGCCCCGGGCAAAGCGACGAATTACGAGGAGGTGTTGAGGTGGCGTCAGAAACGGGATTTCGAAAAACGCTGACCCTCACGGGTGTGACGGTTAACGCGATGGCCCTCATCGCGCCCGGCGCATTCTTGTGGATCACCTATCAGTTGCAGGCGGCCCAGGTCGATGCTGCTGGCGCGTCGACCGCCATGGATATCTGGGCGGGGCTGGCGCTGGCGTTAGTCCTCGCCTTCCTCACGGCGATTTCGTACGCGGCGCTCAGTGAACTGTACCCCGCTGCGGGCACGGGGTCATCGTACTACTTCGCCGAGAAGGCGTTCCTCGACAAGGAAGAGACCGGGTACCATCGGTGGGCGCGACTGGCCAAATACGTCGTCGGGTGGATCTCCCACCTCTACTATTGGGTGTATCCGGGCGTGATGGTGGCGATGATGGCCACGATGCTCGTGTACATCGGAGGGCTCTTTGGTCTGACGCTGTCCCCTGTCGCCCAGGTGGCCATCGCCGTCGTGTTCTCCTTCCTGACCGGCTATGTGGCGTATCGCGGCATCAACGGGTCGACGATGGTGAGCCTGCTCATTAACGTCCTCCAAATTGCGGCTCTGGTGGTGATCTCGATCCTGGCCCTCAGTTACCGGTTCGCCAATCCCCAGCACGTGACATTCCTGCATCCCACCTTGGCCAGCGTCGTGTTGCCGCACAATCTGAGCCACGTGCTATTCCAGTCGACGATTGCTATCTTGCTTCTGGTGGGGTTTGAATCAGCCACCGCCCTGTCGGCGGAGGCGTTGCATCCGAGTTTCATCCGGCGCGGCGTGATCCTCTCCCTCATCATCCAGGGACTGATCGCCTATCTTTTTGAGTACTTTGCCGCCGGCGCCTGGATCAACGCCGCGTACGCGATTAAAGACGACAAAGGGAAAGTACTGTCGGGGTTTGACGCCGCGGGCGCGTCCGCGGCGCCGATTGGCGACATGGTGCGCAACCTCGGCGATACGATGCTCGGCGGAATCGGGTTTCCTCTCCTCTTGGTGATTGCCGTCACGGTTGCGATTGCTGTGTTCGGGACGACCCTGGCCTGCATGAATACCGGCGTACGGCTGACATACGCGATGGGGAAGGACGAAGAGGTCCCGGCGGTCCTCGGACTCTTGCACGGGCGCTACGCCACCCCCCACTTCGGGGTGTGGCTGATGAGCCTGGTCTCCGCGGTGATCGGCGGATTTGGCGTCCTCTCGGTCGTGAACTTGACCGCGGTCACGTTCCTGTCAAACATCGGCACGTTCTTGCTCTATGGGTTGACGAATCTGGTCGCGTTTGTCGCGTTCCTCCGGACGCCGCGGGCGACCTTCATCAAGCATGTGGCCGTTCCCATCCTGGGCTCCGTGGCCAATGTCTTGATGCTCCTCGCGGTGATCTACCTGGGAGTGTTGGGTGGGGGAGATACACGGACGGCCGCGCTGATTTCGATCGTCGCCACCGTCGTCTGGTTCGCCGTCGGGGCCGTGTACTTCATGGCCAGCACCAAGACGCGGGGTCGCCAGGTCTGGGCGCAGCGACCGGCCACAGGGGGTTGAGCCCTGATCCGAAGGGGCGCCCAGCGAGCGTCGCGAAGTCTAGAAGCACTCACCGCGCGTCAGAGCATGGATCACCAAGGGCGGCGCGCGGATGATGATGCAGCAAAGGAGAGGATGAGGAATGCGTCCACGTTCAGCAAAAGAGGTCCTGGCGTTCGCCCAGGCGCAGGGCGTCAAGATATTTGACCTGCGGTTCGTCGATGTTCCAGGGGTCTGGCAGCATGCGTCAATCCCGGCGTCCCAGTTTACCGAAGAAACGTTTGCGAAGGGGATAGGGTTTGACGGGAGCAGCATCCGGGGGTTCCAGGCAATCCACGAGAGCGACATGCTGCTCATGCCGGACTCCAATACGGCGTTCATCGATCCCTTTCTTGAAATACCGACTTTGTCAATCATCTGTACCGTGAACGATCCGACGACGCGACTCCCGTATTCCCGAGACCCGCGGTACGTGGCCGAGAAGGCCGAGGAGTACTTGCGGAAGTCGGGCGTGGCGGATACCAGTTACTGGGGCCCGGAAATCGAATTCTTCATTTTTGACCACGTCGCCTACGACGTGCTCCCGCAGCGCACCGGGTATGCCATCGATTCGCGCGAGGCCATCTGGAACACTGGGGTCAACGACGGTCAGAATCTCGGGTACAAAGTCCGGCCCAAGGAAGGGTACTTCCCGACACCCCCCACTGATGCGTTCCAGGACGTGCGCAGCGAGGCCGTGCTTATTTTGGAACAGATGGGCGTTACGGTGGAGATGCACCACCACGAAGTCGCCACCGCAGGCCAGGCCGAGATCGATCTGGAGTACGACAGCCTGGTGCGGATGGCGGACAAGGTGATGCTCTACAAGTACGTCTTGCGGAACGTCGCCAAACGGAAGGGGTTGACCGTCACGTTCATGCCCAAACCTCTGTTCGGCGACAACGGGAATGGAATGCACACGCACCAGAGTCTGTGGAAGAAGGGGGAAAATCTCTTCTACGCCGAGGGGGGCTACGCGGAGTTGAGTAAGGTGGCGATGCAGTACGTCGCGGGGTTATTGACCCATGTCGATGCACTGCTTGGGGTCACCAGCCCCACGACCAATTCCTACAAGCGGCTCGTGCCGCACTACGAGGCGCCGGTGAATATTGCGTTCTCCAAACGGAACCGCAGCGCAGCTGTTCGCATACCCATGTACTTCAGTGGACCGGACGCGGCGAAGAGCAAGCGTGTCGAGTTCCGCTGTCCGGACCCCAGCTGCAATCCCTACCTCGCGTTGCCTGCGATGCTGATGGCAGGACTTGATGGCGTGCGCCGCAAGCTCGACGCGTCGTCGTTTGGCCCGCTGGATGTGAACACGTACGAACTCTCCCCCGCCGAAGCGGCTAAGGTGAAGAACGTGCCCGGATCGTTGGGTGCCGTTTTGCAGGCTCTGGAAGCCGACCACGAGTTCCTGCTCGAGGGGGATGTGTTCACTGAAGATCTGCTGACCACCTGGATCGATTACAAGAGGACCAAGGAGTTGCACGAGGTAAATATCCGTCCTCACCCGTATGAGTTCTACCTCTACTACGATCTCTGAGACCGCGCGTTAGTTGGCGGGCGCCGCGTCGTACGCGGGTGTAAATGGGTTAGTTGACATACGCTGGGTCCGGGCCCCACCCTCGCGTGGGATACCTGGGCCCCGCGTGCTTTGTGACCTTCTTGGCCCTACTGTCCCGCAAACACCGAGTGAACAGCCGGTATCACCCCCGCAGCTTCAGCGGCGCAGCAGGGCTTCGGCGAGCAGGATCGCTATGGCGGTACCCGCGGCCACAAGCCCCAACACGACGAGGGGGTTTTTGATTAAGCTTTCGCTCACGGGAGAGCTTAAGGGAGGATCTGGACGGTCCACGATGCTGAGGTCGACCTGGTCGGGATGGGCTAAGGCGGCCACGAACTCCCCGGCATCGGCGAACCGTTCTTCCTTCCGACGCCGCATCGCTTTCGCCACGAGCGCGGCCACGTGGTCTGGAACGTCATTTCGGAGCTTCCGCAGGGGTTCGGCGGTCATGTTGAGGTGCTGGTACATCGTGGACAGCGGGTTGGGGCTATGGTAGGGGGGGTGGCCGGCGAGGAGTTCATAGAGGATGACGCCGAGGGCGTAGACGTCGGTCTGCGGCCCTCCTCGTTCGCCACGGATCTGTTCGGGAGCCATGTACTCGGGGGTGCCTACGAGGCCTGAGAACCCTCGCCAAGTTACCCGCGGCGCGCCGTCAAGCAACGCGATCCCAAAGTCAATGATGCGTACCGACCCATCCGTATCCACGAGGACATTTTCCGGTTTGAGGTCGCGGTGGTAGACGTGCTGCTGATGACAGTACGCGATCAGTTCGGCGAGATTCGTGATGATCTGCAGGGCACGCGGGACGGGGAGGCGAGGAGACTCCTGCAAGATCGTGCGCAGCGATTGCCCTTCCATGTACTCCAGCACGAGGTAGGGGGGCTTCGCGTCTTCGTGGACGTCCAAGACGGCTGGAATGCCGGGGCGGCGGAGGAGTCGGCCGATCGTCACCTCTCGACGAAAGCGCTCATATGCAGCGATTTCTCCGAGCTGCGTGGGGTCGAAGAACTTCAGGACGACCGGTCGGCCTGTCCGAAGATCCTGTCCTTGAAAGACCGCTGCTTCCCCGCCTCGCCCTAGCGGGCGCGTGATCACGTAGTGGTCGACTTGGTCACCTGGGTTTGGCATCGGGTGGGGTAGTCGGGGCTGCGGTCAGGAAGCGAGGCGGACTCCCAGGACCGTGAGGTTGTCGTAGCCTCCCCGCCGGGTCGCTTCCGCCACACACGTTGCCGCTGCGCGATCTGGGGGAGAGTTCTCAAACTGCACCCGAACGTCCTCTGGTTCGAGGTGCTCAAATATGCCATCTGTGGCTAAGATGAAGCAATCGCCGGGCTGCACGTGGCCGCGGCGCAGGTCCACAGCCACCATGGATTCCCCCCCGATGGTGCGGGTCAGGAGGTGTCGGTGGGGATGCTGGCGCACACGCTGTTGATCCAGCAGTCCCAGTCGGCGCATCTCTTCGACCACCGTATGATCACGGGTCAGCGGGCGGAGCGTGCCGTCTCGAAGGAGAAAGGCTTTGGAATCACCGACGTGCCCAAGCCAATACGAGTCCTGGCGGATGGCGAGGGCGGTGAGGGTCGTTTGCATCCCGGAGAAGTCGGGGTGTCCAACGCGCATGTTGTAGACGTGGAGGTTCGCGTGCTGGATTGCGTGGCGAAGGTGGCGCCCCGCATCGCCCCGAGGGTTGAGGTAGTACTCCTGCAGGACAGCATGGACAGCTTCCGCGCTCGCTACCGCCCCGCCGCCCATCCCGCCTACACCGTCGGCGACGAGGAAGAGGTTTCCCCGCGCCCGCACCAGCAACGGGTCGTCTGGGACTTCATACCGGAGGTAATCTTCGTTCTTCGGCCGGACGAGGCCGGGGTCTGTGGCGGCGCCGACCTGCAGGGGGAGAGGGGTGGGAAGGGCGGAGGTCGCGGCCGTTGTCATCCGCATGCGTGACCTCACGAAGGGGGCTCGAGGGCGAGAATCGCTTCGGCGATCTCGGCCACGGTGCGGCGGGAGTTTTTCGCAAGTCGCCGCAGACGCGCGGACGCCTCCGCCTCGCTGAGGCCGTGGCGGTCTTGGAGGATCCGCGTCGCCTCGGCAATCCGGCTGGACCGCGCAGCGACAGGCGCCCCCTCCGCGGCGGAAGCGCGGCCGACCCACTGGAGTTCGGCAAATCGCGCGCGCGCGACTTCAATCGCCGGTTTGATATCCCCTTCGCGGACCGGCTTCATCAAATACGCGAGCACCCCGGCGTCCGCGGCCTGTTCGACCAGGGTGCGCTCATTGTACGCGGTGAGGACAATCACCGGGACCGGATGCGTGGCCATCAGCCGGCGCGTCGCCTCGAGCCCATCCATGACCGGCATCTTGATATCCATGATGACGACGTCGGGATGCAGGGCGGCGGCCTTGTCGAGAGCTTCTTGTCCATTGGCGGCTTCGCCAACGACTTCATAGCCGAGGCTGTGGAGAATCGTCCGCATGCCCATCCGGATTAGGGCCTCGTCATCGACAAGGAGCACACGCCCGTGCGCTTGCGCTGTCATGCCTCCGTCCCCCACTTAGCGTCGCTGCGACGTCTCTTCCCGCCCAACGCCTGCGGCCTCCACGAGCAGAATTCCAGAGAAAAACACGAAGCCCCCGCAACACAGCAGGGGCTTCGTGGCCCATCGAAATGCTACCATGGGACAGCGGCGTCCATCAAGCTGGCCCTCACCTCAGCCGCAGGCCATCAGGCGTCTGCGCGCGGCGGGCGTTTCACACGCGCATGTCAGCGGAGGTGATGTATGGCGTGGTTGCAGCCGAAATTCCTTCTGCGGGTCGAAAGTCTTGTGACCACGGCGGGGCTGCTGGTGCTCTATGGCAGAGCCGGCGGCAGCTGGGTGCTCTTCTTCGCCGCCATCCTCGTGCCGGATCTCTCGATCCTCGGGTATGCGGCGGGGCCCCGCGTGGGTGCAGCGACGTATAATCTCGCCCATACTTACTCGCTGCCTGTGATCCTGGCGGGTTTTGGCCTGCTGGGTGCTCACCCGCCCCCCGTCTACATCGCCGTGATCTGGCTCACCCACATCGGCGTCGATCGGATGCTAGGGCTGGGTTTGAAGTACCCCACGGCATTTAAGGACACACACCTGACTCGAGTATGACGGTCCCCGTGGGCCGGCGGCAGACACTACTTCCACTTAATCGTGCAGCCCACCGGTTTCGTCTCCCGGATCTTGGGGGGCGTCCCGGCCAGTAGCGCATCGAGCGCATCCCGCAAATACGGTTGGCGGACCGCGTTGACATCTTCGTAGTTATCGTCCGGTGCGCCGTGGTACCGCAAGATTCGCTTCTCGTCGAACAGGAAGATCTCCGGCGTCCGGGTCGCGCCGTACTGTTTGGCGACGTCCTGCGTTTCATCGACCAGATAGGGAAACGGGTACTGCTTATCCTGCGCGCGCCCTTGCATCTGCTCAAAGCTGTCGCCCGGATACTTGACCGGGTCGTTGGCGTTGATCAGCACGAGCTGAACGCCGCGGCCGGCGTAGTCGCGTTGGACCTGGATCAGGCGACTCTCCCACGCCTGCGCGTACGGGCAGTGGTTGCAGTGGAAGATGACACCGAGGACCTTCGCTTTCGCGGAGTCGTCGGCGCGGTGCACCCGGCCGTCCGTCCCCTTGAGGGCGAACGGAATCAGACGGGATTCAAGCGCAATGGGAGCCATGCGAGACCCTCCTGGGATGTATCACTCGTTACTGCGTATCACGCGCGATGTTCGGTGGCCGGCCGCAGATGAGGGCCGGCGTCGCTTGCGTGTGCTGGCGTTTAGGTGGTCGAGTGCACGTGCAATCATCTCTTGTGTCGGAAGCGGGGTGACCCTGCCGTCGTCTGTATGGTAAAGACGGCATGTCAGACCGTGGGGTCCCGGCGGGACGGGAAACAGGTCCCGCCCGTCGATCCTCATCGTAGGCGATCCGGGGAATTCTAACCCGACCGCCTGCCGTTCGGTCGTCACCTCAACCATGCGAACGGGGTCTGAGATCTGCCGGGCTTGCAGGGCTGCACGCAACCGCTGGAGCGCTAGTTCGTGCGACGGGCACTCTTCCCAGTATAAGAACTCAACCTTCACGCTGTCCACATACTCCCATGTCGATTTCCCTACTTTAACTGCGGGACGGGGGCGAGTATTCCCTTCCTGGGCCCCGACCCGGCGAAGACGCGAGGGATGGAGGAGGTGCCAGTTAGACGTACCCGCGGCCCCCCACTTCTCACGATTCAGTCACCGGGTTTTGTCCCGCCGACCTGCTGGAGAGTACGCTCGCCCGGCTCCTGCAGTTGCTGGCGCCCGGACGGGGTTGGTACCTGCTGCGGCGATGTCACCGTCGATTGTGCCGGTGCCGCCGTGAGCGTCACTTGCACGATAGAGGCCTTTCCCAACTTCACTGTCAGGGTGCGGGTAACCGGAGCGTACCCGGGACGGCTGAACGTGATCGTGATGCTCCCCGGCGCGACCCGCAGGGTTAGCGGGGTCTTCCCGATTGTGCGCCCACCGAGGCGCACAATCGCCCCACCCGGCGTGGAGGTGACGAGGACGGCTTGCGTTGCCACGAATTGGGCAGGGTGTTGCTGGGCGATGCTCGGTTGGGATTGCACAGCTTCGGCCTGACCCGCAAAGAGCCTGCTTCCCCAAGTCCTCGCCGTGTATTCAACCCACGCCGCTGCGGTTGCGGAGAATTCCTTGGTCTGGGGTACATGCGCGTTTACGTCAGGGATGAAGCACAATCCGAGGCCCAGGGCGGTTACCACTACCATCTGGGCCGCGGTTCGAAAGGCGATGAGACCGAGGACGCGGACTGTGGTGCTGGTGAGCTGGGCCAAGGATACATGGGGGCGCAGGGAATGCCTCAGTTTCCGGACGGAGTTCTGCGGCGTCTTCGCGGCGCGGGAGCGCCACCGCATCTGGGCTTGCTGCATCTGGGCGACAGTCCGAGAGACGATCGAGCCGAGCACGAGGAGAGCGACACGAGTCCGCTGGGTCAGCGGGACCTGCGGGCGCGGGGTGTGGTTCGGTCTCCGACCCATCTCTGGCAATGTTCCCAGCACGTATGGCAAATCAACACCACACTGCTCGCAAACGGTCGATCCTGGGCTTTGTTGCGGTGTGCCACACTGAGGACAGATTAGAAGATCGAGTTCACTTGGCCGCCTGAACACCGGGGCGTCCACTGTAGGGCTCCATGGCGGTCCCCTGAGGTCGACTTCGACCATGGGAGCCGAACTTCGGGTTGTGCTCCCATCCATAATATGTACCCTCGTCCCGGCCCCCTAGACCCCCAGATGGTGAGGAACGCCCGGCTGGGAGGGCACTCGCCCAGGCCCGTAGCGGTCGGTGTGATTGCCTGGGGGTACCGAATCAGGTAGATTGTGGGCGAAGAGATGCGACTTGCGCGGCGGAAGTTTGAGGCTCTGGTCGAGCGGGCTCTGGCATCCATTCCCCCCGAGATTCGCGCCCGCATGGACAACGTCCAGGTCGTCGTCGAAGCCTGGCCTGCCGATGACCGCTTTGCCGAGGTGGGGGTTCAGCCAGGAGAAACGCTGTTTGGGCTCTACGAGGGTGTGCCTCTTATAGAGCGGGGTGTGCTCACCGAGCCGTTGCTCCCCGACAAGATTACGATCTTCCAGGGTCCTCTCGAAGAGGCGTGTGAGTCGGATGAGGAGATTGCCGAGGAGATCCGCCGCACCGTGATCCATGAGGTTGCGCATCACTTCGGTATCGACGACGCGCGTCTGACTGAACTTGGGTATGACTAACCTTCCTGGGGCTCAGCGCCCTCCCCCTCCTGGTGGTGCGGCATGACTCCCTGGGCGAAAGGTGCCTTCGCCGGCCTGGCCGTCGGGCTCCTGATCGCGTTTTGGGCTGGGAACACCTCGGTCGATGCATTTATTCGGGTCACAGGGGACGGCCAACCCCTCCTCGACACCCGGGTGGATGAGTCGGTGGTCGGGCGGCTCGTCAACATTCCGGTGGCCTCGCTCGGCGAACTTGCGGTTTCCAAACGGGTGTGGCTGGTGGTCACTACCTATGTGTTCACGCTGCGAGTACGGCCGGAGCTCGCCCCAGGACCGGAGCGACCGCTGACCAGGTTACTCGTCAATGTGCGTCTGCCCGGACGGGTCGTGACCACCAACGCCACCCGTGTCACCGGCGGGACGGCGGTGTGGGAGGGAATGCCCGCGGACGCACTGCAACTCCGCACGGTGGCCGTCGAGTGGGCGCGCGTCGCGATCCTCGTAGTCGTTCTGGTCGTTGGACTGGGTCTGCGGAGGAGTTAATCGCCGCAGGCATGAAGCACATGAGAGATGGCCTCCTTTCACTCGCTCCGGATTCGCATCATACGCAGCGGCAGCAGTGGAAACGCGATCTTCCTTGAGGGCGGGGGGACCCGGCTGGTAGTAGACGTGGGGCTCCCCGCAGAGGTCGTTGCCCGGGAACTTGCCTCCCTGCCAGACGCCACTCCGATTGATGCTATTCTCCTGACCCATGAGCACGAGGATCACGCCAAAGGGGCTGGCGTGCTGTCGCGTGCGCTCGGCGCACCCGTGTTAGCCAATGAGGGCACGTTGTCCGCGGCCGCCGCAATTCTCAACGGGGCGGAAAGGGAACGCTTCGCCACGGGGGTGCCGTTCCGTGTCGGGGAGCTGGAGGTCGAGGCGTTTCCTGTCCCGCACGACGCGGTTGAGCCGGTGGGGTTTGCTATCTCGTCCGGGCCGATTCGTGTGCTTATCGCCACCGACCTGGGCGCCGCTGACGCTGAGCTGACCGCCCGCACGAGGGGTGTTGACGTCCTGATCCTCGAGGCCAACTACGACCTCCGCCTGTTGTCGGTCAGCCCGTACCCGTGGTTTCTCAAGAACCGCATCCTCAGCCCCACTGGGCATCTGTCTAACGATGCGGCGGCCCGTGTGGCGGTGGAGGCAGCCTCCGACCGTCTGCAGACGGTGTTCTTGGTGCACCTCAGCGATATCAATAACTTGACGCCACTGGCCCGCGACACCGTGCAGTGGGCGTTGCAGCGTGAAGGCCTGGGAGACGTCCGCGTGGAGGCCGTCCGACCGAATGGCACAATGCCTCTCTGGTCCCACGCGGCGGGAACCGCGACGGAGT
>JGI25382J43887_10000922_pt1 | contig 11091 bp, 7 predicted proteins | sample GraSoi013_1_40cm_3_FD_43887 | JGI IMG/M metagenome (IMG submission 43887) | reverse complement strand
CGACGATTGCCGAGCCACGTGGAGATGTCGTAGTGCTCGCGCTCGAAGCCGAACGATCCCGCCATGCCGCAGCAGCCGGAGTCCACCTCGGTGACCTCGAAGCCGGCCCACTTGAGCGCGGCCACCGTCGGCGCCGTGCCGACCATCGCCTTCTGGTGACAGTGGCCGTGCAGCAGCGCCTTGCGGCCGTGGCCCCCGAAGGGCAGCGTGAGGCCCCGGGCTCGCTCGCGCATCAGGAACTCCTCGAGCAGCAGGCTCCCCCGGGCGACGGTCCGCGCCTCATCCGTGCGCAGGAGATCCACCCACTCGTCGCGGGCCGTGAGCAGGCACGACGGCTCGAGGCCGACGATGCCGACGCCGCGGCTGGCGTAGGGATGGAGCCGCGTCACGTTCCAGGCCGCGAGCGCGCGCGCCTGGTCGAGCATGCCCTTGGAGATCGCCGGCCGGCCGCAGCACTTGCGGTCGACCAGCACCACGCGGTAGCCGGCGGACTCGAGGAGCTGGACGGCGGCGCGCCCGATCTCGGGCACGTTGTAGGTCAGGAACGTGTCGTGGAAGAGCACGACGTCACCACGGGGCGCGCTCGCCGGCGCGGCGTGACGCGCGAACCAATCGGTGAACGTCTCCGACGCCAGCGCCGGCAACGGCCGCCGCCGGTCGATGCCGGCCGTCTTCTCGAGGAGCCAGCGATTGACCGGCAGGCTCGAGAGCCAGTTGACGAGCGCGGGCATGCGCGCCCCGATGGCGTTGAGTCGCGCGATGTGGCCGAAGAGACGGTTCCGGAGCGGCAGGCCGTTGGCCTTGTAGTAATGGTAGAGGAACTCGTACTTGAGCTTGGCCATGTCGACGTTGGCCGGGCACTCGGCCTTGCAGCCCTTGCACTCCAGGCAGAGACCCATGACCTCGTGCAGTCGCCGCCCGGTGAACTCGCTCGGCGGCAGCTTCCCCGAGAGCACGGCGCGCAGGGCGTTGGCGCGGCCCCGCGTGGAGTGCTCCTCGTCCTTCGTCGCCATGTACGACGGGCACATCGTGCCCTCGAGCTTCTTGCGGCACTCGCCGACCCCGTTGCACATCTCCACGGCGGCGGCGAAGCCTCCCTGCCCCGAGAAGTCGAGAAGCGTCTTGGGCTCCCACGTCTGGTAGGTAGCGCCGTAGCGCAGGTGCTCGGTCACCGGCGGGCTCTGGACGATGTTGCCCGGGTTCATCCGGTTGTCGGGATCGAACGCGCGCTTGAGCTCGCGGAAGGCCTGCATCAGTGTCGGGCCGTACATGCGCTCGAGGAACGGGCTGCGCGCGCGGCCGTCGCCGTGCTCGCTCGAGATCGTACCGTTGAACTCGACCACCAGGTCGGTGATCTCGTCGGCGATCGCCTTGACCTGCTCGATGCCGCGCGCCGTCTTGATGTTGATGGCGGGGCGGATGTGCAGGCACCCCACCGAGCAGTGACCGTAATAGGCGCCGTCCACGTCGTGGCGTGAGAAGATCTCGCGGAAGCGCGCCACGAACTTGGGCAGATGCCGGGGATCGACCGCCGTGTCCTCGACGAAGGCGAGCGGCTTGGCATCGCCGTGAATGCCGAAGAGCAGGCCGAGCCCGGCCTTGCGGAGCTTCCAGATGGACTGCTGCTCGGCCGGCTCGAGGGCGACGTGCGCCGCGTACCCGAAGCGCTCGCGCTGGCGCCGCGCCTCCAGCGCCTCGACCTTGGCCCGCACCTCGGCGTCGTCGTCGCCCGCGTATTCGACGATGAGGATGGCGGCGGGATCGCCCTGCACGAAGCCCATCCGCTTCGATTGCTCGATGTTGCCCCGGGCGAGGTCGAGGATGAGCTTGTCGGTCAGCTCGACCGCGTAGGGCCCGGTCTCGAGAATCGACTGGGAGGACTCGAGCGCCTCCTGGATGTCGTGGTAGTGGATCACGTCGAGGACCGTCCGCTTGGGACGATCGACCAGGCGCACCTTCGCCTCGATGATCGTGACGAACGTCCCCTCCGAGCCCGTGATGAGCCGGGCCATGCTGAACGGACGTGGAGCGCCGTTTCCGCCGCCGGCCAGCGAGTGCGGCCGCACCGACACCCCGAGCAGCTCGTTGAGGTTGTAGCCGGCCACCCGTCGCCATTGCGACGGGTAGCGCGCGCGGATCTCGTCACGGTACGTCTCGCGGATGCGCGCGACCTCGCGGTAGATCTGGCCCTCGAGGCCGGGGCGCCGCGTCCTGGCCTCGAACTCAGCCGGTGTGAGCTCGCCGAAGACCACGCGAGTGCCGTCGGCGAGCAGCGCCGTCACCTCGAGCACGTGGTCGACGGTGAGGCCGTAGGCGATCGAGTGGGATCCGCCCGAGTTGTTGCCGAGCATGCCGCCGATCGTGGCGCGGTTGGAGGTCGACGTGTCGGGGCCGAAGAGCAGGCCGAGCGGGCGCACGTGGTGGTTCAGCTCGTCTTGCACGACCCCGGGCTGGACCCGGGCCCACCGCTCCTCCCGGTTGACCTCGAGCACCTGGTTCATGTGCCGGGAGAAGTCGAGCACGAGGGCGTGGTTGACCGTCTGGCCGGTCAGCGACGTGCCACCGCCCCGCGAGAGGAACGCGACCCCGTTCCTCCGCGCGAGCTCGAGCGCCGCCTGCACGTCCGCCGCGTCGCGCGGCAAGACGACGCCCACCGGCTCCATCTGATACATCGACGCGTCGGTGGAATAGAGCAGGCGCGAGGCGGCATCGAAGCGGACGTCGCCCCCGATCACCTTGCGAAGCTCGCGCTCGAGGTTGGTCACGCCAGCGATTATAGCTGGCGACGGAACCTCGGAGCGACGAGCCGGCTACAAGCGCGCGGGCTTCGGCGCGGGCGCCTCCCGCGGGCGGGTCTCGCCCCAGCGGTGGGGCGGGATGACCTGCGCGATCGCCACGATTGCGTCCTGGGTGCTCCTGCGGACCGCATGCAGCAGCGCCTGGTGAACCTCGGCAGTGAGCGAGCGCCCACCTGGTGAGCTCAGAAAGGCCAGGTAGGCGTCGAGGTCGGCGTCGCTGATGTCGCGGTACGCGAATTCCAGGCCCACGAGCGTCGTGGCCCGGAGCTCCTCGACCGCCTTCGGCCGGGCGCTGGCGATTTCACGGTCGCTGTTGCCCATGGCCCGACGGCGTTCGACGGGCAGGAAGGGCTCGGCGCCTCGCCGCATGCCCTCGGCGACGGCCACGAGCAGGTCGAACGAGAACTCACTGGACCCGGCGACCTCCTCGAGACGTTGCAGTCGCTCGAGCCGCTTGGGATCGATCGGATTGGTCGTTCGCCCTCGCGCGAACTTCGCGATGTCTTCCTGGGCCTGGGGCATGGCCGCCGCGATCTCCGCGGCGGTGATCTTGCGCCCGGCGGCGGTGCGGAACCAGCCGGCGGCCTGCGCGATCTTCGCGTCGTCCACCCGCGCGCTCAGGCTCTCGCGCACGAGGCTCTGGAGACGATCCGCGCCGAAGGCGACGGCCGCCACCCGATCCACGCTGGCGCGCTCCTCGGCCTCGAGCGCGCCCAGTTGCGCCTGCAGCTGCGAGCGCGTGTTGACGGCCATCCACTCGAGCTGCTGGTGCAGGCCCGACAGCTCCATGAATTCCTGCAGCGCCGGCGATGACGCGGCGGGGCCACCGGACGTCGGCGCACTCGGCGACGGCGGAGCCAGATCGTCCGGCTGGGGAGGCCGGTCGGTGTAGCGGATGTTCCCGTCGCGGTCGATCCACTTGTACGTCCCGCCGAACGCGTCCGATCCGGACGTGAGAATTCCGGCCACGCCGAGCAACCCGATCGCCGTCCAGCGAGCTCCCCATCGTCCAATCATCGCCAGAGACCCTCCTCTCGAGATACGAGCCAGCGCTCCTGATTGCGACGCGGGGGCCAAGACGGCGATGCCGATTTCCTGGGTACTTGCGGGTCGAGCCCGATGAGCAAGGCTGTCAGGACGACACGTGGCGGGCTGTAATGGCACGGGCCACCGACGGCGGAGGTATGATAGCGCCGTGCCGTCGGCCGTCCTCTTGCTCGCGTGCTTCGTGCTCGCGCTGATCCCGAATCACCTCGGCGCCGCACCGGCCGCACCCGGCTTCGGCGTGAAGATCTTCGACTCCTCGAGCACGCTCGACTCCCGCGACCTCATCGGCAAGTCGGTGCTCGTGGTGCGCTTCCAGGCGTCGTACTGCAAGCCGTGTGGGAGGGAAGCGGCCGCACTCAGCCGACTGGTCGATCGCTACCATGGTCGCGGAGTCGAGTTCATCGCGTTCCACGTACAGGACACGGTGAGCGACACGCGGCGCTTCATCCGCAGCCATCGTGTGACCTACCCGATCGCGCTCGATCCCAAGCTCATCATCGGCAATCGGTTCGGCTTCAAGGGCACGCCCTATACGGTGGTGGTGGACCGCAAGGGCGAGATGGTGGCGCAGATCCACGGAGTCTCCGCGGTCAATCGCCTCCCGAAGATCCTGGACGACCTGCTGCGGGATCCGCAGCGGTCGTAGGCGTCCGCGCGAGCGCCGGGGGTTTCTCACGCCGCCCGTCGGTGCGCGCGAGTTCCCGGCCGGCCGGCCGTGCGGACGCGCTCACGCCGATGGGCCGGCTCNACGGTCTCCGGCCACATGCGCGGACCCGTGCGAATGAACTCGTGGAGCTTCGGCAGTAATACCGCCATCGCAGGACGCGCCGCCGGGTTTGGGGCCAGGCAGGCCAGCACCAGTCTCTCGAGCGACGCCGGTACGGCGAGCGCGAAGGGGCGGAGCGACGCCGCCGAGACGCTCAGCTGGGGAAACGGCTTTCGTCGCGTTCCGTCGGGAAACGGATATCGCCCGGTGAGCGACTCGTAGAGCGTCACGCCGAGACCGAACACGTCGCTGGCAGGCGTCACCTGTCCACCCCGACACTGCTCGGGGGCCATGTAGGGATCCGTGCCCGCGGCCTGCCCGAGCGGACGGTCCGTGCGCCGTCGGGCCGCGCTGAAGTCGAACAGCACCGGCCGCCCACCGACCACGATCACGTTCGACGGCTTGACGTCGAGATGGATGAAGCCGCGCTCGTGGACGTGAGTGAGCGCCGCGCCCACGTGGATCGCCAGGCGCAAGGCGTTCGCCACGCTGAGCCGCCGCTGGGGGCTGGTCCGGATCAACCGGCGCAGTGTGGGCCCGTCGAGGTATTCCATCAGCAGGTGCGCGGAATGCCCCTGGCCGAAGAACCGGACGATGTTGGGATGATCGAGCGCGTTCAGCACGTCGGCCTCCCGACGCGCCCGGCGCGCCGAGTCGATGACCTTGCAGGCCATGGGGCACCACGCACGGTGGTTCCACACGATGAACACGGCGCCGCCGCCGCCCCGGCCGACCCGGCTGATGACGCTCAGGTGACGATCGAGCCGCAGCCGACGGCTCACCGCACACTCGCGCTGCCGAGCTGGCCGGCGAACAAGTCGTAGCACCGGTTGCCGTGTTGGAGCAGTGACGCGGGCGCGCCGATCTCGGTGATGCGGCCGCCCTCCAGCACCACCACGCGATCGGCCTGGCGCACGGTGGCCAGGCGGTGACCGATGACGACGATGGTGCGCCGGCGCGCGAAACGCTGGATGGACGCGTGAATCAGCTCCTCCGTCTCGCTGTCCACGGCTGCGGTCGCCTCGTCCAGCACCAGGATCGGCGCATCGCGCAGGAACACGCGGGCCAGGGCCAGGCGCTGGCGCTGACCGCCCGACAGGCGTTCACCACGCGCGCCCACCGCGGCCGCGGACTGCCGGCGGAACGCGTGAACGAACGTTTCCGCCCGCGCGGCCTGCACCGCCCGGGCGACGTCGGCTTCGGACGCGTCCGGTCGACCGTAGCGCACGTTGTCCGCGATCGATCCCTGCACGACGTACGGATCCTGGAACGCCACCGCCACGTTCGCCCGCAGCGAGGCCAGCGTGACGTCCCGCACGTCGGCGCCGTCGATCAGCACGGCGCCGGCGCGGGCGTCGTGGAAACGCAGGAGCAGTCGGACCAGCGTCGACTTGCCGCTTCCGCTCGCGCCGACGATGGCGACGATCTCGCCGGGCTCGACGGTGAACGAGACACCGTTCAGGACCGAAGCCCCCCGCGGGTACGCGAAGTGGACGTCGCGGAACTCGATACGCCCCGTCGACCGCGGCAGCGTCACGGCGCTCGCGCGCTCGACCACGGTGCCGCGTGTGTCGAGCAGATCGGCCACGCGGTGGGCCCCGGCCGCCGCGCGCTGGAACCGACTGGCGATCTGGCCGAGATCACGGGCCGGCTCGTAGAGTGACCCCAGCGATCCCAGGAAGGCGACGACGGCACCGAGCGTCATGGCGCCGGAGCTCACGTGATGAGCCGCCACGACGAGGACGACCAGGCCGCCCACGACCGCGATCATTTCCACGAGCAGCGTCAGCTGCGCCTGCACGGCGACGCTTCGGATTTCGGCCCGCCGCGCGACGTCCGAACGCGCGCGGAAACGTCCCACCTCCCGGGCGTGGGCCTGGAAGGCGTGCACCATGGGGAGCGCGCCGAGCGTCTCTTCGGCCAGCGTCAGCCACGACGTCGCCTGACGCCGGGCAACTCGCGCCACCCGCTTCACGCGCGGCGCGCGCCGCACCACCACCAGGGCCAGGAAGGGCGCCGTCGCGAAGGCGACGAGCGCGAGCTGCCAGTTCATCGTGAACAGCACGGCGGTGAAGAACAGCGCGGCCGCGAGGTCTCCGATCAGGATGACGGGGCCGTTGAAGACGACGTACTCCACGCGCTCGACGTCGCTGGACAGGTGCGCGAGCAGATCGCCGACGCCGCGCCCGGTCACCGACGGCTCGGGCAGCGTCATGACGTGGCGGTAGACGTCGGCGCGCACCTCGTGATTGATCCGCTCGGCGATGGCGACGTCGAGGCGCCGGCGGAGAGAGTCGGCGCCGAACTTCGCGCTGGCCAGCGCGAAGTAGCTCGCGACCAGGAGCGGCATCGCGTCGAGGCGCCGGGCCACGAACACGGTGTTGATCATGAGCTTCAACAGCCAGAGGAGCGCCGCGCTCGAGAGCGGTGCGACGACGGCGAGGGCGCCGACGAGCACCACGGCCGGCATGACGGCCCGGCGGTGCCGACGGAAGCGCCGTTCGAGGGCGAGGAGGGTGCGGGTGGCGGTGACGGGACGCATGGGAGCGATGGGCGCGACACGCGCGTGGCTTCGCGTGTCGCGCCCGTTGGGTTTTTAGTGGCGGCCGCGCCGCGTACCCTGCTTCGACTTACCAGTCCGGCGACCGGCGTCAGAGCTCTTGGTCGGAAGCACTTTCGGGAATCCAGTGATCATGCGTTTCTCTCCTCCTCATCGTGTGGCTGTAGTCGCCCGTGAGCGCGCGCAATGACCTCTCTCGGGCGCCGCGACTCGTTGTGCAAGGCCAGCGCCAGACGCGACGGCGTATATCGGTTTTCGTGCGGCGGCGCGTCGATGCTGACCGATTCGGGAATCGCCCGTCCGGCACCGGTGCGATCGATATATGCATCGACCGCCGCGGCAAATCCCCGCGCGGGCAGATGCCCATGGTGAAAACAACCACCCCAGAGAAACTGTAATGTTCGCCGACACTTGCGAGCATGCGATCCATCTGAAATCATCGGGGAGTGATCTGGTCGTCGATGAAAAAGCTCCTTCGTATCGGCCGCGGGCCGGTGACGCAGTTCGCCCTGCTCAGTTTCTTCGTCACCGCCGCCACCACGGCCGCGCTCGTCGTCGTCATCTCGTATCACTTCCGTCAGGACCTCCTCGAGCGCGAATGGACGTTCACCGCCGCCTACGTGAAAAAGGAAGCGCACTCGAATCTCTCGGCCTCGCATTTCCTCGCCCCGCACACTCCGGAGGCCCAGGCGCGCTTCACGACGTTCTATGAAGACGTCATCCTCATGCCCGAGCTGGTGCGTCTGAAGATCTACGACGCCCAGGGAGTCGTGATCTGGTCGGACGAGCCGCGCCTCGTCGGCCAGCGCTTCCCCGACAACGAGCAGTTGAAGGGGGCCCTGGCCGGCCGGATCACGGTGAAGGGGGAGATCGGCGAGCGGAAGGGGGAGAACGTCTACGAGCACAACCTCTCGCTGGTCGAGGTCTACGTGCCGATCGTCTTCCACGACTCGCGCGTCGTCGGCGTGGTGGAGGCCTACAAATCGCCCGACCAGGTGTTTGCCCGCGTCCGCAGCATCAAGATCATCGTCGCCGCCACCGCGCTGCTGGGCGCGTCGCTGCTCTACATCGCGCTCGTCTACATCGTCAGGCGCTCCGCCATTCGCATCGAGCAGCAGCAGGAGGCGCTCGAATACCGCAGCCACCAGCTGGCCGTCGCCAATGAAGAGCTACGGGGAATGCAGACCCAGCTCATCGCGACGGAACGCCTGGCCGCGATCGGCGAAGTCGTGACCGCCGTCGCCCACGGTATCCGCAACCCCCTCGCGAACATCCGCGCCGCCATCCAGGTGGCGCTTCTGCACGTGCCGCTGGAGAGCCGGTCTTCGGCCGCCCACAACCTCGCCAATGTCATTCAAGAAGTGGACCGCCTGGAGGCCCGGGTCAAGGAGCTCTTCCAGTTCGTGGAGCCGACGAAGCAGCGCCAGCTGCGGCTCGACCTGAACGCCGTCGTCACCGGGGCGCTCCAGATGATCGCGGGACGGCTCAGCAGTGGCGACGTCAAGCTCGTCGAGCGCCTGACGCCCGGGCTGCCGCCCATCACCGGCGACGCCATGCTGCTCCAGCAAGCCATCCTCAATATTCTCGAAAATGCGCGCGACGCCGTGTTACCGGCCGGGGGCGCCATCACGGTGATCACCGACTTCGAGTCGAACGGCTCCCACGGCGTCGACAAGGTGTTCCTCGACATCAGCGACACCGGCCCCGGGATCCCACCGGACACGCTTCGGAAGATCTTCGAGCCCTTCTTCACCACCAAGCCCAAAGGCACCGGGCTCGGCCTGGCCCTGGCCAAGAAGTTCATCGAGGCCAACGACGGCGCCATCAAGGCCGGCAACGCGCCGGACGGCGGCGCCCGCTTCCACGTGACGTTCTCGACGAGCCGACCGGCATGACCATCCTCGGGCACGTCCTGATCATCGACGACGAGCGGATCCTCGCCGACTCGATCGCGGCATACCTGGAGCACCATGGGTTCAGCACCGTGGTCGCCTTCTCCGGCGAGGACGGGCTCCTGCGCGCGGAGAGTACGAGCCCCGACGTCGCCATCGTCGACGTGCGATTGCCCAGGATGAACGGCATCGAGGTCCTCCGCCGGCTTCGCGAGATGCTGCCGACGATCGAGGTGCTCATGGTTACCGCCCACGCCTCGGTGGCCTCGGCCGTCGACGCCATGAAGCTCGGCGCCTTCGACTACGTGATGAAGCCGGTGGACCTCGACGAGCTGCGGTTCGTCGTGGACAAGGCGCGAACGCACCAGCGGATGCGGCAGGAGCTGACGTATCTCAAGTCCCGCGACCGCCGCAGCGGGGGCATCTCCGACATCGTCGGGGAATCGGCGCCGATCCGGGTTCTCAAGGAGCAGATCGAGCGGGTGGCCGCGTTGGAGGGCACCGATCGCGGGGCGGCGCCGACGGTCTTGATCCGCGGGGAGACGGGCGTGGGCAAGGAGATGGCCGCCCGCGCCATCCATTACCAGAGCCCGCGGAGTAACGGACCGTTCATCGAGATCAACTGCGCCGCCATTCCGACCGCGCTCCTCGAAGCCGAGCTGTTCGGCTACGAGCGCGGCGCCTATACGGACGCCAAGACGGCCAAGGCCGGCCTGTTCGAGGCGGCCGATGGCGGCACCCTGTTTCTCGACGAGATCGGGCACGTCGAGCTGGCGCTCCAGATCAAGCTCCTCAAGGTCATCGAGCAGAAGTCCGTCCGGCGCCTGGGCGGTCTCCGCACCAAGACCGTCAACGTGAGGATCGTGACCGCGACCAATCGTGATCTGGAGAAGGCGATCGCCGACGGCGAGTTCCGGGATGACCTCTATTACCGCATCAACGCCATCACCCTGGTCGTGCCCACGCTCCGCTCGCGGGCCGGAGACATCGTCGCGCTGGCCCGACACTTCCTCGACCACTACCGCCAGCAATACGGCTTCCCGCCCAAGGTCCTCTCGCCCGAAGCCGAGGAGGCCCTGCTCGCCTACTCGTGGCCCGGTAACGTGCGTGAGCTGGCCCACGTCATCGAACGGGCGGCGCTGCTCCACGCTGGCCGCGTGGTCAGCGTCGAACACTTGGGGCTGAACCGCGAGCAGCGCCCGGAGCCGATCCTGGTCGCCTCGGACGGCAGCGTGCAGGTCGACTTCGCGGCCGGACCCATCGTGCTGGAGAACGTCGAGCGGGCGCTGATCCAGGAGGCGCTCCGCGCGTCGAGCTGGAATCGCGCGCGCGCCGCGGAGCTGCTCGGCATCTCGAGGGAGACGCTCCGCTACCGGCTGGAGAAGTTCGACCTCCGGCCGCCGGCCTGACCCGACCCCACCCCGGCTCAGCCTCCGAGGCTGGTCGCCAAGAAGGTCACCACGGCCGCCGTCATCGCCGCGGTGGCCAGCCACCCGAAGACGTTGAGCCACCGGCCATTCACGCGCGCGCCCATGATGGCTCGATTGTTCCCCACCAGCATGACGAGGACGAGGAGCGGCGGGGCCAGGACCCCGTTGAGCACCGCCGACAAGAACAGCATGCGGACGGCGTTGATCTGGAAGACGTCGAGCAGCATGCCGGCGAGCACCGCGGCGGCCAGCACCAGGTAGAACCGTCGCGCCTGGCGGGGCTTGAAGTCCAGGCCGGCGCGCCAGCCGAACAGCTCCGACACCGCGTAGGACGCGGAGCCCGCCAGCACGGGAATGGCCAGCAGGCCGGTGCCGATGATGCCGAGCGCGAACAGCAGATAGGCGGCATCGCCGGCCAACGGCCGCAACGCCTCGGCGGCCTGCCGGCTCGACTCGATGTGGTGCTGGCCCGCGCGGTACAGCGTGGAGGCGGTCGCCAGGATGATGAAATACATGACGACGTTCGAAAACAACATACCGGTTCCCACGTCGAGGCGGGCATCGCGAAGCTCATCCGGCGTCGCACCGCGTCGCGCCG
>JGI25382J43887_10000919_pt1 | contig 11098 bp, 9 predicted proteins | sample GraSoi013_1_40cm_3_FD_43887 | JGI IMG/M metagenome (IMG submission 43887) | reverse complement strand
TCGACGAAGGTCAGGGCCACGGCGGGTTGATCCTGCTGGACTGGCGCGGCCGCACCGGGTACGCGCACTCGACGCCGCTCATGCCCGTCGNGGTCATGTCCCCGGCTCTGCCCGAGCCTCGCNTGGAGTTCTGATGGAGCCACGCCCACCCATCGCTCGCCACCCTCGGTGCGAGCCGGCCTCGCGGCACTCGTTACCGTGCTGACCCTGGCCGACATCGAGGCGGCACGTGAACGGCTGGCCGGGGCCGTTTACGAGACACCGTGCGCGTACTCGCAGACGCTCTCCGACCTCACGCGCACGCACTGCTTCGTGAAGCTCGAGAATCTCCAGATGACGGGGTCCTTCAAGGAGCGTGGTGCGGCGAACCTGCTCTTGCAGCTCAGCGCCGCCGAGCGAGCTCAGGGCGTGGTCACCGCGAGCGCCGGTAACCATGGCCTGGCCGTGGCCTTCCATGGCGCGCGCCTGGGGATCCCGGTCACGATCGTCATGCCGGAGGGGGCGCCGCTGATCAAGCTGACGTCGGCCCGCCGTCACGGCGCCGAGGTCATTCTCCACGGGGCAAACTTCGACGAGGCGTACGCGCGGGCGCGCGAGATCACCGACGGAGGCGGCGGTGTCTTCGTCCACCCCTTCAACGACCTCCGTGTCATCGCCGGTCAGGCGACGCTCGGGCTGGAGCTCGCCGAGCAGCAGCCCGACCTCGACGCCGTCCTGGTCGCCGTGGGGGGCGGTGGCCTGGCCGCCGGCGTCGCGCTCGGCGTCAAGGCGCGCCGTCCGAGCGCGCGCGTCATCGGCGTGGAGTCGGCGGCGCTACCGGCGATGGTCCGGGCGCTGGAGGCCGGACAACCGGTGAGGCTGCCAGCCGCGCCGACCATCGCCGACGGCATCGCCGTCCGCCAGGTCGGCGATCTCACGCTCGACCTCGTTCGCAAGCACGTGGACGACGTCGTGACCGTGACCGAAGAGGAGCTGGCCAACGCCATCCTGCTCTTGCTCGAGATCGAAAAGACGGTCGTCGAAGGGGCCGGCGCGGCACCGCTGGCCGCGCTCGTCAACCGACCGCTCGGCCTGGCCGGCGCTCGCGTCGTGCTCGTGCTCTCCGGGGGCAACATCGACGTCACGATGCTCTCGCGGATCATCGAGCGCGGCCTCGTGAAGGACGGCCGCCTCGTCCGCGTGGGCGTCGTGCTGCACGATCGGCCGGGTGCGCTGTCGCGCCTGACCGCGCTGATCGCCGAGGATCGCGCGAACATCCTGCAAATCGACCATCACCGCGCCTTCTCGTCCACGGCGATCGGCGACACCGAAGTGGAGCTGACGCTCGAAACATCGGGCCGCGAGCAGATCGACCGGCTCCTCACGCGCCTGGTGAGCGCGGGCTACCGCGTGGAGGAGCGGCCGCGATGAGCGCCTTCGACGACGCCGGGCCCCGCGCCCGCGCTCAGGTCTACGCTCCGGGGGCCTCCGGCGCGGTGACGTCGGCAGGGTCGAAGTCGATGTGCGCGAGCACGGCCTCCGAGAGCTGGTCGCGGCCCAGGAGGCGAGAAAGCTGACGAGCGTCGGCGATCGGCCCGTGCTCGGCGCGAAACTTGATGATCGCGTCGGCCTCCGCGCGCGCGATGCCAGGAATCTCGAGCAGCTCCTGCGGGTTGGCGAGATTGAGGCGGACCCGGTCCATGATCGACGTCTCCTTCCCCCGACGGCGACGCGCCGGCGGTCACCCCTGGACGGGCGTCGAGTGTAGCGCCGGTCAGGTCCGCGTCAAGCCGAGGTCGCTGCCGAGGCTGGGAGCGACGCCACGATCGCGGCGCGGGCACGCTCCGCCAGGTCCCGCGCCGCCTCGCGCGCCGGCAAGGATTGGTCCGCGCGGAGGGGCTCGTGATACGTGATCGTCATCCGTCCGCGACGCGGCCAGACACGGCCGGGTGGCCAGGCTTCGTAGCCTCCGTCGATCGTCACGGGCAAGACGGGAGCGCCGTGGTACACGGCGAGACGGAACGCGCCCGCCTTGAAGCGCCCGACGGTGCCATCGAGGCTGCGCCCGCCCTCGGGAAAGATCATCACGGCCTCGCCCGCCTGGAGCAGTCGGGCTGCCGCCCGTGCCGCCCGCGGATCGGCGCCCTCGATCTGGACGGGAAATGCGCGCAACAGCCGGATGAAGCCACCCAGGCCGGGAATCGTGAACAGTCGGCTCCACGCCATGTAATGCACCGGCCGGCGCACGGGAATCGTGACCAGGACGGGGTCGGCGTACGTCTGATGGTTGGGAGCGATCACGAGCGGGCCCGTCTGCGGGATGTGCTGAACGCCTGAGAGCCCCAGGCCGAAATAGTAACGGGAGAGCGCCAGGACCCCGGGACGGAACAGGTCGAGGATGGGCGTGCGCACGAACTAAAGCCTACACAAAAAACGGGGCCGGCGACCGCCGGCCCCGTCGGAGAATCTTGCGGTTTCCTTCCGACTAGTCCTCTTCGTCCTCGCCGCCACCGAATTCCGCCTCGACGGCTTCGAGCCGCCGTCCGAGCCGCTCGATCCGATCCTGGCAGCGGACGCAAGTCTGGACTTCTGGCAGCGCACGCAGGCGGGCCGGCGCGATGTCCTCGCCGCACTCCACACAGGTGCCGTACTCGCCATCACGGAGGCGGTCCAGCGCGGCCTGAAGCCGATGTACGCGCTCGATCAGCAGTTCGCGCGTCGCGAAGCCGATCTCACGGCGCTCGAGTTCCTGCACCTCGCTGAAGTCATCGCCGTCTGCCGCGATGACGGGTGCGGGCAGTTCCTCCAGGGCGACCGCGCTGTCCATCCGGCGGAGCCGGCTGACCACGGTCAGCAGGTCTTGCTCCAGCCGCTCCCTGATCCCTTTCATGTTCGTCCCCTCCCATGTGCTTCAACTGCGCGGCGTGCTACGTGCAACTACAGTGCCTAACCCACAGACGGACGGAGCGGTTCTCTAATTCATTGGAATGTCGACAATGTCCGCGGCCGCTGGCCTGACCGCCGCGCCGTTGCGACTGACGGGACCGGGCAGAATACCCGGGAGAAAGTGACAGAAATGGTGACGATTTGAGTGAGGGCGAAGGCGGTGGCGCAGCGAACCGCCAAGCCGGGGCGGCGTCACCGCCCCGGCTTGGCGAGGATCAATGCTCGGTGTGGATCCGCACGTGCCTCGTTTCACGCACCATGAACGTTCCAATCACGAACGTCATGATCGACACCCAGATGGGATACCAGAGCCCGTAATAGATATTCCCCGACCAGGCGACGAGTGCGGTTGCCAGCAAGGGCAGCATGCCGCCGAACCAGCCGTTGCCGATGTGGTACGGCAGCGACATCGATGTATAACGGATTTTAGTCGGGAAAAGTTCCACCAGGAACGCCGCGATCGGCCCGTACACCATCGTCACGTAGATGACCAGGATGACGAGGATGATCTCGGCCGCCACCCAGTTCACCTTGCTCGTGTCGGCCTTCGGGGGATAACCGGTGGCCCTCAACGCCTCGGCGTACTTCGCCTGGTCCCAGCCTTCGATCGTGGTGCGGCCGATCTTCGTGACCATGTCCTTGCCGGGCAGGGCCGCCACCGAGGTGAACGACAGGCCTGCCTTACCCAGGAAGTCCTTGGCCCGATCGCACGCTGTCTGCCGTGACCACGGACCGATGAAGATGTGGAAGTTGCAGTCGGTGGCCGCGACCTCGATCGGCGTGCGCTGCTGGTAGGCCTCGAGGTCCGGGTTGATGAAGTGCGTCAGCCCCTTGAACAGCGGGAAATACGTGAGCGCCGCGATGATGCAACCGGCCAGGATGATCTTCTTCCTCCCGATGCGGTCGGACAGTGCGCCGAACACGAGGAAGAACGGCGTGCCGAGGAGCAGCGACAGGCCAATGAGGGTGTACGTCGGGATGAAATCGAGCTTGAGGTAGATCAGGATGAAGAACAGGGCGTAGAACTGGCCCGTGTACCAGACGACCCCCTGACCGGCCGTCGCGCCCAGGAGAGCCAGCGCCACATACTTGTTGTTCGGATACCTCAGGAAGCTGTCCTTCAGCGGCGTCGTGGAGCCCTTGCCCTGCGCCTTCATCCGCCGGAACAGCGGCGACTCGTTGAGCTTCAGCCGAATGTAGATGGACATCAACAGCAGCGGGATCGAGAACCAGAACGGAATGCGCCAACCCCAGCTCGCGAACGCCCTGGCGTCCATGCCGTACCGGCAGATTCCGATGACGACGAGGGCCATCAACATTCCGAGAGTCGCGGTGGTCTGGATCCAGCTGGTGGCGTAGCCGCGCTTGTTGTCCGGGGCGTGCTCGGCGACGTAGGTCGCGGCACCGCCGTACTCGCCGCCGAGGGCGAGACCCTGGGCCAGCCGGAGGGCGACCAGGATGATTGGCGCCGCGAAGCCAAGCGACGCATACGTCGGCATGAAGCCCACGAGCACCGTGGACACGCCCATGACGACGATGGTCACCAGGAACGTATACTTCCGCCCGACGAGATCACCGATCCGACCGAAGATCAGCGCTCCGAACGGCCGGATCAGGAAGCCGGCGGCGTAGGCGCCGAACGCGCCCAGCAACGCGGCCGTCTGGTTGCCTGGAGGGAAGAACAGCCCCGCGAAGAACGGTGCGAGGATCGCGTACAGATAGAAGTCGTACCACTCGAAGACCGTGCCGACCGACGACGCAACGATGACGCGGCGTTCTTCGGCCGCGCTCACGACGCGATCGCGGGTCATCACTCCTGTGGCTACACTCATCGGCTCCCCCTTGTTGAGGACCGCGCCCGCGCTGGACGCATATGGATTGACTGCCAAAGCTAGATTACACAAGCACGGGGTATACCAGAGTCAGACCACGGGGAAGTGCTGGATTCTGTTGGCCGGAATAGGGGAAGACGAGATCCGCTCCTGGGCGCCGGAACCAACGCCGGCACGGCCGAAAGCTCTAGCGCGCCGGGGACGATGTTGGAGCCGGGGCGGGCGGCCCTGCCCCGCCCCGGGCGCCTGCGCCGAGACCGTCTATGCGCGGCTGCGTGCCGCCTCGATGGCCCCTTCCTCCCAGATGCTGTGCTTTCGTGTCTCCGGCATCACGAAGATCGCGATGAGGAACATGATGGCCGGCACCGCGATGGGGTAGATCAGCGCATACCCCACGCTACCGGTGGAGAGGTACATCGAGGTCGTGACGATCGGGACCAGTCCGCCGCCCCAGCCGTTGCCGATGTGGTAGGGCACGGACACCGAGGTGTAGCGGATGCGGCTGGGGAAGAACTCGGCCAGGAACGCCCCGATCGGCCCGTAGGTCATGCCCACGTAGTTGACCAGGATCACCACGACGAGGATCGCCATCGGGTAGTTGACGTTGCCGGGATTGGCATAGTTGCCGAGCGCCATGTAGAGCGGGTAGTACGTCAGCGATGCGAGGGCCATACCGCCAAGGATGATCGGCTTGCGCCCGACCTTGTCCGAGAGCCAGCCCCAGAAGATCAGCGTCGGCGTGGCGATGAGGAGCGCGATACCGACGATCGAGCTCGACGTCAGCACGTCGAGCTTCTTGACCGTCTGGAGGAAGTAGAGCGCCCAGAACTGGCCGCTGTACCACACGCAGCCTTGTCCGAGCACGACCACGCTCGCGATGACCACGTATTTGAAGTTGGCGCTCATGAACGCTTCGCGCCACGGGTTGGTCGTGGTCCGGCCTCTGGCCTTCATCTCCTGGAAGATCGGCGTCTCACCGAGCGAGAGCCGGATCCAGATGGCGATCGCGACGAGGAGGAGCGAGATGATGAACGGCAGCCGCCAGCCCCAGTCGTTGAAGGCCTCGACGCCGAGCCAGGTCCGGATGCCGATGATCGTCGCCAGCGACACGACGATGCCGAGCGTGGGCGAGGTCTGTAACCAGCCGGTGTAGTACCCACGATGCTCGTCCTCGATGTGCTCGGCGACGTACGTGATGGCGCCGCCGTACTCCCCGCCCAGGCAGAGCCCCTGGATCAGGCGCAGGCCGAAGAGGATGAAGGCCGCAGCGAGACCGATCGACTGGTAGGTCGGCACGAAGCCGATGAGGGCCGTCGCCACGCCCATGCCGGTCAGCGTGACGATGAAGGTGTATTTCCGGCCGACCTTGTCACCGAGCCAGCCGAAGACGAACGCCCCCAGCGGTCGGATCAGGAAGCCGACGGAGAAGATCGCCACCGTGCTGAGGAAGGCGGCCACCGGGTGGCCCTTCTCGAAGAACTTAACCGCGAGGATCGCAGCCAGGCTCCCGAAGATGTAGAAGTCGTACCACTCGATGATGTTGCCGACGGATGCCGCGATGACGACACGACGGAGCTCGTTGAGCGGAACCTTGGCTGCCCGCATGGGTCTCCCCTTGTTGCCGGCTGACGGCTACGGCCTCAGCCGCCGGTGAACTTCATTGAATGAGGAGTCCTGATTGCCCGAAAGGCATCGGATTGGCGCGGATTATAGGTGCCTGCCCAATCAGCAGCAAGCACCGCGAAAGGGGGGCCTACCGGGTGCGCCCCCCCGCTGTCCGCGGCCGCCGCCGGGCCACACCCGTGCGGACGGCAGCCTCCGAGACCGCCTCGGCCACTGCGGGAACCACCCGGCGATCGAACATCGAGGGCGTGATGTACTCGGGATCCAGCTCGGCGCGTCCGACGAGCTCGGCCAGGGCGTTGGCCGCCGCCAGCTTCATCTGATCGTTCACCCGCCTGGCCCGGACGTCGAGCATCCCTCTGAAGAACCCGGGGAAGCAGCAGGAGTTGTTGATCTGGTTGGGATAGTCAGACCGCCCGGTCGCCATGACCTTGACGTGCGGTCCGGCTTCCTCGGGCTGGATCTCCGGGATCGGGTTGGCCATGGCGAAGACGATCGGGTCACGGCGCATGGCCTTGATGTCCTTCAGCCCGACGACGCCGGGACCGCTCAGTCCGATGAACACGTCGGCGTCCACCAGCGCCTCGCCCGCGGTGCCGCGGAGGCGTTTCGGATTCGTGTGCTCGGCGAACCACTCCTTCATCGAGTTCATGTTTTCCGTACGCCCGCGGTAGATCGCGCCCGCCCGGTCGCAGCCGATGATGTGTTTGGCGCCGGCTTTCATGAGGAGCTTCGCGGTGGCGATCCCCGAGGCCCCCACGCCGGTGAACACGATCCGCACGTCGCTCAGGCGCTTGCGCACGACCTTCAGGGCGTTGAGGAGCGCCGCCAGGACCACGACCGCCGTGCCGTGCTGGTCGTCGTGGAAGACGGGGATGTCGAGGTCGCGCTGCAGTCGCTCCTCGATTTCGAAGCACCGCGGGGCCGAGATATCCTCCAGGTTGATGCCGCCGAACACCGGCGAGATGGCTTTGACGATGGTCACGATCTCGTTCACGTCCTTGGTGGCCAGGCAGAGCGGGAAGGCGTCGACCCCGGCGAACTCCTTGAAGATGAGCGCCTTGCCCTCCATGACCGGCTGGGCGCCGTTGGGGCCGATGTCGCCGAGCCCGAGCACGGCGGTGCCGTCCGTCACGACGGCGACGCAGTTCTGCTTGATGGTCAGCGCGTACGCCTTCTCGGGATCCTCGTGGATGGCCATGCAGACGCGAGCGACGCCCGGCGTGTAGGCCATGGAGAGATCGTCGCGGGTCTTGACCGCAATCTTCCCTCTGACCTCGATCTTCCCGCCGAGGTGCATGAGAAACGTGCGATCGGAGACGTTGACGACGCGAACACCGGTCACGGCCCGAATCCGTTCGACGACCTGCTGGGCATGGCGCTCGTCGCTCGCCTTGACGCTGAGATCGCGCGTGATCGTCGTCTTGCCCACCTCGACGAGATCGATGGCGCCGATGTCGCCGCCGGCCTTGCCGATGGCCGACGTTACTTTGCCCAGCATCCCCGGCTTGTTTTCGATCTCGAGACGCACGGTGACGCTATGACTCGCGCTCGGAGCGTTGATCATTACCCCTCCAGAACCGCCGTGACGACGGCGATTCCGGTATTCTAGCGCGCTCGGTGGCAGCTCCGACCCGACGAAATATCGACGCGACGCGGCGGCAGCGTCCCGTTCTTACGAAGATGAGGGGCGGCGAAGCGACAGGAGACGCCGGTCGGCGTCGAGCGTCAGGCGATAGCGGCCAAGGAAGGTGTTCCCCAGGATCCCGTCGATGCCGGGGCCCGGATCGTGCACGACCACGACGACGTCGCGAACCTCGGCCTCGCCGACGCGCATTGATGCGAGACTCGTGACAGGACCTGCCGTCATCCCGCCGAGCGTCTGCAGCTCCATCGTGTTCTTCGTGCCCTTGGTCGCCAAACCGACGGTCTTGGCCAGCGCGGGCGAGACGAGCGTCACGCTCGAGCCGGTGTCGACGAGGAAGCGCGCCTCATGGGCGCCGTTGATCACCACTGCCGCCACCCACACGCCGCGCGCCGGTTCAACCGGCACCGTCGTCTCGACCTCGGTGGCCTTGGCGCTGGCGGCGTCGAGACTCGCCAGCTCCTGCCGAGCCAAGGCCGCCACCGACTTGGGCGGATCGAGCATCAGCGCCAGGCGGAAGCCGTCCGCCGCGGCGTGACGTTGCCCGAGTCGAGCCAGGGCGGATGCGCGCCAGAAGTGGAGCACCGCGTCGCCTGGTTGTAGCGCGGCCCCGTGGCTCCACACCCGGAGCGCTTCGGGATAGTCCCGCCGCTCCCAGGCGGCGAGGCCGACACTATAGAGGTCGGCCGGCGAGGGGGTGGCGCCGAACGTGAGCCACTGGCCGATCAGGATCCCGACCACCAGCGTCAGACAACGCCGCATGTTGATTCGGTACGCAAACGCCGTACCGTTGGCGCACGGCACCGGGTAGCACTCCCTGCAATGCGTTGCGACCTCTCGCGCACGCGTAGTAGGCTGAGCCGGGCTGAGCACACGCTCGAGGAGGCCGCATGATGGACGTCAAGACCGCCGACCGGGAGCTGCAGACTTACATCCGTCCGCAGACATTTCCCGTGGCGATCCGGATGCTGAAACCCGGTGAGGCGATCCCCGACAAGGCCAAGCGTCCGGCTCGGGACTTCAAGAAGCTCTCGATGAACTGCCAGGTCATCGACATGGCGCGGCGTTATGGCTGGACCATCGCCCTCACCCGCGAGGACCACATCTGCTCGCTCGGCATCGCGGCCCTCGGCTTCGAAAAGCCCACGCACCTTCACAACTCCGGCACCCTGTGCGAAGGCATGTACACCGAAACGAAGGAAGCCGGCCAGCGGTCCGAGGCGGCTGTCGACAAGTTCGCGCACGGCGAATACTACGCGCTCCTCGTCGCGCCACTCGATCGGGCCACCTTCGAGCCACACGTGGTGTGCATCTACGCGAACCCCGCCCAGGTCATGCGCCTCACGCAGGCCGCGCTGTGGAGGCGGGGCGGCAAGCTCACCTCGGCGTTCGGTGGTCGCATCGATTGCTCGGAGATCATCGTGACGACGATGCGGACTGACCGGCCCCAGGTCATCCTCCCCTGCTCGGGCGATCGGATCTTCGGGCAGACGCAGGACCACGAGATGGCCTTCACGTTCCCGTGGGCGCAGATGGAGGAAATCGTCGAGGGCCTGCGCGGAACGCACGCCGGCGGCATCCGGTACCCGATCACGCAGTTCATGGAGTACGAGGCCAAGCTGCCGCCGCGTTACATGGAAGCCAACCGCCTGTGGGACGCCGAGAAGGGACGCTCCGCGTTCACGCCGCGCGACCGGGTCGTCGCGGCCTACAAGCGCAGCTTTGCCGATCGTGTTCCCGTGTATCCGATCGTCGCCTCGTTCGCGGGCACGCTCGACGGGCTGTCGATCGAGGAGTACTGCACGAACACGACCCGGGCGATCAAGGCGATGATGAACTACTACGAGCGCTACCAGCCCGACGTGGTGCTCGCTTACAACGATCTGGCCAAGGAAGCGGAGGCCTTCGGCTGCCGCGTGAAGTACTCCGAGTATGTCGTCCCGTCGATCGACACCCACGTGCTCGCCGACGACAAGGCCAGGCTGGCCCAGATCGCGATGCCCGATCCGTACAAGACGGCGCGTCTGCCCGGCTTCCTCGAACAGTGCGAGACACTGGTGAAGGCCAAGCCGCCGACCGCGATCGGCGCGGTCGCGGTGGGCCCGTGGACGATCGCCATGCTGATGCGTAACCCCGAGGTGATGCTGCTCGACACCTTCGAAGACCCGCAGTTCATCCACGATCTCATGCGCGTGACCACGGACTTCTCCAAGACGTGGGGCGACGCCATCGCGAAGACGGGGATCGGCCTGTCGTTCTCCGAGCCGACGGCGTCCATCAGCCTGATCTCACCCGACAACTACCGCGAGTTCATCGCGCCGTACCACAAGGAGCTGGTGGACTACTTCAAGGCCAAGAAAGTGGGCGTGACCACCCACATCTGCGGCACGACGTACCCGATCTACGAGGATCTGATCCAGTGCGGCTTCACGACGGTGTCGTTCGACCTCGACCAGCAGGCCGACCCTGCGCTCTACGTCGATCAGCTCGAGCGATTCGTCCAGGTCGCCCGCGGTCGCGCCGTGGCCATCGGCAACGTGGACGCCACGAAGTTCGAGAAGACGACGAAGGACGCGATGGTGGCCGACGTGCGCCGCTGTGTGGACGCGGCGGCTCGCCAGTCCGCGTTCATCCTGTCGACGTCGTGCGAGATCCCGCCGAAGTCCGATCCCGAGGCCGTCAAGTGGTTCATGGACGCCGCTCACGAATACGGTCGCTACGATCGTCTCTTCGAGACGACCCCGCCGGCCGTTGTCCCTGCGGCCTCTCCCGCGGACTCGGCGGACGTCAAGGCGAAGCGCAAGAAGTAGAAACACCACGGGGTCGGCCGAGTGGCCGACCCCGTGTACGGTCACACTGCGATGTTCGGACTATTTCACCGCTCGCCTCGCCGCGCGACGCGGCTCGACTCGCACTTTTCGGACTATTTCACCGCTCACCTCGCCGCGCGACGCGGCTCGGCTCGCAGTTTTCCGACTATTTCACCGCTCACCTCGCCGCGCGACGCGGCTCGGCTCGCAGTTTTCCGACTATTTCACCGCTCACCTCGCCGCGCGACGCGGCTCGGCTCGCA
>JGI25382J43887_10000918_pt1 | contig 11105 bp, 17 predicted proteins | sample GraSoi013_1_40cm_3_FD_43887 | JGI IMG/M metagenome (IMG submission 43887) | reverse complement strand
CTCGGGATCCTCAGCCAGCGCACTCGATTCGATTCGGATCTCCCGCTCCTCCAGCTTCCGCGAACTCGTCTGCGATACCCACTCGCCCAGCGCCATCGAGCACGCACCGGCCAGCATTCCCGCGAGCCCGGTGAGGAGCATCCCCAGGCCGACCGGCGCGTAGCCGCCGAAGAGCAGGATCAGGGCGGCGAGCGTGACGCCCGGCACGACGAACGTCAGGACGCCGAAGATGATCACGGCGCCACCGCGAAGTGTCAGCGTCCACCAGTTTTTTGCAAGTGAGTCGATGTTCATATCAGTGTCTCCTCGCCACTCCGTCGTTACAGCGCTCGCAGAAACGCCACGAGATCCCGTTTTTCGTCCGGCGTGAGCTGCGTGCCAAGGATCAGGTTGAAGAATTCCACGGTGTCATCAAGGGTCAACAGACGGCCCCACGGCTCATGCTGGCGCCCGCGACCGGGCGATCGCTCAGGTCATAACGGGAGGCGAGGAGGCCTCGCTGGCGCTTCTCGACCTCCGCGTTCGCGGCACGCATGCGTGCGAAGACCGTCCGGAAGTCTTCCTCGTTCACCGAGATGTAGCTCGATACCGGCGGATTGGCCGTCCCTGCCCCAGGGCCCTGCATCGCGCGAGCACCGGCCACCATTCCCACAATCACCAGGCCTAACGCCACCGCAGCTGCCTTCCGACGCATCACGCGCCCCCCTGCCGAGTCAACGCTCGATCCTCTAGATGCTGGCGGACGGCGAGATCGCGGGACGCGCGAGCGATTTCAGCAAGAATCCGCAAGCCCCGGCACGACGTGGGGGCAGGAACCGGAGCCGCCGGAACTTACCGCGGGCCTGCGGGGTGGCGAGCGAGTCGCGATCGGTCGAAGCCGGTCATCTGCTCGAGACTGATCGTCGGCGGCATGGCCAGCTCTTGCCGGTGGACGCGGACCTCGAGGAGCGCGGGTCCATCGTGCTCGAGCGCTCGCGTCATCATCGGTCGAACTTGGTCCGCTGTTTCGGCGGTGAGCCCCAGAACACCGGCGGCCTCGGCCAGCTTCGCGAAGTCCGGGTTGCGGAGGTCCGTTCCGAAATCCAGGATGCCGGCCGCCTTCATTTCCAGCTCGACAAAGGCTAGAGCGTCGTTCTTGAAAACGATCACCTTGACCGGCACCTGCAACTGGCGAAGCGAGAGCAGCTCGCCCATGAGCATCGCGAGACCGCCGTCTCCGGACAATGAGACGACTTGACGGCCGGGATGGCTGACCTGCGCCCCGATGGCCTGCGGCAGCGCATTCGCCATCGACCCGTGGGTGAAGGAGCCGAGCAGGCGCCGCTTACCGTTCATCGTGAGATAGCGGGCCGCCCAGACCGTCGGCGTGCCCACATCGCACGAAAAGATGGCGTCGCTGGCCGCGAGCTCGTCGACCACCCGGGTGACATACTGAGGATGGGACGGCCGTCCGGATCCACCGGTCGCGAGCTCGTCGAGGCCCTTCCGCGCCTTGCGATAGTGCTCCAGTGCCGCCTTCAAATGCGTGTCGTCCTCGCTCATCTCGAGCGCTGGCAGGAGGGCGCGGAGCGTCGTCTTGATGTCCCCCACGAGGCCCTGGTCGACTCTCGTGCGCCGGCCGAGCTGCTCACCGCGGATGTCGATCTGGATGACCCGCGCATCCGTCGGAAAGAACTGCTGGTAGGGAAAATCCGTCGCCAGCATCAGCAACACGTCGCAGTTCATCATCGCGTGGTAGCCGGACGAGAATCCGAGCAGGCCGGTCATGCCCACGTCGAACGGGTTGTCGTACTCGATGAACTCCTTGCCGCGCATCGCATGCACGATCGGGGCATTCAGGGTGCGCGCGATCTCGATCAGCTCCGCATGCGCTCCGGCACAGCCCGCTCCGCCAAGGATCGTGATCTTCTTCGCCTGATTGAGCGTCTTCGCCAGCGCCGCGATTTCGTCATCGGAGGGACAGACGCGTGGCTTCGGCTCTGGAAAGTGCAGGCGCGCGCGGTGTTCGATGGCATCGCGCAGCGCGACGTCTCCCGGCAGAGCGATCACCGAGACACCGCGCCGCGAGAGTGCCGTCTGCATGCCGATCTCGAGGACGCGGGGCACCTGTTCGGGCTGAGACACCAGCTCACAGTAATGACTGCACTGCGCAAACAGATGCTCCGGGTGGGTCTCTTGAAAGTAGCCGCTGCCGATTTCGTGGCTCGGAATTTGCGCGGCGATGGCGAGCACGGGGACACGACTGCGGTGACAGTCGTAGAGCCCGTTGATCAAATGGAGATTCCCCGGACCGCAGCTTCCGGCGCAGATCGCCAACCGTCCGGTGAGATGCGCTTCCGCGCCAGCGGCAAACGCCGCGGTCTCCTCGTGTCTCACGTGAATCCATCGCATGTGCTCGTGGCGGCGAATCGAGTCCGTGATGCCGTTGAGCGAGTCGCCTGACACGCCGTAAATTCGCTCGACTCCCGCGCGCGCGAGCGTCTCCACGAGCAGCCCCGCCACTGTCCTGGTCGCCATGGCACGTCTACCCCCCCGGTCCGGATCCCCATGCCCGCTTTCGAGGCGAGCGCCTCGAGCGCCGACGAGGGTCAGTGTACATTCCCGCAAGAACACGCGCGGCGGCCGCCTAGAGCAGGTGGCGGCGAAGCTGGTGGGCGGCAGTGACGTAGCGGCCGCCCGCCAGGCGCACGAAGAGCCATGAGCCCAGCGCGGTGGCCGCCGCGAGCATGAAGACGACGACCATCTGATAACGGACCGCAACGAGCGGCGACGAGCCTGCGAGGATCTGCCCGGTCATCATGCCCGGCAGTTGCACCACGCCAACGGTCATCATACCGTTCACGGTGGGGATCATCGCCGCGCGCAGCGAGGCGCGCATCATCGGCTGCATGGCCTCGCGACCCGAGAAGCCGAGGGCCAGCCTGGCCTCGACCTCGTCCGCGCGAGCCCGGAGGTCGCCCTGGAGCCGATCGCCGGCGAGCGCGGCACTGGTCATCGAGTTGCCGAGGATCATCCCCGCGATCGGGATGATGTACTGAGGCTCGTACCAGGGACGGACCCCGACGACGACACCGATCACGTACGCGAGGGTCGCCGCCGTGGAGGCCGTCAGGGCGATCCCGGCGATCCAGTTCCCGCCGGGCAGCGGCTTCCCCAGGCGCGAGATCGCCGCCTGAGTGGCCACGCCCGTCATCGTCGCAAGGATCAGCAGCACCCAGTACCAGCGGGCAGCGGCGAACACGGCGGCCAGGACGAGGCCCACCACGTAAAGCTGAACGATGGTGCGAACGGAGCCGATCACGAGGCCGCGCTCGAGGCCGAGCGACTGGCGAACCGACACGGCGACGACTACGCCAACCAGCACGAGCGCCAGCGCGAGCTGCCAGATGGACAGATCGATCACGTTCGCCGTGCTCACGTGCGCCTCGCGTCCTCGGGGGGCCGCCCGCCGGCCAGGAACGCCTGAAGGCGCGCGTCTACAGCGCCGGGCTCGTCGATCGACTCGATGGCCTCGATACGCCCTTTCACGAGATACAGCAAGCGGCCGCCCAGCCGGCGGACGAGCTCGGGCTGATGCGTCACCGCGACGATGCTCAGTCCGCGCGCCCGCCGCAGCCGGGAGATCGTTTCCACCACCACCAGCGCGTTGGGCGGATCCAGAGCCGAGGTGGGCTCGTCGAGCAGCAGCGCCTGCGGGTCGCGCAGCAGTGCGCGGGCGATCGTCACGCGCTGCTTCTCGCCGCCGGAGAGCGTCGTCGAATCCCGCTCGAGGAAGTCCGGGTCCAGCCCCCCGATCCCGACGGGCCGACCAGCGTGAGCGCGCCACCGCGCTCGAGGTCGAAGGAAACGTCCTCGAGGATGGACACCGCGGCCTGGCTGCGGTGTCCTCGGTACTCGAGCGAAAGATGATCAACCTGGAAGACGGAATCGTTCATGCGCGAGCGGCGTCACCGCCACGCTGATCGATCACGATGAGCGGCGATGCGGTCGCGGACGCCGAGCCCTTGGCGGCGACGATCCCGGTGGGGCTTGGCCGAACTCTGTCGCCGGAATGACCCGGATGATCGACCCATTCCCGTCGAGAATCGTGACTGCGGCGATGGGGTCTTCGTTTCTCGGAAGTCTGACCTCGTACACCAGCGATGGTCGGTTCATCGACCGCTCCTCCTGTGTGGGCCTTACCCTCACACCTTGTGATGCCCGCGCGCCCTGCCCCGTTACTCACGGGCCCATCACCGGGCCGCCTGCAACTTCTTCGAAGCCAGCCGCGTCACAAGCAGGAGGAGGAATTCGCGATGCACCGATCGTACATTGGCGGCTCACGGGAAGTGGCAGCGCTGGTGGCGCTCGCGCTCCTGAGCGTGCTGTCCGTCACTGCCAGCGCGGACGACGATACGCCCGTCCGCTTTCAGGGGCGCGTGCTGTGGATCGCGGGAGAGACGCTGCTGGTCGCCACCGACGATAGCCAGAGCATCAACGTCGATCTCACGCAAGTACCGCAAGATGAGTATCAGCGTCTGGGGAGCTACGACCGTGTCGTCGTGACCGGAACCATCCCCACCGAAGGAAACCGCGTCGTGGCGACATCGATCGAGCCGGTCGAACAGTAGAGCTCGTTTGCCACCCGACTTCGGCCGGTCCCCGACGGCTGAGGCGCCATCGGGGCGGACGCGTCCACGTCGTCTAAGGCGCCTGACCCAGCGAGACGAGGTCGTAGGAAACGACCGTGATCCGATAGTTGACCGCGCCCGGCATGGGCTCGGCAACAAAGGATGTCTCGCCGCCCGGTGCGATGTCCCCGAACGCCCACACGAGCGTTCGGCCAATGGAGTGACGGTCGGCATCCAGGCCCTCGACCTGCAGGCGCACGTCCGTTACCCGGTACGGCGAGTCGTTGAAGACACTCCCCTTGATGCTGGGGACCGCACCGTCCGTCGGCGGCGCCCACCTGACTTGAAACCAGCGCTGGGCCGCCTGTTCGCTGGTCTGCCCCGTCTGCCCCCACGCCGTCGTCGTGAGCAGGACGAAGCCGAGCCCGAACGCCAGCGCACGTATCGTCACCGCCATCACGGTCCTATCCTCGAACGTCATGGTCGATCTCCCTTTCGGGGCTCGTTCTCGCTTCGCAGCTGATCCGCGATGGGCAGGCGGCGAATCCGCCTCCCGGTCGCAGCGAAGATCGCGTTGCACAGCGCCGGCGCGAATGGTGGCACCCCCGGTTCCCCAACCCCACCGGGCGGCGCATCGCTCTCGACGACGTGTACGTGAGTCTCCCGGGCGGCCACGTTCATGCGGGCGACCTGGAAGTCGTTGAAGTTGTTCTGTTGCGCCCGACCCTCGCGGAACGTGTCACTGCTTTGCCATTGATGTTGAGTCTGGTCATGTGGGTTTCGCTCCCTCCAACCGATCGCTAGCGAGCGATCAGCGCGTCCATCGACCATACCCCGGGACCGCTGAAGATCAGCGCGATCGCCAGGCCGAGAGCGAGGACGTGGTATTCCACGCCCTCGCCCTGCTGGATGCCAAACCAGTTCATGAAGAATCCGTGCTGCCTGTGGACGGTGATCGCGACAACCATGACAATGCCGATGCCAAGTGCCGCCACACGGGTCAGGAGGCCGACGGCCAGGCCGAGCGGCCCGAGGAACTCGGCCATGATCGCCAGGAACGCGAGGGGGCCGGGAATGCCCGACTTCATCAAGAAACCCATGGTGCTCTTGAAGCCGTGGCCACCGAACCAGCCGATCGTCTTCTGGGCACCGTGGGGGAACATCACCACGGCCAGCGTCAGCCTCAGCACGAGCGGAACGATGCTGCCGTCGGTCTGAAAGAGCCATCCAAGCATCAGGACTTCTCGCGGGCCGGCGGAGCCATGAATTCCGGGCCGACCGGGTCCGTGATCGCTTTCGCCTGGATGCGATCGATGGCCGCGCGCGCGTCGGCGTCGAGACTCCAACCAAACAGATCCTCGATTGGCGAAAGCTGATCGGGCCGTCGTGCGCCCCAGAGCGCGATCGTCGGCCCTTGATCCAGGACCCAGCGGACTGCCAACGCCAGAACGTTCTTGCCGTAGCGCTCGCGGGCCAGGCGGTCGAGCGCGGCGACCGCGTCGAGATATTGCCGGTACCTGCGTGGCTGGAACTTCGGATCCGTCTGGCGAAGATCATCGCCCGTGAACCGCGTGTCTGATCGCATGCGGCCCGATAGCAAGCCCCGGCACAGCGCGCCGTATGCCAAGACGGTGAGGCCGTGCCGCTCGGCATACGGGAGGACATCCTTCTCGATCTGCCGCTCGAAGAGGTTGTAGGGCGGCTGCACGACATGCAGCAGCGCGACGGACCGGAAGATCTCCATCTGTTCGGGTGAGAAGTTGCTCACGCCGATCGCGCGGATCGTACCCTGCTCGAAGAGCTGGCGAAGCGCCGCGGCGGGTTCCCCGACAGCAACGAGCGGATCTGGCCAGTGCACCTGGTAGATGTCGATGTAGTCCGTTCTCAACCGTCGCAGAGAGTCTTCGACCTCGGCCCGGATGCGTTCTGCCGAGGCATTTCGGTAGACCTGGCCGGCGCGCCACTCGAGCCCGGTCTTGGTCGCGATCAGCACGCGCTCGCGTCCACCGTGCTCGGCGATGGCCCGTCCGACGAGCTCCTCAGACCGGCCGAATCCATAGACCGGCGCGGTGTCGATCAGCGTGATGCCGAGCTCGAGCGCCGCCCGGATCGTTTTGATGGCCTCGCCCTCATCGCTGCCACCCCACATCCACCCGCCCATCGCCCATGTGCCGAGCGCGATGCGCGAACTCAAGAGTCCGGTTCCCTCTATGAGCTTCTGCTCCATCGGTGTCCGTTACCTCCCGTCTATGTCTTTGGACGACGGCCCAAGCGCGAGCGTCGCCGGCAACCCCGGCCGTCGGTCCTCGGACGGGGCACCCGCAGCCAGCCATTCGCGAAAGTCGGCGGAGGCTGCCGCGAACTGCCACTCCGCAAGCACCTCCCGCGCCATGGCGCGCAGCGCGCCCATCGTGGCATCCGCGGCCCCGGTGAGGCAGCGCTCGAGAAGCCAGGCCGCGAACGCTTCGGGGTCGGGATCGGCTTCGATCGATTCGACGAGGAGTTGGCGCTTGAGCGACATCCCGATCGCATCGGGCGTGGTGTCGCGCTTGCGCCGCCGGCGCCGTCCCTCCGAGGCATCGAGCGCCTCGAGCAGGGCAGCGCAGACGACCGCCGGTCGAAGCTGCGTCACGGTCATAGCCCGAGCAGAGCGCGCAGCCGCGAGGACTCCGCAACCACGCTCACCGCTCCCTCGTGTCCTTTCGCCGCCGGGCGGCGGTAGGCGCGTTCGAATGCCGCAATATTCAGCACCAGCGTGGCGAGGTCCTGCAGCACCACGTGCTCGGGCCGAATCGCACTGAGGGTTGTCATGGTCTTGACTTTGGGAGGGCGCGCGACCCGTCATCGTTGCATGGCATCGACGTCGGTCACTCCGAGGGGACTTCGACGACGGAATGAGATTTCTGCGATCCCCTGCAGTGTTCTACGCCACGCGACGTCGGTGTGATGGGCGAGCAGGCGGAGCATGCCACCGTTGGAGGCCAGCACGTCAGCGCGGAACTCGCGGATTCCGCGTTGTCCGCCGGCGCGCAGGATCTCCTCCAAGAGCATCGTCCCCAGACCGAGCCGCTGCCATCGGTCCTCCACGACGAGCGCGACCTCGGCGATGGTTGGTCTGTCCGTGGGCTCAACGAGGTTCCCGGCGGCGTGGGATTCCCGTGCAGGTGCGTGGTCTGAAGCCAGGCGAGCACGGCTTCCACATCCACGCCGTCGGCAAGTGCGACCCGCCGGCCTTCACCTCCGCGGGCGCCCACTTCAATCCCTACGGCAAAAGCACGGTCATAAGAATCCCGAGGGCGCTCACGCTGGAGACCTGCCGAATCTCACGGTGGGGCCCGATGGGACGGGTTCCATCGACGTGACGGCCGCCGGCGTGACCTTGACGGCAGGCCGAGCCTCGCTCCTCCAGCCAGGGGGCGCCTCGCTGATCATCCATCTCGATCCGGACGACGAGAAGACTGACCCGGCCGGAAATTCAGGCGCGCGGATCGTCTGCGGAGTGATCACTCATTAGTCCTCCGCTCNGAACTCCGGCTTGGAGTTCGTCCGAGCAGCACCATCGCGCGCACCAATGCCGACCGGCCGGCCAGGCGCGCGATGGGTGAATCTGCGGTGACGCAGTAGCCGTCCTACGGTGTGGAAGGAGAAAGCGAGGCATCAGCGTGGGCAAGCTTATACGTCCGAGAAAGATCGCATTCCTGGCGCTCGCCGCACTGGCAATCGTGCTTGCGGTCACCGCGCCCAGCCAGGCGCGAGGCATGAGCGGTCACGGATCCGGGGGCGGTCACTTCGGTGGAGCCGACATGCACCATGGCTTCGACGGGCACCATGGCTTTGAGGGGCACCACTTCGACCGTCACCACTTCGACGGAGGAGTACACGGCCGCTTCGGGTTCGGGCCCGTCTTCCCCTATTACGGTTATTACCCGTACTACGGTTATGGGGCTTCGGCCTACTGGTACTACTGCCCGAGCTATGGGGCGTACTACCCGAACGTGGCAAGCTGCCCGGAGGCGTGGGTGACGGTACCAGCTTCATGATCTGCGACGTATCACCCGACTAAGTCGCCTGCTCGGCCTGGCGGGCCAGCGCCACAACGCCGCGTCGTCGATGGCCGGTCACCGCGGCCTCGGGCCTCGACGTGGTGAACCTTCGCCCGACCGCCCACGCCAGCGCCTTGATCCACTCCGAGTTCGTGAAGTCGCCCATCTTGCGGCGGTCACCGGTGAACATCACCAGCGGGAACACGGCGAAGCTGAGTTGCATGCTCAGCACCACCTGGCTCAGGACCAACAGACGAGCGGTCCCGCTCTGCCCCCATGCGACGATCACGACGAGAGCGGGCACGATCGCTATCAGGCGCGTGATCAGCCGGCGCAGCCATGGCTTGAGGCGAATGTCGAGGAAGCCCTCCATTACGACCTGTCCAGCCAGGGTGCCGGTGGGGCTAGCGTTCTGACCGGAGCGAGGAGCGCGAGGGCGAAGAGCGTGCTCGCTCCGGTGACCCCGAGGAGCGGTGTCAGCGATAGGTAGGCCTCCCCGATCTCGGCGACCGTCGTGTGCCCGGCGCGGTGAAACGTGGCAGCCGAGACAACGAGGATCGCGGCGTTCACGCAAAGCGCGATCGTCAGCGCGACCGGCGAGTCGATCTGAGAGTAGCGGATGGCCTCCCGTTTGCCCGCCGGCGTGCGGGCGTAGGCACACACCTGCACGATGGACGAGTGGAGATTCAGATTGTGCGGCATCACCGTCGCTCCGAGGATGCCTGTGCCAGGTCGCGGCCGGTGGCCACACCCAGCTTGATGCAAAGGCTCTGGAGCAGCACGGCCATCAGGTTCGACAGCAGGATCACGGACAGCAGGTTGTACCCGTACGCCGAGCCCCCGGCGAGGTCGGTGGCCCAGTTGCCGGGGTCCATGTAGCCAACCGCCACCAGGAAGCCGGGCCCGGCAAAGACCAGCGCCTTCCGGAAGAACCCGGCCGCCTCGGGCACGCGTAGAGTCCGGTACACCTCCGGGAGGGTCGCAACGCTGGCCTCATAGCGCCACGATGTGAGAGCACCCACATTGTAGCGATGGGCTCATCTTGGCTCGCGTTCTATCGTCATCGGATTCCGGCAAGAACGCGACAAGCCGACGACGACGAGCTCGTATCGTTCGGGGGACCCGTTGCGCGTCCTTGCCAAAAAGCTACGCCCCGGTTCCCACCTCCGTCGTCGCGCCCTCGAAAAAGCGACGGAACAGACGAATGAGGCTGTACCGAGACATTCACTCGGAGGGGAACGTGAAAGACACTATCGCGGAGACCGGGATCAGGATGACGCGTCGGACCCTGCTGGCGGCGGCGCCTTTCGTTGCGTCGGTGGCCGGGCTGGGGCCGGAGCGCGCCGTCGCGGCCGAGGTGCCGGTGAAAGGGTCGAACGCCGACAAGTTCCCACCCAAGGCCGCGCTCGGCATCGCCAGGTAGCGATCACGGGCAAAGGAGCACGCTATGCTAGGACCACAGGATCTCTGGATCGCGCTCGCCCTCGGCGTCTTTTTCTTCGGCGCCAAGAAGCTCCCAGAGCTGTCGCGCTCGCTCGGCCAGGCCATGAGCGAGTTCAAGAAGGGCGTGGCATCCGGAGTGCCCGAGGAGCCCGAGCCGCCGAAGGAGCTCGGAGCCACGCACGAGCGCACGAACGTCAACTGATATCGACATGGGGCGCCTCTCGCGGAGATCGCTGCTCGCGTGGCTGGGCTCGGGTGCCGCCGGTCTCGCTCTCGGTGGGCAGGCGCGCGCCCAGGTCCCGCCGCACGCTGCGACGCCGCTACCCAGCTTCACCGGCCCCGGCGCAAATCCATACTGGAACGGCGTCAATCCATTCGTCAGTTATCCCCAGAAGCTGCCGCTCCTTCGTATGACCGACCGGGGAATCCAGCTCGAGACGCCGCGTCCATACTTCCTGTCGCCGTTCACGCCGAATGCAGCGTTCTACGTGCGCTATCATCTGGAGCTCATTCCGAACGCCGTCGACTTGAGCACGTGGCGGCTCAACCTGGATGGAAACGTCGAGCGGCCGCTCCAGCTCGGCTTCGATGAGCTGGTGAAGAACTTCAAGGCAATCTCTGTCGCGGCCGTCAATCAGTGTTCGGGGAACAGTCGGAGTCGATTCCAGCCGCGGGTCCCCGGTGCCCAGTGGGGTAACGGTGCTATGGGGAACGCCCGCTGGACCGGGGTCCGCCTGCGGGAGCTGCTCGCTTCCGCCGGGATCAAGTCAGGGACGGTTCAGCTGCAGTTCCAGGGTCTCGACCGCGGGCCGGGGCCGGAGGGCAAGGGCGCCGACGCCGTGATGAAGTCGCTCGATCTGACGGACCCGGCGCTCGATGACGCCCTCGTGGCCTACCTGATGAATGATGAGCCTCTGCCGATGCTGAACGGGTTCCCCATTCGGCTTATCGTGCCGGGAAAGTTTGGCGTGTACTGGATCAAGCACCTCACCTGGATCCGCGCGCTCAC
>JGI25382J43887_10000917_pt1 | contig 11105 bp, 10 predicted proteins | sample GraSoi013_1_40cm_3_FD_43887 | JGI IMG/M metagenome (IMG submission 43887) | reverse complement strand
CCCCGTGCAGATTCTCAAACCTGAGTAGAACCAAGGACATCTGAGGGCTCTGAAAGCCACAGTCAATTCAGCTTGGCTGAAGGACCATCTATCTTCCAAGAAAGTCGTTGTCCTGGATGCTCGTTCTAGGAACGCCTACTCAAGAGCCCATATTCCGGGAGCTAGAAACGCTGACCTGTTCCATTATTTTGTTCCTGGAACTGACAGCAAGAATCTGAGAGTGTTCCAACACGATCTCGAATCGAAGCTGGGACGGCTCGGCCTCAGAGGCGACGAAAAAACGGTCGTGTACGAGTCGGGGTTCGGTATGAGGGCTGCACGAGTCGCTTGGATGCTCGAATACGCAGGAATTCAGAGCCCGCTACTGCTTGAAGGAGGGTTCCGTGCCTGGCAGGATTCCGTGTATCCCGTCGAGAAGACGCGTAGAGTGGTTGCCCAAACTAAGTTCAAAGCCAGTCCGGACCCTAGTGTTCTAGCAACGGTTGAGCATGTGAGGTCCCTATCCACGTCCCGAACCGGGTTAGTTTTGGACGTCAGAAGCAGGGGAGAATACGACGGATCAGAAAAACGAGAGTGTTGCCCACGTTCTGGACGAATACCAGGATCGGTATGGTTTGAATGGACTAACTTTCTAGACGAAAGAGGCGGATTCCAGAATCGTCGATCAATCGAGAAACAGCTTCGATCAAAGGGCCTCCGCCCCGGCTCCGACATAGCAGTTTATTGTCATCGAGGTGCTCGTGCGGCCGCTGCTTTCTACGCACTTAGATCGATGGGTTACAACAAGGCTAGGAACTATGTTGGATCTTGGCACGAATGGTCATCGAAGAAGAACCTTCCCGCGGAGGCTAGCTAGCAACCTAGGTGGAGACAGTTTTTCAAATTGGCTTTAGGAAGTGCCACGCCTCAGGGTCTTCATGAATTTGAGTGACCCATCCCAACGCCGTTTTCTCGGGCAGTAACAACAGGACCTTGCCTACATGTTTGCAGAGCTGGCGGGTTTCGATTGACCTTTCCCAATCTCCACAATCATGGGTTATTGTTCTCGTCTCAAAATCCAACGTCAAACTGTAGTTGCGGATTTTAGCGACAACTTTTTCACCTGTAGCGGCCGTGAGGTTTACTTCCTCATCCCGGATAGCGAGTGCCCGGGCTAGCCTGGATTCCCCCATCAGAGAGCTGAGTAGGTCGATGATTTTCGGGCGATCGTCGCCTCCCTTGACCCATTCTTCTAGCCCCTCAGGACCTTTTCCTTTCTCCAGGTGACCCTTAGCCCTGTTGAACGCAGCTCCTTGAGCTGGAGTGAGTTTCCCCATCATCTGGAGAATTCTAAGCGCGTTTTCAACCGCGTATCCGTGGAAGTGGTTGTTGAAGTAGCCATAAGTGGTTTTGACAGAAGGTTCAACCTCCTTGACTTTCGGCACCCACGATTTCAGTTCCCGTTCAGCGTAATGGTAATCGTACCAGGGTCGCTGTCCGTGGCCGTGCCAACGGATGTATGCAAAGTCAGCTGTCACATGAACTTCAGGTGGGAGTAGAGGCTCGTCCACTACCGTGTACGCCACATTGTACTTGGAAAGTAGGAGCCATGTTGAGTCTTGGAGCCAAGACTTGTGCCGGAACTCAATTGCATACTTGAAGCCATGGGGGAGGATGGAGAGGAAGCCCTCGAGGTGGCTCAGATCGTACTTGTATTTGGGCGGCATCTGGAGGAGTAGACACCCGAGCTTTCCGCTGTTGTTCAGCGGAAGCATCAACTCTGCAAATCGATCCAGTTCAGATTCCAAGGAAGGATCGATCTCGGCCAGTTTGTCATGAGTGATAGTTTGCGGAATCTTTGCACAGAAGATGAATTCCTTTGGGGAGAATCTGTTCCAGCCCAAGACCGTGCCAGGCTGAGGGAACGCGTAGAATGTGGAATCGATCTCGGCGGTTGGAAATACTTGTGTGTAATGTTTCAGCTTGCTCTCGGTAGAGGTCGGATAGAATACACCTACCCATTCTGGATACGACCACCCGGACGTCCCTAACAGTAATCGACCCGTCTTCGTCGACCTCTTGCCTAAATCCGAGGCTTGCAACCCGTCTGAAGAAGCTATGGGTCAACTTCGGATCGGCGCAGGCGGCTGGGACAACTTCAATATCCCCAATGGCGACCGGCTGAAAGCGTATTCATCAATATACGATTTCGTGGAAGTGAACAGCACCTACTACCGGTTACCGAATCCATCTGCGGTAGCGAGCTGGCGCAGGCGAGTCCCGCTTGGGTTCGAGTTCTCGGTTCGGTGTCACAGGGATCTTGCGGAATTTCATCGGTTGGAGTTGACCCCCAAGAGCGTCCACATAATCGATTCGATGGAAAAGACTTGCAGACACCTGAAGGCAGGCGTTCTAACGATCCTAATTCCGAAGGCGCTTGTTGGAGATAGAGAGCTCGGTTCCAAACTGAACAGCGTTCTTTCAACGATAAGCCTGGGCGAGACCCGTATCGCCATCGAGTTTCGTGGAGGTGAACCCATAGAGGATACGTTGGAGATTCTGCATGACCACAACGCGGTTCATGGTGTTGACATTTCAACAGAAGACCCTAAGGTGGATGCAAGCATCCTTTACGGTAGGCTGTTTGGCAAAGGAAAAGAGAACATCTACGAGTTTGACGACGACGAGCTTCAAGGCATTGCCACAAAGGCTTCTGGCCCAAAATTCGAGAAAAGCATCTTGGCATTTCATGGGATCAGGATGTACAGAGATGCTGCGCGCTTGAAGATTTTCCTAACCTCTGGGAAGTTCCCTTCGCTTACTCGTCAGATCGGGCTTGGATCACTATGTGATGTCTTGAAGGAAGATGCTAGGTTCCCGACCACCAAGTCCCAGCTCGTAGGGGAGCAAGGCTGGAAGCTCTACGACAAGAATGCGGAGGAGCGAGCGAGGGCACGAGATATCCTTGAGAAACTTCCAGACAGAATCTACACAACTCTTGACGACGTCGTGGTATCTCTCAAAGGAACGGTTCTCTAATCATCTCTACGCTAACCACTACTATCAAAGAGCCAGGTGATACGCACGGTGAGCTCTAGATGTTCAAGAATCTAGAACGCAAAGCGGGTGGTTTGTCACGAACTTCTGGTCGGCGCTAGACGCCTTGTTGTCCTTAGGTCAAAGCTAACTTGCTGCGAGCGGTTGGACCTGGAGCAGTTCCTTTGCGAGTACGCGATATTGTTCCGATGCAGGGTTTCTCGGCCGGTACAGAATGCCCGGCAGACCTTTGCTTGGAGCTTCGGCCATCCGGACGGATCTAGGAATTACGGATTTCAGAACTCGCTCGCCGAAGTTTTGGTTGACTTGTTGCATGACTCGGCGCGATAGAGCTGTTCTTCGATCGTACATTGTCAGTATTATTCGATAGTCAAAAGCTGCTTTCAACCGAGATCTTACGAGATCCATGACTTTGAGAAGCGTTGGCAGTCCCTCCATGGGGTAGAACTCGCATTGCACTGGAATGAGGACCAAGTCGGATGAAACTAGTGCGTTGAGTGTGAGAAGTCCGATATTCGGTGGACAGTCGATTACGACTTGCTCGAACTGGTCTTTGATAGGGCTAATTGATTCCCTGAGCACATATTCTCTACCGGGGGTTGATGAAAGTTCGACTTCCGCACCCGCAAGNTCCAAATTGCTCGGTAGTAGCGACAGCCTCTCAATNCGGGTTTTCAGGAGGACTTCTTCGGCTTTGCGTGATTGCGAAAGAACGTTGTAGACTGTTGATGAAAGGGTGGCTTTCTCAAAGCCTAGCCCGGTTGTAGCGTTCCCTTGAGGGTCCAAGTCCACGATCAGGGTCGTTTTCCCTTCGATCGCAGTTGCGGTTGCGAGGTTGACTGCGGTTGTAGTCTTTCCAGTCCCGCCTTTGTTATTCAGTACGCTAACGATCAATGCTGTAGGGGCTCTATTCTGGATAATTACTAAGAGATTGATTCGCAGAAAATAGCTAATAGAAACATCTTGAGACACCAATATCGTCAGAATCTCCATCCCTTCCGAGGAATAATCCTCAGAGTTTCAGACCCTTCATATAAGCGGCTGAAGGGCCCCGCCTTATATGGGGATGCAGGATCCAATCCTCTCACCAAGGAACATTGTACTGAATTTGCTAATCTATCATTAGACGATCCAAAAGGATTAGCGAGCTGGCTCTCATGAATGAGGATATAGTCAATGCTAGCTCGAATTTCTCAAAGCAGCGGATTCTCGATCTCAATAAGGAAGTTGTCGAATGCCGAGTTTGTCCACGGCTGGTCGAATATCGCGAGCGGATAGCTCGTGTGAAGAAGAAGCGGTTTCTGAGTTGGAACTACTGGGGCCGACCGGTTCCTGGGTTCGGGGATACCGCGGCTTCGATTTTCGTGATTGGGCTAGCCCCAGCATCTCACGGCGGGAATCGGACCGGAAGAGTGTTTACGGGAGATAGGAGCGCCGATTTCCTTGTCAAGGCGCTTTGCGATGGGGGATTTGCAAACCAGCCTCGCTCTATCGACGTGAATGACGGGTTGGAATTGCATGGAGTTTACATGACTGCCGCTGTAAAATGCGCCCCTCCCAACGATAAACCCACTAACGAAGAAATGGCGAACTGTGCCCATTTCCTGAAGTCGGAACTAGAGATCTGCAATAGGTCCAGGGTCATCCTCTGCCTAGGACAGTTTGCTTACCGTTCCACAATGGTTCAATTGACAAAGANCAANCTCTTCACGTCCAAGATTCCAACGTTTGAACACGGGCTAAAAATCNACCTTCCAGACGGGCGAAAGGTCGTTGCATCCTACCATCCAAGTCCCAGAAACACTCAAACAGGTACACTAACCGCTGACATGTTCAACGTTCTTCTCCGGAAGATACGCAAGGACTTGAGTCTCATGTCATAGATTTCAATGCCGGAAATAGGATCCTATCGAATTAACATGGTCTAGAAATCTATCTGAAAGGTGGTCGTCGTTCTATCTGAATGTCGCGTGAGAGGTATTCTTTGGTCTTTGACTCTGCCTGAACTAGGAGCTCCTCGAAGTGCTTGTTCAGTGTGTTGATCTTTTCCTCGGCCAAGTGACGTCTCTCCGTGGCTTGTAGCTCATCCTTCTTCCCATCGTCGATCTTCTTGAGAACAATTTTTCTCTCGAGATAGAGATTCTTGCAGGTGGCGTCGTGCAAGAGTCGCTGTCGTTGACCTAGAAGGTTTCGGCCTTTGCCCTGTTTTTGAGCTAGGTGTTCGGTTGTTGTCAGCTGGTCGAGCTGAACCACGACTCTGGTAGTCTTACGATGGCTGAGTCCCATTTTGCCTGAGTCCAGAGCACTCTTGAGGTTGGTCAGAATCGGGGTGAGGTAGGGTCCTGAGTTTCGGGAGAGGAAGCTCCTGTAGGGGGACTGAATATATTCGCCCAATGCTTCTCTTTCCTCAGATCTTAGCGCGATTTCGCCTCTCTGGGAAAGGTCTCTGAGTTTTCGGAGGGGTCGTCGGAGATGGGTAAGTGTGTCTGTTCTGAACTCCCTGCTTTCCTTGCGAAGCTCCTTCTCGATCTCCAGAACTTGTTTGAGAGAGTCGTTCGACGTAATTGTCTCCAGCTCGATCGACAGCTGTTTGAGGGCGGACGAGAGCCCCTCGCGGGTTCGTTCAAGTTCTACACTCTCCTTCTTCTTCTCGTCCAGTTGCAGTCCGATTTGACGGATCGTCTCAACAATGCTGGTGAGAGTCTTTGCACGTTGGAGGTTTTCCCCGTCTCCTTCCAGGAACTGAGATATTTTTTCAGCTACTTTCGCTATTCTCTCGACGATCCCTGAGAACGAGAGCATGTCCAGTAGGTATAGTCCGTGGATTTCTCTTTGGGTATTGTTTCTGCTCTCTCTGAGGGACCGGGCGGTGTTGGAGAGGTTGTCCCGTAGAACCTTGAAGGAGTCCCAGCTGACTTCTTGAGGGATCTGGATTTTTTCCATACCGGAGACACCATCTCGGGCAACCCGACCCACAACTCTTGCGGCTCGATAGGAAATCGGGTCTTTCTTGGTGGCAAGGTTTCCGTCGGCTTTGCGAGAGAGTTCTTCGAAGAAACTTCGGGCCTCATCAAGCGCACGGCGGGTGTCGTCAGAGAGTTTTCCCGCCTTGTTCCTTGTAGGGCGCAGAGCTTTCTCGAGTTCTTGATCCAGCCAGGCGTCGTATTCGTCTAAGCGGATTTTCAATTATCGGGGGACCAGGGGAGGATTCTTACCTAGTCTCCTCTCTCAAATTAATGACTATGGTGTCCATTGTCTGCTGAGCCTTTTCCTTCCTCTTAGCCAGATCAGATATCAACGACTCGTACAATTCTCTAGCGATTCTTCCACTTCTGTACTGGTTCCTAAGGTCTGCTGACGTGGTTCGAACTACTTGGATGTCCGCCTCGGCTCGCTCGAGCCTCTTGATCATGTCTTGGTATCGCGGATTTGCCTTTGATAATTGGTCTTTGATCGGGGCCAAGGTCTTGTCCAACTCGGCTATTCTTAAATCGATGACGCGTCTTCTTCTCTTGTATTCATGGCGGTTAAGCGCTCCCCTCGAGAGGTCCTCGTCCATCTTTTCCGCTTCCAGTCGCATTGCTGACTTTTCATCATACAATTCTACGAACCTTCCAATAAGCTCAGACGGAGCGCCGGAGACTGACACACCAGCGGTCCCGGTGGCGCCGACTGCGAGAACGACGGCCGCGATCGATCCCACGGCAAGTCCCGCCCATCCAAGAGCCGAGAAGCTTGCCCAGAATGGGTCAAGCTGATAGTCCATCGTAAACGACAAGTTGGACATTGGCGTGACCGTAGAAACCTGCACCAGGATCTGGTTGCCTGAAATTGTGAATGTCTGGCCGCTTAGAGAATCGAGGCGGAATCCCACTGGAGTCAATATTTTCGTCTGTAAGACGGGTTCGAAGAACTTGACGTTGTCGAGCAATCGGAAGCTCAATTCGAATCGCCCTAATCCCTTTGATGTCAGGTAGGACTGGGTAGGGAGGGAGTAGGTAATTCTCGTCGACGAAGAACCTCCAGCTTTTAGGGTTCCGAACCTGGGAATGAAAGTCACCACGGTTGTTCCATCTAAAGCAGTTGAAGAAGATAGAGATACAACTGACGGGATAATGTCGCTCGCTATGGCGCTTTGAACGTTCTTCGGAACGGGCAGAGAGATGCTGCTTAGGTCGTGGCCCTTGTTAGTTATGTCGTAAAAGTCTGCGACTTGAATCGAACCGGTTTGTGCGAGGGTTATGGTCCGATTCGCGATTACATCGAGAATGCTCTGGCTGGTCCCGGACGACGAGAAGGTCATCTTGGCTATGGTTGTATTGAAAGCCTTCAACGGACTCGCTTGGGACGAAAATGTGGCACTGGCGAATGTTCCATCCACGAACGATACCTTCGGAGAAGGCCAGTCTCCTGTCTTAACTGACAGCGTCGCACTCGTTACGGTGTAATTGTCATTCAAGAGAGGGAAGGGTTCGAAGTCAAGAGCGAAATTGCTAGATGTTGAGTTGAAACTGAGTAGGTCAGAATAAACGCTGGTGAGGTTGAAGTTGTAGGTTCCAGTTTTTGCCACAGGAAACGCTACGTCGATGGTTGAATAGCCGCCTCCTGAACGAGGCAGGCTCGCCAGCCCTAGGGGTGAGACTCGTAACTGCTGGTTTGACTGCAAATCCACCGCCTGTGTAAGACGAAGCCTACTGCTCAGAGAGAGAGGTATGCCGAGTTCGATCTGGGATACTGGCGAGGACCCCGTGGTCAAACTGTATTGATCGCTAACAAAGGTCACGCCCCAATTGTTAGTAGTAATAGATCTTGATACAGTGACCGTGCAGCTGGTCGAGGTGCAGTTAGTCTGAGCCAGCACGGGGCTGGGAAGCTGAGTTGACAGCAATGCCAATAGTAGAAGCGAGAGTACGAGTGCCTTCATTTGCGGAAACCATTGTGCACCGTGGTAGTTTGCTAAGCATCCGGCAAGACTCCCTACTTATTTATTCCCATACAAGTACGAACGCGATACTAAGGTATCGCTTTGCAGAGCATTTTGGTCACAGGCGCTGGAGGTAGCGCTGGCAACAATGTTTGCTGGAGCTTGCGTGTCAGCAATGACGGCAAGAAAATCCTCCTCGATGGAACTGACATTGACAAGACAAGCATTGAACTCAATGGATGGATCGACAGAGCCTACATTCTTCCATCTGCTACTAGCCCTCGATACGTGTCGCGCCTTAACCAGGTCATCAAGAAGGATAATGTCGAGATGGTTTTTCCTCAGCCCGACTCAGAAGTAGGCCGAATATCGAGGGACAGGAACCAAGTTCGCGCCTCCTTGTTCCTCCCGGACCGTGAGGCTGTGAAGGTATGTCAGGACAAATACGAGGCGTTGTCAAGGTGGTTCAAGAAGGGACTCAGGGGGCAACCGATCGTTCTCTCGTCCAGTAATCCTAGGACCCGGCAATCAGTTAGGAGGCTTGCATTTCCCTGCTGGGTCCGAGCGAGACAAGGGGCGGGCGGAAGCCTCAGCTGTCTAGCCAGAAGCTGGAGGAGTGTGGAACACTGGATCAGCTACCATTGGGCCGAAGGGCTGAAAACCGACTTCATCGTCGAAGAGTACCTTCCCAATCGAGATTTTTGCTTCATGTCGGTCTGGAACGAGGGAAAGTTGGTGACCTCGATGGTGAGGGAGAGACTAAGCTGGGTGGGACATCGAATTGTAGGGTCAGGTGGAACCTCCAAGCAAAACCGGGTAGTTCACTCAAACAAGGCAAACAGTGCCGCTATTGAGGCGATTAAGGCCGTCTCCAAGAATCCTCATGGAATATTCTGTGTCGATCTAAAGGGAGACGCGAGCGGCGTTCCGCGCCCGACCGAGATCAATTGCAGGTTCACGACCAACGTTCACTATCTTACCCTGGCCTCTTTGAAGCTAGGTCATCCAGAGTGGAATTTTCCATGGCTGGCAGCAAAGATATGTCTGGGCGAAAGAATTCCATCGACAAAGACTCTGAACGCATTGCCCGCGAACCTGCGGTTCACGAAGAATACTGACATGGGCTTCACAATGGTAGAGGATGACGAATGGCGGGCAGAGGACTACTCCTAGGCAGGTTCTGCGGCACCTTCTCTCTTTCTGTAGAAGTACAGGCGGACTTGTCGGTCCCATATGAAGAGCCAGGACGTCGACAGAACTAGGGCTATCATGGCCTTCACGCCGGCGTCGAAATAGCGGCCGAGGCCTGGGTCTAACTGTAGACGAAGAGGCGCTACGAGTAAAGCGAGAATTCCAAATCCGAGTATCATCAGCCCCCACTGGGTAACGAACACGATGAGCTGTAAGGCAGTAGCTCGCTGGTTCAGTTTTTTCACCCTACCAGAATCATCGTGATCAATGCTAGTGTAGCCGAGATTAGGTAGAGTCCAAATATCGTCGATACGATCTCAGACTCTTTGGCAGGTCGACCGACAAGCAGGGTTCTGACAAGCGTCAGGGGTGCTTTGAGATCTGATGACGCGGCAAGACGGCCATCGTCGAGCAATTTTGTCGGCTTTGCGCTCAGTGCTCTGTGCTCGGTGAACCTCTTGATCTTTGAGAGGAAGAAGAAGGAATTCTGGATGTTGGGAAACATGGCAACTATGCTCGCTATTTCACTCCTGCTCAGTATGGCGAGCGCGCCTAACGCTGCCCCAATTGATAGTTGTCCCACGTTTCCAGCGAAGGCTCTGGACGGATACCGGTTGAAGTAGAAGAAACCCAAAGCGGCGAAGAGCAGAGAAGCGTAGAGGAAGACCGAGCTTGGAGCGGGGTCCGTGATGAGGACTCCTATGAGCAGGGCCGCAGAGATTATTGAGACGCCTCCAGCCATGGTTCCATTCAGTGGGTCAAGCATGTTCGTCGTGTTCGAGGTCACTGAGATGGCGACCGGTATGCTCAACGGATAGATGACCGGCAAATGGAAGCTTCCGAAGATAGGAACTTGGAGCGTGGGGTTGTACACTTGATTAGGGTACAGCAATCCGAGGGCTACTATTGGTAGACCACAGAGAAGAGTGAGAAGAGGTTTGTAGATACCCCTCATCTTTAGCCGATCATCTAGTGCCCCTACGACCGCTGCGGACCCAACGACCAGGGAAAAGGCGAGCATCATGAGCGAGTTTCCCCCATCGATTAGAACGTACGCGGTAGACAAGAGTATCAGCGTGATCGGTATTGATGCACCGCACATCTCAGGAATCTTTGGCTTACTCAACTTGTGAACATCTATTCCAACAATTCCACTCTTCGCGTTCATTTTCATGAAGAAGCGAGTGAGAACTAGGGAGATTGGAAACGATGCAATCGCAAGTAGGACGGCAGTGGTGACCTCCCACCCGCTAGGGAGCATGGACATCGGGTCATCGGAACCGATTATAAAAGAAATGATTTCCTCAGGCGAAGGATTATCAGTAGTCGGAAACCGACCGCGATAAAGAGTCCCGATGGCGGCTTTCGACCATCCCTTTCTCCCCAACTCAAGCGCGCCGATTCGAAAAATCATGCTCGAGGCCATCGGAGTCGCCTCCATAGACGAGCTGTACTCTGACATTCCAAGTCAGGTTCGAACGAGTCGTCCGTTGACGGTGGACTGGCTGCCTTCAGAGCAGGAAGTCAAGAACCATATCGATCGTATGCTGGCCGATAACAAATCGGCTAGTGATATGCCTGTCTTCCTGGGGGCGGGTATCTTCAATCATTATCTTCCCGCGGCAGTCAAGGCTATCCTTGCAAGAACCGAATTCCAGACCTCTTACACTCCCTATCAGGCAGAAATCTCCCAAGGACTCCTCCAGTCTCTATTCGAATTCCAGTCCATGATCGCTGACCTTACACAGATGGACGCTGTCAACTCCTCCCTGTACGATGGGTCGACGGCTCTGGGCGAAGCTGCTAGGATGGCGTCTAGAGCGACGGGAAGGAAGAAGATTCTGGTGCCCGAAGGTTTGCATCCTGGAAAATTCTCGGTTTTGAAAAACTACACGGAACCAGCAGGCATCGGAATCGAGACTTTCAGATACGACAGAGAGACAGGGGGCCTGGA
>JGI25382J43887_10000916_pt1 | contig 11109 bp, 8 predicted proteins | sample GraSoi013_1_40cm_3_FD_43887 | JGI IMG/M metagenome (IMG submission 43887) | reverse complement strand
GTTGTAATTTGCCTTCGGCAGGTCGGGTATCAGATAGCGGCCCTGATCATCGGTGACCACAATTTTGGCGAGTTTGGTTGGAAGATCGGTGGTTTCGGCAATCACCCAGACACCCGCTTCAGGTCCCTTGGTGCCCGTGACGACTCCGCCGAGATCGCCGGCGCCGACTGTTACGGCGCCTGCCGTATCGCGCTGGCTTTTCACCTCAACAGGTGAAAAAGCGAACAGAATAGCAACGGTAACTGCCACCACGCCGATATGAACGGGCCATCTTGCGATCATATGTAGTCTCCTGTGCGCCCGGATAACCGGGGCGTTGTTTGCATATTCCCCTCCTCTGCGAGGAGGGGAATATGCACCTACGGCTGCGCAGCCTTTTGCTGCTCGGCGAGAATCGCGTGAAACATGGCTTCCTCGATGTCCGCCTCGAGCTTGCAGCTTGCCGGGTCGATGAAGGGATTTCGGCCGCCGCTTCGGAGCTTCGCATACTTCGTTTGCATGTCGTACTGCGCCGGATGATCTCCAACCTGGACATCACAAGGCAGCGAGCGGACCCGTTTGAAGGATCGATTGAACTCATCAGTGATGGGCGGCGTTAAGACATTGGGAGGGCGCAGGCTGCAGTTGATAACAACGTTGTAGGTCTTGCCTCCCTCCTGGGCCTTCGTCGTCCAGGTAGTGCAGCCGCGCGTGTGGCCGGCTGTCAAATGCGCGACCAGCGTTGTACCGCCGAGAGTCACTGATTCTCCGTCGTGGAGTATCTTGTCGATCGGGTGCTCTTTGCCGCCCGGCTTCATTTCCCGGAGCGCCGGCACATCTTCCGCCATCATCATCACCTGTGCTCCCGTCAACTGCTTCACCGCGGCATCGCCTTCCTGGTGATCCCCATGCGCATGAGTCCCGAGCAGGATCTTAATATCGGAAAACTTGAATCCCGATTGCTGCACCGACTTCTCAATTGTCGGCACATTCCGCTCATACGTGCTGTTGATCAGGATGTTTCCCTGCGGGGTTACGATCAGGAATGAGCTCAGCGTACGCGTCCCCACATAATAAATGTTCCCGATGATCTTGTGCGGTGGGAACTGGGTTGTCTGATCTTCCGGCGTACCCATGTTGCGCGCCAATATAGAACGCGGCGTATACGTGCGACCCTGCACTGTGACCGACGGATGGTCCGGTGGACCCTGGCCCGCCGTTTGTGCGTAGCTCAAACTCACGCTCAGAATCAGAACGATCATCGATAGTTTCTTCATACTGCCTCCCAAGCCGGATCGTGAATGGATAGGCGGATTATACCCTCGTCATCCCTGTGCTACTATAGGTTTGCCCTAGACATGCCGCATCGAAATAAATCCGTTTTCCATTTCGATATCAGCGTTCTGCCAGATCGGCGCGCAGGGCTTCTTGCTGCTCGTGTTTCAGTTGAGTCTCATTCCGGAGGTCGCCGAGATCGACGCCGGCGGCGACAGGTACTGAACCGTTGGTTTTGAATTTCAGGTACTGAACGGAACTGAGCCGTCCTTCACCACGCTGCCGTTCGTCAAATGTGGCTGCGATACGAGTTCCATTCTCGCGCACTACATAAACTTTTTCGGGCAGGCGCCACCACTCTCGCAGCTTCCGATCGCGCAGTGCGGGGTCTTCGATCTCGATCAGCAGCGTGCAGCCAAGCTCCCCTTCATCGCCCAAGAGTTCGTTGTAGGTATCGATTTCATAAACGATATCCGACTCCCGGACGATCCGCTCCGCGCGGACCATTTCCTGAATCTGATAGCGCACAGTCAGGTGATTTTCGAAAAGCAAGGTGAGGTATTCGCCGATATGGATGCGGCGAAGTTCCTTCGCTTTCATGACCTCCGCGCGAAATTGAGCTCGCATGTCCTCATATGTGACGTAGTCGACGATTTCGGCCCGCTTAACCATTCAACTCTTCTGAACTCCGCCGGACGGCTCCTTGGATTCGACNTCGCCCGTGGCAGGACTGAAACCGTTCTCGCGGTATGCACGCGCCAGGATGCTCATGGGATGCATCGGGCGGACTCCGGCGTGTTGCTGAAACTGCAGGGCGGCCAACGGGCAATCCGTTGCCCAGATTTCCGCCGCCTCCTCCTTCATGCCCTCGAATGCTTTTCTCCCGATTCGTGCCGAAGGTTCGAAACCTTCAACTGTCATCGCGTACGTGCCGTCGTGGCCGCAGCATTCCATGATGGTTGATAGCGAAACTCCGGGAATCTTTCGCAACAGGTCTCTCCCTTTGAAACCGATGGCCTGTGCGCGAAGATGGCACGGCGCGTGGTAGGCGACCTTCTCTCCCGGCGTGCTGCGGAAGTTCGTATTGAAACGCGCTTGGTCACGGATGGACCAGAGGAACTCGCTTGGATCCATGACAGCAGCGGCGACCTTTTCCGCGGCCTTCCGGTCTTCCGGTCCGACGAGCGTCGGGTGTTCTCTTCGCATCATCATCGAGCAAGTCGGGTTGATGGCGATGACCTTTGCTCCTCGCTCGATGAACGGCAACAGGATTCGCAGGTTCACCTTCACGCGGCGGCGAAGCGACTCCAGGTCGCCGCGCTCCCACGCCGGCATGCCGCAACATTCGAGACCGTTGGCGCAACGGACATCGACACCGTTGCGTTCAAGCACCTCGATGGTATCGCGGCCGATCTCCGGTTCGTTGTTTTGCACATAGCATGTTTGAAACAGGACGGCTTCGCCGCCGGCCTCCGGTCTTATTTTTCCGGCGTGCGAAGCCCATCGCTCGAAGGTCGTGCCGGCAAACTCGGGAAGCAACTTGTCGCGATGAATGCCGAGAACCTTCTCCAGGAAGATTCGATGCAGGCGGACGCGATTGGCCACGTTGGCGATACCGAGACTCGCGCGCGCTGCAGCTCCAGCGCTGTCCGGATTGCCGAGGACGCGATCGCGCAGGCCGAGTCCTTCACGGCGCGCTTTCTGCGCAACGTAGCGCTGCACCAGACGTGGAAAATCCAATTTGAACTCGTGCCCATCGCGCTCGCTGTAGGGACACTGGACCTCACAGAGCTTGCACTGAAAGCAAGAGTCCATCACTTTGGCTGTCTCGGCAGCGGTGATCTGCCGAACATCGCCATCCTTCCCGTCGATGGAGGAAAAAAGACTCGGAAAGCTGTCACAGTATTTGAAGCAGAGACGGCACCCGTGGCAGATCTCGAAGGTCCGCCGGATCTCCTTGTCGAGCGCCTCCGGATCCCAGTATTTCGCTTCCGAGGGAGCATAGGAGAGCCCGTCTGTGGGTTGGTAGGCGATGTTCTTCGTTTGTTCCATCCTCGCAGCCGATCACGAAATCGATTTCAGAAGACTGCTGAATCTGCCGGCATGAGATTTTTCCGCCTTGGCCAGAGTTTCGAACCAGTCTGCGATTTCCGCAAAACCNTCTTCGCGAGCCGTTTTCGCCATTCCCGGATACATATCCGTGTATTCGTAGGTTTCNCCGTGCACCGCGGATTTCAGATTGAGCACGGTATCGCCGAATGGCTGGTCCGTAGCGGGATCACCCACTTTGCGTAAGTAATCCAGATGGCCATGAGCGTGGCCGGTTTCGCCTTCGGCCGTGTCGCGGAAGTTGCCGGCAATCTCCGGATAACCCTCGACGTCGGCGACCTTCGCAAAATAGAGATACCTGCGATTCGCCATGGATTCGCCGGCGAATGCATCTCGTAAGTTTCGATGAGTTTTGGTTCCTTTCAGTTCAGCCATATTTCTCCCGTCTCCTTTCTCAGTGTTTCTAGTTTCGCGTCGGACAGCCTGAACTGTCTAACACATTGTCTCTATCTCAGCGATAGGCTATTCCTATCAGGATGAAGACCTATAACTTCACGCTCCTGAACTCCCCAATAATAGTTGGATTCGGTAGTTCAGGTGTGCGCCCCTTCAGTGGACGAGGCCGAAGACGACCAACAGCGGCACGATGACGGCAACGATGGCTTCCCCGGCGATGAACCCGGAAGCAAGCGGCACCATATATAACTCGTGCGACCGGCGGTCAGCGCGCCACCAAAGACGTTCCACCAAACTTCCCAAGAACATCACGAAAATCACGGCCGCGGGAACGAGCATCCCGATGCCGACGCCTGTGGGCGAAGGAACCCAGCGGGCGTTACGGGTTTCCAGGAGCGCAAACATGATGCCGAGAACGGCGGCGATCACCACCGCTTCAACTGCGCCCGGCGGCAGAGCACTTAATCCCTTGGAGAGAATTTCTGCGAATCCGGCCCACCTTCGGGAAATCGGCGAGGAAAGCCCGGCGTTTTCGCCAACGATACCGTACGTGTCGCGCAACAGCGGATAGGTCCATGAAACTGCGGCAGCGCCGATAGGGGTGGCCAGGAGTTGCATGATCGTCAAGTTCTTCGGTGAGGATCCGATCATGTGACCCGCTTTATAGTCCTGCATTAGCGCTTCCGATTCGACTGCAATTGTGCCTGTAGTTCCGCTTGCGACCATATTGGCTAGAATGTGGCCGGGAGCAAGGGCGCCAAAGATGACTTGCATCACGTTCGAAAGCGAGCTGATTGGCCCCCAATTTGTTTCACCCAGCACGCGGAGTCCCACGAGCATCATGGGAACGGACAGCACGATTGCGGCAGTCGTCATCCATAGATCGAGACCGAGATTGAGCTTCTGCGTGACAATCAGTGCAATAGCCGTGACGAAGACTCCGGTGACGACCCACTTCATCGGAAAGCTATCTGCTCCCGCACTCGCCGTCGAAAGGTTCCGGAATGTCTTCACGAGAATTTTCCAGCGCAACACGAGTGCAGCCAGCCCGCTGGCCACGAGCATGGCTGTCGCCGGCCACATCACCCAGAACAACACATCGTTTTTAGTAAAGTTCGCTTTGATCACGCCGTAGTGGAGCAGAGCGTAAGGTGCGATGATCCATGAAATAACCATACCGAGCAGCATGCTTACGTTGATCCGAAGACCGACCAGCATGCCCGATCCGAGCGACAGCAGGCTCCAGTTCAAGCCCACACCTGTTGTCATCATCACTGCGGTGCCGGCAAGCGTTATGGAGGGAAACCATGCCAGGACGCGCGCATCTTCCGTCATCAACATGACAGCCGCGGATGCGATAGCTCCGATCGCAAGAGCTCGGGCGGCCAGGCGCGCACCCGCGCCCCTGCCATCCAAGACGATGAGCGTTTCGCCGGCGGCCAAGCCGTCGGCGTATGTGAGTTTCTCGTCCACAACGAAATGCTGGCGCATCGGCACGGCTAACAGAACGCCAAGCAATCCGGCGGAGGTCAGCCACATGAAGGATTCGAGCGGCGTCAATGAAAGGTTGAACGATACGGTCTGGCTGGCCGACAACATATCGAATGCCGCCAGCAGCACGCACATGAACGCTGTTTGAGCCGCGGCCGTGCCGGCGGTTTGAACGATGTTGTTTTCCCACCGGTTGTAGTCCTTGAAGACGATGCCCAGCGCGAGATATCCGAAAAACGCTGCGACGACGGAAACGTTCGGTCCAAAGCCGAGTTTCAATACGATGTACGGATACGACGCCCCCATCACCGCCGCGACTGCCAAGCCGCAAAGAACCGACCGTAAAGACAATTCGCGGACACCCGCCGGCTTTGCCGCGGCGGCATGTACGTGATCAGGGCCACCTAATTCATTAGCGATATCACGCGCCATATTCTTCAGGATTGAAGTCCGCGCGTATTCTACTCGGAAACGACACAGTCTAGAAGTCTGCTTTTGTCTCTTTCAAAATTTCGAAAATCGCCTTGCGATCGGTTTCGGAAAGACGGGCGAAGTCGGAGCTCGTGTCTTGACCGGATAGGATCTCTCGGAACCGGCGATAGACGTAATCTTTCAGGCCACCCGGCATGGCATCGAATGATTTGGAATAAACGAGGTAGCTCAGCGGGTAGCGCAACAGCCGGCGTTGGAGATCCAGTTCCCGGAGCGAGCGGCCGCGCTTGTCGCGCGGACCCTGGCTTTTGAATTCTGCTGCAAAACTCGACGTGCCCAAGACCGGTTCTGTTAAGGGTGTTTCACCGGCGAACAGCATCGCTCGAACAATTCGCTCGCCCGCGTCTTTAACGATGTCGTTCATTTTGCCGGAGAGGCCCTTTTCCTCTGCATCGCGCAGCTCGTACACACCGGAGGTGATCATGTTGTGCACATGAGTCTGGTGGCCAAGGACCATCAAGGCGACGATGTCGCTATGGGGTGAAAGATATTCCTTCGTGTCGAAACGTTTGCTGAGGTCGGTGAGGTTCGCACCGGCGCTCAGGTCCATGCGCGCGATGAACTTCTTCATATCGTCGATGTCGTCGGCCCGCGCCCGCACAATCGTGTTTCCCAGATGCTGTTGTTTGCCATGCGTGCCGGTAACGTACCATCCGCCCCACCGCTCTCGAAAAGGACTTTGATCGTTGGTGATCAACGCTGCGGCCTTCAGCGCATTGCCGTCCGGATTCGGCAGCACCGAAAGCATGAGAAGACGCGGAACGGGTGTGTTTGTCTGGAACGTGTCATGGCACACCAGACATTGTTCCTTCTGCGGCTCCAGGACTGGATAATGGTGATCGTCCTCTTGGCCCAGTGTATAGAACACGGGGCCCGTCTGCGGATCGACAGTCGCAACCTCGATATACTGGCCGTGATTGACCCAACCGACATAAACATCATCATTGAAGTAAATCGCGCGGGGCGCATCCGGTGCGATTTGAGTGAGTTGAAAGCTGGACTTCGAAAAAGCCAATGTTTGCGAGGAAATCGGGATGTTGTAGTGCTTCAAGAGAGAGGGAAGATACCCCCACTTTTCGGTGTACTCGAGCTTCAGCTCCCCGGGCATGTCGGAAGCTCGCCGATCTTGCCTCAACGCGAGAGCTAGAACAGGAACCAGCGGGACAAGGGCGGCTATTAAGATCGGTTTGGATACGCGAAGATGCATCAATTTTCAATTCTCGTTTGCAGCTCGCAAAATCATGACACAGAAGGGCTTCAAGTTTGAAATATCACTTGGCGTTGTTATATTCTTTTTGGCGTTAATGTTGTTGTCTTCTTAGGCTGTTCAGCTTCCTAGACCGGAGCCTCCATGAAGAGAAGAATTCTGACGATTGGTTCGTTGACCATTTTGTCTCTTCTGGTTCAGGTGTACGGCAAGACAGGCGGCCGGCAGAGCCAATCTGCGGTGGCGTCATCGGATCAGGCCGCCGCTCAACGCGCAATCATTAATCAGTATTGTTCGACCTGCCATAGTGATAAGGCAAAAGCCGCCGGCATGGATTCGGCGCGCAAAATTGATTTCGACAGGTTGGATATCGCCGGCCTCAGCCGCGATGCGGAAACATGGGAGCGCGTAGTTCGCAAGCTTCGGGCGGGAATGATGCCGCCATCCGGCATCCGGCGGCCCGATCGAGAGACATACAAGGGCCTAATCGCGTGGCTTGAAAACGAACTCGATCGCAACGCGGTGACCNATACTCCTCCGCCGGGCCTCCACCGTCTGAACCGCACTGAATACGCCAACGTGCTGCAGGACTTGTTGGATCTGAATATCGATCCCGCGAAGTATCTGCCCTCCGACGACTCGACCCGCGGCTTTGACAATATTGCCGGCGCTTTGGGTGTCTCATCGACACTTGTAGAAGCTTATGTCTCGGCGGCTCAAAAGATCAGCCGGCTCGCCATCGGCCAAGCTGCGACACCGTCGTTGACCGTTTACAGAACTCCGGAGGACACATCGCAGGATTACCACATCGAAGGATTGCCCTTCGGAACGCGGGGCGGAATGCTGATCAGACATGTTTTTCCGTCCGATGGCGAATACCAAATCACGATAACGCCCATTTTCGGTGACAACATGTCGCCGCAGGGTTTTGGCTCGGTTCCTTGCGAAAAACTCGAAGTGCTTTTGGATGGCGAGCGGATCGAACTTCTGGATTGGCAAGGCGGCGGTCGAACGCCCCCAGCCAATTGCGGCGGTCGTCGAGTCGCGGCGGTGCAAAGTGGACAGACGGGTCAAGACCTGGGTCGCACCTCGATGAAGATCCGAATTTCGACAAAAGCCGGCCTGCATGACTTGGGGGTTACCTTTTTGCAAACGAACTTTGCTCCAATCCTTGATCTGGATCAGCATTTCATGCGCGATACGGTGCAGACAGGCCCCACNCCCGGCTTCACCTATTTCCCGCATGTGGGGACCGTTCGAATTGAAGGACCATACAACGCCAAGCAAGCCGAAGACTCGCCAAGCCGCCGCAAAATTTTCATCTGTAGACCAACGACTCCGGCTGACGAGACCGCATGCGCGCGAAAGATTATTTCGAACCTGGCGACGCACGCATTCAGGCGGCCCGCGATTAACGCGGATGTGGATTCGTTAATGGCTTTTTACCAAGAGGGTCGCCGGGAGGCAAAATTCGAGGATGGCATTGAGAACGCGCTAGCCCGTATTCTGACCGATCCCAAATTTATCTACCGCATCGAAGCCGAACCGCCGAATGTAAAGCAGGGCGAAACGTACCGAGTCAGCGACATCGATCTCGCTTCGCGGCTGTCCTTCTTTTTGTGGAGCACCATCCCCGACGACGAATTGATTCGGGTCGCGGGTCAGGGAAAGCTGAGAGACCCGGTCGTGCTGGAACAGCAAGTGCGGCGCATGTTGAAACATCCCAAGGCAGAAGCACTCGCGGTCAACTTTGCCGGACAGTGGCTGAACCTGCGCGGTTTGCAGGCTGTGGGTCCAATCCCGATGCTCTTTCCGGACTTCGACGATCCTTTGCGGCAAGCGATGAGACGCGAAGTGGAGCTGCTGTTCGACAGTATCGTTCGCGAGGACCGAAATGTGACGGATTTGCTGACTGCCGACTACACTTTCATCAACGAGAGGCTGGCCAAGCATTACGGTATTCCTAACATTTACGGTAGCCAGTTTCGCCGCGTCACGCTCGGTCCTGATACGGATGTCCGAAAGGGATTGACGGGGAAGGGCGCGTTTCTGGTGACAACGGCAAAACCTGAAAGAACTTCTCCGGTGACTCGCGGCAAATGGATCATGACCAACATTCTTGGTATGAGCCCACCGGATCCACCACCGAATGTTCCGCCGCTCCCTCCGCGAATGACGGATGCGGCCGGTAACGCTAAAGAACCGTCGATGCGCCAGAAGATGCTCGACCATCGCGTCCGCTCCGATTGCGTTCAGTGCCACAGCATGATGGACCCGATTGGCTTCTCACTCGAAAACTTTGATGCGATTGCATCCTGGCGAACACACGATGAAGGAAATCCGGTCGACCCGGCTGCGACAGTATTCGACGGGACCAAGATTAATGGCCCCACCGGCCTTCGGACCTGGCTGGCAACATACTCGGACCAGTTCGTTGANGTCGTCGCGGAAAAGCTGCTGACCTATGCACTGGGGCGCGGCGTCGAATATCAAGACATGCCGCTCGTGCGTTCGCTGGCGCGAGACGCGGCAAAGAACGGCAATAAATTTTCAGCGCTTGTTTTGGGTATCGTTAAGAGTAAACCGTTTCAGATGAATATGAAGATGCAGGAAACCAGCATCCAGCCCAATAAAGAGAAAGGAAATTAGTGTCGATTGCTGGAGATTTTCTTACTCAACACTAGAATGAGTCGGGAGAGCATGCAATGTTTATAACTAAGAAACAACTTCCGCGCCGCACCTTCCTTCAGGGCGCAGGTGTGACGCTGACGTTACCGTTACTGGAAGCNATGGTGCCGGCTGCGACTGCNCTCGCTCAAACTCCGGCGAATCCAAAACCGCGATTTGTCGGTGTTTTTTATCCGCACGGTATGGCGCCGGGTCACTGGGAGCTCGAGAAAGAAGGGCCGCTTCCCGAGAAGCTGCCGTTTATCACGGAGACACTCGAAAAAGTAAAGGATCAGACAGTCGTTATCACCGGCCTGTGGTCCAAATCGGCGGAACCGCCCGAGGGCACGACCGGTTCGGATCATTGGGTGGCTGCAGCTTTCCTGACTGCAATCAAGCCGAAGAAGACGGCAGGTTCGGACGCGAGCGTGGGCAGCCCGACGATCGATCAGGTCATTGCTCAGAAAATTGGTCAGGACAATCTGTTACCTTCAATGCAACTCGCNGTTGAAGATCCCAATTCCAGTTCCAGTAACTGCGGTGAAGGTTATAGCTGCTCGTACACGAATTCCATTTCGTGGAATACACCGACAACGCCGCTGCCGATGGAACTCAACCCTCAGGTGGTCTTCGAGCGCTTGTTCGGAAGCGGCGCGACTCCCGAACTACGCGCCGCCCGCATGAAGCAAAGCCGGAGCATTCTGGATTCGCTCATGGGCGAACTGCAGAGCCTGAAAAAGAACCTAGGCGCTTCGGACCAGCGAACCATCGATCAATATACGGAAGAGGTACGGGAGATCGAGCGGCGGATTCAGCTGGCGGCGAAAGCGTCCACCGAGGTTCCGTCACTCGAAGAACCGTCGGGGGTACCCGAATCATTTGATGATCATATCAAGCTGCAGTGGGACTTAACGGCGCTGGCCTTCAAAGCCGACATCACGCGAGTGGTCACACTGCTGGGCGCCCGCGATTTGACGGGCAAGAGCTATCCGTTTCCGAAAGATCTGTATCCGGAAGGTGGNGTCAGCGTGAGCTTCCATGGTGGATCGCATCATCAGGACGATCCGCAGCAGATCCGGACATACGCAAGACTCAACAAATATCACCTGTATACGACTGCGTACCTGGCCAGCAAGCTGAAGGGTACGCCGGACGGCGATGGCACGCTGCTGGATCACTCCCTGATTCTGCACGGGACCAACATGGGCAACTCCAATCAGCACCAGCACTATGACGTGCCTCATTTCCTGATTGGCAGCGTCAATAGAAAGCTGAAAGGCGGGCGTCACATCCACTTCGATAGAAAGACGGTAACGACTGGAAATCTCCTGCTGAGCATATTGGATCTATACGGCATCCATCAGGAAACTCAGGGCGACAGTTCAGGCCGGCTCACGCAACTGTGACTGGGAATCAGCCACAAAAAGGCACAGAAATCACAAAAAATTTCTGTGAATTTTGTGCCTGCGGCCTCTTTATTTCCCCAGCGCTTT
>JGI25382J43887_10000914_pt1 | contig 11115 bp, 7 predicted proteins | sample GraSoi013_1_40cm_3_FD_43887 | JGI IMG/M metagenome (IMG submission 43887) | reverse complement strand
TGGTAACATGACGGCGCCGCGATTCCAAAGGCATCGCCGGTTTTTTCGTGACGCGCCCGCGTGACACCCAATCAAGTCACGGCAATTCGCGCACTCATCGTCGCGCTGCTCGCGGGTCTGGTCGTCGTGCCGCCGCAGACCGCCATCGCCTGGATCGCGGTCATCGCCAGCACAATCGCCGCGGTGCTGGACGGGGTCGACGGCTGGCTCGCGCGGCGCACGGGAATGATGACCGCGTTCGGCGCGCGATTCGACATGGAGGTCGACGCGCTCTTGATCCTCGTGCTCGCGATCCTTGCCTGGCGGTGGGACAAAGCCGGTCCGTGGATTCTGATGTCGGGTCTGCTCCGCTACCTGTTCGTCGCGGCGGGTTGGGCGTTGCCGTGGATGCAGCGGCCGCTCGCGCCGACACGCCGCGGACGGGTGATTTGCCTGGTCCAGATCGTCGCGCTGATCGTGGCCGTTGCGCCGATCATCCCGCCTCGGGTCACTGGGGTGGTCGCGGCGGGCGGACTGCTCACGCTTGCCTATTCTTTCCTGGTCGATACAGTCCGGCTGTGGCGACACAGGTAGAACGCAAAAGAGCGCAAAGCCCGCAAAGAACGTCTGCTTTTGAGGCCTTCGAGCGGTTTTTGTTTCGGTGTAACGGCGCTGAATCAGCGTAGCGGATCAAGCCGCCGCCGACGAGAAAAAGGCCTTAGCGTTCTCTGCGTGCACTCGTCCACGCAGAAGACATAAACTAGAGGCGGCTCAGGTTCCTCAACACCCTTGACGATCATCAACCGGACGCGGCGCTGGGCTGCGCTCTGTGCAGCGCTGCTCTTTCTCGACGTGTCGCTGACGTTCACCAACGTCTGGCCGACACCGGCCATTCATTGGCGCGGCGAGCTGTCGATCGAGCTCGCGGTCTGTCTCCTCGCGATCGCCTGCACCACGCGCTGGTTCCGCCCACCGTCGCGCGCGATGCTTGGCTGGCTGAGCGCTGTGTGGATCGTGCTCGTCATCGGACGCTACGCGGAAGTCACCGCGCCCGCGCTCTATGGCCGCGACGTCAACCTGTACTGGGATCTTCGTCTGATGCCCGACGTGGTCGCCATGGTGACGCGCGTCGCGCCGTGGTGGCTGATTCTCCTCATCGTCACAACCGTCGTCTCGTTCTTCTGGCTGCTGTATCGCGGCTTGCGATGGGCGCTCCATCTCGTCACCGATGCGATGGCGCACGCCACCGAGCGACGTGCGCTCGCGGGCGTCGCCGCGTTGACGATGGCGCTCTTCGTCGGCGAGCGAGCGAGCGCGCGCGGGACCGTCGAGCGCGTGACGCCCGCGCCGGTGACGTACACCTACGCGCGACAAGCGCAGCTCGTCACCGCGGCGCTTTCTGGCTCGACGTCCCTCGCGGAAAGTCCGTCGATGGACTCCGACTTCGCAGGCGTGAAAGGCGCGGACGTCTTTCTGATCTTCATCGAGTCGTACGGCGCGGTCAGCTACGAGCGGCCAGAGTTCGCCGCTAGGCTCGCCGCAAGCCGCGCGCGGCTCGATGCGGCGATTCGCGCGACCGACCGCGACGTCGTGTCGGCCTACGTGGAGTCGCCGACGTTCGGTGGCGGATCGTGGCTCGCGCATCTGAGTCTGCTGTCGGGGATCGAGGTCCGCGATCCCGACACGAACGCGTTGCTGATGACGCAGAATCGCGACACGCTGGCGCGATCGTTCAGCCGGCGCGGATTCCGCACTGTCGCGCTGATGCCGGGGCTGCGACAGAGCTGGCCGGAAGGCACGTTCTACGGCTTCGACGAGATCTACGGCGCCGATCGGCTCGCGTACCGCGGGCCGGAGTTCGGCTGGTTCGCGATTCCGGATCAGTTCTCACTCGATCGACTCGACGCGCTCGAAGTCGGCCGGCCGTCGCGGCCGCCGCTCTTCGTGTTCTTCCCGACAATCAGCACGCACTTCCCCTTCAGCCCGACGCCACCGTATCAGCCGGACTGGCGCCGCATCGCGACGGCGCGACCGTACGACGGTCCCGACATCGTGCGCGCGTACGCCGGAGAGCCGAACTGGAAAGACTTCGGGCCCGGCTACGTCGAGGCGATGGCCTACGACTTCGCGACGATCGAGGGCTACCTGCGCAAGCGCCCCGATCGCGACTTCGTGATGATCCTGCTCGGCGATCATCAGCCGCCGGCGGCGGTCAGCGGCGAAGNCGCGCCATGGGACGTGCCCGTCCACGTGATCGCGAGNCGNAAGCACGTGCTCGACGGNTTGNTCGCGCACGGATTCCGCGAAGGCCTCACCCCTCTCCGGCCGTCGCTCGCTCGCATGCACGCGCTGCTGCCGATCCTGCTCGACGCCTTTGGAGACAGGCTCAATTAACGATCGAGGTCTCTTCTTCTTGTGCGGCGGCGCTTTCGGCTTCTGCGGGCGTGGCAGGGGCTTTCCGGTGAAGAACTCGAACGCCGCGCCGGAGAGCTGGGCAATCGTCTGCTGCATGGCGCCTGCGTGCGCGCCGTTGGTCACGAAGACCGCCAGCGCAAGATGTCCGCCGATGGCGCTGTCGGCTGGCAGCGTGATGAGGCCGACATCGTTGATCACCACGTCGGTCGTTCCGGTCTTGTGCGCGACGATCGTGTCAGGCGGCAGCAGGGCTTTCAGCCGTCGCGGTCCCGTTTTCGCGCGCGCCATCAGATCGAGCAGGAGATCCGTGTACTGCGGCGGCAGCAGATTGCCCAACTGCAGCCGGCCGAGCAACCGCGCCATGTCGTCCGGTGTCGACGTATCGCGCGGGTCGCTGGTGTAGCGCGCGCGCGCCTCGCGCAGCGCCTCCGGGGTCACTTCTGAGATGAGCCGGTACTGCAATTCGAGCGTCCACTCTGGTTGTGGCGGCGGATGCAGCACGCCGGTCATCTCGAAGTTGATGTCGCCTTCGTAGCGGTTCACGTTGATCGCGTTGAAGCCGAGCGCGCGCATCCGCCGCTCGACGACTGCCGGTCCGCCGACCAGTTTCAGCACGGCATCGGACGCGGTGTTGTCGCTCTCGACGATCATCAGCTCCAGCAACTCGCCCGCGGTGATGGTGACGCCTCCGAGAGGATGGTGCCGCGACAGTATGCAACACGCGCGAATGTCACTTGGTCCGAGCGTCACCTCATGATTCATCGCGAGCGTGCCCTGCGAGACCTGGGTGAGCAACTCGAGCGCGATCGGCAGCTTGTAGACGCTCGCCATCGGAAACCGCTGATCGCCGTGAATGGCGAGCGTGGCGCCCGACTCGACGTGAATCAGCGACACGCCGACCTGGCCGCGTGATCCCTGGATGACGCGATCGAATTTCGCTTCGAGGATCGAAAGGTCAGGGCCGGAGGCGAACAGAGGGACGCCGGCAAGCCACGGCAGCAGCAGTGGGAGCACCCGCCTCGATCGAACCCGCCTCGATCGATCTCGAAACATCCTCAGACGATCGTCTCATAAAGACCGGCATGACGATCAGACTCCAGCGGCAGCGGCCGACGTTCGCACCGACTCGGCGAGCGCCACCCGAACGGCCGTCCGGAACACGCCGTCGAACTTGCGCAGCGTCACGTGTTCGCACGTGTCCCAGAGATGCGCGAGCGCCTGTTCGGGCCGCATGGCCTGCATGTCCGCGCGGGCGGCGCGCCAGCGATCCGGAATCGGCACGTCGACCGGCGCGACGCCCGGCAGGACCGCCGGCGTCTCCGACGGAAGCTCAATCAGATGCGCGAGGAGCCCGACATTGCGCGCGCGGCAGAATCGGCGACGCGCGATCGTCGAGATCGTTTCCGGCGACGGCTTGTCTTTCGCGCTGAGCTCCTCGTAGATGGCGCGCAGCAGCGCCGCCTCGCGCACGCGAGGTACGCCGTCTTCGAGCTCGACGTCCACGAGCCGTCCTCCCGGCTGTGCCAGCACGTCGGCGAAACCGTCGTAACGCGGAGCGATGGCGCCCGTGCCGCAGGCAAGGGCCTCCGCGGGCGCGCGGCCGAACGTCTCGAAGTGACTCGTGGAGGCGGTGACGAAGACATCGGCCGCGGTGTAGAGACGAGCCAGCCGATCCCGTGATGGATTCAGGATCAGGTGAAGGCCGCGCTCTTCACCGAGGAGACGATCGACGATGGACAAGTAGGAGTGGTCGACGACATGAGTGGCGATGAGGATGTGAAGATCGGGAAACAGGATCTTCGCCTTGAGCGCGGCGCCAAGCAGCCGGTACAGATCCTTGTCGGGCTCCGCTCGACCCGCGAACAAAATGATCGGGCCGCTGGTGACACCCAGCGGCTCGAGCGCGGTGCGAAAGTCGGTGCGCGGCCGGAACACATCGCAATCGATGCCGTACGGGTCGCCGACGCGCGCCTCGATGCCGAAGCCGCGGTAGATGCCGGCCGACGCCGTCGAGCCGACAAACACGCGGTCACATGGGTTCGCGAAGCGAAGATAGACGCCGAGCACCGACACGTCGAACCACGACGTAGGATTGAGGTATGGAAGGACGGTCACTCCGCCGTCGAAGCCGCTCGCTCTCAACACCGCGGCCCAGAGGAACGCGCCGGGACCCTCAGCCACGATCCATTGGTGTGTGAGCAGTGGCCTGACCGCCGCGCACACGCGGTCGGCGTCCGGAAGATCCTGGTGGTCTCCGAGGTTGAACGTCTCGCGGCCATCGAAGAGGTCGACGCCGCACCTCAAGGCATCGGCCAGCCACCTGGCGTCGACGCCAGGCGCACTCGGCGAATAAGGAATGTATCCGACCGACGCAGTGTTGGGCATCCAAGCGTCATTCTGGCGCGGAGTTGAGCCAGTGATTGCACAGGTTCTTTGCGACGGCCACAAAAAATCGCGCCAGAACGGCGCGCGAGGATGGATGATTCGCGCAGACGGAGGCAACGATGCGAGTCCTGCATGCGCTCACGACGGTCATCGTCTCGCTGGTCCTGACCTCGCCCTTGGCGGCCCAATCGCAGATTACGACCGGTGTCATCGACAGCACCGTCGTCGACGCCAGCGGCGCGGTTCTGCCGGGCGTTGACGTCGAGATCCGCAATGTCGAGACCAACCTCACGCGTACGCTGACCACAGATCGCGACGGCCGGTTCGTCGCGCTCCAGCTCCCGCCCGGCCGCTACACCGTCACACTCAAGCTGTCCGGGTTCGCCACTCTGGTGCAGGAAAACGTCATCGTGACCGTGGGAGAGGCTGTGCGACTCGCACCGGCGATGAAGGTCTCCGGCATTGCGGAGACGGTCACGGTCACGACGCAGTCGCCGGCGGTTGAGACGACGCGCACGGCGGCGACCAGCACGCTCGACGAGAGAACGATCGAATCGACGCCGATCCTCGGTCGCAAGTTCGAGGATCTCCTGACGCTCACGCCTGGAGTCAGCGTCGTGCAGGGACCGGACGGCGACGAGATCACCTTCTCTGGACAGCGCGGCGTGTTCAACAGCATCAGCCTCGATGGCGGCGACTACACCAACGGCTTCTTCGGCGAGCAAGTGGGCGGCCAGCGTGCGGCGATCGACATCACGCTCGAAGCGGTCAAGGAGTTCCAGGTGATCGCGACCGGCGCCAGCGCTGAATTCGGACGCACGGCCGGCGGCGTCGTCAACGTCGTGACCAAGTCGGGAACGAACGAGGTGAAGGGCTCACTGTTCCACCACCAGCGCGTGGAAGGGCTCACGTCGAAGACCTCGGACGGCAAGCCGCTCACAGATTTTCACCGCGAGCAGTTCGGCGGCACCGTCGGCGGTCCGCTGACGCAGAACAAGGCGTTCTATTTCCTGGCGCTCGAAGGCGTCCGCGAGAATCTTCTGCGCCCGAACTTGTCAGAGACGATCGGCACGCCGTGCTCCGTGAGCGCTCCGACGCTGGCCGCCAACGAAGCGTCGATCAACAGCAGTGCGGATTGTCAGCGGCTCGCGCTGCTGAACTTTTTCCGCACGAGGCGCGGGCAGGACGAAGGGCAGCCCATTACGCACGCGATCAACAACAACGCGATGTTGGCGAAGGTGGATTGGAACCTCACGCCCAAAAACACGTTGTCCGCGTCGTACAACTTCGACTACTCGAAGAACACGAACCAGACGTTCGACGTCGCGACGTACGGGAATTCGGCCAACGGCATCGAGGGACCGTCGAAGATCAACGTTCTGAACGTGAACCTGTTCAGCACGGTGACCTCGAACAAGCTGAACGAGTTCCACGTCACGTATTCGCGCGAAGACCGCCCGCGGTCGGCAACGCCATCGTCGGTCCCCGCGGACACCGCCATGGGTTTCGCGACGACGTTCCGCTTCGGCAATCCTTTTTTCCTCGCGCCAAACATCGACGAGGCGGTCAAGCGATTCCAGATCAAAAACAACTTCTCGATCGTCACTGGGAAACACACGATCAAGACCGGCGGCGAGTGGGTGCACACCAAGAACGTGCAGGTCTTTCGCGGCTTCTTCGAAGGGCGCTACATCTTCGACAGCGTGACCGGATTCCTGCGTTACGCGTCGCCGGCAGCGGCGGGAGGATTCGGGCCGTTCACCGTCGGCTGCTCGAACGGCGCGTACGTCACGGCGCCGGCGAGTTGCCCCGCGGGCTCGACGGCGACCGGCGGTCCGCTCCTCTTCTACCTGCAGAGCAGCAGCCCGGACGGCATTGCGCGCGACGCGGCCGGAGCATCTGACATCAACAATGAAGAGCTCGCGCTGTTCGTGCAGGACAAATGGCAGGCCGGTCACGGGCTGACCGTGGACTACGGATTCCGGTGGGACGCGCAGTCGATGCCGGCCACGGTCGATCCGAAGACCACGGCGTACGCGCGCTTCCTGAGCGATCCGCGATTTCCGTCCGACGGCACGCTTCCCGATCAGTGGAAGCAGTTTCAGCCGCGAGCAGGGTTTGCCTGGGATGTGAACCAGGATGGCAAGTCGGTCCTCCGCGGCAGCGCCGGCGTCTACTACGCCAGGCAGAACATGCTCACTCAGGTCGGATCGGTGACGACCAACGGAATTCAGCAGAAGAGCGATTTTCGCAACACGGCGTTCACGGCGTTTGCCGACATGCCCGTGTGGCCGAACCTGCTCGCGCCGAGCTCCGTCCCGGCAGGCACGTTCCCGTTATTCACCGGCGTCCGCGTCTTCGACCGCGACTATCGCAACCCGCGCGTCTACAGCGTCAACGTCGGATTCGACCGTGAGCTGGCGCCGAGCCTGGCGGCATACGTCGACTTCACGGTCGCGAAGAGCGTGCACCTGACGCGCTTCCTGAATTACAACGCGCACGGCACGGCGGCCGCGGCCGTCCAACCTCCGACGCGTGACACGACGACGTACGTGGGAGACAACCCGTTCGAGCCTCAACTGAGCGATGTATTCGTGACCAACAGCCGCGGCCATGGCCTGTACCGCGGCGGCACGTTCGGCATCCGCAAACGCTTCTCGCAGAAGTACCAGCTCGAAGCGAACTACGTGCTCGCCAAGGATCAGGACGACGACTCGAACGAGCGCGATCCGTTCACCGATCGCTCGTTCAACTTCTACGATCTCAGCCTGGATTACGGACCGTCGGACCGCGACATCCGTCACAAGTTCAATTTCTTCACCTACGCGGAGCTGCCGCAGCAGTTCCGGATCAACGTCCGCATGCAGGGACGAACGGCGCAGCCCATCACCTCGTCGCAGCGCGTACTGAACGGCGTCGACCGCGGCCGCAACTGGGATCGGAAGGACAACAAATACTTCTCGCTCGATTGGCGGCTGCAGCGCGCATTCCGCGCGGGCCCGACCGTCCAAATCATTCCCAGCCTCGAGATGTTCAACACGCTCAACAACGCGAACAACGTCAATCCGCTGACGACGCCGGCGCTGTTCAACTTCGACGGCTTCCTGAGGCAGGGCGTCGGCGATCCACGTCAGGTGCAGATCGCCGTGAAGGTGACCTTTTAGTCAGTTCAGAGCGCGTTGAAAATCGACGGCGGCCGCTCGAAATGCAGGCCAACGGCCGCCCTGGCAGCGCGAAAAAGGGCATCGCAGAATTACACTCGCNACTGCGGACGAGCGAAGGTCCGCTCACCGAGCGTCCGCGGATCGCGGCCGAGGACCTCGTGCCGACGCCGCCCGAACGTCGCGTGGAAAAACGCCTCCTTCGGCCACCGCTGTCGCTCCCCGCGGCGATTCAGCTGACTTCAACGCTCGTCCCAAGAACAGGGACGGTCCGTGCTTGATCGAGGGCATTCGGGCGTCAATCAGGATCGCCGCGGCCGGACGCCTGCGGAGGCGTTTTACCGGCTGACGCGTGTCACGCGAGTTCGAGGCGTCGCGGCCCGAGGTCCTCGGCCGCTGAAATCTGACGGACGCGAGAGACGTCCCGCAAGGCTTGAGGCCTGACACTGGCGGCGGGACGGCGTCTCGCGTAGCGATCCGTAAAGGCCGGGCGACTTATTCGCACGAAAAGCGTCGCGGCGCGAGCATCGCGGCGGTCTGGTCGGTACGGCACGGGCGGTGGAGTTGCCCGAAGCGCCGCTCCTTCCTATGCGCGGATGTGGCAACAACCGTGACCGCCGCGGCAGCGAAAGCGTACCGAGTCGCCGCGACGTTTTTCCGGCCGGCCGATCAACGGATCGCGAAGCGAGATGCCGTCCTGCCGCCGCGCACTGGGCTTGAGGTTTGCGCCGTCGGCGGCATCCCTTGAGAGAGGCTGCGCTACGCCGAATTTCGCACCGCACTCTTGGCGAGCGTTTCGATGACGTCCGGCAGATGTTCGAGCGCCGTCACTTCGAAGTAGCGGCCTTTCGCATGCGGCGGCACGTCGGCATGTTCGTGCGACCAGCTCAGGGCGGCCGGNATGTGGACCGCCCATCCTCCGGCCTCGACGACGGGGAGGACATCGGATCGCAGGGAATTGCCGATCATCAGAAAGCNATTCGGATCGACGCCGTGACGGACCAGGATCGCGGCATACACGTCGGCCGTCTTGTGGCTCACGACCTCGACGAAGCGGAAGCAGTCGCGCAAGCCTGAGCGTTCGAGCTTCGACGTCTGGTGCAGAAGGTCGCCCTTGGTGACGAGCATCAATGGATAGGACGCCGCCAGCGCGGTGAGGACCTCGCGGACGCTCGGGAACAGTTCGATGTCCTCCCTCAGCATGTGCTTCGCCAACTCGATCGTTCCCCGGAGATCCGCGCCTGTGATCCGGCCACCGGTGAGATCGATCGCGGTCTCGATCAGCGACAGCACAAAGCTGGAAACGCCATAGCCGTAATAGTCCAGATTCGCGAGCTCGGTTCGGTTGACTGACGCCTCCATCTCCTCTTCGCTGAGCACGACGCCCGCGCGAGCCAGCAGCTGGCGAAATCGCTCGCGTCCCTCGCGGTAGCTGCGCTCGTTGTGCCAGAGCGTGTCGTCGCCATCGAAGGCAATGAGGTCGAGCCCGCGCGGCGGCATGGCACCTTTATATAGCATCGACATCGCGCTCCGATAACGGCGCCGCGGGCGTAGCATGGTGGGCATGCGCACGCCAACAGTTTCACGACGCCGCTTTCTTGGCAGTATCGGCGCGACGGCGATTGGCTCGGGCGCGCCAGCGGCCATGGCCGTCACAAGCCAGCCGGCGCCGCCGCTGCCCGCCGGATCTTTCACGGACATCGGCGGCGTCCGTGTCGGACATTTCACGGACATGCGGCGACCGACCGGCTGCACCGTGATTCTGTTCGACAAACCGGCGACCGCCGGCGCGGACTACGATGGCTCGGCGCCCGCGGAATCGCTCGGCGTCATGCTCCAGCCGGTGAGCCCACTCGATCACATTCACGGCATCGTGTTCGCTGGCGGCGGACCGATGGGGCTNGGCGTGACCGCCGGCGTGGTTCGCTTCCTCGAAGAGCACAACGTCGGGTACGACTGGGGCGTGCCGAACGTTCGCGTGCCNATTGTTGTCGGTGCTGTGCTCGACGACCTGGCGATCGGCGACGGCCGCATCCGTGTCGGACCGGACGAGGCGTATCGTGCGTGTCAGTCGGCAACAACCAGTGCCGTCGCGGAAGGCAGCGTCGGCGCGGGCGCCGGCGCGACGGTGGGAAAGATGTTCGTCGCCCGCGGCATGCNGGGCATGAAAGGCGGCGTCGGCAGCGCCTCGGTGCGCCTTGGCGACGTCGTCATCGCGGCGCTCGTCGTCGTCAACGCCGCCGGCGACGTNGTCGACTGGCGACGCGGAACGATCGTCGCCGGAGCGCGGACGGCCGACGGCCGCGACTTCGCACATTCTGTGGAGCTTTTACGTCGCGATCTCGAAACGCGGCGTGCCGCCAACGCGCCGGTTGCCGACCAGGCTCTGCGCGCCACGACGCTTGCCGCGGTCGGCACGAACGTGGCGCTGACCAAGACGCAGCTGACGAAGCTGGCGATGATGGCGAACACCGGCGCGGCGCGCGCGATCAACCCGTACCACACGCAAGGCGACGGCGATCAGGTGCTGGCGATTTCGACCGGACTGTCGAACGCGGCGGTGTCGCTGACCTCGCTCGGCGCGATTGCGGCGGAAGTGTTGGCCGACGCGATCCTGCGAGCGGTGAGGACGGCGACCGGCGTGCCAGGGTGGGCAGCGGTCAGCGAGCTGTGACTTCTTACTTCAGCGCACGCGTGATTGCCGCCTCCGCCAGCGGTGCCATGATCGCGTAGCCCTTCGCGTTGGGGTGGAGGTCGTCCTCGCTCAGCTCCGCGCGCAGCAGGCCGGATGGATCGGTCATCGCCGAAAAGTAATCGAGATACACGGCGCCGTGCGCGGCGGCGTAGGCCTTCAACCACTCGTTCAACGCGTGAATGCGCGCCATCGGTCTTGCCGTCGTTTGCGGAACGGCGCTGGCTGACGCGACATGGTAGGCGCTGACCGGGGTGACGCTCGCGAGCACGACGCGGATGCGGTTCGNATCCGCCAGCTCGCTCATCGAGGCCAGATTGCCTTCGATTTCTTCGTTCGTCATCGGGCCGGTGTTGCCGGCGATGTCGTTGGTCCCCGCCAGAATCACGACCACCTTCGGCTTGAGATCCACGACGTCGGGACGAAAGCGCACCAGCATCTGAGGCGTCGTCTGACCGCTGATTCCGCGATCGACGTAAGGCT
>JGI25382J43887_10000913_pt1 | contig 11115 bp, 9 predicted proteins | sample GraSoi013_1_40cm_3_FD_43887 | JGI IMG/M metagenome (IMG submission 43887) | reverse complement strand
CTTGTGGCGGGTGATGACATTACAGCCATCCGCGTTGCCCGAGCAATGCCGCCGGACGTGATCGTGATGGATCTTGCCATGCCCAGGCTCGATGGATGGGAAGCGGTGCGCCGGCTGAAACAAGATATACGTACAGCTCACATCCCGATCCTCGCGTGTAACGGGCACGCCGACGATGCCGCTGAGCAGGCCCTCCACGTGGGATGCGACGCCTACGTCGTCAAGCCGTGCGTGCCGGTAGAGCTTCTCAAGCAGATCCGCGGTCTCCTCAGGCGCTCGAGGTCGAAACACGGCGCGTGACGGAGGACATCACGCGGAGGAGGGCGTGAGTCCGAAACCCCACGCGCGCGCGGCGAGCGCCTCGGTCCGTTGACAGTCGTGGAAGATCGCCGCATGATGCGGCATCTTCGAGATCCACCCGAGGCGATTCCCACGACGATCACGATCTACGGCGCCGGTGCCATCGGTGGTGTGACGGGAGCCGCGCTCGTCCAGGCCGGCCACGACGTCCTTCTCGTGGACCGCGCGCTGGATCACGTGACCGCCATGAACGCGCATGGCCTCACGATCGATCGCCGGACGGGCTCGTCGACGATTCCCGTGCGCGCGATCGTGCCGGAGGCGCTCGGCGCCGGCCTCGAGCTGGTGCTGCTGGCCGTGAAATCGCACGACACTCCGGCGGCCCTCGAGGTGCTGGCGCCGCGGCTGGCGACCGACGGCGCCATCGTGTCGCTCCAGAACGGGCTCAACGAAGAGCTGATCGCGGCGGCCGTCGGCGCGCGGCGCACCGTCGGATGCCTGGTGAACTGGGCGGCCGACTGGACGGGGCCCGGTCGCATCCTGCACGGCGGCGAGGGTGCTCTCGTGCTGGGCGAGCTCGATGGCCGCGCGAGCGCCCGCGTGCAGTCGCTGGCCAAGCTCCTCGACGTGGTCGCGCCGACGCGCGTGACCGACAACATCCTCGGCTACACGTGGGCCAAGCACGTGTACGGTGCGCTGCTCGTGGCCACCGCCGTCGTCGACGCCCACGTCTACGAGGTCGTCGAGCGCTCGCCGGACGTGCAGGCCATGCTGGTCCGGCTCGTGGTCGAGAACATGGACGTCGCCGAGGCGGCGGGAATCAGGCTGCAGCCCTTCGACGAGTACGATCCTGCCGACTACCGGGCGGCCGTCCGCGGCGACGCCGCCGCCCGCCAGCGCGCCATGGCCGTCATCGCCACGCACTACCGCGCTCACACCAAGACCAAGACGGGTATCTGGCGCGACCTCGCCGTGCGCCGCCGCAAGACGGAGGTCGGCGCGCTGCTGGGGGCGACGGTGGCGAAGGCCAGGCCTCTCGGCCTCGCCATGCCGCTGACGGAGCGGCTCATCGCGATGATCGAGGATCTCGAAACGGGCCGTCGTGTCATGAGCTGGGCGAACGTCGACGAGCTGGTGAGCGTCCGATGACCGCGCCCTCGGCGTACCGCGATCCGCTCGAGGCGACGCTGGGCGCCGAGGTGTCTTCGAAGACGCTCATGGAGCACGTGCGCACGATCGGCGCCTGGGAGCGCGAGTCCGGCAGCCCGAGCGAGGCGCAGGCGTTCGACTACATCGAGCGCACGCTGAAGTCGTACGGCGTGGAGGTGGAGCGCCGGGAGATCGAGGCGTACATCAGCTTGCCCCAGGAGGGGCGCCTGACGCTGCCCGACGGCGGGGTGATCGAAGGCCTCACGCACTCGTTCTCGACGTCGGTCGAGGCGCTCGAGGCCGAGGTCGTCGACGTCGGCGAGGGGCGACCGGACGATCTCCGGCGCGCGGCCGGCAAGATCGCGCTGATCCGCGGGCTCGCCTCACCAGGTCGGGCGTGGGCGGCGCAGCAGGCGGGCGTGCGCGGCCAGATTCACGTCCTCATGGACCACCTCCACAACATGATCGTGACGACGATCTGGGGGACGCCGGCGCCGGAGACGGCGTGGCGGATCCCGTCGACGCCGTGCTTGTCGATCCTTGGCGCCGCCGGCGAGCGCTTGCGCGGGCTCCTGGCGCGCGGGCCGCTGCGCGTCGGCATGACGACGCGCGTGCGCACCGGCTGGATGCCCATTCCCCTCCTGGTCGGTGAGCTTCACGGGCGACGCGAAGACCGCTTCGTCCTCTTCTCGGGCCACGTCGACTCCTGGCACTACGGCGCGATGGACAACGGCACGGCCAACGCCACGATGCTGGAAGTCGCCCGGCTGCTGGCCGCGCGACGCGACGCGCTCCGGAGAGGCATTCGCTTCGCGTTCTGGTCGGGGCATTCGCACGGGCGCTATGCCGGATCGGCGTGGTACGCGGATCACGCCTGGCGCGAGCTGCATCAGCGCTGCGTCCTCCACCTCAACGTCGACTCGACGGGCGCGCGCGGCGCGAGCGACTACTCGGTGCTGCACGCGACCGAGGACGCTCAGCAGTTCGCCGAGGCCGTCGTCGCCGACGTGACGGGTCAGCGCGGCCGTGCCCGGCGCTTCTCGCGGGCGGGCGATCAGTCGTTCTGGGGCGCGGGCGTGCCCTCGGCGTTCATGTCACTCTCGGGGTTGCCGAAGCAGGACACCGAGCTGTCGCGGGCGATGGAGCGGCTGGTTGGCAGCGCGGGATTCCCGTGGTGGTGGCACACGAAGGACGACACGATCGACAAGATCGACGCCGAGGTCCTCGTGCTCGATACCAGGGTCTACCTGGCGTCGGCGCTGCGCTGGCTGAACGCGCCGGTGCTGCCGCTCGATCACGGGCGCGCGGCGCAGAGCCTGCTCGCGGAGCTCGCGGCGCTCCAGGCCGCGGCGGCGGAGCGGTTCGACCTCTCACCGGCCGTGGATGCGGCACGCGCGCTGACGGAACGGCTGGAGCGCGTGGCCGCGGCGATCGCCCACGTCGATCCCTCGGCCCCCGCCAGTCGGCTCGAGGCCATCAACCGCGGGCTCATGCGCTTCTCGCGTGTGCTCGTGCCGCTGGCTTACACCACTGGCGATCGCTTCACCCACGATCTGGCGCTGCCGCTGCCGACGCTCGCCGGCCTTCAGCGCGCGCGAGAGTTGGCAACGCTCGACCCCGACAGCGACGAGTACAAGTTCGCGCGGGCCGCGCTCGTGCGCGAGCGGAACCGCGCCGTGCACGCTCTCGACTCGGCCATGTCAGCCGCCGACGATCTGCTGGAAAGGAGCTAATCCATGCGCACCTCACGACTGCTGGTCGGGCTGCTGGTGCTGGGCCTCGCCGTGACGCTCGTCTCTCCGGTCGACGCCCAGAAGCGCGGCGGCACGCTCACGATCGTGCGGCCGACCGATCCCGTCTCGCTGGACCCGAACCTCGAGACGACGGCGCCGGGCGCGTGGGTCTACTTCAACATGCTCGAGGGGCTGCTGACGCTCGACGACAAGATGCAGATCAAGCCGGCGCTGGCGACCTCCTACGAGGTCATGTCGCCCACGAAGGTGCGCTTCAAGCTCCGCTCCGGGGTGAAATTCCACGACGGCACGCCGTTCAACGCGGAAGCCGTGAAGTTCACGTTCGACCGTGCGCTCAAGGGCACGCCGCCGGCGCGCTGGGCGAGCCTGGCGGGCTCCTTGAGCCACGCCGAGGTCGTCGACAACCTCACCGTCGACGTCCTCACCAGGGAGCCGTACGGTCCGATCCTTCGCACGCTCGCCATGTACTGCATGGGCATCGTCTCACCGGCGGCGGTCGGGAAGATGGGCCCCGACTTCAGCCGCGCGCCGGTGGGCACCGGGCCGTTCAGGTTCGTGGAGTGGAAGACCAACACCCACGTGATCATCGAGCGGAATCCCGACTACTGGGGCGACAAGCCGCTGGTCGACCGCGTGGTCTTCAAGGTGGTGCCGGAGGAAGGCGCCCGGATGATCGCGCTCCAGACCGGCGACGCGGACATGGTCCTCTTCCCCTCGCCCGCCCAGCTGCCGGCGCTGCGGCGCGATTCGAAGTTCACGGTGCACGAGACGACGGGCATCCGCGTCGTGTTCGCCGGCATGCACGCGGGACAGCCGCCCCTCGACGACGTGCGCGTGCGGCAGGCGCTGCTCCACGCCGTCGATCGCAAGGCGATCGTCGAGAACATCATGGAGGGCTCGGCCGGTCCGGCGCTCGGCGTGCTGGCGCCGGGCGTGTTCGGCTACAAGGACATGCAGCTCGAGCGCCTCTACCCGTTCGATCGCGCCCGGGCCAAGGCGCTGCTGGCTCAAGCCGGCTTCACGCCGGGCCCCGACGGCATCATGCAGAAGGGCGGGCAGCGGCTCTCGCTATCGTGGCTGTCCCAGCGTGGTCGCTACCCCAAGGACGGCGAGATCACCGAGGCCATCCAGGCCATGCTCAAGGAGGTCGGGGTCGAGGTCAGGGTGCAATTCCTCGAGTGGGGCACGGTCTTCCCCCAGCTCCGCGGCAGCCCGCTGAACCACCACATGTTCACGCTCGGCTGGGTGACCTCGAACGCGGACGCCGATTACTCGCTCTACGCGCTCTTCCACAGCAAGCAGGTCCCGCCGACCGGGTGGAACACGTCGCGCTATGTCAATCCGCGCGTGGACGCGCTCGTCGAGCAGGCCCGCCGCAGCCTCAACCAGACCGAGCGCGAGAAGCTCTACGGCGAGGTGCAGGACATCCTCGCCAGGGAGATGGTGTGGATCCCGGTGTACACGACGAAGGAGATCGTCGTCACGCGCGCCGGCGTGAAGGGCTTCACCATCCACCCCGTCGAGTACAACCTGGCCCTCTGGAAGACCTGGCTCGATCGATAGCATGGGGGGCCCCGAGATGGCCCCCCCATTATTCGAGCGAAGGGGGCTACGCCCCCCTCGGACTCCCCCGGCCCAGCGTTCGGCGTGCCCCGGGAAACCCGTGGCGCGCCTCTATTTCGGCAGATGCTGACGTTCGTCACTCGCCGCCTGCTGCTCGCCGTGCCGGTGCTGCTCGGCGTGGTCTTCGTCGTCATGCTGACGATCGACCTGCTGCCGGGCGACGCCGTGACGCTGATGCTCGGCGAGCACGCCACCAAGGACGCCGTCGCCAACCTTCGCGCCCACCTCGGCCTCGACAAGCCCTTCCTCGTCCGCTATCTCGACTACGTCGGCCAGCTGCTCCGCGGCGACCTCGGCCGCTCGATCCAGCAGAACCGTCCCGTCGCCGCCGAGCTCGGCGACGCGTGGCCGGCGACGCTTCAGCTCACCATCGCCGCACTGCTGATCGCCGCCGTCGCGGGAATCGTCGCGGGTATCGCCTCGGCCGTGTGGCCCAACTCGCTCTTCGACGGCATCGCGCGGCTCGCCTCGCTGTTCGGGCTGTCGATGCCGATCTTCTGGACGGGCCTCGTCCTCATCGTGATCTTCTCGCTGTGGCTCCACTGGCTGCCGGTCGGCGGCGCCGGCTCCCTCACCCATCTCATCCTGCCGGCCGTCACGCTGGCCCTGCCGTCGGTGGCGATGATCGCGCGCATGACGCGCTCGGCGGTGCTCGACGTCCTCCGCGAGGACTACGTGCGCACCGCCCGGGCCAAGGGCGTGGGCGAGGTGTGGGTGCTCGGCCGGCACGCGCTCCGCAACGCCTTCATCCCGATCGTCACGCTGCTCGGGCTGCAGTCGGGCCAGCTCATGGGCGGCGCCGTGCTCACCGAGACGGTCTTCTCGTGGCCGGGGCTCGGCCGTCTCATGGTCAAGGCGATCTTCGCCCGCGACTACGTCCTCCTGCAGGGCGCCGTGCTCGTCTTCGCCCTGGCCTTCGTCGTCATCAACCTGATCATCGATCTGTCCTACGGCCTCCTCGACCCGCGCATCACGCAGCAGGGCTGACCCGAAGACGCGCGTGGACGCCTGGATCCGCTTCCGCAAGAACCGCCTGGCCCTGATCGGCCTCGCGCTGGTCCTCGTGCTCGTGCTGACGGCGACCCTGGCGCCGTGGCTCGCGGTCCACGATCCCACGCGCCAGAGCCTGATCGAGAAGCGCGCGCGGCCGGGCGCCAAGTATCTGCTGGGCGCCGACGAGTTCGGCCGCGACATCCTCTCGCGTGTGATCTACGGCTCGCGGGTCGCGCTGCTGGTGGGCGTGCTGTCGGTCATGATCGCGCTCGTGGGAGGCCTCGTGCTCGGGACGGCGGCCGGATTCACGGGCGGCTGGCTCGACGCCCTCATGATGCGCCTCGTCGAGATCCTGCTCGCCTTTCCCTATCTATTGCTGGCGCTCGCCATCGTGGCGATGCTCGGTCCCGGCGTGCTGAACACCACGCTCGCCGTCGGGATCTGGGGCGTGCCGGCCGTGACGCGTATGGTGCGCGGCTCGGTGCTGGCNCTGCGCGAGACGGAGTACGTGGGNGCCGCGCGCGCCCTCGGCGCGCCGGCACCGGCCGTCCTGCGGCGGCACATCCTGCCCAACGTCCTGCCCGGCCTCGTCGTCTACGCGACGCTCTTCATGGCCAACGCCATCTTGCTCGAGGCGGCGCTGTCGTTCCTGGGGCTCGGCGTCCAGCCGCCCACCGCGTCGTGGGGCCTCATGGTCTCCACCGGCCGCGACGTGCTGCTCGTCGCGCCGCACGTGGCCACCGTTCCCGGGCTGGCCATCATGGTCGCGGTGCTCGGCTTCAATCTCGTCGGTGATGGACTGCGAGACGCCCTCGATCCGCGACTCGAGGGGGCGAGGTGAGCCGCTTGCGGTGCGCGTCGGGCGCGTGCTGTAATCCTCGACGATTTTTCGACCGACGACTGGTGCATGATCGACGAGCAAGGCCACACCCTCGACATCGATCTGGTGACCCACCGCTACGGCTCCGTCACCGCCGTCGCCGATGTGTCGCTGGCCGTGCGAGCGGGCGAGATCGTGGCGCTGCTCGGTCCTTCCGGCTGCGGCAAGACGACGCTGCTGCGGGTCGTGGCCGGGTTCGTGCGGCAGAGCGCGGGCTCGGTGCGGATCGACGGCAAGCCCGTCGACCATCTGCCGGCCAACCTCCGCAACGTCGGGATCGTCTTCCAGAGCTACGCGCTCTTCCCGCACATGACGGTGACCGACAACATCGCCTACGGGCTCCAGGCGCGCGGCGTTCCGCGGGTGAAGGTCCGGCGGACGGTCGACGAGTTCCTCGAGGTGGTGCGGCTCACCGAGTTCCGTGACCGGTTGCCTCGCCAGCTGTCCGGCGGCCAGCAGCAGCGCGTCGCCGTGGCGCGCGCCCTCGCGGTGGAGCCCACCGTGCTGTTGCTCGACGAGCCGTTCAGCGCGCTCGACAAGGGGCTCCGCCTGGACATGCAGATCGAGATCAAGCGCCTGCAGCGTCAGTTCGGCCTCACCGCGATCCTGGTCACGCACGATCAGGACGAGGCGATGAGCGTCGCCGACCGCATCGCGGTCATGAACCAGGGACGCGTCGAGCAGTTCGACACGCCGATCAACGTCTACGACCACCCGGCGACGCTCTTCGTCAGCGGCTTCATCGGCACGACGAATCTGCTCCCGGGGCGAGCCCTGGCGTCGTCGAACGTGGGGACGCTCGTGGAGCTGGAGGCCGGGGCGCGCCTCGTCGTTCCCGGCGATCGCGTCTTTCCCGCGGGCGCGCCGGTGATGCTCTCGGCGCGGCCCGAGCAACTCTGTCTCCACGCCGAGCCCTCGAGCGAGCGCTGGCGCGTGCAGCGCCGCCTCGCGGTGCCGCTCGGCCCGAACACGGTGCACGACCTGGCCACGCCCCAGGGCGTCACGCTGAAGCTCGTCGAGCCCCGGCTCGGCGCGCCCGTCGAGATGACCGGCGAAGCGTGGTGCGGCCTGCGCCCCGACGCGCGGCCGGGGCTGTTCCCGCTCCCGACGCCGATGTGAAAAGGAGAAGCCATGAGCCATGGACGATCGAGCCGACGTGAATTTCTCGCCGCGGCGGCGGTGACGCTTGGATCGCTTGCGATCGGACGACCGGCGCACGCGAAGGGCTCCGTCACCGCCGCAATGTACCCGGGAACCTGGGAAGAGGCCTTCCGCGCGCATGTGATGCCAGCGCTCAAGGCCTCGCACGACATCGATCTCGAGATGACGCCGCTCTTCGCCGTCGATCAGATCGCCAAGGCCCAGGCCGCGCGGGGCGCGCCGCCCTTCGACGCCTTCGTGCTCGACCCCGGGCCACGCGTCACCGCCATCGACCGTGGGCTGTTCGAGAAGTTCGACGCCCGGCGGCTCGGCAACCTTTCCCGGCTGCCCGCGGGCATGACCGACGAGTGGGGCGTGACGGTGGCGGCCCAGGTGGTCGGCATCGGCTACAACCCCAAGAAGCTGCCGAAGCCGAAGGGCTGGACGGATCTGCTGAAGGACCCGTGGGTCTCGCGCCTCGGGATGACCGGCTTCCAGACCACCTTCGGCACCGTGTCGATCATCGAGATCGCCAGGCAGTTCGGCGGCTCGGAGACGAACGTCGAGCCGTTCTTCGTCGAGATCAAGAAGGTCCTGCCCAAGGTGGCGGCGATCGGAGCCCCCGCATCGATGCCGGCCCTGTTCCAGCAGGGGCAGTGCGACATCACCTACACGAATACGCAGACCGTGGCCACCCTGCGCGGGCGCGACGTCGACATCGAGTTCGTGAAGCCGGAGAGCGGAGCGGTGGCGTTCTTCACGACCATGCACATCGCCAAAGGCTCCCGGGAGCTCGAGAACGCGTACAAGTACTTCGACACGGTCATCAGCGCGCCGGTGCAGTCGGCGCTGATGCAGCCGCCGAACAACTTCATCCCGGTGAACCGGGACGTGAAGCTCGCCGCCAACCTGCCCATGGCCTCGCTCGACGAGATGGCGAAGTTCGTGCGACACGACTGGTCGAAGATCAACCCCCTGCGCGCAGGCTGGATCGAGCGCTTCAACAAGGAAGTCGCCAGGTGACGCGGGCGGCCGAGTGGCAGCTCGCGCTGCCGCTCGCCCTCGCCTACGCGGCGTTCTTCCTCGTTCCGCTCGGGCTGCTGATCGCGGTCAGCGCCTTCGGTGACGAGCGGATCACCACGCTCGACGGCGCGCAGTGGCGCAAGTTCCTCGGCGATCCCTTCACCTGGAAGGTGATCGTCGACACNGTGAAGCTCGGATGCTTCACCGTCGCGGCGACCGCGCTCATCGGCTACCCGCTGGCCCTGGTGTACCTCGGCGCGGGCCCACGCTGGCAGCGCGTGATCCTCTTCGTGGTCATCTTGCCGCTGCTCACGTCGGTCGTCGTCCGGACGTTCGCCTGGATCGTGATCCTCGGCCGGGAGGGCGTGATCAATCAGGCCGTCTTGTGGCTCGGGCTCGCCCCGGCGCCCCTGCGCCTCCTGCAGACCGAGCAGGGCCTGGTGATCGCGCTGACCCAGATCGAGATGCCGATCATGCTGCTGCCGCTCCTGAGCGTGATGTCGCGGATGGACCCGAACCTGCGCGATGCCTCGGCCGGCCTCGGCGCCTCCAAGTGGCGGACGCTCTTCCGCGTCACGCTGCCGCTCAGCCTGCCCGGCCTCGTCGCCGGCTGCATGCTGGTGTTCGCNAGTGCCACCACCGCGTTCATCTCGCAATTCGTCATCGGGGGCAACCGGCTGGTCTACCTGCCGCTGATCATCTGGCAGCAATCGCTCGTCGTCTACAACTGGCCGCTGGCGTCGGTGGCCGCCCTCACCCTGCTCGTCTCCGTCGGCCTCGGCGTGGCGGCCATCGCCGCCGTGGGTCGGCGCGGCCGCGCCTACGCGGTGTAGCGATGCTCGCACGCCGGGCGAGCGACCTCGCGTACTCCGTCGTCATCGGCCTCCTCGCCGGGCTCGGCCTGCTCGTGCTGGTCGGGCCCGTCGTGATCGTGCTGCTGACGTCGTTCACGCTCGGCCGCTCGATCAAGTTCCCGCCGTCGGGCCTGTCGCTGCAGTGGTACCGGTTGCTGTTCGATCGGGTGAGCTCGAGCCAGATCCACCGCGCCGCGCTCAACAGCGTGGAGGTCGCACTGGTCGCGATGGCGGCCGCGACGGTCCTGGCCACGCTCGCCTCCGTCGCCTTGGCCCGCCGCTCCGGTCGGTGGGTGCGCGCGCTCGATACGTTCTTCATGTCGCCGATGATCCTGCCCATGCTCGCCTTCGGCCTGGCCGCGCTGATGTACTTCACCTTCCTCGGCTTTCGTCCCTCGCTTCCGCTGATCATGATCGGCCACACCGTCGTGGTGGCGCCGTTCGTCCTCCGCACGACCTCGGCGAGCATGTCGCAGCTCGACCCCGCGCTGCTCGAGAGCTCGGCCAGCCTCGGCGCCGGCTGGCTCTACACGTTCCGCCGCGTCACGCTGCCGGTGATCGCGCCCGGCATCGCGGCCGGTGCCTTCCTCGCGTTCGTCGCCTCGCTCGACAACGTTCCCGTCTCGCTCTTCCTGGCCGGGCCGCGGAGCGACATGCTGCCCATTCGCATGTGGGGAATGATGGAGAGCATGCTGGACGTTCGCGTCGCCGCCGTGTCCGGCGTCCTCATCGCCACCGTGCTCGTCCTCATGCTGGTCATGGAGCGCGTCGTCGGCCTGACGCGCCGGCTCAGAGATTGAGAAGATGGGGGCCCCGAAATGGCCCCCAAACCCCCAACGCTCAGAGCGTCCCGGCGGTCGCACCCTTTGAGAGGCAGGAGACATCATGCGAATCATCGCGGAGCCCCTGACGCAGAAGGCGTTCGCGCCCTACGGCGAGGTGCTGACGGCGCCCGACGACTTCGGCCGGGCGTACTTCGACGAGGGCCTGCGGACGAGCCGGTCCACTGCCTGGCCGAGCCTGTCGGTCTCGCGCGTGCGACCGCTCGTGCGCTTGCCGCTCGAGGCCAAGGTGCTGGAGCGGCACGAGTTCTCGTCGCAGAGCTTCCTGCCGCTCGACGTCTCGCGCTGGCTCGTGGTCGTCGCGCCCTCGGCGCCGCACGGTGGTCCCGACGCCTCGAGCGCGGTGGCGTTCCTCGCCGGACCGGGGCACGGCGTCACGTACCACGCGGGTACGTGGCACCACCCGCTGACCGTCCTGGATCGGCCGGCCCGCTTCGCGGTGGTCATGTGGCGCGACGGGACCAGCACGGACGAAGAATTTCGCACGCTCGCCACGCCGATCTTGATCGACATGGGGGCCGCGATATGGCCCCCAAGCCCCCACACGCTCGGAGCGC
>JGI25382J43887_10000912_pt1 | contig 11117 bp, 11 predicted proteins | sample GraSoi013_1_40cm_3_FD_43887 | JGI IMG/M metagenome (IMG submission 43887) | reverse complement strand
GCCTCATCAACGAGATTCTCGACATCAGCCGGATCGAGGCCGGCCGGCTCCAGCTCTCCGTCGAGCCGGTCCCCGTCCGAGAAACGGTCCGGCAGGCGATCGAGCTGGTCCAGCCGTCGGCGGCCGAGCCACACGTGTCGGTGCGGGCCGAGGTGATCGACGAGAACCTGCACGTGCTGGCCGATCGACAGCGCCTGCAGCAAGTGCTCCTGAACCTCCTCTCGAACAGCATCAAGTACAACCGACCGGGCGGCACCGTGACCGTCTCGTGCGAGGCGGGCGCCGAGGGCCGTCTGCGCATCCACGTGACCGACACCGGCGACGGCATCGCGGCCGACAAGCTGCAGCGGCTCTTCACCCCCTTCGACCGCCTGGGCGCCGAAGCCAGCGCGGTCGAGGGCACCGGGCTCGGGCTCGCGCTCTCCAAGACGCTGGTCGAGGCGATGGGGGGCACGCTGCGAGTCCAGAGCCGGCCGGGGACGGGCAGCACCTTCTCCGTGGAGTTGGCGGTCGCGTCGGCGCCCGGCGTCGCGGATGTCGTCACGCCGGCGGCGATCGAGCCGACGGCGGACGATGGCACGGGAAGGGCGCCGCGAAAGATCCTCTACATCGAGGACAATCTCTCGAACCTTCGCCTCGTCGAGAGCGTCCTCGCGCGGCGGGCCGCCACCACCGTGCTCTCGGCGATGCAGGGCCGGGTCGGTATCGCTCTCGCGCGAGACCATCGACCGGATCTCATCCTGCTCGACCGTCACCTGCCCGACATGTCCGGCGATGAAGTATTCCGGCTGCTTCGCGACGATCCGCGCACGCGGGACATCCCCGTCATCGTGCTCAGCGCCGACGCGATCCCGGCGCGGATGCAGCGGCTCCTCGAGGCCGGCGTGTGGGCGTATCTGACGAAGCCCCTGGACGTCCCGAGCCTGCTGGCGGCGGTGGACGAGAGTTTCCGACGAGAAGGGGCGCCTTGACCTCCTGAGTGCGGCCGCCTAGGGTGGAGAGCATGAGTGACGCCGAAGATTTCGCGACGCTGTTCGCCCGAGAAGCCGCGCGGCCCACCCTGGAAGTCGGCCAGATCGTGAAGGGNCGCGTCATCCAGATCGCGGCCGAGAGCGTCTTCGTCGACGTCGGGGGCAAGGGCGAGGCCTGGATCGAGCGCGCCGAGCTGACCGACGAGGAAGGCCGGCTGCGTGTCGCCGTCGGCGACGAGGTCGAGGCGACCGTGGTGTCGACCGGTGACGAGGTGCGACTCTCGCACAAGCTCCGGCAGGGGGCGCAGGCGCGTCAAGCCCTCGCCGTCGCGGCGCAGACCGGCATTCCGGTCGAGGGGAAGGTCGCAGCCGTGATCAAGGGCGGCTACGAGGTGACGGTCGGCGGCCTGCGGGGTTTCTGCCCGTTCTCGCAGATGGACCTGCGTCGCGTGGAGGCCCCGGAAGAATACGTCGGCCGCGTCCTCGAGTTCCGCGTCGCGACCTACGCCGACAACGGTCGCAATCTCGTCCTCTCGCGCCGGCGTCTGCTCGAAGAGCGCGCTGCCGAGGCCGCCGAGGAGACGCGGAAGAAAATCGTCCCGGGCGCGGTGCTCGCCGGCACGGTGACCTCGCTGGCGGACTTCGGCGCCTTCGTCGACCTCGGCGGTCTGCAGGGGCTGGTGCCGCTGTCCGAGCTCTCACATTCGCGCGTCACCCGTCCGGCCGATCGGCTGCGGGTCGGCGAGGCGGTGACCGTCAAGGTGCTGCGGATCGATCCCGAGAAAGGCCGGATCTCGCTCAGCCTCAAGGCCCTCGAGGGCGACCCATGGGCGGCGGTGCCGGGACGGCTGCGCGAGCGCCAGGTCGTCCGCGGGCGAGCGGTTCGCGCCACGGAGTTCGGCGTCTTCGTGGAGCTGCTGCCCGGCGTGGACGGGCTCCTGCACAACACCGAGATTCCGCGTAGCCGGCAGGGCGCGTTGCGGGAGGCTGCGGCCGGCTCCGCCGAAGTTGCGGTGCTGATCGTCAACATCGACGGGGACAAGCATCGCATCGCGCTCGCCCTGGCGCCCGAGGGCGCCGCACCCGGTCAGCAGATGGAGTCACGCGTCGCCGTCGGGGCGGTGCTGGCCGGCACCGTGGAGCGCCTGGAGTCATTCGGTGTCTTCGTCCGACTCGGTCCCGGGCAGACCGGACTGATCCCGCTCGCCGAGCTCGGCACGGCCCGCGGCGCCGATCTTCGCAAGACCTTTCCCGTCGGGGCCGAGATCAAGGTGCTCGTGCTCGCGATCGAGGAGGGAGGCCGGCGCATCCGGCTCTCACACGCCAAGGCGCTCGCGCAGGAAGAGCAGGCCGAGACCCAGGCCTACCTTCGGGGGACCACGAAGCAGGGCGACGGCTTCCGGCTCACCCTCGGCGAGCGCATGAAGCAGGTTCCGAGGAGGCAGCCATGACCGCCGCCGAATCCGCGGTGCTCATCGAGCGCAAGGGCTCCGTCGCCCTTCTGTCCTTCAACCGGCCCGAGCGATTGAACGCCTGGAACCCGGACCTCGGCGCGGCCCTGCTCGCGCGATTGCACGAGGCGGAGCTGGATGACTCGGTGCGGGCAGTCGTCCTCACCGGGGTGGGGCGGGCGTTCTCCTCCGGCGCCGATCTCAAGAATCCCAAGACCCACACCGTCGAGTCGCCCGAGCAACACCTGGCGAATCTCAAGGGCAGCCCCGAGTTCGACGCCGTCGAGCGCTATCCCAAGCCGATCATCAGCGCGGTGAACGGATACGCGATCGGCATCGGCTGCCTCGTTCCGCTGTGCTGCGACTTCATCCTGGCCGGCCAGCAGGCGGTGTTCTGCCTGCCGCAGGTGAGCCTCGGAATTCTGCCAGCGTACGGCGGGACGCTGCGGCTGGCGCGCTTCGTCGGGCGGGGCAACGCGCTCAACATCGCGCTCACGGGCCGCAAGGTCGGCGCCGACGAAGCGCTCCGCATGGGTATGGTCGTGGACGTCCTGCCGCAGGACACGCTGATCCCCGAAGCGATCCGGACGATGCAGGCGATCGCCGACATGCCCGTGTCCGCGGTGCGGCTCGCGCGCGAATCGCTGCGCCTGGGCTACGAGGGCGGCCTGGCCGCGACCGCGCAGGCCGATCTCTATCGCTTCATGGCTCTCTCCCAGACGTCCGACCGCGCCGCGCGCCACGAGGCGTGGCGAAAGCGCAGGTGACTCCCATGCGACAAGGCGTTCAGAGCGAAGTGCCGCTCCCGATGCAGCTCGTGTCCAACGAGGAGTTTCCGCCGCTGCCGCAGACACCCGCGCAGCGCCGGGTCGAAGATCGCATCCTCGCCGAGGCCGGGCGACTGGCGCCGAGGCTCGGGCTGAGCCGCCGCGAGTTCTTGAGGCGGAGCGGCGGGATGGCGGCCTCGCTCCTTGCCATGAATGCGGTCTTCGGCCGCTTCTTCGACGTGCTTCCCCTCGAGGCCGCTGACGCGGCGGCCTTCCAGGAGCGCACGGGCGCGCCCCTCTTCATCTTCGACGTGCAGCTTCACTACGTGAGCGCGGGGTACGACCCGAGCAATGCGGAAGCGGGCCGCAAGGGCGCGGTCTCGAAGCAGGCGCTGCTCGGCCTGCGCCGGGCATCACGACGGCTGAACCCGAAGCTCGAGTCCGATCGCGGCACGCTGGCCGATCTCTCGTGGGAGAACTTCGTCAAGGAAGTGTTCTTCGACAGCGAGACGTCGATCGGCCTCATCTCGACACCGCCNGGGCCCTATCCCCAGGACGCGGTGGTGCCGCCCAAGGAGATGACCCACATCCGCGACGAGATCAACCGCGTCACGCAATCGCGGCGGATGCTGGCCCACGGCCTGGTCTCGCCGCAGCTCGGCCAGGCCGATCTCGACTTCATGGATCAGCAGGCGGCCACGTTCAAGGTCGACGCCTGGAAGGCCTACACCGGCGCCGCCGCCAAGGGGTTCGACCGCGGCTGGTTCCTCGACGACGAGAAGATCGCCTATCCCATGCTCGAGAAAGCGCGCAAGCTCGGGGTGCGGCGCTTCTGCGTGCACAAGGGGCTGCCGCTCGGCCCCGTCGCGGACTACAACCATCCGCGCGACCTGATCAAGGCGGCCAAGGATTTCCCGGAGATCGACTTCCTCGTCTATCATTCCGGGCTGCTCAGCGTGACGGCGCCCAAGCCGACCGGGGAAGTGCCGTGGACGACCGAGTTCTGCCAGATGAAGAAGCAGGCGGGGCTCACGAACATCTACATGGAGCTCGGGTCCACCTTCGGGCAGCTCGTCACCACCAATCCCACCGCATGCGCCCACCTGCTTGGTCAGATGGTCGACGCCTTCGGCGTCGACCACGTGCTGTGGGGCACGGACTCGATCTGGTACGGGACACCGCAGTGGCAGATCGAGGCGTTCCGCCGCTTCGAGATTCCGGTCGCGCTCATCGAGAAGCACGGCTACGCGCCGCTCACGCGCGGGGAGAAGGAGCAGATCTTCGGCCTGAACGCCGCGCGGGTCTTCGGCGTCGACGTGACCGCCAGGCGCAACGAGATCCCGAAAGACTACCTGAGCCGGATGAAGATGACGTATCTCGACGACGGTGCCGCGCCCAGCCATCGGTGGTACGGCTGGGTCACGGGGTGAGCGTCGAGGATCGGCCTCCCGAGCGGCTCAGAGCCCCAGGTAGGCCTTCTTCACGCCTTCGTCCCGCAGGAGCTCGTCGGCCTTGCCCTGCATCACCAGCGTGCCGGTCTGCAGCACGTAGCCGTACTGCGCCAGCGTGAGGGCGAGCATCGCGTTCTGCTCCACCAGGATGATCGACACGTCCAGGGCATTGATCTGCCGGATGATCTTGCCGATCTCGGCCGTCATGATCGGTGAGAGGCCCATCGAGGGCTCGTCCAGCAGCAAGAGCTTCGGACGGTTCATGAGGGCGCGGGCGATGGCCAGCATCTGCTGCTCGCCGCCGGAGAGCGAGCCCGCGCGCTGTCGTCCGCGCTCTCTCAGGATCGGAAAATGCTGGTAGATCATCTCCAGGGTGGACGCGACGTCCGCCCGGCGTGTCTGCAGATAGGCGCCCATCCTGAGATTCTCGAGGACGGTCATCTTCGGGAACAACCGCCGCCCTTCGGGCACGAGGGCGATCCCGAGACGCACAATGTTGTGCGGGGCCAGACCGTTCAGGGACGCGTTCTCGAAGCGCACCTCGCCCCCGCTGGGTTTGACCAGACCGGTCAGCGCGCGGAGGCTCGTCGTCTTGCCGGCGCCGTTGGCGCCGATCAGGCTGACGATCGCGCCGGCGGACACCTGGAAAGACAGGCCCTTGACCGCTTCCACGGTGCCGTACCGGACGCACAGGTCCTTAACCTCGAGCATGCTCGAGCCCCGCTCCCAGGTAGGCTTCGATCACCTTCGCGTTCGTGCTCACCGCGGCCGGCGAGCCCTCGGCGAGCGTCTGGCCGAAGTTCAGCACGACGATGCGCTCGCACGTCCCCATCACCGCCTTCATGTTGTGCTCGACGAGCAAGACCGTGACGCCCCGATCGCGGATGGTCTTGACCAGCGCCATCACCCGACCACTTTCGTCGAGGTTCATGCCGGTGACCGGCTCGTCGAGCAGCAGCAGCCGTGGTCGAGCGGCGAGCGCCATGGCGATGCCGAGCACGCGCTGGTGGCCGTGGGGCAGATTCTTCGCGAGCTGGCCGGCCTGAGCCGCCAGGCCGGTGAACTCCAGCACCTCGCGGCTGCGGGCGACCTCGTCCGGCGGAAACGTCCGACGGCTGAACAGCGCGTGGGCCAGGCCTCGCCGACTGTGCAGATGTAAGCCGAGCAGGACGTTCTCCAGCGTCGTCATCTCCTGGAACAGCGTGGTGAGCTGGAACGTGCGAACCAGCCCGCGCTCGACGACCTGATGAGGCCGGAGCCGGGTGATGTCTTCGCCGTCGAACCGGATGGTGCCGGCGGTGGGCCGGATGAAGCCCGACAGCAGGTTGAAGCAGGTCGTCTTGCCCGCGCCATTCGGGCCGATGAGGCCGACGATCTCGCCCTCCGCGACGGCGAGATCGACACGGTTGACGGCGGCCAGCCCGCCGAAGTGCCGGGTGAGGCCCCGCGTCTCGAGAAGGAGCTTCGAGCTCACGCGGTGGCGCCCGGACTGAGGGCGGCGGGGGCCTTCCGCCACCGGAGCCCGGCGAGCTTGCCGGGCAACGTGATGAGGCCGCCGGGCAGGAACAGGATCGTGAGCAGCATGGCGATCGAGAAGAAGATGGTCTCGTAGGCATTGCCCCGGAACGGCTCGGACAACAGCGAGAGGAAGACGGCGCCGACGATCGGCCCGGCGAAGTGTCCACGGCCGCCGACGTAGTTGTAGACGAGGATGTTCGTCGCCATGAGGAAGCCGAACTCGGGCGGGAAGAGGAAGCGAATGAAGTGCGCGTAGAACGCGCCGGCCACGCCGGCGAAGAAGCAGCCGAGCATGAACGCGAGCAGCTTGTGGTTGGCGATGTTCACGCCGAGCGACTGCGCGAGGTTGTCGGCCATGCCGATGCTCTTCCAGATGAGTCCGAGGCGGCTGGATTCGAGCTTCCAGAGAATCAGGAGCGTCAGCAACATCAGGGCGAGCGCCAGGTAGTACTGACTGGCCTTCGTGGCCAGTGTAACCCCGAGGAGATTGGGCTTGGGGATGCCGCTCAAGCCGCTCATGCCACGCGTCAGCGGAACCCAGAGCTGGGCGATGAGGCGGATCACCTCGACGAAGGCGACCGTTACCATCGCGAAGTACACGCCCCGCAACCGGAGCGAGGGATAGCCGATGGCCAGACCGACGGCGGCCGCGAGAACGGCGCCGCACAGCATCGAGATCTCGAACGGGACGGCGAGGTTCTTCGCCAGGAGCGCCGAGGCGTACGCTCCGATGGACATGAACGCCGAATGCCCGATATTGAGCTGGCCGCACGTCAGCGACGGGCGCAGGCTGGCGGCGAGAATGACGTTCGTGAAGACGAGCGCGAAGAGATGCACGTAGTAGTCGCCCCCGAGTGGTGGGATCAGGAGCGCGAGCAGGGCCAGGACGACGAGGACGCCGATCCTAAGGCGCATAGCCGAAGAGGCCGGTCGGCTTGAAGAGCAGCACCAGGATGATGAACACGAAGCTCAGGAGGAACGCCGGCTCGGCGCCGAGGGCGGTGGCGACGATGGAATCGATGAGCCCCAGCATGAGCCCACCGAGGATGGCGCCCGGGATGCTGCCCAGGCCGCCGAGGATGATGATGATGAACGCCTTGAGCAGCGGCTGCTCTCCCATCATCGGATCGAGCTTGAAGATCGGCGCCATGAGCGCGCCGCTCGCCGCGGCCAGCGCGAAGCCGATCGCAAAGGCGAGGCCGTTCACCGCGTGCACGTCGACGCCCTGCAGGGCGGCGGCCTCCTTGTCCTGCTCGATGGCGCGCATGGCGGCGCCCATCTTCGTCTTGTTGATGAACAGGTAGAGTCCGACGACCAGGGCGCCGGCCATCGGGATGATCATGAGCCGTTCGACGGAAACCATCACGCCGAGAACGTTCCGTGTGCCCTGGAACACCGGCGGCACGTGCTTGTCGAGCTGGCCGAAGATCGGGTAGCCGGCCGCCTGGAGAAACGTGGTGAGCGCGAGGAGCGCGACCAGCGTCGGCTCGATCCCACCCTTGATCGGCCGGTAGATCGAGCGTTCGATGAGATAGCCGAACGTTCCCAGGAGGATCATCGCCAGGACGAACGCCGCGAAGTACGGCACGCCCCCCTGAAAGAAGATGTAGTAGATGGCGAACGCACCCAGCATGTAGATCGCGCCGTGGGCGAAATTGATGATGTGCATCATGCCGAACATGAGCGTGAGTCCGAGGGCCATCAGGATGTAGATCGAGCCGATCGACAGCCCGATGATCGTGCTCTGGATCAGGAGGTCCGGCGTCATTTAGTCGTAGGGGGCCTTGACGGGCCCCCTACACCCCCAGAGACTCGGTTGCGCCGGCGAAGCCGGCGCTCGGACAAAGATTTCGATTGCGCCGGCGAAGCCGGCGCTCGGATGGCCTTCGATCGCGTGCGGCCTAGTTATGGGGCGGGCTCAGCTGCACGACGAGCGTCGCGACCCCATCTTTCACCTCGGAGAACGGCATGGGGTAGATGATCTGGTTCCCGACGCCGTAGTAGTCTTTCCCCCCGAAGTGCGCCTTGCCCCAGAGATTGTCGAACTCGACGGTGCGCATGGCCTCGCCGATCTTCTTGGGCTCGAGACTCTGGGCCTTCTTCACCGCCGCCACGAAGGCGAAGGCCGGATTGGCGAAGTCGATGCTGGTGGCGTTCCATTCGCCGTATTTCTTGGTGTAGCGTGCTTGCCAACTCTTGATCTTCTCGGGCAGGGGAGCCTGGACGTAGCCGTGGACCCACATGCCCTCGACGTTCGCTTTCCCCGCGATGTTGGCCACCACCGACGTGTCGACCTGTCCGGTGTGGATGAAGCGGCCCTTGAAGCCGAGCTCACGGGCCTGCTTGATGATCAGACCGACGCTGCCCGCCGGAGAGGCGAGCACGCTGATGATGTCCGGCTTCTGGGCCAGGATCCGCAGCAGAACCGGATTGAAGTCCGTCATGCCGCGCTCGAAGAACTCCTTCCCGGCGATCTGATACCCGAGCTTCTCGACGAATGCCGCCTCGACCTTGATCGACCACCAGCCGGTGTCATCGTTCGGTGAAATGGCCGCCACGCGCTTGATCTGAGGATGGTGTTCCTTGATCCACTTCCAGAAGGTGGTGGTCTCCGGCGGAGATGGGAAGCTGTGAAAGGTGAGCGGATTCTTCGGGCTTACCAGTCCGTCGGCGTAGGCCAGCGGAAGATTCAAAACGCCGTTTTCGTTGACCGGCTCCTCGTTGGCCTTGACCACGGCGCCGCCGAGAATCGAGATGTACTTCACACCGTCCTTGGCGATGAGCCGGTTGACGGTGGCGACACCCTCGGCGATCACGTACTTGTGGTCGTAGGCGACGACCTCGAGCTTGTACTTCTTACCGCCGATCTCCAGCCCGCCCTGGCTGTTGATCTCGTCGAAGATGAGCTCGGTTGCGTTCTTGTGCGGAATCCCCCAGGGCGCGGCCGGGCCCGAGAGGGGCGTCGAGATCCCGAACTTGACGACGTCGGCTGCGCCGGCGGTCCCCGGGCTCACTGCGAGCAGAACGGAAGCTGCGAGGAGAGTCGTCCAGGTCACGGAGCGGCATGGAGTCATCGCCATCCTCCTGGGTGGTGTCTGAGCGATCCGGGCACGCGAACTATAGAGACGCGGGTCGTGGGTTGTCAATCACGCTCGCAGACCCGGTCGCGAGCGTGGTGCGAGCCCGCGAAACTCCGATATGATGGCCGGGCGATCGCGCGCCGCCCGCCGCTCCTTCGGGAGCGCGCCCGCGGCGATATCAAGGAGAACGCTCATGGCCAAGCTGCCCGATCCGCTCAGCACACTGGCGCCCGACGCCAAGCGCGTCTACGACAAGATCACCGCCAAGCGCGGCCAGATGCGCGGCGGCCCGTTCGCCTCGCTCATGCATCACCCGGCGCTGGCGGAGAAAGTCGGCGACCTCGGCGAATATCTCCGCTTCGGCGGAACGCTGCCCGGTGACATCCGCGAGATGGCCATCCTGATCACCGCCCGCTCGGTCAATCAAGCCTACGAGTGGATCGCCCACGCGCGCATCGCGCGTAAGGAGAAGCTTCCCGACGACGTCATCGAGCGCGTGCGGACTCGGGGCGACCTCGCGGCGCTTCCGGCCCGTCTGGCGCGTCCGGCGCGCGTCGTCCAGCACGTGCTGGCCTACGAGTCGATTCACCGGGACTGCAAGACGAAGTGCAGCGCGAGCTCGGGATGACCGGGCTCATGGAGCTGGTCGCTCTGGCCGGCCAGTATCGGCTGATTGCCGGCGTGCTCTTCGCGTTCGACCGGAGGGCACGCCAGCGCCGTTCTGATTAGATGGGGGGCCTCGAAGGGCCCCCCAGATGACCCGATGTTGCTTGGGATCGTATTCAAGGGGCACGTAGCCCGGTAGCCCGCCCGTCCTGGCAGTAGTACCACAACGCCCCAGTGCCCACGGCCGGGGCGTTGGTGCGCGTCGTAACGGTCGGCTAGACTCCCCGTCAGCATGCGACTGATCGGCCTCGCGACAATTCTCACCCTCAGCCTCACGATTGCGCCGCTCGCCGCCGAAGCGCAGCAGCCGGGGAAGGTCTATCGGATCGGGGTCATCTTCACCGCCATGTCGGCCGCTTCGCTCGACGCATTCCGCCAGCGGCTGCGCGAGCTCGGCTATGTCGAAGGCCAGAACATCGCCATCGAGGTCCGCTATACGGAGGCACAACCCGAACGACTCCGCCGTCAAGCGGCCGAGCTCGTCGGACTCGGAGTGGATGTCATCGTGGCCTCAAACACCCTGGCCACCCGAGCCGCGAAGGAGAAAACCAGCACCATCCCGATTGTTATGGTCACCGTCGGCGACGCCGTGGGGGCCGGGCTCGTGAAGAGCCTGCCTCGACCGAGCGGGAACATTACGGGGAACTCGTTCTTAGGCCCCGAACTGGCCCTCAAGGGCTTCGACCTACTCACGGAAGCCCTCCCGCGGGCAACGCGCCTCGCGGTGCTCTTCAACCCGGAGATCGCGCCGGACCCCCTGGGCTTCCGAGCCCTGGGTGCCGCCGCGCAGGCGAAAGGCGTAACGCTCCAGCCCGTGGAACTCCGGCGGCCGGACGACCTCAACCCGGCCCTCGCCGCCATGGGCCGGGCACGGCCCAACGCTCTGCTTGTCTTCGCGGCGAGCGATGTCCAGCAGAACCAGATCGTCGAGTTTGCCGCGAAGAATCGACTCCCGGCGCTCTTCGGCTTCAGAGAGGCAGTTGACGCCGGAGGGTTGATGTCCTTCGGCCCCAAGTGGGTCGACCTATGGCGGGGAGCCGCGAACTACGTGGACAAGATCCTCAAGGGCGCCAAGCCCGGTGATCTCCCGGTGGAGCAGCCGACCACGTTCGAGCTAGTCATCAACCGTGCGTCCAGAGAAAGCTGACGTGTTCAGCGGGAGTCAGCCCCGCCGGGGTAAGAGCCAGAGCCCCGTAACTCGGGTGGCAGGGTG
>JGI25382J43887_10000911_pt1 | contig 11118 bp, 11 predicted proteins | sample GraSoi013_1_40cm_3_FD_43887 | JGI IMG/M metagenome (IMG submission 43887) | reverse complement strand
CACCGTGCCTGTCATGTTAAGAGTGCAATGAGGGGCCCGGTAGCCGACGTCGCATCGAAGCTGGAGGCGAAGGCGGCTTCGTTCGTGAAGGAGAACCGCCTGCCGGGAGCGGCGGTGGGCGTGGTCCATGGCGATGACCTGGTCTGGGCGTCGGGGGTGGGTTTCGCGGACGTGGCGACTCGCCGCGCGCCGGAACGTCTGACTCTCTACAGAATCGCCTCGATCACCAAGACCATCACCGGGACCGCGATCATGCAGCTCCGCGACGAGGGCCGGCTGCACCTTGACGATCCCGCCGTGGCTCACCTCCCCGAAGTGCGTGCGGCCGACAGCCCATTCGGTCCAATCGAGACGGTGACGATCCGCCGCATGCTCTCGCATGAGTCAGGGCTCACGAGCGAGCCTCCCGACACCGACTGGAGAGCCCCGAGATACGAGGGTTCGATCGAGCGCAACCTCGCGCGCATCGGCGAGATCGGCACCAAGGTCCCGCCTAACGTGCAGCCGAAATACTCGAACCTGGCCTACCAATTGCTGGGCGAGATCGTGGCGCGAGCCAGTCGAACTCCATACGTGGATTACGTACGGGCGGCGATCCTGGAGCCGCTCGGCATGACTGACAGCGCGTTCGAGCCGCTCCNGGACTCAATGTTGCCGCGTCGCGCGACCGGCTACGCCGGGAGATTCCTGTCTGATGAGCTGGACCTTGCGTCGATCCCGCCGACGGTTTGGGCCGAGGGCGGCATGTGGTCCTGCGTCGAGGACCTCGCCAAGTGGCTCTCATTCCAGTTTCGAGAGGATGGCGGTGAGCGCAAGGGCTCGCAGGTCCTGGCCGGGCCCACGCTGAGGGAGATGCACAAGGCCCGGTACCTGGGCAACGAGGAATGGACCGAGGCTTGGTGCATCTCGTGGTACGCGGTTCGCAGGGACCACGTGATCTGGGTGCAGCATTCGGGCGGGCTGCACGGATTCAACTCGAATGTCTGCTTTGACCCCAAACACAAGGTTGGAGCGATCGCCCTGCTGAATGGAATCGGCGACGCGCCNTTGCTTGCGATGGACCTCGCNACAATCGCTCGCGACGCCGTCCGAGNGGCCGCTCCAACAATCGAGCCGGCGCCGGCTCTGCCTGAGGCGTATCGAGGCCTGTTAGGTATCTACGCCGATCGTGAGTCTGGGTGGCTTATACGGCTCGAGTGGCGAGACGGAAAGCTGTCCGTAATCGATCCTGCNGACGCGACCTGGCGGCCGACGCTCACGCCAACAGACAAACCAGACGCGTTCATGGTGGACCTTGGAGTGCGNCAATCGGGCGAGCGCGCCGTGTTTCGCCGCCTGGCGGATGGCCGCGTTGCGTCTCTGTTCCTTGCCGCCTCGACTTTCATGCGGCTGGATCAAGTCGTCGATCCCAGTTGAACATGCTGGAGACCGCTTTTACGCGCCTGGTCGGCTGTAACGTCCCGATCCAGCTGGCGGGGATGGGCAGCATTCTCTCGCCGGAGCTAGCGGCGGCGGTGTCGAACGCCGGGGCGCTCGGGCAGATCACATTCGCCGGCATAGAGGTAGACGATGCGAGGCGCCGGCTGGACCGCCTGTCGCAGCTGACCTCCAAGCCCTTTGGAGTCAACGTCCTGATCCCATATCTGGACATGGGAATCCTCGAGATGGCGGCTCCGCGAGCCCGTGTGATCGACTTCTTTTGGGGCGACCCCGACCCCGAATTGGTGAGCTTCGTTCACGACGCCGGCGCGCTGGCGTCCTGGCAGGTCGGTTCGACCGCCGAGGCGATGGCCGCTGAACAAGCCGGCTGCGACTTCATCATCGCCCAGGGCTTCGAGGCCGGTGGCCATATCAGGGGCACCCTTGGTTTGCTGCCGCTGCTGAGCTCGGTGCTCGATGAAGTGTCGGTGCCGGTGCTCGCTGCAGGTGGCATAGGCAACGGTCGGAGCATAGCCGGGGTGCTCGCCGCGGGCGCAGCCGGAGTCAGGATGGGAACGCGTTTCATCGCAGCCGAGGAATCCAACGCGCACCCCGATTACGTAANGGCTGTGATCGCGGCGAGGGCCGAGGACAGCGTGCGCACCAACCGGTTCCACGTCGAGTGCCCGTTGTGTCCGTCGACCCATGGCGTGTTGAGACAGGCGATCGAGGCTGCCGAAGCCTTCGAGGGCGAGTACGTGGCCGAGATCGAGCTCGGCGGCGAGCGCACGCGGATCGCCCGCTTCCGGGGCGTCCCGCCGTTCAAGGGGTTCCACGGCCACATCGAAGCGATGGCGTGCTACGCGGGCCAGTCGGTCGGCGATGTGAAGAAAGTTCAGCCGGCGGCGGAAATCGTTGCGGAGATGGTCGATGAGGCGGACAAACTCCTAAACCGGGCTTGAGAAGGCGCCGCCGATCCGCCGATCAGCCTCGGCCTAGCTTGAACCCCTTCTTGGCCGGCTTTCCCTCGGCGCTCGTCGTGCCGGCGATCAACTGCGCCAGCTGCTCCGCGCCGCGGGAGATGGCGCTCTTTGGATCGGTGAGGACCAGGATCTCGCCCCTGACCGCTGCTTCGTCGGGCTTCGTGCCGTCGAAGTCGATCTCGACCGCGAGCTCCTGCTTGAGCGTGCGCACCACGTCTTCCTTGCTCACCACCGACTTGGGGACCTTGTTGTTGAGGGCAAGGATCACGCGCCCCGGAACGATGTTGAGGACGTTGGTGAAGATGCTGAGGAGCTCGCCGACGTCCTTGAGGGACGAAAGCTCGGGCGTCACGAGGACCAGCACGCGCTGCGAGTGGTCGAGGACGCTGATGACGATGTCTGTGAACGCAACGCCGAGGTCGAAGACGATGTATCGGAAGGCGTTCACGAGGATGCCCATCGCCCGGTTGACCAGGTCGACCGTGATGAGGTCGGCCTGCTCGGCCCGGAGCACGCCGGGCAGCAGCATCATGCCGCCGGGGTGGTGGAGGATGGCCCCCAACACGGCCTCCTCGAAGTTGGCGGGGGGCACCTGGCTGGCCGCAGCCAGGCACCCCGTAGGGGTGAGGTAAGAGATGAGCGCGGCGTGGTTGTAGGGGAGGGCCAGGTCGACGAGCAGGACCTCTCCGGGGAAACGCTTGCCAAGCGCCGCCGCGAGGTTGACCGCCATCGTCGTCCGGCCGGACCCGCCCTTCGGCGAGTAGACGGCCACCGTCGACGCCGCCTGCTCCGGCGCCACCATGCGCGCTCGGGCGATGAGGTTCGGCAGGGTGTCCTTGCGCTGCTCGACGAGCTTGGTAAGCTCGATGATGGCGTCGGAATCGGCGGGTAGCGTTTCGTAGAGCGTCTTGCGGTCGAGGGTGAGCAGCTTGCAGTCCTCGAGCGCCCTGACGCTGGCGGTCCGGGTCTCCTCAGAGATAAGCGCCATCTCGCCGAAGAAGTCATCCGGCCCCATCAGCGCGATCGTGATCGTGTGCCCGGGAGACTCCTCGACGTACACCTCGCAGCGCCCCGACTCGACCACGAACATGGTGTCGCCCGGGTCGCCCTGATGAACGATCACCGAGCCCTTGGCGGCGGATGCCGGAGCCAGCCGCCGGGCGAGGGCGTGGAGGACGTTGTCAGGCAGCGTGAAGAAGATCGCAACGCGTTCCAGGATCTGGAAGCGCTTCCTGAGCTCGTCGGGCGGCCCTCCGCCCATCTGGTGACTGTCGCTCACGCCGAAGGAATTATAGAAGTGGTGTTCTGATTCCCCGCCTAGGCATCGGCGAGTCGGGCTTCAGTCAGCCCGCTGGTAGACTTTTCCGCCGTCGGTCCCGTGGTGTAGCCTGGCCAAACACGCGGCCCTGTCAAGGCCGAGAACGCCGGTTCGAATCCGGTCGGGACCGCCATTTAGGCTCCGAACACTCCCCAGTGGAGAGGTGGCCGAGTCCGGTTGAAGGCGACGGTCTCGAAAACCGTTATGGGTCACTGGCCCATCGAGAGTTCAAATCTCTCCCTCTCCGCCAGCCGTTTCCGTATCCAACGCTGGTAACCCAGTCACGAGCATGAATCCGGTCCGGGTCCTCTTGCTGTCCGTGCTCCTCTTCATCGCGGCGTTCGGCGCCCACGAGGTGATGCACCTTCTCGTCCTCTACGCGCTAGGTGGGCACGGATCGATGATCGTGCGGCCGTGGCGGCTGGGCCTGGTGGACGCGACCATTCTTTCGCTACACGTGCAGCCCGATCAACCCATCGGGTTGGGTCGACAGCTGCTCGTCAACTTCCTCGGCCCAGTGCTGGCCGCCGTCCCCCTCGCCGTCCTTCTTGTCTATGTGCGGGAGCCGGTCGTGCGCCTGGCGCTGTGGGCCAACGTGACCATCCTCGCCTTCTACGCGCTCATCGAGGCAGGCGACCTCATAACCGAATCTATCTACGACCTCGACCTATCGATCCTGACCACGCCCGAGTTCAACTACGGAGTCCCGGCGCTGATCGTCCTCATCGCGACCGTGATCGCATTTCGTCATGACACAGACGTGCACGTCGCCACTGGGTGAAGACCTGGTAGCGAGCCGCCGCCGCACGCCCACGCGCTCCCTTGGTACATCGCGAGCTCGAATCCGTGTCGAGGGACGAGCATCGCCCCCGAACCGATCCACCCTCCAGGGTCGAGCAGCCGCGCGAACTGGTCGTTGATGCTCGTCTCCTGCGCGTCCTCCCCACCCAGGATCACGGCGCTGCCGTCGGCAAGGGTCGCCGCCCCCGCTCCGCTCGTAGGTCGCGGTAGGTCGGGGAACCGCACCCAGCTCGAGCTCTGGTAGTTGAAGCAGTCGACGCGGGTGGTCGCGGGCGACCGCCCGCCGGCAACGCAGACGTTGGCGCCGAAGACGAACCCGGACACATGGTTGCGCGGCGCAGGCAACGAAGGCAGGTCAGTCCAGGTATTCGCCTGTGGGTCGTAGACTTCCGCGGGCGCGACGTTCGCGGAGGCCGTGTTGCCGCCTATCGCGAACAGGGCGCCGGCCGCCGCGAGCAATGCATGGCCACCGCGCGCGTGCCTCATCGAAGAGAGTTCGGTCCACGATGACCCGTCGAGGCGAAACAAGCGCGGTGAATCGCGGCCGAAGCTGTGGCCACCGGCCACATAAACGTGGTCGTCAACTGTGGCCGCGGACGTGTGGTCAAGGCCGAGCGGCAGGTGTGGACCTGCGCTCCAGGCGCTGCCATCGAACACCCAAACATTGCGGAGGCTGTTCCCGGCCGCGTCGAATCCGCCCATCACGTACAGCCTTCCGCCGGCGGCGGCGGCGGCCGCTTCCTCGAGTGCCATAGGCAGCGAGGGTTCACCGCGCTGGACGGCTGGCAAAGATGGGGAGGGTGATGGTGATTCGGCCGCCGGGGTCGGGCTCGGTGATTGCACGGACGGCGACAGCGTCGCCGCAGCCTGGGGCTGCCCTGCGCACGACACCAGCAGCATCGTCACGATCACGCGCGCCCCGAATCTGACCAAAACCGCCTGAGCCTACCTCACGAAACAGCGCATGATGCGAAAGAGGGTGGATGAGTTTGATCCCGATGTTCTCGACGCCGCCGCGCGCGAGCGCGAGGTCCAGCTCACGACGGTCGGCCGCAAGACGGGCAAGCCGCATCGTGTAACCATCTGGATCGTCACCGACGGCCGGCGCCTCTACATACGGTCAGGTGAGGGTCTCCGCCGGCAGTGGCCGCAAAACCTGCTCGCGCGCGGCGAGGGCGTTCTCAAGTTCAGAAAAACATCGGTCAAGGTAAGACCGCGGCTGGTCGCCGATCCTGTTGAGGCCCGAGCAGTATCCGCGCTATACAGGCGGAAGTACGGCCCGTTCGTACGCGCGTCCAAACCGAACCAACCGCTCACGCCAGGCGAGCAGACGACCTTCGAGCTGGTGCCTCTAGTCGCCTAGCCGGCAGATGAACCGGATCACCGCCTCGATCCCACGGAAGTAGTTGTCCACCACCAGGCGCTCATTGGGCGAGTGGGCCGCCGCGTCGGCTTGTGGGATCCCGCTGATCAGTAGCGGGGCGCCGATCGCCTCCTGGAAGTCGACCGCGACGGGGATCGAGCCACCGACCCTGATCAACACGGTGTCCCTGCCGAAGACGTCTTTGTAGGCAGCGCGAAGCGCCATCGCCGCTGGGTTGTCCACATCGCACTTCACGGGAGGTGCGGAGCCCAGCACGTCGATCGTGACCTGAACCCCGGGAGTCGTCAGCGACTGGATGTGCTTTTCGATCGCCGGCAGGAGTGCTGCCGGGTCCTGGTCAGGCACAAGCCTCAAGCTCACCTTGGCGGAAGCACGAGCCGGTATGACCGTCTTTTTTCCTTCTCCGGTGAATCCGCCGATGAAACCGTTGGCGTCCAGCGTGGGGCGGCTGCCGGTGCGCTCGAGGGTCAGGAACCCGGGCTCGCCCTCGAGGGCCGGGGCGCCTGAGACCTTGAGGATCGTCTCAGCGTATCGCTGGTCTTTCCGCTTCCAGTTCGCCACCTCCTCGGGGCTCGCCGGCTTGACGTGGTCGTAAAAGCCTGGAACCGTGATGTGTCCGTCGCGGTCCTTGAGCTCGCCGATGATGCGGGCGAGGGTGTTTATCGGGTTCGGCGCGACGCCTCCGAAGATTCCCGAATGGAGGTCGACCGCGGCGCCGCGCGCGTGCAGCTCCAGGTAGAGGAGGCCGCGGAGCGCGGTGGCCAGTGTCGGGTTCCCTTCTTCGTCCAACCCGCCATCCCAGACCAGGACGGCGTCCGTTCGAAGCCTGGGGCTGTTCGATCGGAGGTAGCGCGGGAGGGACTCGCCCGTGATCTCCTCTTCACCTTCGAACAGGAAGCGCAGGTTGATAGGGGGCCCACCCGCTTCGAAGAGGTGCTCCACCGCCTTCACCGCTGCCAAGTGGTTGCCCTTGTTGTCGGCGCAGCCCCTCGCGTAGATGCGTCCATCGCGGATCTGTGGGTCGAACGGCGGTGACGTCCATTCATCCAGGGGATCGGGCGGCTGCACATCGTAGTGGCCGTAGATCGTGAGATGCGACTTTCCCGGATGACCGTTCCACTCGGCGACGACGACCGGCAGCCCACCCTCCATCACATCGACCAGCTCCGTCTTGAAGCCGAGCCTGTCGAGGCGTGCCTTCAACCATTCCGCGTTGTGCACGCAATCGGCGCGACGCTCAGGCAGCGTGCTGACAGAGGGGATTCGAAGCTCCTCGAAGAGGTCGGCGAGATCGGCTTCTTGGGCCGCTGCTGCCCTGGCGAGCGCGTTATCCATGAGGACGTGGGTGGTCGCCATCGTCAGGCGGTGCCGCGCGAGCGTTTGATCTGGGCCGCGTGGTCGTGTCCGTGAGCGGCATAGATCGTGAGCCACTTCTCGACCGAGTAAGGACCGCTCTCGCTGTGCGTGCCAGTGCGGTTCCAGTCAGCCTCAGACAGGCGCTCAAGGATCTGAGCGGTCGATTCGCGCGCGTATCGCATTGCCTCGAGAGACGGCGCGATTGGACGATCGGTCGTGAGCCTCTGTGCGAACTCCACTTCGTTGTAGCCGTGGATGACCGGACTCTCTTCGGCGATCAACCGGCGCAGCCTGATCGCGGACATCATTTCGCTGTCAGCCAGGTGGTGCGCGATCTGGCGCGGCGTCCACTCGCCGCTCACCGACCGGTCGAGCTCTTCCTCAGTGATGCCGCGGAGCGCATCCATAACCGCGCGGTGGCCTTCCTTGTATCGGTGGATCAGNGGNGCCCTTTCGTCTGCGTCCATTGGGGTAAAGCGTAGTCCACGAAACGAAGTCTGAGCCGGCGACAGGAATCGAACCCGCAACCTGCTGTTTACAAAACAGCTGCTCTGCCAATTGAGCTACGCCGGCGTCATCGGCAAGAGTAGCGGAACCTTTTTGGAAGGCGGGCAGCATCGGACATCAGTCACATTTTCGATTCGAGCTACGTCATAGGTGGTGTCGAAGTCAACCAAGATGCCAAGGAGGCATGACGATGAACGTGCAGATAAGCGCCGTCACGATTGGAGTCAAGGACATCAATCGAGCCAAGAAGTTCTACAGCGATGGTCTGGGCTGCGCGATCGACCAGGACCATCCTGGGTTTGTCTCCTTCAAACTCGGCGACGGGTCAACCAAGCTGGGGCTCTACGCGTGGGACGCGCTTGCCGCCGATGCGGGCGTGCCGGCGGATGGCAGCGGCTTTCGCGGCGTCACGCTCAACTACATCGTCGAATCCGAGGCGCGGGTCGCTGAGGTGATGGCCCTCGCCGAAAAGGCTGGAGCAACGATCGTCAAGCCCGCCCAGAAGGCTCAATGGGGTGGATACTTCGGCCACTTCAGCGATCCTGATGGCTATCTCTGGAAAGTCAGCGGCTACTAACAAGGGGAGATGCCCATGGGCGGACAGCTCGCCGGCCATGCGCGTCTATCACGACCAGGAGTGGGGCGTCCCCTCACACGATGACCGGCATCTCTTTGAGATGCTGACCCTCGAAGGCGCCCAGGCCGGACTGTCCTGGGCGACAATCCTCAACCGCCGGGACGGATACCGGCATGCCTTTGAGGGCTTCGATCCTGTCAAGGTGGCTGCGTTCACCGACCGCCGCCTCGAAAAGCTACTCCAGGACACAGGAATCATTCGAAACCGGCTCAAGATCTATGGCACCCGCACGAACGCGCGAGGCGTCGTCCGAGTGCAGAGGGAATTCAGATCCTTTGACGCCTACCTGTGGAACTGGGTCGGCGGAGCCAGAATCGTCAACCGCCCCCGGTCTCTCGCCGACCTGCCGGCCACAACCGAGCTGTCTGACCGCATCAGCAGAGACCTCAAGCGCCGGGGCTTCACGTTCGTGGGCTCCACCATCATCTATTCGCTGGTGCAGTCGGTCGGCATAGTCGACGACCACCTCACCAGCTGCCCGTCCAAAGGTAGGTCCGCCTAATCAGGAGCGACCCACACCACGAAGCTCAGCCTCTGCTCCTTGTAGTGACCTGTGATCTCCCAACATCCCGCTGCCGGCATCTCAACGCCCACAAGCATTGCCGAGCCGATGTCTGAGGCAAATGCGTTGGTTGCGCTCGACGCCACGAGCGCCTTGGCCGGTCCATCAACGCGCAAGCCGCTGACAAACAGCTTGGGACTCGTCTCAGTCCGCCAGTCGTATCCGTCACGCCACCAGAAGACCTTCTGGGTGTAGCCGCCGCCTTGGAATGGCAGCCTGTCCCATGTCCCGCTTCCCTCGAGCGCGGTCCACAGGGCCGGGGTTCTGTACCAGAATCCGCGCGGCGACCATCACTGCACCTACACCGCAGGGCCCGCGCTGGTTCCGATATAGGCGGCTTGGTGCTACTGCGGCTCGAGCACCCGCTTCACGTGGGCCAGCTTGCGCGGATCCGACACGACGTAGACCCTCGAGATCAGGTGGTCGGTCACGCTCAATGCGAGCACGGATACCACCGCGCCTTCGAAGAATGCCACGACGCTCGGTTCTCCATTGATGACTTGCGCCACAAGCTTGTTTCCCGACCCGGCGCCGAAGAACCGCATCACCCGCGCGGCGACCGTCTCGCGGCCGATATTCGGCTGGCTGACCGCGGGCAGCGTCCCGCCAACATCGGCCCAACCCACGACTGAAGGGTCGAGCAGCGGAAGCAGGTCATTGATGTCGCCGCCGGCGCACGCCGCGATGAAAGCGTCCACGACGCGGCGCTGCTCGACCGGGTCGGTCGCGAACCGCGCGGATCCCGCCTCCTCATTGACGCGCTTCCGCGCGCGGCTCGCCAGCTGCCGGCATGCCGCCACCGTTCGCCCCACCATCGGAGCGATCCTTTCGAACGGGAACTCGAACACGTCGTGCAGCACGAAGACGACGCGCTCTGCCGGCGACATGCGCTCGAGCACGACAAGCAGGGCAAACCGGACGCTTTCGTCCATGGTCACGACATCGGCAGGATCGGTCGCCGCATCATCAGAGAAGAGAAGCGGTTCCGGGAACCAAGGGCCGATGTAGGCCTCGCGCTTGACTCGCGCTGATCGGAGCTGATCGAGGCACAACCGGCTCACGACCACGACGAGCCACGCACGCACGTCCTCGATGGGGTCGAGGTCCGTACGGAGGAGTCTCGAAAAAGCCTCCTGCACGATGTCTTCGGCGTCGCTGAAGCTGCCCAGCAGCCGGTAGGCGACGTCGAGCAGGAAACGATGGTGGTTCGTCCACGCGTCGGTGAAACGTTCATTGCTCTCAATCACTGAGGCCACCACACATGTAAGGACGAGGTTGGGGCTCGGAATGTGACATCAGCCCCGGAAGTCACATTCTCACCGTCACCCACGTCCTTGGTCCATGAGCAACACCAATCCGACCAACACGATCAACCTTGGTCTGCGTGCGCGCCGAATCGTGCGGTTGGCAGCGCGGTTCGTCAACCCGCTCGTCCTGCTCTTTGCGGGGCGGCGATGGATGCAGGTCGTCGGCATCCTCTATCACCGCGGGCGGCGCTCAGGCCGTGAGTACGGCACGCCGATCGGAATGCGGCGGCTAGGCGACGGCTTCGTCATCCCGCGGACGTTCAGCGACAAAGCCGCCTGGTATCAGAACGTCAAAGCGGCCGGCGAGGCGCGGATCAGGTATCTGGGCCGCGAATACGTCGTGGTCGAGCCCGAGGTCATCGATTACGCGACCGCCAAGCCGGCCTTCCCGCGCTACGAGCGCCTCCAGTTCCGATTGATCGGTATAAACGAGTACCTCCGTCTGCGCGTTGCCTCAGACATCGCAATCGAACCCAGGTCGCCGGGTCGCACTCTCAACCTCGCGCTCGTCGTGATCGCGCTCGCGCAGCTGATGGTCGTGCTCGACGTCGCCATCGTCAACGTCGCGCTGCCCTCGATACAGCGAGAGTTGCATTTCGCCGCCACCGACCTCGAGTGGGTCGTCAATGCGTACGCGATCGCGTTCGGGGGCCTGCTGCTGCTCGGAGGCCGCACCGGCGACCTGTTCGGCCGGCGCCGCATGTTCGTCATCGGAGCCCTGCTATTCACGGCGGGCTCACTGGCCGGCGGACTTGCCACCTCCTCCGCCTACCTGGTCGCCGCCAGGGCGGCGCAGGGTATTGGTGCCGCGATCCTCGCCCCGACGGCTTTATCGCTGCTGGCC